>OGHB01000032.1_pt1 | contig 117348 bp, 130 predicted proteins | sample 1571451 | NCBI WGS metagenome assembly OGHB01 (sample SAMEA2582071, study PRJEB24529) | metagenome | biome: Human gut stool | place: China | collected 2011
TAAGGCAAGGGACTTTGACTCCCTCATGCGTTGGTTCGAATCCAGCTACCCCAGTAAAAGGTATCGGGTGCATTGGCACCGTCTATGTTAACCATTGTCTTTGCGGGTACCTTTAAAAATATATTGTTATCAAGGGTCAGAATTGGCTGGCTCTTGTTGGAGGATCTTTTTAGAATGAACGAATTTGAAGAATTGCTAAACAGTGTTAGCGAAGTTAACACAGGTGACGTTGTAACAGCTGAAGTTATCTCAGTAGATAATGATCAAGCAAATGTTGTTATCGAAGGAACTGGTATCGAAGGTGTTTTGACACGTCGTGAATTGACAAACGACCGTGACGCAAACGTTGCAGACCTTGTTAAAGTTGGTGAAACACTTGAAGTGCTTGTTCTTCGTCAAGTTGTTGGTAAAGATACTGATACTGTAACTTACCTTGTATCTAAAAAACGCTTGGAAGCTCGCAAAGCTTGGGATAAACTTGTTGGTCGTGAAGAAGAAGTTGTTACTGTTAAAGGAACACGCGCTGTTAAAGGCGGACTTTCTGTTGAATTTGAAGGTCTTCGTGGATTTATTCCAGCTTCAATGATCGATACTCGTTTTGTTCGTAACACTGAACAATTTGTAGGTCAAGAATTTGACGCTAAAATTAAAGAAGTTGATCCAGCTGAAAACCGTTTCATCCTTTCACGTCGTGAAGTTGTTGAAGCAGAAGCTGCAGAAGCTCGTAAAGAAGTCTTTTCTAAACTTGAAGTTGGTTCAATCGTAACTGGTAAAGTTGCTCGTTTGACAAGCTTCGGTGCTTTCATCGACCTTGGTGGTGTTGACGGACTTGTTCACGTGACTGAATTGTCTCATGAACGTAACGTTTCACCTAAATCAGTTGTATCTGTAGGTGATGAAGTTGAAGTTAAAGTTCTTGCTATCGACGAAGAAGCAGGACGTGTATCACTTTCACTTAAAGCAACAACACCTGGACCATGGGATGGCGTTGAACAAAAACTTGCTGCTGGTGATGTTATCGAAGGTAAAGTTAAACGTTTGACTGACTTCGGTGCTTTCGTTGAAGTATTGCCAGGTATTGATGGACTTGTTCACATCTCACAAATTTCACACAAACGTGTTGAAAATCCAAAAGATGTTCTTTCAGTAGGTCAAGACGTTACTGTTAAAGTTCTTGAAGTAAACGCTGATGCAGAACGTGTATCACTTTCAATCAAAGCTCTTGAAGAACGTCCAGCTAACGCTGAAGGCGAAAACAACGAAAAACGTCAATCACGTCCACGTCGTCCAAAACGTCAAGAAAAACGTGACTTCGAACTTCCAGAAACTCAATCTGGATTCTCAATGGCGGATCTTTTCGGAGATATCGAATTGTAAGAAAAAAAGAGGCATGGAAACATGTCTTTTTTTCTATTTTAGAGTATGCTATAATAGTATACTGTTAGCACCCTTAGTGTAATGGATATCACGTAAGATTCCGGTTCTTGAGATAGGGGTTCGATTCCCTTAGGGTGCAAAAAGAAAAACGTTGAGTGAATTGTTCTCTCAACGTTTTTTAGTTGGTAAGTTTTAGTAAAAGTATTTCATAAAATCTTTTGGCATTGAAGGGGAAGAAGGCAAGCATACAGAAAAAAGCTATTAGCTTATCCTAATAACAAAGGAAACTACTTTATTAGCACCACCATAGTTGATTTATTGGGGAGACAGTTTGGCTAATCTTTTGCAATTTATTAAAAAATTTGCTATAATACACAGTATCTCATATTGGGGTCGTTACGGATTCGACAGGCATTATGAGGCATATTCTGCGACTCGTGTGGCGACGTAAACGCTCAGTTAAATATAACTGCAAAAAATACTAATTCTTACGCTGTAGCAGCCTAAACACCTGCTCGCGTGACTTCTAGCAGATTGCTTATGTTTGTTTAGAGGTTTTATTGATTTATAAGCTACGTTTGACTATTGCCTAGCTGGTTGAAAAGAGATTTATAGGCTCGCAAATAGAAGGCTTGAGTTATGTGTCGTCTATCTGTTAAATGAAAGACATAACCTATGGTTGTAGACGAATATGTTGGCAGGTGTTTGGACGTGGGTTCGACTCCCACCGGCTCCATAAAAACCAGAGGCGTCAGCCTTTTATTTGTATATATAGGAATTTATTATGAAAAAACTTTTGTCTTTGACCGTTTTAGGTCTCTCACTTTTTACTCTAGCTGCTTGTGGAAAATCTTCGTCCAAGACAGAGACGAAGGGATCTTTGGATAATGAAGCCTCAAAGATTTTAACCGTTAAGCATGGGAATGTTCGCCAGAACTTTGATAAGATTACCATGGCAAATGCTTCTCAGGAATTTTCAGGAGGCTCAAATCTTGATAGCTTGAAGGGTTGGTTTGGTGAACCTTCATCAACGAGTCAGGAGCAGGCAGGAGATGCTAAGCTTGATGTTTATAATTGGCAGTATGACAATGTTGTTGTTACAGCGAAACTCTTTAACAATAGCACTGTGGTTAAGTCAATTTCAAACTTTTCTTACGTCCGTGATCCTAAAATCACACTAAAGATGTATGACAATCTTAAAAATGGAACGAGCTATGATGATGCTGTCAAAACGCTTGGAACTCCAGATGTTTACTCTATTGCAGTATCTTCAGATGCGACAATGACTCAAGCTCTTTGGTCATCAAACCTCGTCGCTAAGAAGGGTGAAACAGGTAGTCTGACCCTTAACTTCAAAAATGGTGCCTTGGAAAGCAAGTCACAAGCAAATCTGACTAACAAGTAATCACAGTAAAAGATGCCTTTCTAAATCAATGGAGGCATTTTTTTGTTATAATAAAAGTAGCGATTAAAATTATGGAGATGTAATGACTAAAAAAAGACTATTTTTTATAGGGATAGCAGGTTTAATACTGGTATTCTTATGGCCTCTTTTAAATAACTTCATCCCCTTAATCAAGGAATGGACCAACGCTAAGCATGATCAAGCCTTTTTAAGAGAAGTTTTTAAGCAGGCTAATTTCCAAAATGCACTGATTCTTCTTAGTCTCATGATTCTGTCATCAGCTATTCCTGGAGTTTCAAGTTCTATTTTTTGTATTTTTGTTGGCCTACTCTATGGCCCTTTGCTTGCGATTCCGATGAATATTATTGGTAATACTTTTGGAAATTTGACTAGTTTTGAAATTCTGAGAAGACTTGAGAAGCCAGAGAAGTCCAAACGCATGGAGAAACTTCTAAACTATATTGAGAACTTTAAGCATCGTTTTATTGGGATTTCACTGGCCTTCTCTATTCCTTTTATACCATCAGCTCTGGTCAATTATGCTTGTGTTCAAATGAATTTACCCACAAGGACGAGGATTTTGGCGACACTTATTGGAGTGACGCCAGTCTCTATTGTTTATGCAGTTAGTGGAGATTTGTTGCTTAATATCCGTCCGATTCGAATACCATTAGTGGCAGTACTTGCCATCTTGCTCTTTATCTCACTCGTCATTTACTTTATCCATTTTAGGAAGGAAAAAAATGAGCTTCATTCAAGTAACTAAAGAAGAATTTAACACACATGCTCAACAAGTATCTGAGCGTTCTTTTATGCAAACTGAGGAAATGGCAAAGCTTCTTGAAAAACGTGGATTTAGCATTAGCTATGTCGCTTGGAAAGAAGGAAACCAGCTAGAAGTCTCAGCAATTGTCTACAGCATGCCTATGACTGGTGGGCTTCGTATGGAGGTGAATTGTGGACCGATTCACTCAAATACAGCTCATCTAAGTGACTTTTACCAAGGTTTGAAGGATTATGCTAAGGAAAATGGTGCTCTTGAACTATTAATCAAACCTTATGATACTTATCAAACTTTTGATAGTAATGGTGAACCAACTAGTGATGAGCAGAAGCAGCTGATTAGTCAATTGACTGATTTAGGTTATAGCTTTGATGGTCTACAGACAGGCTATCCTGGTGGTGAGCCTGACTGGCACTATGTTAAGGAATTATCTGGGATTGAAGAAAAAGATCTTATCAAGTCTTTCAGTAAAAAAGGGAAACCTCTGGTTAAAAAAGCCAAAACCTTTGGGATTAAGTTGAAAAAATTGAAACGTGATGAGTTATCTATTTTCAAAGAAATCACTTCAGCGACCTCTGACCGTCGTGAGTATAGTGACAAATCTCTAGATTATTATCAAGATTTTTATGATGCTTTTGGTGACAATGCTGATTTTATGGTGGCTACCTTGAATTTTCAGGATTACTATGACCATTTGGAAAGTGATCAGGCGAAGTTGGGGGCTAGAATTGTCAAATTACAAGCTGATTTAGAAGCTAATCCAAAATCTGAGAAAAAACAAAACCAATTAAGAGAGTTATCAAGTCAGTTTGAGACCTTTGATGTTCGAAAGGGAGAAGCGACTGCCTTTATTGACAAGTATGGTCAGGAAGATATTGTTCTGGCTGGAAGTCTCTTTGTCTATACACCTCAAGAAGCTGTTTATCTTTTTAGTGGGTCTTATCCAGAGTTTAATAAGTTTTATGCGCCAGCACTCTTACAAGAGTATGTGATGACCCAGGCCATTAAACGTGGCATTACGTTCTATAACTTCCTTGGTATTATGGGGATCTTTGATGGTTCAGACGGGGTTTTGCGATTTAAACAAAACTTTAATGGTTACATTGTTCGCAAGATGGGAACCTTCCGCTATTATCCACAACCGCTTAAATACAAAGCGATTCAAGGAGTTAAGAAACTGCTTGGACGTTCTTAAATTTTAGAGGACTTCGATTTGAGCCCTCTTTCATTATAAGTCTCTATATGGACTTGGACCATTGTAAAGAGAGATTAGAAATTAGGGAGGTAAGTTGATGAAACTTGCACTATTGGGTACAGGGATGATTGTGACAGAGGTTCTTCCTGTGTTAACAACTATTGAGGGCATTGAGCTTGAAGCTATCTTGTCGACACCACGCTCACTTGATAAGGCTGAAGCCCTAGCTAAGCAATATGGTTTGTCTCAGGCGACTAGTGATTATGAGGCAATATTGTCCAATCCAGAAGTTGATACGATTTATGTGGGAACGCCCAACCATACCCACTATGACTATGCTAAGAAAGCGCTTTTGGCTGGCAAGCATGTTATCTGTGAGAAACCCTTCACCTTACATTTGGAAGAGTTTGAAGAGCTAGCTAAGCTTGCTCAAGAAAAAGAGCTTCTCTTGATGGAGGCTATTACCAATCAATATTTGGCTAATTTTACAGCGATTAAGGAAGCCTTGTCTGATATTGGAGATATTAAGATTGTGAATATCAATTATTCACAATATTCGTCACGTTATGATGCCTTTAAGCGAGGAGAGATTGCTCCTGCCTTCAACCCTGAAATGGGTGGGGGAGCACTTAGAGATTTGAATGTCTATAATATCCATCTCCTGGTTGGCCTTTTTGGAAAGCCTAATCGTGTGGAATATCTACCTAATGTGGAGCGAGGAGTAGATACGTCAGGAATTCTAGTTTTGGACTATGGTAACTTTAAGGCTGTTGCCATTGGAGCTAAAGACTGTAGTGCAGAGATTCGTTCAACTATTCAAGGGGATAAGGGAGCTATTACCATTTTTGGTGCAACCAATACTCTTCCTGAGATTGGAGTCACTCTCAATGGTCAGAAAGAGAGAACGGCTAATCTTAATAGTCCACAACATCGTATGTATGATGAATTTGTGGCTTTTGAAAAGATGGTGGCGACCAAGGATTTTGACAGTGTTGCCAAGCAGTTGGAACATAGTCGTCAGGTTATGGAAGTTCTGGATCAAGCTTCGAAAGCTTTGTAACATACAAAAAAACAAGCAGTGGTATTAGCCATTGCTTGTTTTGTCTTATACAGTTGTTGGGAATGAGATCTCAATCAATTTGTCAGTGTGTACTGTTCTGAGTTTGTCCATCAAAACGATATCCTTGTCGATTTTTCGTTTGAGGAAGAATTCACGGATAACTTCTAATTCATTGTCTTTAACAGCACGGTGTTTATTTGAAATCAAGAGTTCATAATGCTTAGGTGCTTGTGTAAAGACAACATCAGTATTTCCAGCAGAGTAGGTCTCTACGAGAAAGGCATCTGTATTGTCTAGTTGGTTTTGAACGAGTTCTTGGTGTGTACGGGTCGTATTAATGAGTTTCATAGTTTCCTCCTAGGATTTGCCAGTTGTTGTGTTAGTTTCTTTCCATTGTTCGATTCCCCATTTATGACTGCCACGTTTAAGTTTAGCAATGGCTTCGTCAATTGGAAACCAGGCCAGGTTATTGAAATCTTCGAGAGGTTTGCCAATTTTTGAAAAATCTACAACTTCATAAATATAGGCTGGATTGTAATAGTAAGTGTCACGGTGGCTTGAATAGAAGTATTCATCGGCCTGGCCATAGTACTGGCCTAAAGTGGCTGTAAACCCAAGTTCTTCAATTAACTCGCGTTCTAATGCGCTATAGTGATCCTCGCCTGCTTCAATCTCTCCACCTGGGAGAAACCAAGCCCCGTTAGGAGCCTGGACTAAAATAATCTTTGTCTTTTCTTGGTTAGGAATCACAGCATAAACACCGTAACGTGTTTGATAATGAGCTCCCTCAACCTTGTCACCAAATGTTGGATTCATGAGTTGCTCCTTACGTTTATTTGCCTATATTATACTAAAATTTTGCTCATTTTCCTATTGATTTAGGCAGAATTAGGGATAAATTTGAAAATAGGAAATGAAAAGATAAAGAAACCAAGTCATTGCGACTTGGTTTCTTTATTTAATCAGTTTCTTTTGCTGTCTCAGCTTTCTGAGCAGTTTTTTCGGCTTTTTTAGCAGACTTAATGGTGATGTGGCCTTTTGAAGTCATGACTGCCTTGAGATCTTTTTCGTTTGGATTTTCAAGGTAGAAGTCAGTAATAGCGTCTTCAATATGATCTTGGATGGTACGACGTAGTGGTCGAGCACCCATCTTAGGATCGTAACCAAGGTCAACCAATTTTTCCTTAACTTTCTCAGTTACACTGAGGTGGATACCGTTATTAGCCAAGCGTTGGTTGACATTATCAAGCATGAGGTCAACGATAGTAAGGAGATTTTCTTTGCTAAGGGCAGAGAATTCGATAATACCATCAAATCGGTTCATGAATTCAGGGCTGAAGAAATCTCCAAGCTGGTTAAGCACAGAATTGGTACGATTTTCACGGGCAGCTCCAAAGCCAACGCTAGCTTCTACTTTACCTGTACCAGCATTTGAAGTCATGATGATGATGGTATCCTTGAAACTTACAGTTCGCCCTTGACCATCAGTCAAGCGACCGTCGTCAAGAACTTGGAGGAACATGTGAAGAACGTCTGGGTGAGCTTTTTCAACCTCATCTAGAAGAATGAGTGAATAAGGATTACGGCGGACTTTTTCAGTTAACTGACCAGCTTCGTCGTAACCGACATATCCTGGAGGGGCACCGACCAATTTGGCAACGGCGTGTTTTTCCATGTATTCTGACATATCGAAACGAATCATACTGTCAGCTGAACCAAAGAGTTCAATAGCCAATTGTTTAGAGAGTTCAGTTTTACCGACTCCTGTAGGACCTACGAAGAGGAAGCTACCAATTGGGCGATTTGGTGCACCCAATCCAACACGATTACGACGGATGGCTTTGGCAATCTTATCAACTGCGGCATCTTGTCCGATAACATGTGATTTAAGATCATCAGCAAGACTAAGAAGTTGTGATTGTTCTTTTTCTTTCAAATCACCGACAGGAATATTGGTTTTTTGTTCCACAATGGCTTCGATATGTTTTTCTGTGATGACAGGCATATCTTGGTCTTTGATGGTTTGTTTTTGCATTTCCTTGTATTTGGCAATTTGATCACGGAAATAAGCAGCTTTTTCAAAGTCTTCGTCACGAGTAGCTTGAGCCTTGAGGTTTTCAGCCTCAATCAAACGTTTGTCGATATCTTTAGGATCAACAAAATTGAGGGTCAAGTTCATCTTCGAACCAGCTTCATCGAGGAGGTCGATGGCCTTGTCTGGCAAGAAGCGGTCTTGAATGTAGCGGTTGGACAATTCTGCAGCTGCAGTAATCGCTTCGTCCGTATATTTGACGTGGTGGTAGTCTTGATATTTAGGCTGAATCCCACGCAAAATAGTGATGGTTTCCTCAACCGTTGGTTCGTCAACCTTAACTGGTTGCATACGACGCTCTAGGGCGGCATCTTTTTCGATGATGCGGTATTCGTTGAGTGTTGTTGCTCCGACCAGTTGAAGTTCTCCACGAGCAAGAGCAGGTTTTAGGATGTTTCCAGCATCCATATTGCCATCACCAGCATTACCAGCTCCCACAATTTCATGGATTTCATCAATAAATAGGATAACATCCTGACGTTGACGAATTTCTTCCATGAGTTTTTGCATGCGTTCTTCAAATTGGCCACGAATACCAGTCCCTTGAACCAGGCTGACCACATCAAGACGGATGACTTGTTTGCCTTGGAGTTTTTGTGGCACGCTACCGTCAACGATTTTTTGAGCTAGGCCTTCAACAACAGCAGTCTTACCGACACCGGGTTCACCGATGAGGACGGGGTTGTTCTTGGTACGGCGGTTAAGAATTTCGATGACACGAATGATTTCCTCGTCACGACCAATAACAGGATCAATGTCTCCACGACGAGCGATGTCAGTGATGTTAATGCCGAACTCTTCAAGAAGACCTTGTGGCTGTTGAGGAGCTTGTTGGCGTGGTCCTCCTGGACGGCCTGGCCCTTGTGTATTGCCACCGTTTCCTCGGTTACCACCTTCTTGTGTTGGAGGTGTATTGGGAAGATCGCCGTTAGAAGAACGGAAGTTATTTAGGTCGCTGAAGAAATCATCGAAGAAGTTGGAACCTCCTGTTTGATTGAATTGATTGAGGGGGTTCTCTGGGTCAGATTTCATGATTTTATAACAATTTTGACAGAGGTCAACTTGTTGCTGATTACCGTTTACATTGGTATACAAATGAATACTAGCTTCATTAAGGTTACAGTTTTGACAGAGCATATCAGTACCTCTTTTCTATCTGAATTGGGAAAGACCTTTATTGAAAACAATCTTGGTCAAAAAAGGTCAAATCTATGACTCCATTATAGCATGCGGAAGGTAGATTGCAAGTAAAAAGCATCTAGGTTTGGCACTCTCTTAATAAGAGTGCTAACATTGAATTTTAATTCAAAGACACTTGTCTAAAATGTATAAATATTATATAATGTTTTTATATTATTCAGAACGAAAGAGAGATACCTATGACACAAGCTATATCATTTTTGAAAGAAATCGACTTTACCAAGCAGGAACTTGAGGAGTTAATCGATTTATCTATAAAATTTAAACAGCTAAAGAAGGAAAGAATTCCGCATAAATATTTAGATGGCTTAAATATTGCCCTGATTTTTGAAAAAACATCTACAAGAACTCGCTCAGCTTTTACAGTGGCTGGTCAGGACCTAGGTATGAATGTGACCTACCTTGGTGCTGGAGACATTCAGTTAGGTAAAAAAGAATCTGTAGTTGATACAGCCAAGGTGCTTGGTTCTATGTTTGATGGAATCGAATACCGTGGTTTTAAGCAAGAAGATGTCGAAGATTTGGCTAAGTACTCAGGTGTTCCGGTCTGGAATGGTTTGACGGATACCTGGCATCCAACGCAAATGATTGCGGATTTCATGACTTTGAAGGAGCGTTTTGGTAGTTTGGAAGGTTTGACCATCGCCTATATTGGAGATGGTAGAAATAATATGGCCAACTCACTTTTGGTCACTTCGGCTATTTTAGGCGTTAATGTCAAGATTATTGCCCCAGAGGTGCTGCAACCCGAAGATGAGATTGTAGCCCTAGCTCAGAAACATAATAATGGTGCCGATTTAACCATTACAGATGATATTTCAGAGGTCAAGGGAGTGGATATGCTTTATACGGATGTCTGGGTATCTATGGGTGAAGAAGTAGACTTTAAATCTCGTATTGATTTACTCCTGCCTTATCAAATTAATGCAGACCTACTTGCCAAGACGGAAAATCCAGATGTCATCGTTATGCACTGTCTCCCAGCTTTTCATGATCTCAATACCCAAATTGGGCAAGAAATCTATGACAAATATGGTTTGGCAGAGTTAGAAATCACCGATCAGGTCTTCCAAAAATACAGTGATATCATCTTCCAAGAAGCTGAGAATCGTATGCATTCTATCAAGGCTATTATGTACAATTCCTTGAAAAATATTTAAAATTCCCCCATTTTTCCCATAAGTGTGATAAAATAAGTAAGAAATACACAATTAATAGGAGAAATAACATGGAATCACATTTGGTGAGAATCATTAACCGTCTTGAAATGATGGCGGCTGATGGTGGTAATTTGAAACGTAATTTCGAACGTGAAGGAGTGGTTGTTGCCGAAGTATCATTTAGCAACGATCCTGAAAATGGTCCAGTTTTCACATTGCGTGACGTTGAAGCACGTGAATCTTATTCATTTGATAGCATCGACTTGATTGCAATGGAAATCTACGATTTGCTTTACTAATAAATTATTTTGGAACTTTACAAGGTCCCAAAAGTCAGAATGCCTGAAACTCGATAGTTTCAGGCATTTTTATCAGGATGAAAGCATGGGATGATGCTTGTATGGCTTGTCAAAACAGGTAGTGTTTCAACTCATTGGCAAAGCTTTTGGCGTGGTGTCATCTTGGAAATACATGAGGTGTATTGCTTAAGAGTTTTGCTAGCTAGGTCTATAACTTAGTTTTTATACTGAAATATCGCATTTATAAGAAAATACTTTATTATTATACAGTCTTCTGATATAATATTGAAGAATATTAGTAAGGAGTATATAGATGAATTTTTCATTTCTACCACAGTTTTGGTCTTACTTTAACTATGGTGTCTTAGTAACAATTATGATTTCGGTCTGCGTGGTCTTCTTCGGAACCATCCTTGGGGTTTTGGTATCCTTGGCAAAGCGTTCTGGAATCAAACCTTTGGAGTGGTTGGTGAGCCTTTATGTTTGGGTTTTCCGTGGGACTCCTATGGTTGTGCAGATTATGATTGCTTTTAACCTCATCCACATGAACCTTCCAACTGTGCAGTTCGGCATTTTGAACCTTGATTTGTCACGTATCGTTCCAGGTATTATCGTCCTTTCTTTGAACAGTGGTGCTTATATTTCTGAGAGTGTGCGTGCAGGTATCGAGTCTATTCCTAAAGGTCAGGTTGAAGCTGCCTACTCACTTGGTATCCGTCCATGGAATACCATGCGTTATGTGGTCTTGCCTCAAGCTATTAAAAATATCTTGCCTGCCTTGGGTAACGAGTTTGTTACTATTATCAAGGATAGTTCGCTCTTGCAAACCATCGGGGTTATGGAATTGTGGAATGGTGCACAAACTGTTGCAACAACAACCTACTTGACCTTGACGCCGCTCTTGTTCGCAGCCTTCTATTATTTGATTGTGACAACGGCTATGACGGCACTCTTGAAACAAATGGAAAAACGACTTGGGGAGGGACGTAAATAATGGCAGAAACAATTATTGAGATTAAAAATCTTCACAAGTATTTTGGTAAGAACGAAGTTCTCAAAGGGATTGATCTAGATATTAAAAAGGGTGAGGTAGTGGTTATCATCGGTCCTTCAGGATCAGGAAAGTCAACCTTCCTACGCTCAATGAACTTGCTTGAGAAACCTACAAAAGGTGTTATCTCCTTTGAAGGTGTGGATATTACAGATAAAAATAACGACATTTTCAAAATGCGTGAGAAGATGGGAATGGTTTTCCAACAGTTTAACCTCTTCCCTAATATGACAGTTAAAGAAAATATCACCTTGTCACCAATTAAGACTAAGGGTGTTTCTAAAGCTGATGCAGAAGCAAAGGCTATGGAACTTTTAGAAAAGGTTGGCTTGAAAGATAAGGCAGATGCCTACCCAACAAGTCTATCTGGTGGTCAGCAACAACGTATTGCGATTGCACGTGGTTTGGCTATGGATCCAGATGTTCTCTTGTTTGACGAACCAACATCAGCCCTTGACCCAGAAATGGTTGGTGAAGTTCTTGCAGTTATGCAGGACCTTGCTAAATCAGGGATGACAATGGCAATCGTTACCCATGAAATGGGCTTTGCTTATGAAGTAGCTGATCGTGTTATCTTTATGGATGGCGGTGTCATTGTCGAAGAAGGCACACCACAAGAGATTTTCGATAATACTAAGGAAGATCGTACTAAGGATTTCTTGAGTAAGGTTTTGTAAGATATTCATTAAGTATGTATACATTGTTTGTGAAGGCTGGAACTTTTCCAGCCTTTTCTTTTTGTGTTCTGCTTTTCTAGAATCATTCTTGTTTAGGATAATATTGCGGAAAAGATGGATAAATATGCTATAATGATGCCATATCAGAAATAATAAAGAAGGTCAAGAAATATGCTCATATATGATGCGGCCTTAAAAACGCCTTACCGGATTCTTGGCATTAACCTCCCTAAGGATAGTCTTTTACACTTATCTAACCTAGGGTTGGCTGCCGGTGAAACGATTGAGGTGGTAACTAAGACCAAAAACAGTGCTATTATTATCGTTAAAGGGAGTCGCTTAGCCTTTGATGCGTCGATTCTGGATAAGATTGATTTGGCACCTGCGGAGGAAGATCAGGAAAAGATACCTCTTTCTGAATTACCAGTTGGACGTTCGGCTATCGTAACTGATATTTTTTCAGCCAATGAAACCAAACGACGTCTTATGGATATGGGAATTACAAAGCGTACTCGAGTGTTGTTGCGTAAGGTAGCCCCTTTGGGAGATCCTCTTGAAATTAGCTTGAGAGGGTATGAATTAACCCTACGCAAGTCGGAAGCGCAAATGATTAGTGTGGTCATGCTGGATGAGGGAGAGGAAAAATGACAGAAATTGCATTAATAGGTAATCCTAATAGTGGTAAAACCAGTTTATTCAACCTGATAACAGGGAACAATCAGCGTGTTGGTAACTGGCCGGGTGTTACTGTCGAACGAAAAAGTGGTCTGGTCAAAAAGAATAAGGATTTAGAAATCCAGGATTTACCAGGGATTTACTCAATGTCACCCTATAGTCCTGAAGAAAAGGTGGCGCGCGACTATTTGTTGAGCCAAAGGGCCGACAGCATTTTAAATGTAGTCGATGCGACAAATTTGGAGCGTAACCTTTATCTGACAACGCAGTTGATTGAGACAGGTATTCCAGTCACTTTAGCGCTTAACATGAGTGATGTTTTAGAGGCTCAGGGAAAACAGATTAATGTTGATAAATTATCTTATCATCTAGGCGTCCCAGTAGTAGCTACTAGTGCTCTCAAGCAAACTGGTGTTGATCAGGTTGTGAAGAAGGCAGCTCATACGACAACCTCTACAGTTGATGATATTGCCTTTCCAATTTATGACGATAAATTAGAAGCTGCTATTTCACAAATTTTGGAAGTTTTGGGAAATTCGGTACCGCAAAGGTCTGCGCGTTTTTACGCCATTAAACTCTTTGAACACGATGCTTTAGTTGAGGCTGAGCTAGACTTGTCCCCATTCCAACGAAAAGAAATCAAAGACATCATTCGAATCACTGAGGAAGTTTTCACCGAAGATGCGGAGTCAATTGTCATTAATGAGCGTTATGCCTTTATCGAACGAGTTTGTCAGATGGCTCAAAGTCATACAGAAGATTTTGCCCTGACCTTGTCGGATAAGATTGATAGGATTGTCACCAACCGTATTTTGGCCTTGCCAATTTTCGCAGTGGTTATGTATTTGGTTTATTTCTTATCTATTCAGACTGTTGGAACCATGTGGACAGACTGGGCTAACGATGTGCTTTTTGGTAAGTATGTTCCAGATTTGGTAACGTCTGGTCTTGACTATCTTCAAGTTCAGGACTGGCTTAAGTCTTTGATTGTTGATGGGATTGTCGCTGGGATTGGGACAGTACTAGGATTCCTACCTCAAATATTTGTGCTCTTTATCTGTTTGGGTGTGCTTGAGGACATTGGATATATGAGTCGTATTGCCTTTGTTATGGACCGTATTTTCCGACGTTTTGGTCTTTCTGGGAAATCCTTTATTCCTATGTTGATTTCTACAGGTTGTGGGGTTCCAGCGGTTATGTCTAGTCGAACCATTGAAAATGAAAGGGACCGTCGCATTACCATTATGACGGCAACCTTCATGCCTTGTTCGGCCAAGTTGGAAATTATTGCCTTGATTGCTGGAGCTTTCTTCCCTAGTAATTCTTTAGTAGCACCAAGTACCTATTTTATTGGGATGGCTGCTATTATCCTATCGGGTATTGCCCTCAAAAAGACGAGTTTTTTAGGTGGTTTAACCAGTCCGTTTATTATGGAATTGCCTGCCTATCACTGGCCTAAAGCCATGTCGGTCTTGCGTTATGCTTTTGGTAAGGCTATGAGTTTTGTCAAACGTGCGGGAACCATCATTTTCAGTTTGACCGTTCTTATCTGGTTTATGTCTAACTACAACTTTACCCTACATACTGTAGATACGGAAGTTAGCATTTTGGCGACTTTAGGTAAGGGCTTGTCTTGGATTTTTGACCCACTCGGATTTGGAAATTGGAAGGCAACAGTTGCGGCTCTTACAGGTTTAGCTGCCAAGGAGACCGTTGTTGCCACCTTTGGTATTCTCTATCATAATAGCAGTGAGGCGGGTCTGGCTGAGGCTCTGCGAGGAGATTATTCTTCCTTAGCTGCCTATTCCTTCTTGATTTTTAACTTGCTTTGTGCGCCATGTTTTGCGGCTATTGGAGCTATTAAGCGTGAAATGGCCAATCTGAAATGGACAGTTGGGGCTATCGGTTTCCAAACCGGTTTAGCTTATTGTGTGAGTTTAATCCTTTACCAGTTTGGTCAAGTCATCCTGTACGGTAAGTCAATGACAATTTGGACTTTTGTTGCTTTCTTACTTTTAGTAACGATGATTTACTTTGTTGTTCGTAAACCACGTCAGATTAAGGATCAAATCATTAGCTTGGATAATCTTCAAGAAGCTCATATTTAGGTTTAGGAGGAATTGTTATGTCTACCTTTATCATTGCTTTCATTATTTTTGCTTTAGCTGGTCTTGGCATCCGTCACTATATCAAAGGAAAAGGATCTTGTGGCGATTGCGAGTGTTCTTGTCCGGTTAAGGAAGAAATGCATAAGGCTAATCGCTAATAAAATAATATATAGAAAAATGGTCTCTTATTCATTTAAGAGACCATTTTCTTACGATTGTAAGAAATGTATAAAGGTATCTAGGTTGGAAGTGTGATACTATAAGATAGATAAATAATCTAAATTTTTAACAAAAAAGGGAGATGTATAAGGAATGGTTTTGAACAAAGAGATTGTCCTAATTCATGGGACCTGGTGTGATGGCAATGTTTGGGGAGAATTTGCGACAGGTCTACGTCAAATGGGATATAAGGTTCATACACCTAGCTTTCGTTACCATGACCTACCTTATCAAGAGTGTCTAGCTAAGGTTGGGACTGTTACCCTGCAGGACTATCGAGATGATTTAGTGGCCTTGATTGAAAGTCTTGACCAACCACCACTTATCTTGGGACACTCTTTAGGGTGTTTAGTGGCTCAGATGGTTGCCGAAAAAACAGAAGTAGCTGGTATGATTCTCATGGGACCAGCACCAACAGCAGATATTTTTGCCTTTTATCCAACCATGTTAGCTTGTTTTGGCAAACACTTTTTACGTTGGGGATTTTGGAAAAAAGCCATGCCTCCGTATAAAAAGGAGTTTTTCAAGTATTGCATGAATGAACAAGAGGAATCTTTGAAAGAGGAAGTTTTTGCTGATTTGGTTCCTGAATCAGGAAAAGTTTATACTCAAATGGCCCTCCATTGGTTTGATAAGACAAAAGCAGTTTACGTAGACTTTAGTCGGATTTCATGTCCTGTTCTCGTCATTTCTGGGACTAAGGATAAGATGACTCATCCTAATATTGCCAGAAGAACGGCTAAGAACTACCGTGATTCCGTTCTTGTCTCCTTAACGGGTGCAGATCATATGTATGAAAGTGGCAAATTCCAGCAGAAGACCTTGAAGGTTATTAAGGGTTGGAGTCAGCAAAATGGTTTTGTGGACTAGTCACGAAGCTTAATCAGAAAAAAGTTGGAAGGTGACTCCAACTTCTTTTTTAAGTTTTTCATTTGAAATGTCTTTTTGAAAATTTAGAAAATTTAGTCACAAAGAGCTCTCACTATGGTATAATTGAAAAAAAGTATGTATTGGAGAACACCCATGGCGATAATAATGGATGGTAAGGCCCTAGCTGCTAAAATGCAGGATCAATTGCAAGAAAAGGTAGCACGTCTTAAAGAAAATGAATGGATTGTGCCTGGACTCGTGGTAATCATGGTTGGTGACAACCCAGCTAGTCAGGTTTATGTGCGCAACAAGGAACGTGCTGCTAAAAAGGCTGGCTTCCATAGCCAGACAGTCAACCTTTCTGAGAGTATCAGCGAGGAAGAATTGATTGAGGTTATTGAACAATATAATCAGGACCCACTTTTCCATGGTATTTTGGTTCAATTGCCATTACCGAATCATATTAATGAAATGCGTATTCTTTTGGCTATTGATCCTAAAAAAGATGTCGATGGTTTCCATCCTATGAATACTGGTAATCTTTGGAATGGTCGCCGTCAAATGGTGCCTTGTACACCAGCTGGGATTATGGAAATCCTTCGTGAGTACAATGTTGAATTAGAAGGTAAGACAGCAGTTATTATTGGACGTAGTAACATTGTTGGTAAACCTATGGCTCAGCTTCTTTTGGAAAAAAATGCTACAGTTACCTTGACCCACTCACGAACACCGCATTTGGCTAAGGTTTGTAGCAAGGCAGATGTCTTGATTGTAGCTATTGGACGTGCAAAATTTGTAACAGAAGACTATGTCAAAGAGGGTGCCGTTGTCATTGATGTGGGAATCAACCGTGATGAAGAAGGCAAACTTTGTGGTGACGTTGATTTTGATCAAGTGAAAGATAAGGTTGGCATGATCACGCCTGTTCCAGGTGGTGTAGGCCCTATGACCATTACCATGCTTATGGAACAGACCTATCAAGCTGCTCTTCGTAGTGCGAAAGGATAGTTTATGAAAGTTGATGACGATTTAGCTAGGCAAGTGATAAAACCTCGCTTGAGAGAGTCCCATAAGGGTTCTTACGGTCGAGTGCTTTTAGTTGGTGGGCTTTACCCTTATGGTGGTGCCATCATTATGGCTGCCATAGCTTGTGTCAATAGTGGGGCAGGCCTGGTCACAGTGGCTACGGATCGTGACAATATCACAGCCCTTCATGCCCATCTCCCTGAAGCCATGGCTTTTGACCTTAGGGAGACTGAAAGATTTCTTGATAATCTTAGGGCAGCTGATGTGGTATTAATCGGTTCTGGCCTAGGTGAGGATGGTGTAGCTAGTCAAGCTATGGATTTGGTGCTGACAAATATTAGGGCAGATCAGAACTTGGTTGTTGATGGCTCAGCTCTCAATCTTTTGGCTAAGAAAAATAAGAAGGACTTACCAGATTGTCACCTTACTCTCACCCCGCATCAAAAAGAATGGGAACGCTTGTCTGGTTTAAGGATTCCGGAGCAGACAGTTTCAAACACTCAGAAAGCCCTGAGAGAGTTCCAAGCTGGGACAATCCTAGTTGCCAAGAGTCACAAGACCGCTGTCTATCAAGGTGAAACAGTAGCTCATTTAGAAGTTGGTGGGCCCTATCAAGCCACAGGAGGTATGGGAGATACCTTGGCTGGTATGATTACTGGTTTTCTGGCCCAATTCGCTTCAATTGACTCTTATAAAGCAGTTACAGTTGCTGTCTGGCTTCACTCAGCTATCGCAGATGATTTGGCTAAAAATGCCTATGTGGTTTTACCGACTCATATCAGTAAAGCCATTCCTAGTTGGATGAAAAAGTTGTCATTATAATCTAAAAAAACATGTCTTATATTGAGGCAAGTTTTTTTAGATTTCGACATTTTTTTAAGTTTGCTAAAGCTTATTTGTGATAAAATAAAAGAGAATTTTTATGAGAGCATAGAGGAAAAAAAGTGACATCATTTTCGAAAAAACTCAGTCAAAAATGGGAAAAATGGCGCCAAAAACGAAAAGAAAAACGAGCGAATAAACCTAGAAAGCCAGTAAACATCTCCCGTCGTGTTTACTTGCTTTTTGGTGTAGTCTTTGTCCTTTTTTTGTTGCTTTTTGCACGTCTGACCTATATGCAGGTTTATAACAAATCGTTTTATACGAAGAAATTAGAGGATAATTCTAAGTATACAGTTAGGATTGCAAGCGAACGTGGGCAAATCTTTGATGCTAAAGGGGTTGCCCTCACGACCAACCAGAGTAAGGATGTTATCACCTTCACACGTAGCAATTTGGTGTCATCAGATACGATGAAGAAGGTCGCTGAAAAGTTGGCGACCATGGTGACTCTGACGGAAACGAAGGTAACAGCACGTCAAAAACGAGATTTCTATCTAGCGGATTCTGCCACTTATAAGCGTGTTGTTAATGATCTTCCAAACGACAAGAAAACAGATAAATTTGGTAATAAATTAGCTGAAGCTACTATTTACAACAATGCTGTTGATGCAGTTCCTGATGAAGCAGTGGATTACTCTGAGGATGAACTTAAGATTGTCTACATTTACTCACAGATGAATGCTGTTTCTAATTTCTCAACAGTCACATTGAAAACAGGAGACTTGACGCCTGAACAAATTGCGATTGTAGCAGCTAAACAGAAGGAACTCAATGGTATTACGGTTGCTAAGGATTGGGAACGTCATACGGTTGATTCAGCCTTGTCACCTCTCATCGGGAAAGTCTCAAGTTCAGAAGCAGGTTTGCCACAAGAAGATGCCAAGGAATACCTCAAAAAAGGGTATGCTCTTAATGACCGTGTAGGAACGTCCTATCTAGAAAAAGAATACGAGGAGAAACTACAAGGAAAACATACTGTTCGTGAGATTACGGTAGACAAGGAAGGCGAAGTTGCTAGTGATAAAATCACTCAAAAGGGAAGCAAGGGGAACAATCTGCAGTTGACCATCGACCTTGATTTCCAAAAAGGAGTTGAAGATATCCTAGGTCAACAGCTTTCTTCAGAAATTTCAGAGAATAAAGCAACCTATTCTGAAGGAATGTATGCAGTGGTTATGAATGCTGACACTGGTGCTGTACTTGCTATGGCAGGGCAAAAACACGAGCAAGGAGCACAAGATTTTAAAGCAAACGCCTTAGGAACAATCACTGATGTCTTCATTCCAGGATCGGTTGTTAAGGGAGCGACCTTAACTGCTGGTTGGCGTTCAGGTGCTATCTATGGGAACCAAGTCTTGACTGACCAACCAATCAACATTGCCGGTTCAGCCCCTATCACATCTTGGTTTACAGACCAAGGTAGCCGTGCTATTACCGCGACACAGGCTCTAGAATACTCATCAAATACCTATATGGTACAGATTGCTATCAAACTACTTGGCCAACAGTATGTTCCAGGCATGGCCTTGTCGACTGATAATATGGATAAGGCCATGACGACACTTCGTGATACCTATGCTGATTTTGGTATGGGAGTGTCTACAGGACTTGATTTACCTGGAGAATCAGAAGGTTACATTTCTAAGAATTACAATGTAGCCAACGTTCTGACAGAGGCTTTTGGTCAGTACGACTCTTATACAACCATTCAGCTAGCTCAGTATGTTGCTTCAATTGCCAATGGTGGTAAACGTGTAGCCCCTCATATCGTTGGAGGTATCTACGATGCAGGATCTAATGGTAGTCTAGGAAATCTAGCCTCAACGGTAGATACACGTGTGTTAAATACCTTACCTCTTGATTCTGAGCAGCTAGGTATTGTCCAACAAGGCTTTAATGATGTTGTTAATTCAGGATCTAGCCTTGCGACTGGTAAAGCTATGGCAAGTTCTATCATTCCAATCAGTGGTAAAACAGGGACAGCCGAAACCTATGCGACGGATGCTTCTGGTAACTCTGTAACAACGGTTAACCTTAATGCCGTTGCCTATGCGACCGCCAAAGATGGTACGAAGTTGGCAGTTGGGATTATGTACCCACATGCTCTAGATTGGAAGAGTAAGGCCCATCAAAATGCAGTCAAAGCTATTATGGAACTTTATCAAAATACTCACTAAACATCTAAAGTCTCTTGTGCCTTGCACGAGGGATTTTTCTGTGATATAGTGTTTGAGTGTTTATTCTTGGCTAAAGATTTATCCATGAAAGTGACAAAAGATAAGTGATGAATAAAAAAATATAAAGAACAGGAGGCCTTCATGCTTTATCCTACTCCAATTGCGAAGCTGATTGATAGTTTTTCAAAACTCCCTGGAATTGGGGCTAAAACAGCGACACGCCTAGCTTTTTATACCATTAGTATGTCTGATGAAGATGTCAATGATTTCGCAAAAAACCTCTTGGCAGCAAAACGTGAATTGACTTATTGTTCGGTCTGTGGTCGTTTGACAGATGATGATCCGTGTAACATTTGTACCGATGAAACTAGAGACCGTACTAAGATTTTGGTTGTTGAAGACTCCAAAGATGTTTCAGCTATGGAAAAGATTCAGGAATACCGTGGTCTCTACCATGTGCTTCAAGGGCTTATTTCCCCTATGAATGGTGTTGGACCAGATGATATTAACCTGAAAAGTTTGATTACCCGCCTTATGGACAGCGAGGTTGACGAGATTATTATTGCCACTAATGCAACAGCAGATGGTGAGGCGACGTCTATGTATATTTCGCGTGTCCTTAAACCTGCAGGAATCAAGGTGACTCGTTTAGCGCGTGGTTTGGCAGTCGGTTCTGACATTGAGTATGCTGATGAAGTGACCTTGCTAAGAGCTATCGAAAATCGAACAGAACTATAAGTAAGAAGTGTTGGTCAGGCTAGCACTTTTAGTTTGTAGTAAGTAGGTTTCTCATTAAAAATTTGGTAAAATAAAGTAAGCGCTTTTTTAATGAGGGATCATGATGCAGATTGAAAAGATTTTAAACAACAATGTTGTCCAAGCTTTGGATAATAATGTGGAATACATTGTCATGGGTAAGGGACTAGGCTTTCAAAAGAAGGTCGGAGACCTTGTTGATAAGGAAAAGATTGAAAAGACTTTTGTTTTGGAAAATACAGAGGCAGTAGAGGAATGGTCTCGTGTTTATGTCAATTTACCTGATGGTGAAATGCAGGTCTTTTTGAATATCCTTACTTTTGCTGAGGCTGTCTTGCAAACCAAGTTTGAACCCTCTTTTTTCATCGCTCTTGCAGACCACCTACATTACGCTATTGAAAGAAGTAGAGAGGGTGTTTCTTTGCAGAATCCCTTGGCCTGGGAGGTTCGAAAATTTTATCCTCGGGAGTATGAAATTGGGAAACAAGCCCTTCGTTTGATTGCCAAGGATTTAGAAGTTCAGTTGGAAGATGATGAAGCTGCCTCTGTCGCTTTGCATTTTGTCAATGCACAGAAGGATGCGGGTCTCCATGAAAAAGACCGACAGATGACTCAAATTGTGGTTGGGATTAGTGACATTGTCCGTCTTCATTTTGGTTATGATTTGGATGAGGATAGTTTCTCGTATAACCGTTTTATGACACATCTCCAATACCTAGCACAACGTATTGTGAGTGGGGTTAGTGGTGGCAAGAATGATGCTTTTCTATATGAACAAGTTAAGATAAATTATCCAGAGTCCTTTATCTGTACCCAAAAGATTGCTACCTATATCAAGACAAGTTATGCCTTTGAGCTAAGTTTAGACGAACAAGTCTTTTTAACCATTCATATTCAACGTCTTAAGGATAATTTAGATAAGTAAGCGATTCCCAGAGACGTCCTACAAAAAGCAGACAATTAGCCTTAAGTCTGCTTTTTCTGTGTCCTTATGGTATAATGAGGTGATTAATATTAGACCAAAAATACTCTGGGCTAGTATTCTAGGTATTTAAGTATTTGTATAAAAAAGCTAATGAGTTAGTGAAAGGAAGCGAGCGGTTCTATGTCTGAAGTGAGCATAGCCGTTCCTAAAGTATCTTATGTATATTGAAATGATTGATGAGACTGGACAAGTCTCTGAGAAATTAAAAGAACAAACCTTGGAGTTGCTAGATTTTGCAGCACAAAGACTTGGCAAGGAAGACAAGGAAATGGCGGTTACATTTGTAACCAACGAACGTAGCCACGAGCTAAACCTGGAATATCGTGATACGGACCGTCCAACTGATGTTATTAGTTTGGAGTATAAGCCTGAATTAGACATTAGCTTTGATGAGGAAGAGTTGGCTGAAAATCCTGAATTAGCTGAAATGATGGGAGAATTTGATAGTTATATCGGTGAACTCTTTATTTCTGTTGATAAGGCTCACGAGCAAGCTGAGGATTATGGTCATAGTTTCGAGCGTGAGATGGGCTTCTTGGCTGTTCACGGTTTTCTTCACATCAATGGCTACGACCATTATACTCCAGAAGAAGAAGCGGAAATGTTTGGATTACAGGAAGAAATTTTGACTGCTTATGGACTTACGCGACAATAACCCACAAAAAAAGTGGAAAAACAGAGAATTTACAGCTAGTTTTGAGTTTGCTCTAACAGGAATTATCACAGCTTTTAAAGAAGAACGCAACATGCGCAAGCATTTGGTTTCAGCTATCTTGGTGGTATTGGCTGGCTTGATTTTTCGTGTGTCTGCGACAGAATGGCTCTTTCTTTTGATGGCAGTTTTTCTCGTAATTGCCCTAGAGATTGTTAATTCTGCCATTGAAAATGTTGTCGATTTGGCCAGTAATTATCACTTTTCGATGCTAGCCAAAAATGCCAAGGATATGGCTGCAGGAGCTGTTTTAGTGGTTTCTTGTTATGCACTCATTACAGGTATGATTGTTTTTATACCTAAAATTTGGCACTTAATTTTCAATTAAAAGGAAATAGGAAAGAAGTTATATGACATTTAAATCAGGATTTGTGGCTATTATTGGCCGTCCTAATGTAGGAAAATCAACGTTTTTGAACCATGTTATGGGGCAAAAAATTGCTATCATGAGTGATAAGGCTCAAACAACCCGTAATAAAATTATGGGGATTTACACAACTGATAAGGAACAGATTGTCTTTATCGATACACCAGGGATTCACAAGCCTAAGACGGCTCTTGGAGATTTCATGGTGGAATCTGCTTATTCAACCCTTCGTGAAGTGGATACCGTCCTCTTTATGGTACCAGCTGATGAGCCTCGTGGTAAGGGTGATAATATGATTATCGAACGTCTTAAACAAGCTAAGGTTCCAGTTATCTTGGTAATCAATAAGATTGACAAGGTTCATCCAGATCAGCTCCTAGAGCAGATTGAGGATTTCCGTACACAAATGGATTTCAAGGAGATTATTCCGATATCTGCCCTCCAAGGAAACAATGTTTCTCATCTTGTGGATGTCTTGAGTGATAACCTTGAGGAAGGGTTCCAATATTTCCCAGCGGACCAAATCACCGACCACCCAGAGCGTTTCTTGGTATCGGAGATGATTCGTGAAAAAGTCCTTCAGTTGACACGTGAAGAAATTCCACACTCTGTTGCTGTTGTCATTGATGAGATGATGCGTGATGAAGACACGGATAAGATTCATATTCGTGCGACGATCATGGTTGAGCGTGACAGCCAAAAAGGCATTGTCATTGGTAAACAAGGTTCCATGCTCAAGAAAATTGGTACCCTTGCCCGTAAAGATATTGAAGTTATGCTAGGGGACAAGGTCTTCCTTGAAACCTGGGTTAAGGTTAAGAAAAATTGGCGTGATAAGAAATTAGATCTTGCCGATTTCGGATACAACGAAAAAGAATATTAAAAAGCTGGGCATTTGCTCGGCTTTCTTGTTAGAAGGAGGAGCAAATGCCTGAGTTACCTGAGGTAGAAACTGTTAGACGAGGGTTAGAAAGATTGGTAGTAAGTCGGACCATTTCGTCTGTTGAAGTTAAGGTCCCGAAAATGATTAAGACCTCCTACGATAGTTTTTTGAATGACTTACCTGGCCAAACTATTCAAGCCATGCGACGTAGAGGCAAGTACTTGATTTTTGATTTTGGACAGTTGATTATGATTTCCCACTTGCGCATGGAAGGAAAATACCTGCTGTTTACAGATCAGGTTCCTGCTAATAAGCATTTCCATCTTTTCTTTACCTTAGATGATGGCTCGACTCTTGTTTATCAGGATGTTCGCAAGTTTGGAACCTTTGATTTATTGGCTAAAAATCAAGAGGAGGTTTATTTTGCAAGGAAAAAGCTTGGTCCTGAGCCTACTAAAAAGGCTTTTAAATACGCCCCATTTGAGAGAGCCTTGATGACCTCTGCCAAGCCCATTAAAAGTCTTCTCTTGGAGCAAAAATTGGTGGCTGGCCTAGGAAATATTTATGTCGATGAGGTACTTTGGGCAGCCAAGGTTCATCCTGAGACGCCGGCAAGGGAACTCAGTAAGGCAGCCATGAAGCGGGTCCATGATCGAACGATTGCTATTCTACAGCTAGGAATTGAAAAAGGTGGCTCAACCATAAGGACTTATCGTAATGCCCTTGGTGAGGACGGGACCATGCAGAACTATCTACAGGTTTACGGAAAGACGGGACAACCTTGTCCACGTTGTGCAAGCACTATTGAGAAAATCAAGTTAGGAGGGAGAGGAACACATTTGTGTCCTCATTGTCAGAAACGATGATTATTGGATTAACAGGTGGTATTGCTTCAGGAAAATCTACTGTTGTTGAAATGATTAAAGAGGCAGGTTACAAGGTCATTGATGCTGATCAGCTTGTACACGACATGCAGGCTCAAGGGGGCCGTTTGTACCGTGCCTTACTCGATTGGTTGGGAGAGGAAATTCTTCTTCCTAATGGGGAATTGAACCGTCCTAAACTAGGGCAACTGATCTTTTCCAATGAGGAGATGAGAAAGCGGTCTGCTGAGATTCAAGGGACGATTATTCGAGAGGAACTAGCAGCGCAAAAGGATTATTTAGCTAAGAAAGAAGATATTTTTTTCATGGACATTCCCTTGCTTATTGAGAATGGGTATCAGGACTGGTTTGATCAAATTTGGTTGGTGGCAGTGTCACCGGAGATTCAGTGCCAACGCTTGATGAAACGTAATCACTTAAGTGTTGAGGAAGCTAAGCTGCGTATTGATAGCCAGATGTCTTTAGCTGAGAAAATGCCTTATGCCAGCTTGGTTCTTGATAATAACGGTAGTTTCGATGATTTGAAGGAGAAGGTTAAGAGTGCAATAAATGATTTAACGAGCTCCTCATAGCTAGCCATTGTGATATAATGGATAGTGAATTTTAGAAAGAAGATGATTATTTGCGCCAAAAAGAGGTTAAAAGTACTGATTGGCAACGTAACCTTAAAATTGCATGGATAGGAACCTTTTTTACCGGAGCTAGTTTCTCCATTGTTATGCCTTTCATGGCCCTATACATTGAGGAACTTGGTGTTAAAGGAGATATGGTCGAATGGTATGCTGGCTTGTCTGTTGCCATCTCTGCTCTAGCCTCTGCCTTGGTTTCCCCTATTTGGGGACGATTGGCTGACCGTTATGGTCGAAAGCCTATGATGATTAGGGCTAGCATGGTGATGACTTTTACAATGGGAGGGCTTGCCTTAGTCCCCAATGTTTTCTGGCTGCTTTTCTTAAGAACGCTGAATGGTTTGTTTGCAGGCTATGTCCCAAATGCCACAGCTTTAATTGCTAGTCAGGTTCCTCAGAACCGTTCTGGCTATGCCTTGGGGACCTTGTCTACGGGTCTAACGGCAGGTGTTCTGATTGGCCCTTTGTTAGGTGGTACCTTGTCTGAAGCGTTTGGTATGAGGGGCACCTTTTTATTGGTTGGACTCATTCTATTTATCTGCTGCCTCTTAACTATCTTTGGTTTGAGAGAGAATTTCCAGCCTGTCGAAAAGGGAGAAATGATGACCCTTTCTCAGGTTTTTGCAAGAATTCCCAGTAAATCTATGTTGATTGGACTTTTTGTGACCAGTATGATTATCCAGATTTCTGCCCAATCGATTGCGCCTATGTTAGCCCTTTACATTCGTTATTTAGGTCAGAGGGACAATATCCTTTTTTACTCAGGGTTAATTGTTTCTGCTATGGGCTTCTCTAGTCTCTTAAGTACCCCTTTTCTGGGAAAACTGGGAGACCGTATTGGAAATCATCGCCTGCTTTTAATGGGGCTATTTTATAGCTTTCTCTTGTATTTCCTCTGTGGTTTTGCCGGTTCAGCCTTGCAACTGGGTATCTTACGTTTTGCCTATGGCTTTGGTGTGGGTGCCCTTATGCCTAGTGTCAATTCTTTATTGACCAAGATGACACCCAAAGAAGGAATCTCAAGAATATTTAGCTTTACTCAAAGCTTTTCATATATTGGACAGGTTTTAGGTCCTTTTGTTGGGTCAGCAGTTGCGACAGGGCTTGGTTATCGCTGGGTCTTCTTTGTGACTGCGATGATTGTCTTTGGAAATTTTGTCTGGTCCTTAATCATCTTTAGAAAATTGCTAGGAGTCAAGAATATAGGTGAGAGTTAAAATCAATTTAAAGTGTAGTGAATGTGGGAGCATCAACTATCTCACAAGTAAAAATAAACAGAATCATCCTGAGAAAATTCAGGTACCCAAATTCTGCCCTAAGGATAGAAAAGTAACCTTACATGTTGAATCTTAAAGGGTTCTATGGTAGAATAAAAAGGACTTTTTCGGAGGAATAACTATGTACGACTTATTATTAACGCTGCTCTTGGTGATGTCAGCTATTATTGTGATTGCGGTATTCATGCAGCCACAAAAAAATCCAAGTAGCAATGTCTTTGATGGTGGTGGGTCAGAAGCACTATTTGAACGTAGTAAACCACGTGGTTTTGAAGCCTTTATGCAACGCTTTACAGGAATCATGGTTTTTCTATGGATTGTAGATGCAATCGTCCTTTCCATTCTCTCAAGTAAGTAATGAGCTGACTGAGGTTGGCTCATTTTTTGCGTTATAGTCAATAAATAAAAGAAAAGGAAATCATGAAAGAATCTATTATAAATTATTTGAAGGAGCATGGGAAATCCAGTGTAAACGACATTGCACAGGCTCTTAATCATGCCGGGGGAGAAAAGTTCCCTCAGCTCATCAAGGCCATATCGGCCATGGAAAGTAAGGGGCAGTTGCGTTTTAACCGAGATGGCTCTGTATCCTTGCGTCCTAAGAAAGAAAATCCTAATCAGGTGACTGTTGAAGGTGTCTTCCGTGCCAATAAGAACGGCTTTGGTTTTTTGCATGTCGATGACAGTGAAGATGATATGTTCATCGGTCGTAATGATGTTGGCCATGCCATTGACGGTGATACTGTTGCCGTTGTTATCAAGAAGCCAGCAGATCGTTTGCGTGGGACAGCAGCAGAAGCGCGTGTTGTTGAAATTGTAGAACGTTCGCTTAAGACTGTTGTAGGGAAATTTATCCTTAGCGACGAGAAAGAACCTTATGCGGGTTACATTAAGTCTAAAAACCAAAAAATTCAGCAGCCAATTTATATCAAGAAAGAACCAGTTGCCCTAGATGGTACTGAAATTATCAAGGTTGATATTGAAAAATACCCTAACCGTCACTATGATTATTTCGTAGGAAGTGTTCGTGACATTATTGGTCATCAGGGGGATGCTGGTATTGATGTCTTGGAAGTCTTGGAATCAATGGATATTGTTTCAGAATTCCCAGAGGATGTCATGGCGGAAGCAGAAGCTGTCCCAGATGCACCGAGTCAGGAAGACCTCGTTGGTCGTGTTGACCTTCGTCAAGAAGTAACCTTTACTATTGACGGAGCCGATGCTAAGGACTTGGACGATGCGGTCCATATCAAACGTTTGCCAAATGGTAACTTTGAACTTGGTGTTCATATTGCCGATGTGTCTTACTATGTCACTGAAGGCTCTGCTCTTAACCGTGAGGCCGTAGCACGTGGGACTTCTGTTTATGTGACAGACCGCGTGGTGCCAATGTTGCCTGAGCGTCTTTCAAATGGTATTTGTTCACTTAATCCCAATGTTGATCGTTTGACGCAATCAGCCATTATGGAGATTACTCCTAAAGGTAAGGTGGTTAATCATAAGATTTGCCAATCTGTGATTAATACAACCTTCCGTATGACCTACAGTGATGTCAATGAGATGTTGGCTGGAAATCCAGAAAAGATTGAGCAGTTTAAACCAATCATGGATTCTGTATCAGCTATGGCAGAATTGCATAAGATTTTAGAAGACATGCGTGAGCGTCGTGGTGCCCTTAACTTTGATACATCTGAAGCTCGTATCTTGGTTAATGAGAAGGGAATGCCAGTGGATATCGTGGTGCGTGAACGTGGAACAGCCGAGCGAATGATTGAATCCTTCATGTTGGCTGCCAATGAATGTGTGGCAGAGCACTTTGCTAAGGCTAAGTTGCCATTTATTTACCGTATCCACGAAGAGCCAAAAGCTGAGAAATTGCAACGCTTCATGGATTATGCCTCTATCTTTGGTGTTCAAATCAAAGGAACTGCCAATAAGATGGATCAGCTAGACTTGCAAGAGTTTATGGCCAAAGTTCAGGGAAAACCTGGAGCAGAAGTTATGAACATGATGCTGCTTCGTTCAATGCAACAAGCCCGCTATTCAGAACACAACCACGGACACTATGGACTTGCGGCTCAGTATTATACCCACTTTACTAGTCCGATCCGTCGTTACCCAGACCTCTTGGTTCACCGAATGATTCGTGAGTACACTAACAATATGTCTCAAGAAACGCGTGAACATTTTGAAGAGGTTATTCCTGAGTTAGCGACATCATCTTCAACTCTTGAACGTCGTGCCATTGATGCCGAACGTGTCGTTGAAGCTATGAAAAAAGCGGAATACATGGAAGAGTTTGTTGGTCAAGAATTCGATGGTATTGTCGGAAGTGTGGTTAAATTTGGTATGTTTGTGGAATTGCCAAACACTATCGAAGGTTTGGTTCACATCACGACCCTTCCAGAATTTTACAATTACAATGAACGTACCATGACGCTTCAGGGTGAGAAAACTGGTAAGACTTTCCGAGTTGGTCAGCCTATCCGTGTCAAATTAACACGTGCGGATAAGGAAACGGGAGACATTGACTTCCAATACCTTCCAAGCGAGTATGATGTTACTGAGAAAGTAGACCACAAGGCTCGTCAGGAACGTGAAGAGAAGGCGAAAGCCTTCCGCAATAGAGGTCCACGTCGTGATCGTCAAAATGGAGACTTCGAACGTCGTGGTAAACGTGGGGATAACCGTAACCGTCAAGACGGTAATGGTCGTAAAGGTTCTTATGACGAAAAACGTAAGTCATCTAAGAAACCCGACAAGCGTAAGAATCAAAACCGTCCTCATAATGATAACAAGGGACGTGAGAGTGGCCGTCGTAAGAAGAAAGGGAACAAACCTTTCTACAAGGACGTTGCTAAAAAACGAAAATAGGATGAGAATGGAGGGACTGCTATGCCAAAGGGTGAAGGCAATGTTGTTGCTCAGAATAAAAAGGCTAGACATGACTATAGTATCGTTGATACTATTGAAGCGGGTATCGTGCTGACAGGGACGGAGATCAAATCCGTTCGTGCGGCACGCATCCAACTAAAAGATGGCTATGCCCAAATCAAGAACGGTGAGGCTTGGTTAATCAATGTTCATATTGCTCCGTTTGAGCAAGGTAATATTTGGAATCAGGATCCAGACCGTACGAGAAAATTATTGCTCAAGAAGAAGCAAATCACCAAACTTCAAAATGACCTTAAGGGAACAGGAATGACCTTGGTTCCTTTGAAGGTGTACCTAAAAAACGGTTTTGCCAAGGTATTGCTTGGTATTGCCAAAGGGAAACACGATTACGATAAACGTGAGTCTATCAAACGTCGTGAACAAGAGCGTGATATTAAACGTATTATCAAGAGTGTTAACCGTTAAAACGCCTATCATCTAAGACTGCTATAGTCCTAGATGATTTTTTGTTTTTGGCTTTAAGACATGATATAATGGGAGTACCATACGGTCTTTAGTTAGGATAGCAGATATACCTAACTCTGGACGTGATACTGTAAAGGAGATTAGCGATGCCAGTAGATGCTAAAACAAAATACAAGGCCAAGAAGACAAAGATTGTTTTCTTCGACATTGACGACACCCTTCGTGTCAAAAAGACAGGCTACATTCCTGAATCTATTAAGGCTGTTTTCAAAGGGCTTAAAGAAAAAGGAATTTTGACGGGGATTGCCACAGGACGTGGCTACTATGGTGTCGTTGAGGACATTCGAGACCTAGAGCCCGATTATTTTGTAACCATCAATGGAACTTATGTGATTAATCGAAAAGGGGAAGAAATTTATAACCAGCCCCTAGCTCGTGAGGTTACAGAAGCCTTTGTTGCTTGGTGCAAAGAGATTGGGATTGCTTGGGGTTTTGCCGGTAAGGATAAGCCAGTTGTCTCAGAGCGTTCAGATTTGATTGATGATGCTATGAAACCAGTCTATGGTCTTTGTGATGTGGAGCCAGACTTCCACTTATCGAACGATGTTTACCATATGTGGACTTTTGCGGAAAATGATGGTGAGCTTGAGTTACCAGAAGAACTTGCGACACATGTTCGTATGGTACCTTGGCACGAACACTCATCTGACGTCGTAGCAAATGGTATCTCAAAAGCATCTGGTGTCGAGCATGTCTTGGAGCATGAAAACCTTAAACCGGTCAATGCTATGATGTTTGGGGATGGTCCAAACGATATGGAGATTTTTGACTATGTTGGACTTAAGGTTGCCATGGGTAATGCCACACCAGAACTGAAAGAAAAAGCAGATTACGTTACAGGAACAGTAGAAGAAGATGGCATTTTCAATGCCTTGGAGGAACTCGGATTGGTAGAAAAAGAACTTCATTTCCCACAACTTGACTTGGATGCAGTAGAAGGTCCAGTCGCAACAATTAAAACAAACCATGGTGATTTGGTCATCAAGCTTTTCCCTGACCATGCACCGTTAACAGTTACTAACTTTGTCAATTTGGCCAAGAGTGGCTACTATGACGGTGTGATTTTCCACCGTATTATCAAGGACTTTATGATTCAAGGTGGTGACCCAACTGGTACTGGTATGGGTGGTGAGTCAAGTTTCGGTGGTAGCTTCCAGGATGAATTTTCTGAAGAGCTCTATAACCTCCGTGGTGCGCTTTCTATGGCCAATGCTGGACCAGATACTAATGGTAGCCAGTTCTTCATCGTTCAAACGCCTGAAATTCCTTATGCTAAAAAGGAACTCGAACGTGGTGGTTGGCCAGCACCAATCGCGGAAGCTTATGCTGAAAATGGTGGAACACCTCACCTAGACCGTCGCCACACAGTCTTTGGTCAATTGGTGGATGAAGACTCTTACAAGGTGCTTGATGAGATTGCCAATGTTGAGGTTGGAGCTCAAGATAAGCCACTTGAGGATGTTGTGATTGAAACAGTTGAGGTAGCAGACTAAGATGAAAATTGGAGACAAGCTTAGGGGTGTTATCACAGGCATCAAGCCTTACGGTGCCTTTGTTTCATTGGAAAATGGTACCACAGGCTTGATTCACATCTCGGAGATTAAGACAGGTTATATCGACAACATCTACAATACCCTCAAGGTAGACCAGGAGGTCTTGGTTCAAGTTGTTGATTTTGATGAATTTACACAAAAGGCTAGTCTTTCTTTGAGAACCCTTGAGGAAGAAAAAAATAAAATCCCTCATCGTCATCGTTTCTCAGATAGTCGTTTGAACTATGGCTTTAAACCTTTGGCAGAAGCAATGCCAGGATGGATTGAAGAAGGACTTGACTATCTTAGACAAGAGCATGAGGAAAAATAGCAAAAAAAGCTGACTCTCAATGAGTCGGCTTTTTTGGTGTTTTCGATTTGGCTACAAACAAAAAGATCTTCAATTTAATTGAAGACCCATGTTTATTAATTAGACATCAAAATAGATCAATTCTTTTGGTGTGTGTGTGAAGACTTCAAAGCCATCTTTTGTCACATAACCACAGTCCTCGATACGAACACCAACTTTTTCAGGAATGTAAATACCTGGTTCAACAGAGAAGCACATTCCTTCTTCGATTACCAAGTCATTTCCTTCCATGATTGAAGGGAATTCATGCACATCCATTCCGATACCGTGTCCGAGGCGGTGGTTGAAGTATTCACCATAACCAGCTTTTTCAATAACATTACGTGCTGCAGCATCGACTTCGCTGGCAGTTACACCTGGTTTAATCATATCTAGGGCAGCCTGTTGAGCTTCTAAAGTCAAGTGGTAGATTTCTTTTTTGAAATCATCGGGTTTTCCAACAGCGACTGTTCGCGTCATATCTGAAGCATAGCCATTCACCATACAGCCCAAGTCGAAGAGAAGAAGAGCATCTTTTTCAATTTTGTTGCTTCCAGGAATGCCGTGTGGGTTGGCTGCATTGTTACCAGTCAAGACCATAGTTTCAAAGCTCATTTCATAGCCCAAGCGTTTGATGCCAAATTCGATTTGAGCAATGATGTCTGTTTCAGTAACGTCGAGAGAGATATTGTCGAAACCGATATTAACAGCTTTATCAGCATAATCACCGGCAACAATCATTTTTTGAATTTCATCAGCTGACTTGATAACGCGCATTTTTTGAATGAATGGTGTCAAGTTTTCAAAGCGACCATCAAAGACCGTTTGCAATCCTTGGAACTTAGTCACATTGAGATTGTCAAACTCTGCATAAATAATAGGGCTGTCTGTACTTGCTAGGCCAGCTTTGATTTTTTGCCATGGATTTTCAGAATCCACATATCCAAAGACTGGGAAGTCGAGTACAGCAGAGGCACGTGCAACCTCAAGAGCAGGAACAAAGAGGGCAGGTTCACGATTTTCGTAGACGAAGAGGAACATTTGGCGTTCATGTGGGTCACAATCAAAACCAGTAAGATAATTGACAGTTACAGGATCTGAAACAATAGCTAGCCCTGCTTTATTTTCATTCAAAAAATGACGAATGCGATCAAGTTTAGACATAGAAAAAACTCCTTTGTATTTCTTACACTCATTCTGTCACTTTTATAGGGAAAATGCAAGTTGTTTTTTGGCTTTTCATTAAATCATTTACTTTCATTGAGACTTTTTTAGGCTAGTTTTGTAAGCGATGGATAGTCTTGGAAACACGAAATGAGAGGCCTTTTTCTGAAATGGCTTTCTTCCTCGTAACCATAAAGAAGGAATCCCTTTCATTTTTTTGTAAAAAATCAGTCAAAATAATTGAAAGTGTTTTCAGAATCTGATACAATTAGAATGAATAAGTGAGCGTAAAATGAGAAAGGAAGTGTTTTTATGAATACTGATGAAACAATTACTATATACGACGTTGCGCGTGAAGCAGGTGTTTCGATGGCGACTGTGTCTCGTGTGGTAAATGGAAATAAAAATGTAAAAGAAAACACCCGAAAAAAAGTGCTTGAGGTCATTGATCGTTTGGATTACCGTCCAAATGCGGTTGCGCGTGGCTTGGCGAGTAAGAAAACCACTACTGTAGGAGTTGTTATTCCAAATATTGCTAATAGTTATTTTGCTACTTTAGCAAGGGGGATTGATGATATTGCTACGATGTACAAGTACAATATTGTTCTTGCATCTAGTGATGAAAATGACGATCACGAAGTTACCGTGATTAACTCTCTATTTGCCAAACAAGTAGACGGTATCATCTTCATGGGTTACCACTTGACGGAAAAAATTCGTGCAGAATTTTCCCGTACTCGTACGCCGATTGTCCTAGCAGGAACAGTGGACCTCGAACACCAATTACCGAGTGTTAACATCGACTATAAAGCTGCCGTTGAGGATTCTATAACACAGCTTGCCAAGAATAATGAAAAGGTTGCCTTTGTATCAGGGCCACTAATTGATGATATTAATGGCAAGCTCCGTCTAGCTGGTTATAAGGCTGGACTTGAAAAGAATAATTTGCGCTACAATGAAGGACTAGTCTTTGAAGCTAAATATAGCTATAAAGATGGCTTTGATCTAGCACAACGTGTCTTGAACTCTGGTGCCACTGCTGCCTATGTTGGAGAAGATGAATTGGCTGCAGGTCTCTTGAATGGCCTCTTTGCTGCAGGTAAATCAGTTCCAGAAGACTTCGAAATCATCACAAGCAATGACTCACCAATTACAAGCTATACACGTCCAAACCTTTCTAGTATTAATCATCCTCTCTATGATTTAGGGGCAGTTAGCATGCGTATGTTGACTAAAATCATGAATAAGGAAGAACTTGAAGAAAAAGATGTTATTCTTAATCACGGTATTACCTTACGTCAGTCAACAAAATAAAAAAGGAGTTGGGACATAAGTTTGTCTCAACTTCTCTTTTTTAGAAAAAGGGAGAACCAATGACTTTTGAGGATGCTTATTTTAAAAAGAAAGTCCTAAAACCTGATAGCCTAGAACCTTTTGGTTTTACAGCTACTGAGCAAGGCTATGAGTTCAGAAAAACACTGATAGCTGAAGAACTTGAAGCTCGATTGTTTATTGATTTAGAAGGTAAGTTGACGGGACAGGTTGTCGATAGTGATCTTGATGAGCCTTATGATATCTTCAGGAGTCCTCAGGCTACTGGAACTTACGTTGGTCAAGTCAGAGAGGCTTATGGAGAACTTCTGTCACAGGTAGCTGATTCTTGTTATGAAGATCAATTATTCTCATCTCCACAAGCTAATCGCCTGGCTAAATTTTTAGCTCAAGAATTTTCAGACCAAGCAGACCATCCTTTCGAGAAAGAACCAAGCTATCTATCTTTTAGAGTTGATGGTAAATGGTATGCCTTGTTTTTTCCTCTTAAGGGAGAAAAACTAGGGCTTGATGGAGAAAAGGCAGAATTAACATATGATGTGGTTAACCTCAAGGTTAATCCGACGCAAATGGATAAGCTCTTGAAAATGGATGGCGTTTTTCCTAGCTACCATATGTCCAAGAAGACCTGGGTTAGTCTTGTTTTAGATGAGACCTTGCCAGACCAGACTGTTTTTGAGCTTCTTAGTGAAAGTCGTTCCCTAGTGGCTCCCAAACATCTTAGAAAGGCTTCGGAGCCTCATTATTGGATTATCCCGGTAAATTTGAAATACTACGATATTGGGGATGAGTTTTCCGCAAATGAGGAGATTCTTTGGACACAGAAAGCTAGTATGCAAAAGGGAGATTTTGTGGCTATCTATATTACGGCACCTACCAAGGCCATCCGTTACGTCTGTCAGGTTTTAGAGGCAAATATCCCTAATCAAGGTTATCGTGAAGAGGAGAGTATTAAAGAGTTGATGCGGATTAAGCCCTTATACACTTTTAATGACACTGACTTTGATAGTGATAGACTAAAGAGTTTAGGTATTAAAACTGTTCGAGGTCCTCGACATATGACGGAAGAGTTAGTTCAGGCTTTATCCCCTTACCTAAAAGAAAAATAGAAGGAGGACATCATGCGAATTTTGATTGCACCTGATTCATTTAAGGAAAGTTTATCTGCAAAAGAGGTCGCCTTAGCTCTTAAATCAGGTTTTGAAAATGCCTTACCCGACGCTGATTTTGACCTCATGCCAATAGGTGATGGTGGCGAGGGCACCTTAGATGCTCTTGCTGAAAATCTAAATCTTGAGAAGAAAAGTATCAAGATTCCTCATGCCTATACAAGTGACGGAAGTGTTTCTTTTGCCAGCAATGGCCAGACTGCCATTTTTGAAATGGCTGCGATTTGTGGCTTGGAGCATATTCCTAAGGAGAAACGAAATCCTCTAGCTCTAACGACACAAGGCGTAGGTGAACTAATTGTTCATTTGGTTCAATCTGGCATCCGAGAGTTTATTATAGGCGTAGGTGGATCTGCTACCAATGATGGTGGTATTGGTATGGCATATGGATTGGGGTATCGTTTTTATGATTCTGAGGGACAGGAGCTTGAGCCAATAGGTGCTAATCTTGGTCTCATTAAGAAGGTATCCTCTAAAAATAAGCTTGATTTGTCTGGTGTCACCATTCGTCTGATTACTGATGTAGACAACCCCTTGTGTGGCCAACATGGAGCAACCTATATTTTTGGTGGACAAAAAGGCTTGTCTCCTTCACAATTTAAAAAAGTTGACCAAGATATGTCACAATTCTACACTGACTTTGCTCCTGAAGTTTTAAAACTGGCTGGTTCAGGAGCAGGGGGAGGCATGGCTGCAGGCCTGGTGGCCTTTGCAGGTGCAGAAATTAAATCAGGGATTAGCTTTGTACTTGATTGTGTTGATTTTGACCAACGTGTGAAGTCTGCTGATTTGGTTATAGTAGGAGAAGGACGTATGGATAGCCAGTCCTTGTCTGGTAAGGCACCGGTCGGGGTAGCTAGGCGGACACCATCAGCTATTCCTGTCATTGCAATCTGTGGTAGTCTGAAGGATGACTTGCCTGATTTTCCAGTAGCAGGCATTTCAGCTGCTTTTCCCATTATTGGTCAAGTAGCAGACTTAGACCAAGTTTTAGCTGCTGCTAAGGAGAATCTCTATCGAACAGGACTCAATATTGGAAATCTCATCAAGCTCAATAAAACATTGTGATAATTGTGATATAAGAAAAAGCTGACGTAGCGTCAGCTTTTATTTTCCAAATAGTTTAGCGAAAAATCCCTTTTTTTCAGTGACAGGTTCAGTTTCTTTAGGAGCAAGGATATCAGGATAGAGCTCTGAAAATAACACTTTATCAAGGTTTTCTGCTTGATTACTATGTAGGATAAGACCGTATGGTGAATGGGCCTTGGCCTCGTCCACGATAGTAGCTGAAATGTTGAGTGCTTGAGCCGTTTTGATATAGGTAAATTGTATCTGGTCAGCTAACTTTGGCGATAGCTTGAGACTAAGATTCGGGTAAACGGCTTGTAAGTCTTTTAAAATCTGCGGAAAATGGTCAATTACAGTTTTCTTTTCAGCATTTTCCAATAGAACAGCTAGGACTACACGTTCCGCATAGGTTCCAAAATACTGACGAAGTTCATCGGGATTAAGGCGTTTTTCGCCACTAGCGCATTGGAGCACTTTGTTTTCAAGTGAAGTCATAGGAATCTCCTGTAAGTTTTCTACTAGTATTATACAATATTTTGAATTCCTTTTCATTTGAGTAGTTTTCTGAGATTTTCAAAAACAATTGAAAATATTAAAAAATAGAAAATCGCTAGAAAATTCTGGTTTTAATTTGCTTAAGCCTTGATATTATGGTAATATATAGGTGTAAAAAATTTTAACTCATAAGGAGAGTATTGTAATGTCAATTATTACTGATGTTTACGCACGCGAAGTCCTTGACTCACGCGGTAACCCAACACTTGAAGTAGAAGTTTACACTGAATCTGGTGCATTCGGTCGCGGTATGGTTCCTTCAGGAGCTTCAACTGGTGAACACGAAGCAGTAGAACTTCGTGATGGTGACAAAGCTCGTTACGGTGGTCTTGGTACTCAAAAAGCAGTTGATAACGTAAACAACGTTATTGCTGAACACATCATCGGATTCGACGTACGTGATCAACAAGGTATTGACCGCGCAATGATCGCTCTTGACGGTACTCCAAACAAAGGTAAACTTGGTGCCAACGCTATTCTTGGTGTGTCTATCGCTGTAGCACGCGCAGCTGCTGACTACCTTGAAGTTCCACTTTACAGCTACCTTGGCGGATTCAACACTAAAGTTCTTCCAACTCCAATGATGAACATCATCAACGGTGGTTCTCACTCAGACGCTCCAATCGCTTTCCAAGAATTCATGATCGTACCTGCTGGTGCACCAACATTCAAAGAAGCTCTTCGTTGGGGTGCTGAAATCTTCCACGCACTTAAGAAAATCCTTAAAGAACGTGGACTTGAAACAGCCGTAGGTGACGAAGGTGGTTTCGCACCTCGTTTCGACGGAACTGAAGATGGTGTTGAAACTATCATCAAAGCTATCGAAGCTGCTGGATATGTACCAGGTAAAGACGTATTTATCGGATTTGACTGTGCATCATCTGAATTCTACGATGCAGAACGTAAAGTTTACGACTACACTAAATTTGAAGGTGAAGGCGCTGCTGTTCGTACTGCTGCAGAACAAATCGACTACCTTGAAGAATTGGTTAACAAATACCCAATCATCACTATCGAAGATGGTATGGACGAAAACGACTGGGACGGTTGGAAAGCTCTTACTGAACGTCTTGGTGGTAAAGTTCAATTGGTTGGTGACGACTTCTTCGTAACTAACACAGCTTACCTTGAAAAAGGTATTGCAGAACACGCTGCTAACTCAATCCTTATCAAAGTTAACCAAATCGGTACTTTGACTGAAACTTTCGACGCTATCGAAATGGCGAAAGAAGCTGGATACACAGCAGTAGTATCACACCGTTCAGGTGAAACTGAAGATTCAACAATCGCTGATATCGCAGTTGCAACTAACGCTGGTCAAATCAAGACAGGTTCATTGTCACGTACTGACCGTATCGCTAAATACAACCAATTGCTTCGTATCGAAGACCAACTTGGTGAAGTTGCAGAATACCGTGGTTTGAAATCATTCTACAACTTGAAAAAATAAAACGTTGATTTAACAACGTTTCTGAGGACTCTAGGTTAAACCTAGGGTTCTTTTTTTCTATCCGAGGGGCAAGGAAGGGGCAAGATTATTTGTAATGACATTATCTAAAACATTGACCGCTTGATCCTTCATGTTTCTTGTGATATGGGTATAGATGTTAGTAGTAACTTCCGAGTCGGCATGACCAACCCGATCCATGATAGTTTTTAGTGGCACATTGTTTTCAGCCAGTATGCTAATCGTGGTATGTCTGAAGATGTGAGGGGATAGATGCTTGTCGATAGGCGTTTCTAGTCTGGCATTAGCCCGTTGGAGCGATGCACTTAGGATTGTGCTATGGATAGGCCTTCCAGTGTTGGTAGTGAAAATCTTATCGCTATGATACCATTCTGGGTTGGTTGATTCGCTTAATTTTTTCAACTCTAGTATCCGGTCAATGATTTCCATTTCTCGATTAGTGAGGTAGGTAGTTCGGTAACTAGCGACTGTTTTTGTCCCTTCATTCTCCGGGATGTATCGATTAAAAGAAGTGTGGATATCCAAAGAACGTGTTTCTTTGTGGTAATCTGAAACAGTCAAACCAGCTAATTCGCCAATCCGACAACCGTTTAAAAGCATAAACTCACACGCCAGGGCGTATCTAAGCGTTATGTCTTTCCGATAAAGTTCTTTCAATAATCGACTGTATTCGTCTGGCTCTAAGTATTTATTCTTGGCAGCTTGCTGTTTCTCAAGTTTATTGGTTTTCTTTGGTAATCGTGCCTTCCTCGATGGGTTATCGCCAATGAGTTGTTGATCAATAGCATAATCGAAGAATGTATTTAGTACGGTCTTGGCACGATATTTCTGTGAATCTGTCCAGTCTTCAGTGTCTAGCAAGGATTGGATAAGTCGGACATTGATATTTGATAAGATTGTTCCTTGTTCAATAGTGTCAGATATTCTCTTAACGGAAGCTGCAAGGCTCTTAATTGAGCTTAATTTAATCTGCTTTTGGTGGAACTCCCACCACTCATTGAAGGCACTGTGAAATGATACATTAGTGGTGCTTGACAATTCTATTTTCTGGGCTATCTTATCATCCAATAAGCGTTGAGCCTCTTTCTTTGCTCGATTTGATCCGCTGTTAAGCGTTACAGATACCCGCTTCCATTTTTCAGTGTAGGCGTCCTTGTATCGCTCAAAATATTTATATTTTCCGTTCGGTAATTGTTCTACCCACATTGTCATATCTCCTTAAATTTGGTAAAATGGGTACAGAAAAGAACATGTAAGGCTGTTTCCAGTTTACATATTTTTTCTGTGGTGCTAGCTCTATAATCAAACTTTGGCGAGGGAGATTATAGGGCTTTTTTTATTGTGATAATAATTTAGCTTTCTGTACTTGAAATTCTTCCTCAGTGAGTATGCCGTTATCAACCAATGATTTTAATTTAATCAGCTCGTCAGCAACAGATATGTTTGAGGCAATCTGTTCGACTTGCGGAGTTTGTTCGACAATCTGAGGTTGTTCAATGGGAGAAGCCTCTGTAATCTGTTCGACTGCTGCCGTTTGAGCGAGGTTTTCAGCCAATATGTTACGTAATTTAGCTTCTAACTCGGGATGATAAGGAATGGTCAAAACTGTTTTGAAAGGGTCATCTCTAGTCAATACGATGGTTCTAGTCACTTGTTGGCTAGTCACCGCCTCGCTCTCAATCGAGGATTGTTTCTTGGCCGTCAACGCACCCGCTAATGTTCCGACTCCCGGCGCGAGGAGAGTACCAACAGCTGCTCTAGTCATTACGCCCTTTCGCTTCTCTCTCCCACTTGATTTTGTAGAAGTAACTTCCTGCACAGACTCATGAATCTGTATGTCTTTGATAGTGTCGTATTTAACGATCGTACTCATTCCCATCGAGCCAATGGAAATGACTCTCAAGTTATCATCCCATTTAGCGCACATAAATATTTTACCTGTCGGCTTCATAATATTAGCTAATAGTTTCATCTCTTCCTTGTATCGGCGTTTAGCTGCTTTCATTTCTGCGTTATCAAAAATTCCCATAATAATTCCTCTTTTAATTAATTAAAGATTTATATTCATCTATTACCATCGTTTCGTTAGCGATGGTTTTTAAATTATATCGTTCCATAAAACGGACGTAATTAAAATCATCAAGATTTTCATTTTTGAGCAATCCACGGATCATGTCTCTGTTAGCTTGAGCTTCGTATTTCTCACGCAAACGCTCATAGTCTTTAGAATTCTGCTCTAGGTGGCCCAATTCATGTAAAATGACCTTCAAACGAGTGTCTGGGGATAAATCCCCATTGATATAAATAACCCTGTTTATCGGGTCTATAAAGCCATTCCTAGCCCACTCGCTAGAGCTAAATTCACAAATGGAAACACCGAACTGCTCAAGCAATTCATTTTCAGTCATAAAGCCTCACTTTGTCTTGCTATTCATATAGCCAGCAATAATACCACGGATAGCCCGCTTATCATCATCGGTCAGCGGTTTGCCATCGAACATCATGGCGTTTTCTATGATGTTATCGATGTCGTGGGCGTTGGTTGGTTGAGGTTGTTCTTTCGTCATAGGGACATCATACCCCATGAGCCATGCTTCAGATACCCCCAACGTTCTAGCAAGTAGCACTAACTTTTCTTGGTCTGGTGTTGATTTTCCGTTGATGTATTGAGACAAAGCACTCTTTCCAAGTTTTACGCCCAATTCCTTTTGATGCACTTTCGAAAGGAAAATTACGTCAACTTGCTTTAAATTTCGTTCATTCATCACTTGTTGCAAGCGTGCAGCAGTAGTATTTTTCATATTCTTTACCTTTTTCCTTTATGGATTCATTATATAGTAGAAAATACAAAAGTTCAAGAAAAAAATAAAAAAAGTTCAAAAAATTGAACAAAACTGTTGACAAATAAAAAGAGAAGGATTAAAATAAAACCATAAAGTTCAAGAGATTGAACTTAGAAAGGAGAACTCAATGAGATTTAACTACGCTAAATTAAAGGGTCGTATTAAAGAAAAATACGGGACGCAAGAAGCTTTTGCAAAAGCTATCGGCTTAACTCCCTCAAGTTTTTCATTCAAGATCAACGGGAAAGCGAAGTGGAAACAAGATGAAATTGTAAAAGCGGTTGAATTATTAGAAATCTCACGAGATGAGATAGTTGAATATTTTTTTAACTATAAAGTTCAAGAACTTGAACCAAACAATTAAAAAAATAAAAGGAACAAACATGAAACCAAAACGATATCCGTATAGTGGGAAATCAAAAACCTCAACTATTGAAATAGTCAAGGCTTGGAAAAATATCTATTCAGACTTTATTGTCAAAAGCCAAAAAGAACAAGAAAAGTCTGAACAGGAGTTGGATAAAGCTATTCATGAGCTTTATCAGTAATATCATTGAGAATTTTAGTTGCCTTTTGATTAGCAAGAACATCCACTTGCATATCCTTGGCATTTAACAACTTCTCAATGACATCTATAACAGCTGGCGTCGCAACTTCAGCTGGATTCTTCTCAATGAATTCGGCTATTAGGTTGTAACTAACCTGCTTTAAACTTTCAAAGTCGTTCATAGAATTTTCTCCTTTCCGTAATGTTTGACTTGCGATTTTCATAAGGAGTAGAGAAGTCTTATTCAACCGTTTGTCATGTATATAATTATATCAGAAAGGATAGAATGACACAATATGTTGTGTTCTAAATACAATCAAACACTATATATTGTGTTTTGGAGTTGAATATGAAAAAAACTTTAAGCAAGTTACTGATTGACAGAGGAATGACAGTCACAGAGTTAGCTGAAAAGACTGGTATCAGCTATAACACGTTGATGAACATCGGAAAGAGAGACATTTCTTTCAGTAGAATGGTGAAGATTGCTGACGCTTTAGATGTCAGTTTAGACGAATTCAGAAAGGATAATACATGAACGAAATAGCACTATCAAACAACCTTTCTCAAATTGAATTGGAAATAAACCACCACAAGCAAATAGCTGGTCAATCGATTTGGGAAATTGGTAGACGATTAAGCCACGTCAAAGAAAATGACTTGACACACGGGCAGTTTCGGCAGTGGCACGAAAGTATCGGGATTGACAAAGACTTCGCTTATAAATCGATGAAGATTGTTGAAGAATTGCCAAATGTCGAAACGTTACGACATTTAGGAACAACTGCCCTACACCTCATAGCAACACTTCCAGAGGAAGAAAAGCAAGAGCAAATCGAAAAGATTGAACAAGGCGAATCACCAACGGTCAGAGAATTGCAAGAGGTCAAGCGTCGTCTCAAACTCAAAGACCAAGCACTGGAAGCGGTCAAGGGTGAGTTGGAACGTGTCAAACAAACGAGAACCACTGAAAAGGTAATCGAAAAGGAAATCATCCCACAAGATTATCAAGCAACACAAGAGCTCAATAAACAACTGCTAGGCAAGAATAAAGACCTATCAGACGAGCTTGATTCAGTCAAAAGAAGTTTGCGACTTAAAGAAGCGTCTTATGAAATGCTCGAGAAAGAAACCTCGGAAGCTCTAGCCTTGAAAGAGTCTATCGAACACCTACGAGCTGACAAGGAAAAGCTAGAAAATAGCGTGACTAATATCTTTAATCTCAGCAAGCTCGTTTCCAAGTTTGAAGACTTCTTTGACGAAGAAATGGCACCGCTCAGATTTAAAACCCTTATCCAAGGCATTGGAAAAGACGCTCAGATTGAAAAACTCAGAGACATCTTGACGCTAACTGAAAACTGGTTAGACGAAATGAACAAGATTGTCCCAGAGAACGGAAGAGCAATCATAGAAGGAGAAATCATCAATGAGTAAGAAGAACAAGAAAAAAGAAAATCTGTTAGCTGAAACAGTGAAAATGCAAAAGCAACAAGCCATGAATTTAGTTGCTCAAAGCAATGTCAACGATCAACTTCTAAAAGAGGTTATCGGTATCAAGGAAGAAATGGACAAGACTTCTAAGAAGATAAACCACAAATTCAACGATATGGAAAAACTTATCGAAGAAGTCAACAAGAAAGTCCATATCGATGACGGTGAAGCTACGAAAATCAAAAGCATTGTTTTCCGAAAAGCTGGCGTGTTTGCTGATTTCTACTTTGAAGAACAGAAAACACATCCAAGCGATAACTTGTTCGCATCCAAGAAAGGTCAATTTATCCGCTTGATGTACTCACGCTTGAAGAAAGCTTTCAACGTGACAAAATACACTAACATCAAGCACGTTGACGCTGAGAATGCAGTTAAATTTTTGGAAAATCTATCTTACGACGATTTCACTAAGTTTGAAATTCGTGAGACACCAAAACAAAAAGAGCTTATCGCTCTTGAAAACGGATTGAAAGAAATCGGGTAACGCTTATGGAAATCACCTACAAACCAGTCGGGGTTAACGAAACGGCTGAGTGGGGAGACTACGACCACCTCATGCAGCGGTGGGAAGGCCTAGGGAAGTCGATGGCGAAAAACCTCATTCGAGAAATGAGGGATAACAAAGACTTCCGAGAATACGTATTCAACCCAACGCACAAACTAGTTTTCATCAACTATGAAGGTTTCAAGTCCTTCATCGAATGGAAAACCAGAAACAGATTCAAATAATAACAACACCCCTAGCCGTAGCAGTGAGCTAGTGAGGAAAAATAAAGCGATACCTATTAACTACCGTTGAAGTAAGCAGCAACGAAAACGATTTGATATTCATAATCTCTCCTTAAATATATGAAATGAAAACACAGTCCTCACTAGTTCTCTAGTGCGGTTAGGGCAACAAATAAACAAAGAAAAGCTATGGAAAGGAGCTTGACTATGAGGTATGCAATACATAATCAGGAACGCTAACGAAAATTACACATCTATCAATAACGCTTTTACTCAAGATAAACGGCTGAAACCAGCAACAATAGGCATTTTAACGGTCATCTTGACCAATAAGCCCGATTGGGTTGTATATCCCGATGAAATCGCAAGACGGCTAGGCATAAGCCGCACTACCGTTGATAGCCATTTCAAAATCTTAGAAGAAGCAGGATATATGAGAGTGATTAAACGTAGCTTAGGTAGAGGAAAAGGGAGTGAGATACACAGATTTTTCTCAGATGTTCCTATAACAGACAACTACCTAGAGTATCTGATGGGACATCTTGAGAAAGAGTTATCCACAGATAGCACAACGTAAATTTTACAGTTCCCAAAAATTGCGATGTGTAAAATTGCGATGTGTAAAATTGCGATGTGTAAAATTGCGATGTGTAAAATTGGGCACTAATAAATACTAACTATACAACAAATACTAACTTACAACAATCTAGAGCCTACCGGCACTAACTAGAAATAATTACTAATAGATAACTATACAGTAATTATAGTTAGAAGAATAAGAGAGGTAAAAAAACATGAAAAAACTATTCGGATGGATTTGGAGCAAAAAGCAAAATGAAGTAGAAGTCTATGAAGTTCCACAATGGGAATCTTACACAGCTAAAGCTGAGCGATTCAACGCTGACCACGGATTGCCATTAGATCAGTTAGTGGGGTGATGATTTGAAACGACTACTAAAATTCTTGTTTGCCAAGAAGAAACCCAAACAGCAAGAACCATTCTTTGAGTGGGTTGAGACACCCGAAGAAAAGAGCGAAAGGCTTAAGCTGAAATATAGGCAATAGAAACCATATTTCAACGTGCAGCCATGGCCCTGCCGTGGAGTGTAACTTATACCCATAATTTCCCCAAAAACTTTACTAAATTACTTTTTTCCTATCTTCCCAAAAAAAGTCTAATAAAACATTGAAAAAAACATGACACGGTGGGGCGTTGGGTGCACGTTGAGAGCACTAAAAAAAACACGGGTAAGGGCCCGTGCTAGAAAAAAACATCTATACAAGGAGTATATCATGAAAAACTTTAACGTTCAAGAAACTGTAAAAACTGGATTCACTAAAAGCAAAGCCTATGGCTTGTGCGGAACGCTTGCTCTTGCTACAGCATTGCTTATCGGTGCCGGCACAGTATCAGCAGATGAAGTGACTGAAACAGCAGTAGATACTCAGCCAACAGTGGCTAACGTATACACTGCTGACAACGGCGGAAACGTTACAGTGACACCTAGCGAAACAGTGGCACCAGTAGCGGAAACACCAGTATTTACTCCACCAGCACCAGTGGAATCTCAACCGATTGCAGAAACTCAGCCAGTAGCAACTACTGTTACTAAACAAGACACTACGATCACAGTGGAAAACCCTAACGTTGAGGTGACATTTCCTAACGGCAATGGCAAATACTCCCCGTTTAAAGTTGAGTACAAAGATATCCAAATTCCGGATGATGTGCCAGTGAATGAGGGGGATAAGGTTACTTTTGACCTGCCCGAAGAAGTGAAATTCCAAACCTCTTACGAGTTTGATGTGCACAATCCAGAGAAAGCGGTGGTTGGTAAAGCTACAGCGGATGCTGCCACGAATAAAGTGACAACTGTATTCAATGACTATTTCAAATCACACCCTTTGAATAAGATCATGAACTTAAAACTAGATGCAAGTTGGACAGATAAAGTGGTGCCAGGTAAGCCAGTGAGTGCCAACTTTAACGGCACCGTGGTAACAGCTAATATTGGCTCAGAACAAGTAATCGGCAAAGATGAACTCATTGCAAAATGGGGATTCCAAGACAAAGAAGATCCTACTGTGATTAATTGGACAGCTCGTGTTAACTATGCAAAGAAGGTACTTAACTATGTGACTATCATTGATGAAATGTCAGAAAACCAAAAGTTAGTTGATAACTACTTTGAAATTAAGAACATTGAAAGTGTAGATCCTTGGATTGACAAAGGCTCAGCTATGGACTTAGTTAAGTCTATCTCAAAATCTGAGCATGGTTTTGAAATCAAAATGGACCGTTTAGACCACATGGTTTACTTGTACTACAAAACAAAACTTGTAAATGCTGTAAAAGATAGCACCAACCCTACTAACAAGATTGAACTGAAAGCTGAATCAGACGGTGCTGTTTCTTATCAGAAGATTCAATTAGTAGGTGGTAAAGGTGATGCCAGCGGTGAAAACAAACCGGAACCAACGTTTGAAATTCCTCGTGAAGCTCCAAAAGTTGATATTCCGGAATTTGAGGGCGGTATCCCGGGTATTCCAGAGGTGCGAGAATTGCCAGAATGGAACGGTGGCACAGTGCCAAATGAAGCACCAGTACACTACAAACCTGAGTTTGAAGGTGGAGTAATTCCGAATGATGCCCCTATCCTCGATTTGCCAGAGCTTGAAATTCCAGTAGAGCCAGAAAAACCAGTGGTACCTAACACTAGCAAGCCCGTAGGCGCTCCGAAAGCCAAAAAGGAAATTACCACAGTATCTTATAACTTTGATTCTGATCCAAAAGAGGCTGTAAAGACACCTACTTACAGCGCTACTTTGCCAAACACTGGCGAAAAAGAAGGCATCATGTCAACTCTTGGGCTTGTGGTAATTGCAGCAGGTATCGCAAGTTTGACATTGACTTTCAAAAAGTACAACGAAGGTGAGGAAGGATAATCATGAAAGAAAATAACAAACAAGTCGTATTTTACAGCGCAGAAAAAGATGGATTTCTTAAAAATTACAAGGACAAAGAAAGTCTAGTGTTTACAGCAGTTTTTGACGACCGTCTTTGGAAAGCACTACAGTTACCGATTGAGTTTTACGAAAAACAAAAAAACAATCTCGACAAGCTCGCTGAAGCGTTTGACTGTGAAGTGCTTATCGTAGAAGTCGCATACAATGTAACTAAACTTGACGGCTCGGACTTCGAACGTACAGAGCGTGAAGGATCCTTGAAGAATGGCATCGAAGTGCTTATGGAACTTTTGACTAATTAATAAATAATTGAAGTGGTGGGAGGGTAGGCATTAAATACGGAACGAAAAACGTATGAAGTCGAGAGCCGTTGGCGGAACAAGTACATGAATTTAGGTCGTGAGTTGGGAGAGATTATCAATAGTCAGCAAGACAGAATTTTGTCACTAGCTCAAGAGAACACCAAGCTCAAAAAGGAGCTTTGGAACCTAAAAAAGTCAAAGGGCAAAAAATGGCTCTAAAATCGCTTGTAACCGTCCTAAATAATCTAGTGGCACCAATCACACTAGAGAAACGGTAAAACGGCAAATAACCCCCCAAAAATTTGAGAATTAGGGGCATCCAGGAAGGATATGACATGGAAGAAATGACATTCACAGAGCTGCAACAACGGATGCAGCTTGAAAAAAAGCAAGAACGAAATGCCAAGTACGCTTCAAGGAGTGCTGAGGACATCTACAACACATTCAAGAGTTTGAAATCAAATTGGAGTGTCGTTGTTGACTATGACTTGGTTGTAGTCATGGACAAAACCTATATCAAAGCCACTGCTACGGCTTTCAGCAAAGAGAAAAACACGAAATCGGTAGCGTTTGCCGAATTGTCTCCAGTACCAATTTTAAAAACTCGTAACGGCGACTTAAAACAAATGACTGAGCCACAATGGACAGGAGCGGTGCAATCATACGCCGGGAAATATGCCTTACAGTCATTGTTTGCCATCGGTGATCAAGACGTTGACCAATTTGAAGTGTCAGAGGATAGCTTGCAACAAAACCAAACCCACAACCCTCAACCACATCAAAATCAGCAACCACAACAAACACGCTACGAGTCAAGAAGCGATCAACAACCTAACTTCATTAGCAACGAACAGCATGACGCTATCATGCAGCTAATCAACGAATTAGCTCTAATTACTGGTCAAGAAGTCGAAACAGTAGCCAAGTATTATCTTGGAAAATACAAACTTAATGATTTCCATGAGTTGCTGGTGCCAGGATTCGACGTGGTGACTATGGACATTCAAGGGCAAATCTACCAACGAAAGGGATAGAACATGAAGGACGTAACAAATAACTTTTTAGAAACAATCGAGCCGGTATATACGCCGGGGAAAATCAGCTTTGACTTTGAAGCATTTGACAAAGCCATCCAAACGGCAGTTAGCGAGCTATCAGACGAACAACTAGAGCAGCTTGAATATGACCAAGCCTTAAAAGAAATTACCCGCTTCAAAGGGCTTGGGGACAAGCTCGATGACAAGCGTAAAGAAATCGGAAAAATCTACAAAGACCCACTCACAGAGTTTGAATCTAAACTAGCGACTTCACTAGAGCCGTTGAATGCACTTCTTGACAAACTACGTGCTAAACGTGATGAAGTCAAAGAACACAAAAAGATGCTGCGAATTGACCACGTTAGATCAGTTTTTGAAAGCAAATGCGAGCTAGCCGGACTAGACAAGGACACATTCAAGGACAAGTACGAGAGCTTTTCTAAAGTCGGGGATTTCATGGACAAGAAAATGAAGCTCAAAAAATCGACCGAGGAAAAGATTGATGCCCTTGTTTTGGCTGAGTATGACCGACTTGAGGAATACAAGGCTAACGTTGCCATGATTGAGGAACAAGCCCTTGACTATGAACTACCGACAGAGCCATACATCAAATTATTGCAAATTGGTACACCTTTAGTTGAAGTTATCAAGCAAATGAAAAAGGACCGTGATGCAGCTATTGAACGCAAGCAACAAGCGGAAGCTAAACAAAAAGCAGAAGCGGCACGTCTAGCAGAGATTGAAGCAATGGCCCAGCAGTCAGCGAACGAGGAAATCAAGGCGGTCAATGCTGAGACCGGCGAGGTGATTGAAGACACTAAACCAGTTGAGGAAGTGCCTAGCAAGCCAGTCGAGCCGTACAAGGTCAATCTTGCTCTTACATTCCACGGTGGCGAGAATCAATGGCATCAATTCGCTAAGTTGCTTGATGATAACTTTGTGAATTATGAAATTTTAGGAGAAAATCAATGATTAATAATGTCGTATTGGTTGGAAGAACAACCAAAGACCCAGAGCTACGCTACACGCCTAGCAATGTCGCAGTAGCTACGTTTAGCCTAGCCGTTAACCGCAACTTCAAGGACGCTAACGGTGAACGTGAAACAGATTTTATCAATTGCGTTATCTGGCGCCAGCAAGCTGAGAATTTGGCTAACTGGGCTAAGAAAGGCGCATTGATTGGCATTACTGGACTCATTCAGACCCGTAGCTATGAAAATCAACAAGGTCAACGTGTTTACGTGACTGAAGTTGTCGCTGAGAATTTCCAAATGTTGGAAAGCCGTGCAGCGCGTGAAGGTGGCAACGCTAACGGTGGATACAATCAGCAACCGCAACAGCAAGCGCAAAACAATTCACGAGGTGGTGGGTCTCCATTTGGCAACTCAACGCCTATGGATATTCAAGATTCAGACCTACCCTTCTAAGGTGAAGCTATGAAAATGACTTTAAATATCGAGCCCAAACCTCAAACAAGGCCACGATTCAGCAAATTCGGCACTTATGAAGACCCCAAAATGAAGGCGTGGCGTAGACAATGCTCACAGCTTATTGAGCAAGAGTATGACGGACAATTCTTTGATGGTCCGATTTCAGTCAGTGTCACATTCTACATGAAAGCCCCTTTGAGCATATCAAAAAAGCCTACACCAAAGGCTAGAGCTAAAACGTGGGACAGATTCAAGAAATTCATGTCTGAAAGACTTTGGCATGCTATGCGTCCCGATATTGACAACCTAGTCAAAGCGCTCTTTGACAGCATCTCAAACGCTGGCTACAACAAAGTGGACAAAAAAGGTATTGTTTGGACGGATGACAGTATTGTTTGTGGTTTAATAGCTCGCAAGAAGTACAGTCCTGATCCACGCATTGAATTAGAAATCAAGGAGCTCGGATGAATAGCAGATATAAAGACAAGTTAGTCGGTGTATACGCTCCAGGGAGTTACGATCATGTAAGTGTGTTAGGTCAAACGCAAGAGTTTTCAAGATGGTTCTGGGCTAATCATGAGGATGTGGAATATATCAGCGCTAAGCTAGGCATCAATGCAAAAAAACTCAACCGCATTCTAACGCTTGAGCAGTTACCGGATGAGGAATTACTGAAAGGAATGATGAAACTATGCGATACAAAGTAATCGTGTACTACGACAACATGCCAGATAGTGAGCATATTTTCAATAACAAGAACGACGCTATAAACGAGATGCACAGATTGGGATTGAAATATCGCAATTCTAGGATGTATTCGGTGGAGATGGAAGAGGTGGAATAGATGGATTTATTAGAATTAAAAAAAGCAGAAGAGATTAGACAGCAGATTGTGGAATTAGAAAGATTTATCAGCTATAAACCGTCACTTTTTGACACAATTTTTATTACAAGAAAGCCAAAATTCATACTGGGAATTAAACGGAGGTCCCTTTTTAGCGAACAAATTATGGAAATAACATCGGTAAATTTATCGGACGAAATCAGAGATGCATTGAAACAAACGGTTAAAAATTTAAAGACACAATTAGTAGATTTAGGTATTGAGGTTGATGAGGTGGAGTAATGGCCAAATTTATCGAAGTAAAACCTTTTAATTTCGGTGGCGAGAAACATAGAATTCTGATTAACGTTGATAAAATCGACTACGTTCAGGAAGAAGAAGGAGGCGTGACATCGATATATCTATCGGATGTACCTCTAGACTATTTTGGCGAGAAGGATTTATTCCCCAAATCTTTGCATGTAGCAACGCCGTATGAAATTGTATGGGACGACATAATGAAAGAAGCAATTAAAAATGAACAGACTTAAACAATTAAGGGAATTAAAGGGGATGACTCAACAAGAGTTGGCTGATTTGGTTGGAGTTACCAAGGGGGCGGTTACCCACTGGGAAAAATACGGTTTTAGTAGCGCAGATAAACTCCAAAAGTTAGCCGGTACTTTCGGTGTAACTATTTCATATCTGCTAGATTACGACACAAATAACACATTCTCAGAGTTAATCACCAAGGTCAACCAATGGGCTATCAGTCACGGATTGGACAAGAGCAATCCCAAAACTCAATGGATGAAGGTAACGGAAGAAGTGGGCGAGATCAGAGACGTATTTCTGAGACCGTCTGATTTTGAAAACCCAGAATGGTCGCTAAAAGACGCTATAGGGGACTCGATTGTGACGCTGATTGTTCTATGCTTACAGCTAGGATACGACGTGGAGGAGTGCCTCACAATCGCTTATAACGACATTAAGGACAGAAAAGGAGTAATGATTGATGACAACTTTGTCAAGAAAACAGCCCCAAAAAATGACGGTATGGGCGTTGTTTGACAGTGGAAATGGGTCCTACACCAAGGGTGTCAAATCGATGGATGCGAACATTGATATCTACCCAATCGGTATCGATATCGAAAACAAAAACAACCATTTTATCAATCTAAATCTAGCTGATTACAGTCGATTATTTGGGGATAGTACCTTATTCGACACATTGGATAAGCTGCCAAAGCCAGACTTGATCATTGCTAGTCCGCCTTGTGAAAGTTGGTCTAATGCGAGCGCTATGGACAGAGGGAATGCGTGTTGGAAACAAGAACAAGGTGATGCCTTATTTCAACCACAAGAACCACTATCTATTTTTACGGTAAGAGATCACAAAGATTTCGATAAGTATCAGTATTATCCGAATAAGCAACTAATGAAACGCATTAATGGTGAATTATGTGTTTTCAATACAGTTGAAATCATTAAGCGCTATAAACCAAAGTATTGGATTATTGAAAATCCAGCGTATGGAAGGATTTGGCAATACATTGAGAGGGTGTTAGGTTTCGAAATACCTTTTGAAAATTTCACAAGGTATAACAATTATGATAATTACCCAATTTCGAAACCAACCCGATTTTCTGCAAACATAGAATTAAATCTAAAAAACGAAAAGAAATCGAATGATGTTAAATTTCAAGAATGGACAAAATCATACAACGAGAGGTCGAACATCCCTCAAAGTTTGGTTTGTGAAATATTTGAGAAAGTCTATAAGGAGTTTGTGAATGGAAAAGCATAAAGATTTAACCATTGCCACAATTCTACTACTAGTCTCACTAGCCATTAACGTGACCACTGTTCTACGAGTGGTTAATCGACCAGTAGAAGCTATCGTGGTGCACAAGGCCGATAACGCCACTGTATTGCATGGAAAGATTACCGGCAAGGAGATGGTCGGAAAACTCTACACGCTTGATTGTGGAGCTTACGGGAAATTCCTTGTCAGCAAGGAGCAGTATGATAGCGTGCAAGTCGGGGACGATATCCCGAGCTATTTAAGGGGTAGAGGATCATGAGTGTTAGATACAAATATTCCGGACTGACACCAGAGTTGTATCAACGGTTAGTCAGTGAACATGCGGCACTTAGAAAAACACACAAAAAAGGCTCCTATAAACAGTATTTTCAAGAAGTGCGACAATGCAGTGAAGTACAAGCTCGCATCATTTACCAAGCGTTTAATAGTGCAGTCGTTGAGCGTGCGAGGATATCTCCACAAACTGTCGATAGGTTAGAAGGCATTATTTCTGATGAATTGTTCGACGATCTTCAAGATTATCTGTCTACTAATTACACAAGGGGTAAAACCACGCGCCCAGTGTTGGATAAAGCCAACGCAGGACTGCCAGAGGGGCTATTTAAACGGTTCCAAGAAGAAGTGGAAGAACTACGCAAGGAACACCCTAATAACCTAAACAATTATATTAGAGACGTTAAAGGCTGTGACCAGAAAAATGCTAACAGAACCCAAAACGCCCTCAATCTGTGCTATGCGGAGAAAGCCGCTCTAACACCGTTAAAGGCTATTCAAATGGAAGGGTTACTTTCAAGAGAGCTATTCAGCGAGATTATTGATTATGTATTTAATAACTATGAATGGAGCGAGAGGTTGGACAATGAAGTTGATCGCATCATTCTAAAATATCGTAATAAAGGCAAGGTAGGCCGCGAGAAGACCACGGTCAGAAAAGCTCTTTATACAGCCTACGCATTAGGCGTGTAGCTAGAACGGTTTACGAGGGTTCGATTCCCTCACTAGCTATTACCAGTCAATACATATTAGAAAAGAGGAATCCTTTTTATTTTTTTCATTCAAATCGCTGAAACGCTGACTGGTCGTGGATGCACCCAAATCCAGTAAATTTAAATATAGAAAAGAGGAAATAACCTATTTAAGCTTACAGACAATCTAAAGCGTCTTACTGGTAGCGTGATTATTCAAGGCTTTATGCCTGCAAAAGATATAGGTCAGAAATCTCCATAATTCACACTACTTTATTCTTGAAAGGGGAATATCCCCGATAATGATTTCACTATATCTAGGCTGGAATGGTTGCTCAAGGGGTTCGATTCCTCTTGCCAGCTATTGTCTGTCATCACTAAAAATAAAAAATGAAGCTAAAAAATAAATATAGATTTTTAGTGGCTTGAACACTTTTTTAACACTTTTTCAACAACAGACAAGCTGACAGACCTTGTCCAAACAAACCCAGCAAATTTAAGAAAAAAGGATGTGAAACACCCTCTTTCTTATTGATATCTTGCATTACTAAACAAAGCCAAAGACCTTGCTGGTGTCATTTGGCTAGAAGGAGGTGATAAAAGGCTTGAGAAACACCCAAAGAATAAATACGTATTCTGTCTTTTCAATAAAATCTCTTAACGTTTCTTGAGCTAAAATAAAAAAGACCGACACTACGGCCGGCACTTTCTGAAAGTCAACACTACTATTATACCAGAAAGGGCAGAACAATGCTATTGCCGGAAATTGATGAAAAAGCAACAATCAAACGTTGCAAGCGCAAACTTCGAGAATACCCACGATGGCGAGAGATTGCACACGATAGCGCTGAGCAGAAGATTACACAGGAATTCACATTTATGCCAAGAGGTGGCAGTGGAGTGAGCAGACCGGTGGAAAATATTGCAGTTAGGCGAGTTGATGCAATGAACGAGCTAGAAGCCATAGAGCAAGCAGTTAGCGGGCTATATCGTCCAGACTATCGCAGAATCTTGATTGAGAAATATCTGGAATATCCACCGAAACCTAACTGGCAAATTGCCCAAGCAATTGGATTCGAAAGGACAGCCTTTCAAGATTTGCTAAATAATGCTATCCTAGCATTCGCTGAACTATACAGAAATGGTCAATTAGTCGTAGAACGTTGATATTTCGGTATTTTGACGGATAAAGCACGGTATCTTACAAGTGTTTAAAGTGGTATTATTATATTATCGAAGAAAAACGGAGACAACTCATTTTGTGGGTTGTCTTTTTTATGCGCAAAATCTAGCGATGAAGGAGGTGGACATATTGGGCTAAATCAACGACAAAAATTATTTGCGGATGAATACTTGATTTCTGGCATAGCTTACAATGCGGCTCTTAAAGCTGGATATTCTGAAAATTACGCTAAAACTAGAGCTCATAAATTGTTAGAAAATGACAGAATCAAGGCTTATATTGAAGAACGACTGAAAGAGCTTGAGAAGAAGAAAATAGCAAAGCAAGACGAAGTTATGCAAGTTTTCACTTCGATATTGCGGCAGGAACTCATGGAAGAAGTCGTCGAGCTAAACGCTGTTACAGGTCAGTTTGTCAAGACTAAGAAGCCCCCGTCCATCTCTGAGGTCATCAAGGCGGGTAGCGAACTTATGAAACGCTATCCAACAGCTAAACAAGCTGAGAAATTGCAACTTGAGATTGAAAAACTCAAATCTCAAATCGGTGGCGATGAAGGGCAAGATGAAAAAATAGCTGGCTTCCTCGACATCATCAAAGGAGCTGTAAGCGATGGACTTGAGTAAGCTCTATACCAAGCGGCAATTAGACGTACTTAACTACATTTGGAATCATGATTGGTTTATCTGTGGACTTCATGGCGCTAAACGTGCTGGTAAGACAGTGGTTAATAACGATACGTTTGTTACCGAGTTGAGCCGTGTCAGAAAAATTGCTGACCGTTTAGGTGTGGATGAGCCTATTTACATTTTGGCCGGGACATCGTCAACGTCGATACAGAACAACGTGCTGCAAGAACTTTACAACAAATACGGTTTCGAGCCTAAGTATGATAAGCATGGTTCTTTCGTTTTTTGTGGTGTTAAAGTTGTGCAAGTGTACACTGGATCAATCAGCGGTCTTAAGCGTGCCCGTGGTTTTACAGCATTCGGAGCTTATGTCAACGAGGCGTCGCTAGCGAATGAGATTGTTTTCAAAGAGATTATCTCACGGTGTTCTGGTGAAGGTGCTCGAGTGGTATGGGATAGCAACCCGGACAATCCGAATCACTGGCTGAATCGAGACTACATCGGCAAGAACGATGGCAAGATTATAGATTTCAGTTTCAAGCTCGACGATAACACTTTTCTATCAAAACGCTATATCGATTCAATTAAGGCAGCAACGCCAAAGGGTAAATTCTACGACAGAGATATTTTGGGTAAACACTTGCCCCGCTGTTGAGTGATCAGCAGATGAAAAACTGGGTTAAAATTGGAAGGCTAAGTTTTGCAAAACGCACTTTTGAATTTGTAGAATAAGCTAATCAATTACCACTACTGGCAGAAATGTCAGTAAGGTTTAACGACTAGATAAAGTAAGCTAAGTTGAATCGGCATGAGATCATGACCGGTTTTTAATATGCCTAAATATCCACGAAATCCAGCTCTCTTAACAAGAGATGAAGAGATAGTCTGAACTTATGGGAAACCATAAGAAGCAGGGGATAAAGAGCCCTTGCGGTAACAAATAATGAAGTGGACGGTAGCAGAAGGCGCTATCTACGCTGATTACGACAGTAAGATACACGTAGTTGATGAATTGCCAGACATGAGACGCTATTTCGGTGGAATTGACTGGGGATATACTCACTACGGTTCTATCGTGGTAGTCGGTGAGGGCGTGGACGGCAATTACTACCTTGTTGACGGTGTGGCAGCGCAATTCAAAGAGATAGACTGGTGGGTAGAGCAAGCTAGGAAACTGACTGACATTTATGGGAACATTCCATTCTATGCTGATAGTGCCCGTCCAGAGCACGTAGCGAGATTTGAGAACGAAGGGTTTGATATCAGTAACGCTAACAAGTCAGTGATAGCCGGTATCGAGCTTATTGCTAAAATGTTTAAAGAACGCAAATTATACGTTAAACGAGGCTTTTTACCTCGTTTTTTTGATGAAATATTCCAATATCGATGGAAAGAGAACAGCACTAAGGATGAGCCGTTGAAAGAGTTTGATGACGTGCTGGATAGTGTGAGATACGCTATATATTCTGATTTCGTCATCGGTAGTACGGAAAGAGCAAGTTATGCCGACTTGCTTAATATGTTTGGTTAGGAGGAATGATGGAACGAACACTATTTACAGATAGCACCGGACAAGACCGAGTTTTAAACTTGCGTTTCCATCGAGGGGCACGCATCCGCTATCGAGCAGATAGTTTAGAGGAACTCATGGCTGGTGATTGGGAATTGTTGAAACACTTCATCAATCACCACAAGTTGAGGCAAGCACCACGCGTTCAAGAGCTTATGGACTATGCGAGAGGTGAGAACCACGATGTTCTTAAGTCCGGAAGACGTAAGGATAAGGAAATGGCTGATAAACGAGCCGTGCACAATTATGGCCGTATGATTAGCAAGTTTAAAACGGGTTATCTCGCAGGAAATCCTATTCGTGTTGAATACGACGATAAAGAAGACCATTCTCAAAACGACGAGGCAATTAAACGCATTGGACGTGTCAATGATATCGATACACACAACAGAACGCTTATCAGAGATTTGTCGCAAGTTGGTAGAGCTTACGAGCTTATCTATCGAAGTGAGTATGATGAGACACGCATCAAGAGGCTTGACCCGTTGGATACATTTGTAATCTACGACAACTCGCTGGAAGATAACTCAATCGCAGCCGTTAGATATTACAAGCGTGGATCTCTAGAGAGTGCCAAAGAGGTTGTGGAAGTTTACACAGCCGAATACATCTATACGCTTGACGTGTCAGATAGTTTCAATGAAATCTCAGTTACATCTCATGCATTTGGCACTGTACCGATTACAGAATTTCTAAACAACGTAGATGGCATCGGTGACTATGAAACCGAGCTCTATCTGATTGATCTATACGACAGTGCAGAATCGGATACGGCAAATCACATGAGTGACATGGCTGACGCTATCCTTGCCATTTATGGAGACCTCGCCTTGCCTCAAGGGATGAAGGCTAGCGATATGAAGCGTACTCGCTTAATGCAACTTAAACCGCCTAAATCAGCGGACGGCAAAGAGGGTACGGTCAAAGCTGAATATCTCACCAAGTCTTATGATGTGACTGGTGTTGAAGCGTATAAGACACGCTTGAATAAAGATATTCATGTATTTACTAATACGCCAGACATGTCTGACACTAATTTCAGCGGGAATACGTCTGGTGAGGCACTGAAATACAAATTATTTGGGTTAGATCAAGACAGAATCGACACACAATCTCAATTCACAAAAGGATTGAAACGTCGCTATCGTCTTGCTGCTCGTATTGGGGCGTTAGTTAATGAGTTTAAAGATTTTGACGAAAGTCTCTTGAATATCATCTTCACGCCAAACTTACCTCGATCACTTGCTGAACAAGTTGAAGTATTGGCCGGTTTGGGTGGTCAAGTATCGCAAGAAACAGCCTTGAGCTTGTCTGGTTTAGTCGAGAGCCCAACCGAGGAACTCGACAGAATGAACAGAGAGGTGTCTGAAATCGATATTAAGGGATATTCTAGCGATTTTAATAATCACGTAGGCAAATATACAGACGATTCTGCGAGGGTTGATGTATGACATATTGGTCAGAGCGTGCCCAACGTGAGAGAGAACGAGCTGACCAGAAGTCAGAAAAAGAGTTTAAGAAAGAACTCGAAGACCTCTATCGGATGGAGTTAGGCCAGCTTCGAAAAGAGTTGGACGCTTATATCCAGAATTTCGCCGAAAAGAACGGGCTAGCTGTTGAAGATGCTAAGAGACGAGCTGACGAATTCGATATTAAGGGGTTTGAGAGCAAAGCCAAACGCTATGTTGCTGAGAAAGATTTCAGTGCTACGGCTAACGAGGAATTGAGAAACTACAATTTCTCAATGTCGGTTGGTAGGCGAGAACTTCTTATTCAACAGTTGGAACTTGAATTAATGTCTCTTGCTAGCGAGGAAGAAAAACTCACCCGTGAATACTTAAACACCGCTTATAAGGTTGAGATGGCAAGAGGTAGCTTGTTAGATCAGAGCGTTTTAAAGGGTAATATTCTAGCCCATGCAATGGAAACGGCAGTTAACGCTAACTTCGAGGGCGCTAAGTGGTCAGAGCGTATCTGGGGCAGAAATGCACAGTTGAGACAACTAGTTAGAACTGAGGTGACAAGGGCTCTAATCCGTGGAGATAACGGCTTGACGATTGCAAGACGTATCAGAAAACACATGGAAGTATCTCGCACTAATGCGGAGCGTTTAGGCATTACAGAGCATGCAAGAGTCCAGACTTTAGCTCAGCAAGACATCATGAAAGAGAATGGCTTTGAGTATTTCAAACTCATGCCAGAAAGTCGAGCGTGTTCAATTTGCAAAGGTATTGGCGAGGAGACGGAAAAGAATCCTGTCAGAATCGCCGATATGGAAATCGGGACGAATGCGCCGCCTATTCACCCATACTGCCGGTGTGCAGTAGCTGAGGTTGAATAGTGAACCATGTTTTCGAGAAACCGTAGGGGGCGAGCCTCTAATGGTTCATAGGGCTATTCTAAGCCCTAAATAAACATTACTACCGTGGCTTGCGGGTAAATACACTAGACAAGACTAGATAGGGCGTAGCTAGCCTTAACGTGGCTTAGAAAGGGTATCGCTTGCGAGACTAGATAGGAGAACAAAAATGGAAACAGATAACACAACAGTCGAAACGGTCGAAACTGAGGAAGTAAGCCATGACGTTGAGTCAAATCAACCGAGCGACTTCCAAGCGCCGCAATCACAGTCAGAACTGGATAGCATTGTCAACAAGGCAGTCCAAACTGCTTTGAAAAATCAGAAAAAGGGCGAAGAAGCACGAGTAAACGAAGCTATCGCCAAAGCGTTACAAAAAGAGCAAGACTATTCAAAATTATCTGCTGCTGAGCGGGCTAGCAAGGAATTTGAAGATCAAAAAGCAGAATTTGAAAAGCAAGTAGCGCAATTTGAGTTTGAAAAGTTAAATATGGCAGTTAAAGAAGACCTTGTTTCTAAAGGCTTGCCAGTTGAATTGGCTGATATGTTTAGCCATGCTGAAAACGCCGCTGAGGCTCTTAAGATGGTCGGTACTTTTGAGAAAGTCTTCAACGATGCCGTCGCTAATAAAGTCAAAGCTACTATCCGTCAAAATTCACCTAAAGCTGCAAGCGCCGGTGATGCTCAAACGGACAATTTTGGGGCTCAACTTGCTAAGTCTACGAGCGTTACGGCTGCTCGTTTTATCTAAAACAGAAAGGATTTTTAAAATGTCAACAACAAAAATTTTTGACACTTCAAACATTGTTCGCTCACTGCCATACAAAGCAGTAGCGGCAACCGTAGACAAAACTTATGACGGTGTATTGGTAGATGGCAAAAAATACATCAAAGCCGGTGCATTAGTAGCTGGTAAAGATGGCTCAATCTTTGATGATCGCACAAAAGCCGTTGTGGAAAACAAAACAGCTCCAGAAGGAATCGTTCTTTACGACGTAGATTTGACAATTGAGAATGCTGTTTCAGTGCTCTACGCCGGTGAAGTTTACAAAGACAAAGTAAATGGTGGCGATGTAAGCGACGTTGTTAAGAAAGCTTTGCCGCTTGTTAAATTTATCTCTGAAAAATAAAAGGGGGACTATTAAAACATGGGACTTATTTATGATAAAGTAACCGCATCTAACATCGCTGGGTACTTCAATGCATTGCAAGAAAATGTTAACTCAACTTTGGGTGAGTCTATTTTCCCAGCACGCAAACAACTTGGAACTAAATTGTCTTACGTCAAGGGAGCGTCTGGTCAAGCTGTTGTGTTGAAAGCCGCTGCATTCGACACTAACGTTACAATTCGTGACCGTGTCAGCGCTGAAATGCACGATGAGCAAATGCCATTTTTCAAAGAAGCTATGCTCGTTAAAGAGAACGATCGCCAACAACTTAATCTTGTGAAAGACTCTGGCAACGAAGCGTTGGTTAACACAATCGTAGCTGGCATTTTTAATGACGATGTGACACTTATCAACGGCGCTCGTGCCCGTCTTGAAGCTATGCGCATGCAAGTGCTTGCTACTGGTAAGATTGCGTTCACAAGCGGTGGTGTTAACAAAGATATCGACTACGGCGTTAAACCAGAGCACAAGAAACAAGTAACTAAGAGCTGGGCTGATGCGGACGCTAAACCTCTTGCTGATCTTGAAGAAGCTATCGAAACAGCTCGAGAACTTGGACTTAACCCAGAGCGTGCTGTAATGAATGCTAAAACATTCGGACTTATCCGAAAGGCTGCATCAACAGTTAAGGTTATCAAACCGCTTGCTGGTGATGGTGCCGCAGTTACTAAATCAGAACTTGAAAACTATATCGCTGACAATTTTGGCGTGTCAATCGTTCTTGAGAATGGCACTTACCGAAACGACAAAGGCGAAGTTTCTAAATTCTTCCCAGACGGACACTTGACGCTTATTCCTAACGGAGCTCTTGGTAACACTGTTTTTGGTACAACACCAGAGGAATCTGATTTGTTTGCAGATAACACTGTTAATGCTGATGTTGAAATTGTGAACAACGGTATTGCGGTGACTACAACTAAAACTACTGATCCAGTCAACGTACAAACTAAAGTCTCTATGGTAGCATTGCCGTCGTTCGAACGTTTGGATGATGTTTACATGCTTACTGTCATTCCAGCGCTTTAATAGGTACTCGTTATGAATATCGTATTAAAAGCATTCATGGATAAGACCGACGGCACGGTTTACTATGTTGGGGACTTGTACGATGGCGAACGTACTGAGGAACTCATTGAGTTAGGGTGCGTTCAAGACGACAAACCAAAGAAGAAAACTAGAGCTAAGAAGACTGCTGAGTAGTGAGGTGTAGCATGGAGACATTGGACAAAGACCAAATCATTGAAAATGTATCTGTTGACCTTAACACTAACGACGATGACTTGCTTGAAATTCTGTTGGAGCGTGTCATTAACCATTTCAAGGCCGAGTATGGTGTCGAAGAAATCGACAACAAATTGGCGTTCATTTTCGAAGATTGCGTAATTAAACGCTTCAATCGTCGAGGTGCTGAAGGGGCCAAGTCTGAGTCGGTTGATGGCCATTCTATGTCGTATTACGACAATGAGAATGAGTTTAAGCCTTACGATGACATGCTACAGCGTTTATATGGCAATTCTGGGCAAGCTAAAGAGGGCGAGGTGCTATTTCTATGAGATACGCTGATACGGTAGTGCTAAAATATAACGATAAGACAAATAAGCGCTATGATCCCGAATCGGGTCGCATGGTAGGTGGCAAGGAGTGGGCTAGAACGATAGCGTGCAATGTCACTGGTGCTAGCCTTGACTTACAAGCTAAACTAGGAGACCTATTAAATACTAATAGCATCGTCATTAGATTTAGAAGCCCTATAACAGTTGGAATTGACACGATTGAATATAATGGTGGCAAATACAAACCTGTCACTGTGAGGGACTATCTAGCTGGTCGAAACGTCATCTATGCTAACAAGGTAGGCAAATAATGGCGACACTAGAATTTGAAGGCTTGGACGAAATGGCTCAAAGCCTATTGAGAAACGCATCGCCCGAAAAACGTTCGAAGGTTTTGAGGAAATACGGAGCCAAATTAAAAGAGGCTGCGATTAACAAGGCGCAATTCACCAAAGGCTATTCAACTGGTGCTACTCGTAGAAGTATTACCTTGCAAGTTGGAAGTGACAGGGCAGTCGTTGAAGCGTTAACTAGCTACTCAGGTTACGTCGAAGTAGGAACACGGAAGATGGAAGCACAGCCATTTATGCAACCAGCTCTTGAAGAAGTAGCGCCTAAGATGGTTGAAGAGATGGCTAAGTGGGACGAAACATGAAACAACCAGATCAGTTACTTCATGACGAAATGTTTCGGATTAGTAGTGAGTTGGGATATGACACCTACACCTATTTGCCACCAGAAGATGCGGCCTATCCGTTCGTAGTCATGGGAGAAACAAAGGTCTTGCCACAAGCTACCAAATCGCATTTGATAGGGCGTTTATCGTCTACGGTGCATGTTTGGGGGCGTGTGGAGGATCGGAAATTATTATCAGATATAGCTGGGCAGTTGATGTCTGGCTTTTTTGCTATCAAAAATATTGACGGCATGCAGTTTTCAGCAGAAGTCAACCAGTCGTCGATTGATAGCAATCGAGATAACAGCACGGATGAGGTGCTCTACCACTTCATCGTATACACGTATTTTAAATTTGTTTAGGAGGAAAACATGGCTGAAAACAAAGTCAAAGAAGCCCAACTAGGGAAAGAGAAGATCTTGATGTTCCGTAAATTCGGAGACAAGACAGCAGCAGCTAAGCTTGCGCTGCAAACTGAGCACGAGTGGGAATACTCACGAGATGCAGACACTACTAAAACCAAGGATGGTGCAGTAGTAGCTGATGGCGGTCTTGAAACTAAACTCTCAATCACTGCGATTGGGACAAAAGACGAACTCAACGAAATGTTGAAGAAATCAGTAGTTGACGGTTATAAAGTCGAAGTTTGGGAAATCGACTTGTCTGACAAAAAGGACAACGGCAAATATGGCGCTCTCTATGCCATCGGTCGTTTGTCTAACTGGAAAGTGCCAGCTAACGTTGAGGAACTTGTGGAAATTGAATCAGAAATGTCAGTCGAAGGTAAACCACAAGCTGGTGAAGCTACATTGACGGCTGAGCAAGTCAAGGAAATTCAATACACATTCCAAGACACAACTGCGATCAATTCCCTCTAATAGTATGTAATTATCTTGAGCCAAGCTGTTTCAGTTTGGCTTTTTATTTTAGAAAAAAATAGGAGTAAACAAACAATGAACACAATCACTATCGAAAATAAAGACTACACTTTGACTTACGGCTTCGACTTCATCCGAGAGCTTGACAAACGCTATTCTGTTTCTGACGGTGGTGTTTCGTTCGGTTTTGGTGTGCAGCACGCAGTCGTTGATTTGCAACAAAAAAATCCAGTAATCTTGCTTGACCTCATTCAAGCGGCAACAATTACAGAACGTCAAAAACCGTCTGTTAAAGGCATTGAAGCTTATGTTGTTGAAGTGGCCGAGAAAGACCAACTTGACACACTCTTTGACGATTTTTTATCAGCATTGCGTACGCAACCTTTGACGAAAGCAACCGTGAAACGAGTGGAAGAAGCAACAGAGTAGCCCAAAACGCAAGTGATAACCAAGATTCAGCTGAAACGTATGAGGAATTAATTACTAATGCGATGGCTGACTTTGGTGTGTCATTGCTTGACGCTCGAAGGATGACACTTAATGAGATGAAGCTCTATCAGAAGGCGCATAAGAAGCGCTATCTGAATAAAGAAAGAGAAATTTATCAACTCGCATACCTAAACCGCCTGGCCAATGCCACGACGAAAGATGGTAAAAAGTATTACTTCGAGAAGTTCGAGGACTTCTATAATGCTAAAGAACGAGCCCGTGAGGTGTTGGGTGAAAAAATCACCAACAGCAAACTGTTAGAACGAGCTCGAAACAATCTTAATTACAAAATGGAAAGAGGGTTGCTAGATGGCAGATAAAACGTTTAACGTCAGAGCGATTTTAAGCGCTCAAGACAACGGCATGTCTAGCGCACTCAAGAAAGCGCAACAAAACGCTGAGAATTTAGGCAAAACTGGCACTAAGTTAGGCTCGGTTTTCAAAAGTGTTTTGGGTGCTAATTTAGTTAGTGCTGGTATCACGAAAGGGATTGGAGCTCTAACCAGTGGGGTAAGAGGACTAGTCGGAGAACTAAACAGCTCTACTAAGGCTTGGAAAACTTTCGACGGAAGTTTGAGTCAGCTTGGTTGGGGGAAATCCGAGATTGCGTCAGCTAAGAAAGCGATGCAAGATTATGCAACACAAACCATCTATTCAGCCTCCGACATGGGGACTACATTCTCACAAATGGCTGCTATTGGGCGTAAGGATGCTGAAAGCTTGGTGAAGGCTATGGGTGGACTTGCCGCATCGGCTGAAAACCCCAAACAAGCCATGAAAACACTCAGTCAACAAATGGTCCAAGCAATGACTAAACCTAAAATTCAATGGCAAGATTTCAAGTTGATGATGGAGCAATCACCAGCGGGGATGGCTGCCGTTGCTAGAGAGATGGGGATGTCTCTGGATGATCTTGTAAGTAAAATCCAAAACGGCGAGATTAAGACTGAGGATTTTGCAGAGGCATTCAAGCGAGCTGGTGACTCTATGCAGCACTTAGCCACCAGATATAAGTCAGTGGATGAGGCTGTCGGGGGACTGTATGAAACGGTCTCTACGAAATTGCAACCAGTCTTTGAAAAATTAAGCGACAAAGCCATTAGAGGAATCGAGGGCATCATTGATACTCTTGGTAAAATCGATGAAGTTTCTGTGCAGAGGTTTGCAAACGGCCTTAGTAATGGGATTGATGAAGCGGTTAAAGGCGTAAGTCAAACCGTGCAAGCTTTTTGGCAAGGCTTCTCAAATACGGAAGCTTTGAAGAATCTGGGTGCTACTTTTACTTACATTTCAAGTTCAATCAAGCAACTATTTAGCAAGATTGATGGTAGCAAGCTCATGCAAGGCATTGGCTCAGTGTTTGGCGACATTGCCAACGGTATCTCACAAGCTCTAAATATTGCCACTACATCAGTTAGAAGTTTCATCAGCTCATTTGCTGATACCGGGGCGTTTCAATCGTTCAAAGCAGCGGTTCAAGATACTTGGAACGCTCTTAAAACTATCGGTTCATCTATTGGTGAGGTGCTGGGTAGCTCACAAGTGCAGTCAATCATTTCAGGTATTGGCTCAGCTCTTGGAACGCTTGTGAACTGGATATCTCAAGCTATTTCAGCGGTGTCTAAGTTTGTCAGCTCATTGCCGCCGGGCGTTCTAAATGGCATTACAAGCGGGATTTTGGCAATGGTAGCAGCGTTTATGACCGCAAAGGCTGGGATTTCAGCGGTAGGCATTGCAATGAAAGGATTGAACTTCCTTAAAAGTCTCAATCCGTTCAAGAAGTTCGGAACAGATGCAGCAGAAGGCATGGCTCAAGCTGCTACTAGTGCAAGCAGTGGCAAGAGCAAGATTGCCCAAGTGTTTGAGAGTATCGGCGGCGTGATTAAAAACGCTGGTTCAGCAATATCACAAGCTGCCAAGGGTATCGGAACGGGTATCTCTACAGCATTTAAGGGAATTGGTACAGCTATCAAAATCGCCTTGCAAGGTTTAAGAGGTCTCAATCCAGCTACATTGCTTTCATTCGGTGCTGCCGTAGCTATCGCAGCGGTCGGAATTGGTACAGGGGTTGCTATTATCTCAGCGGGATTCGCACTTTTAGCCACTCAGTCTCAAGGTGTTTCACAAATCCTAAATGCCGTAGGCTCAGCGTTTGGAACCGTTGTCGAATCTATCGGAAAGGCAGCAGGGACTATCGTTGAAGCGTTTGGAACGGCATTCGGTATCGTTGTTAAGGCGGTCGGAGAAGCCGCACCCGGGCTCGCCAAACTTTCACCGCTGGTTGAAGCTATTGGCACTGCTCTAGGCAATGCGGCCCCAGCGATTACAGCGTTTGGGAATGCTTGGACTTCTATTTTAGGGACGTTGCCAGCTATCATTGACGCTTTTAGCGGATTGGCTACCGCTCTAGGTTCTGCGATCAGTGCAGTAGCTACCGCAATCACTCCGATTGTTCAAATTATTGGAGATACCATCACGGCAGTAGCTCAAATCATTGCTAACGCTATCGTGGCAATAGCACCGGTTATTTCAAACTGCATCGTCCAAGTTGCTCAAGTAATCGGGCAATTCGGGCCACAGATTGCAATGGTTTTACAAGTAATCGTGCAAGCTATTCAAGCAACAGCACCAGTCATTATGACCTTGATTCAAGGCATTGTGACAGTCGTTCAGACGATGGCACCAGTCATTAGCCAAGTGATCTCAGCCATCGTTACAGTTGTCCAAACTCTTGCACCAATCATAAGCCAAATCATTTCTGCAATTGTCACGGCAATAACACAAATTGTGCCTATCATTACGGCAATTGGTGGTGTGATTAGTGCTGCATTTAGTGGCATTGCATCGGTTGTGTCAGCAGCAGGGATGGCAATCGCTACCGCCGCTATGGGTATCGGTACGGCTATTAGTACGGCCCTAAGCGGTGTGGCAAGCATTATTAGTGCTACTGGTTCAGCTATCGGTGCAGCCTTGCAGGGTATTGCTAGCGTAGTGCAATCAGTTGGGACGTCAATCAGTACAGCGGCAGAAGGTATCGGAAACGGTATTAAGTCAGCGTTTGAAGGCATTTCAAGCGTGATTACTTCTGCCGGCAGTGCAATCAGTAGTGTATTGAATAGCTTGGCTAATGTCTTCAATTCTATCGGTACTGCAGCACAGAAAGCGGGGTCTGGATTCAATCAGCTTGCTAATGGCGTGGTCAAGATTACCAACACCAACCTCGGAGACATGGCTGCATCTCTTGCTGCGGTTGCCAAAGGAGTTGGGTCTATCGGTAACAACTCAGCGGGGCTTGCTCAAGCTGGTACTGGCATGACTAAGCTTGGAGATGGTATGAGCAAGGTGTCTAGTTCAGCGTCTAGTGCTGTGTCTGGATTGACATCATTCTCGAGCACGATCACAAGCATTCAATCATCATTCACTAGCTTGCAAACGTTGCTTACAACAGCGGGCACTGCATTCAGCACGTTCTCAAGTCAAGCTAGTCAATCGTTAGCTGGTTTGACGGCTATTGTAGCCCCTATCACGGCGTTTAGAACGCAAATCATGACACTAGCACCAGCATTAACGCAAGCTGCAAGTGGATTGACTCAATTTAGCTCTATTTCAACAACATTGAGCTCAAGCATGGCTGCTATTAGTGCAAGCATGACCGTGTTAACCGCTAGTCTAACAAGTTTGGCTAGCCAATTAACTATGATTACTAGCAGCATGACAACAGTGTCAGCGGGTATGACCATGTTTGGCACTGGTATGACTGCAATTGGTACAGCACTAACTATGTTGAATAGCCAATTTATGATGTTTGCTACATCTCTAATGCAGCTAACAACACAATTCATGACAGCGGTAATGCCGCTTAACATGTTCAACATGGCACTAACCATGATGACACCAGCCTTGATGTTAGCATCTACTGGATTCATGCAATTTAACGCTCAAGTCATGCAATCTGTAACTGGAATGACCGCTCTATCAACTGCTATTGCTACTATTCCGGCTATCCTTACAGCTGTAGCTAGCACCGCTAATAATGCAGCGTCAGCTATCATGCGCATTGCTACTAGTGCACCACTTATTGCTAGCGCCATGAATAGTGCAGCTGGACAAGTGCAGTCAGCTATGCAACGTATGGCACAAGCTGTGCAGTCTAGCGGTCAACGTATGATTCAAATGGGTCGTCAAGCGGGGACTCAGACTGGTCGAAATATTGCGAGCGGGATTCAATCAGCGGTTGGGCAAGTAAGCTCAGCTATGGATAGCTTAGTTAATGCGGCGGCTGCCAGAGCCAATGCCGGTGTAGGGCGTATGAGAGCAGCTGGGGCGCAAATCGGTAACGGTTTGGCTCAGGGTATGCTATCAGCGCTAGGAGCAGTGACAGCGGCAGCTAATGCCCTTGTAGCTCAAGCAGAACGAGCAGCACAAGCAGCAGCCCAAATCCACTCGCCATCACGTTTATTCCGTGATAACGTCGGTATCTATATCGGTCAAGGTTTGGCTGTTGGTATTGATAAGAGTGTTAAATACGTCAAGTCATCAATAGCCGACATGATTGACACTGCTAGCCGCTACGCTATCAGTGCACGTGATCTATTCGAAGATAACAATATTTTTGATAGCTTCGACGGCGGCAAGATACGTGGCAGTATTGATTTGTCATTGGCAGACGACGCAAGAATGGATAGATTGGAACAAGCGCTTGACCTTATCACTGAGTTGGTCGAACGTCCGATTTCACTTAATATCAATGGCCGTGAATTTGCTTATGCTGCTGCTGATGATATGAGTAGCTATCAAAAAGCGCAAGAATTTACTTACAAACGAATGAGAGGGCTTGAATAATGGCTTTATTTCAATTTAACGGATATGACTTAAACGACTATTTCAAGCTAATCAAAATAGAGCATGAGATAGGAAACGAACGGTCTATCTCAACAGATTCAGCGCCGTCGATTGGCGTTAATGTCCAACATGTCAATATCGGTGCTAAGAAAATCAAGGTCACAGTCAGTCTAGCTACTAGAGATTTAGCTGATATGACATTCATTGACCCTAATCAACCAGCACCGACTGACAACGGGCAGTTTTACCGAGTTAGGGAAGAAGCTGCTAGAGTGTTACACACCAAAGAAGCGGTTAAGCTCTGTTTGCCAACGGAGCCTGACCGCTATTATTTGGCACTTGTTAAAGGCGAGGTCAGCCTCAGAGGTATTTCAGACTGGTACGACCAAGCCACTATTGAATTTATCGTGCCAGACGGCGTGGCGCATTCGACTACTTACAAACGTGTTACTGATTATCGTGAAGATAAAGGGAAAATGATTTTCTCTATCGACAATCAAGGCTCAGAGAATGCTTATCCGATTATTACTTTAAAGGCTAACGCCGATAATGGATATTATGGTTTGGTTAACGAAAAATTCGCATTCGAAGTTGGAAATACCGAAGAAGTCGACGTCGAGCCTTACAAGCATTCTGAAATTCTGTTCGATTATGTTTCGAATAATTGGATTGTCAAGGGTCTCGCAGAAGGCAAAAAAAACGTTGGTATCTTAAACGATACGCTCCAAAATCTAAATGGGACACTTGGAATTGTCGATGCGTGGGGTAGACCGCACTTAGCGCTAACCAATCGTGGAAGTGGCCGAGAAATTAATAATGCCGCATCCCTTACATGGGACATTCCAGCAGATAGCACGGGAGAGCGTGGCTCTATCAATGAATATATGTGGTGGAGGCAGATTTTTTGGGTAAACCCAGCTAATCAAGTTGGTTTTATCAAAATTTCCATTACCGCTGAAAACGGCGAATTTCTGTATGGTGTCGAAACCATCAAACGTGGGAACGGCTTGACTACGGAATACAACCTATTAACCTCTAATGGGATAGGTGGCTACAACATGCACAAGCTCGGGACGTTTTGGGCCACTCACAATGCGCATGAAAACCCGTTCAATAAAGACAGCGGACAGTCTGACTTACAACGTCGAGACGAAGAAATACAAGTGTTTTGGCGTGGTAGCTATCCAAAATTCAAAGTTCCTGAAATTAAAGGCAAAAAGTCAGCTAAAGTACACGTTGCATTGGGGGCATTTGGTAATGATAGACCGGCGCCAACCCACATGTATTTGGACAGTTTTGTTTATCGAAAGGACTTTGTCAACGGGACGAAGGACATCCCAAACAGATACTCACAAGGCAGCTCTCTGGTTATCAATGGCGAGACGGACATAGTCTATCTCAACAATCTCCCTAATTTAGATCAGATTGTTGACGGCTCGTTGTGGCCAGTGTTGCCACCGGGGCAATCAGAGTTAGAAATTATTCAATCATCATGGGGTAAGAAAAAACCGAGTGTAACCATTGAATTTGAAGAAAGGTGGATTTAATGTTATTAACAATTCATAACAATAATTTGCAAAAAGTTGCTTACATAGACAACGACAAGCAAACCACCTTGAATTTCTTCAACGACAAATGGACTCGCTCCCTTGAAACAGGTACATCTGTATTTGAGTTTTCGGTTTTTAAGAAGAAAATCAAATCTGACACACTGGTCGAAAAGGCCTATAAACACTTAAACGAGCGCTCGTTTGTCAGTTTCAAGCACAAAAAACGGTCTTATCTCTTTAATGTGATGAAAATCGAAGAAGATGAGCATATCATCCGTTGCTATTGTGAAAACTTGAGTCTTGAGCTCTTGCTTGAATATCAAGGGGCGTACAAGGCAACGAAACCCATGACATTTAAGGAATATTTGGATGAGTGGGGCACGCTGGGGTTATCTAAAGTAACCTTAGGTATCAATCAAATCAAGGATTCTAAAAAAACTCTTGAGTGGGAAGGGCAAGAAACTGCCCTTGCTCGTTTGATTTCCTTGGCTAAAAACTTCGATGCTGAAATCGAATTTGAAACAAAATTACAAGCTGATAGTCAACTTGATAAGTTCGTTTTAAACGTTTATAAGGCTCACGATGATAAAAACCAAGGCGTTGGGCGCAAGCGTAGCGACATCGTTATCAAATATGGCAAGAATGTTAAGAGTATTAAACGTAGCATTGACAAAACAAAGATATTCAATGCTGTTAAGCCTGTCGGAAAAAAAGAGGAAACCAAAGAAAAAACTAGCAAGGTTTCAAACCCAGCTACTAGTCAAGTAGCTAGCGGTGGTAAGAAATACACTGGGGGCAATCTGTCTTATGCAGGTCATCCATTGAGTGCTACATTGGTGCAAACTATTTTAAATCTATGTGTTCAGCGCAATCTCTTGCCGTCCGGTGTCCTATCTCAACTCTACCTCGAATCGTGGTGGGGCGCTTCTAACGTAGCCAAACGAGACAACAACTGGGGTGGTATCACTGGGGGCGCCCAGACTCGCCCTAGTGGTGTTGTTGTTACCACTGGTAGCGCTAGGCCCGCTAACGAGGGCGGGACGTATATGCACTATGCCAGCGTTGATGACTACATGAAGGACTACACTTATCTACTAGCAGAGCAGACAAGCGGTGGTCGGAAAATGTACGGCGTCAAAGGCAAGCAGAATATTGAGGAATATACAAAAGGGCTCTTCCGAATCGGTGGAGCTCTTTATGATTACGCTGCCGCTGGGTACGCTCACTATATCGCTCTTATGCGTGATATTCGAAACGGTATTAACCGAACGAATGGAAACATTCTGGACAAGCTTGACGATTTATGGAGACAGCCAAATAATCAAGTCACCCAACCTAATCAACCAGTGACGAGGACAGTCAAGGCTGATAAGGTTATAGCCGTAATCAACGAAATGCACGGACTGAAAGGTCGTCGAGTTGGTAGCGGTCAATGTTACGCATTGGCAGCTTGGTATTCGATGAAATTAGGGGGACCTGGTCTTGGCGGTGGTGTAACCGGGCTATCTGGGTTGATTGGTGCTGGTATGGCAGCTGGCAAGATTGGTACTGACTACGCATGGGATAGGTTCGGTTGGTCGGTTGTTAGACCTAACAATACGAATCAGCTAAAAGCTGGAGCTATCGCTAATATCAAGCCATACAACGCCTACCAAGGGACATCCGTCTGGGGACACGTCTCTATCATTGTTGCCAATAACGGCAGCACAGTGACGGTCTTAGAACAAAACTACGCTGGACGTCAATACGTCGTTCAAAACAGCTATCCTGCCAGTGCATATCTAGGCGCTATTGAAACGCTATGTTATCCACCCGAATTGAAAGAGGGTAAAACCGTCGAGGGTAGAACCGAAACAGGTAGCACGCCAAACGTAACAGCTCCAGAAGTAGAAACTAAAGAGGTTTCCGTCAGCACGGTTGAAGTTGTTATCGATCCAAAGAAAAAACAACAATGGAAAAACGAAAAAGGCGAGGTGGAATTCTACCTTGAAGGCAGTCTACTATTCGCCCCTATTTCAAAACGGCTATATCCATCTGTTTTGACCGGTAAGGAGACGAATGACAACTGGATTCGTAAGGATATGGAAGTTGAGACGGATAGTGAAGACGTACTTATTTCAACGGCGTTGAGGAATCTACGCAAATTCTGTTATCCGGCAATCACTTATGAAGTGGATGGTTTCCTTGATTTAGATATCGGGGATACTGTCAAAATTCAAGACACCGGCTTCTCGCCAATGCTTATGCTTGAAGCCCGTGTCAGTGAGCAACAGATTAGCTTTTCTAATCCAGTCGAGAATAAGACGGTATTTGCTAATTTCCAAGCGCTTCAAAACAAGGTGTCTGATAGCTTGTTAACTCGAATGGCTAAGTTAGCTGAGAAAGCTGTGCCTTACGAGTTAAAACTTTCAACCGATAACGGGACTACGTTTAAGAATAATGTTGGTCAAAGCGTGTTGAAAGCATCGCTTGAGAGAAACGGTAAGGTTTACCAACCGCTTTTCTTTTACAAGAATGGCGATGCCATCATCGGCACTGGCAATCAGTTAGTTGTTAAACCGACAGACTTTGAAAATACCTTGCAAATTACCGTCGAAGCATACCTTGATGATGAGTTAGCAGCAAGTGCTGAGGTTACATTCACCGAGGTAGCCGATGGCGAACGCGGCCCCAAAGGGGACAAAGGCGATAGAGGTAACGACGGTTTGCCCGGCAAGAACGGAGTAGGGATCAAGAATGCCACTGTGACTTACGGACTGTCTGACAACGAAACATCCCAACCCACTAGTTGGACAGCAAACCCACCGGCTCTGGTCAAAGGGAAATATCTCTGGACCAAAACAGTCTGGACGTACACCGATGACACCTCTGAAACTGGGTATCAGAAAACCTACGTGGCCAAAGATGGTAACAATGGTAATGATGGTATTGCTGGTAAGGATGGCGTAGGAATTAAAAAAACCACGATCACTTATGCACAAGGTACGTCCGGCACAGTAGCACCAACAAGCGGTTGGGATAGTCAAGTGCCTAATGTTCCAGCGGGGCAATTCCTCTGGACCAAGACGGTTTGGACTTATACGGATAATACCAATGAAACCGGCTATTCAGTGTCTAAAATCGGTGAAAAAGGAGATAAAGGCGAACGTGGAGCGCAAGGTGAGCGTGGTCCACAAGGTTTGCAAGGACCACAAGGCATCCAAGGAATCCCGGGCGTCAAGGGTGCTGATGGTAAAACACAGTATACCCACATTGCTTACGCCGATACCACAATCGGTGGTGGCTTTAGTCAAACAGATACTAACAAGCCCTTTATCGGTATGTATCAAGATTTCAATGCTATTGACAGTCAAAACCCACAAGATTACCGATGGAGTAAGTGGAAAGGTAGCGATGGCCGGGATGGTATTCCCGGTAAAGCTGGGGCGGACGGAAGAACACCTTACGTCCATTTCGCTTACGCTGACAGCGCCGATGGTCGAGATGGTTTCAGTTTGACCCAGAATGGCAGTAAGCGCTATTTGGGTGTGTGTACTAATTTCAACCAATCAGACAGCACGAATCCAGCAGATTATACATGGAATGACATGACTGGCAGTGTGTCAGTCGGTGGTGAAAACCTAATCGTTAACTCAGCATTCCCAGAAAATCTTGAGAATTGGGGATTCTGGGAAGTGCCGCAGAAAAACGAAAATCTATCTGTTTCAAGCCACTCGTTCTATTACAATAGCGCTAGACCACTGTTTTTGCTGAAAACATCATCATCATTAGTGCCAGCGTCTACGCTACGTTTCCCGGTGAAACGCAACACTGACTATTCGCTCAATATCCAGACGTTTGCAAGCGGAAACATCAAGGGCGTAGATATCTATTTTCTTGGTCGTAAGTCGGATGAAACTAGCAAAACATTCACTAAAGTAGTCAATTTCAAATCGCATAATGGCTCGCCATCGACAAACGGGGTAGCTAAGTGGCATCTAACTTTCAATTCTGGTGAATGTGACGAAGGCTTCATTCGTATTGATAACACCGGCACTACTAACGGCAGCGAGTCGCTATTGTTCTTCACTGAATTGGATTGCTATGAAGGTACGACTGACCGAGCATGGCAAGCGTCACCGAAAGATTTAGAGAAACAACTAAACAGCAAGGCTGACAGTGCATTGACGCTCGAGCAGATTAATGCGCTTAATGAGAGAGCTGGAATCATTCAAGCTGAGATGGAGGCTAAAGCAAGCGCTGAAATCTTGAATAATTGGATTAAAACATACCAAGATTTCGTTAAGTCGAACGAAGCGGAACGTGCCGCAGCTGAGAAAGCTCTGGTTAGCTCAAGTCAGCGGGTGTCAACAGTTGCTAAAAATTTAGGCGAGCTGTCTGATCGTTGGAATTTCATCGACACATACATGAGTTCCTCAAACGATGGTTTGGTTATCGGTAAGAATGACGGTAGCTCAAGTATGATGTTTAACCCAAACGGACGCATTTCAATGTTCAGCTCTGGGGTTGAAGTAATGTATATCTCACAGGGGGTTATCCACATCGAAAACGGTATTTTCTCGAAGACTATTCAAGTCGGTCGATATCGTGAGGAACAGTACCACATTAACCCAGACATGAATGTCATTCGATACGTAGGAGGATTTTAATTGGCTGAATTTTGGAGTAATAGCGATAGAGGTTTTAGGCTTAGACTCTGGGTTGACCAAGTAAGTCAAGACAAGGCAGCTAACACAAGTCAAGTTAGGTTTAGGCTCTTTTTTATGAACACAGCCGCCACATTTGCCGGCTACGCTTGTAGCGCATACATTGAGTATGATTGGAAAAAACGCATTGAATGGTCCGGCACACCTAGCGTTCTGAGCCCTAATCAGACAATTTTGTTGATTGACCAGACTGTCACTATCCAACACGACGGTGACGGCTCGAAAGCGTTTGGAGTGAGTGCATTTTTTAATGGATCTGGTGGGTATAGCCCTAACACTATCGGGACTAGTGGTGACGTAAAACTCACCGACATTCCACGAGGGAGCTCAACAAGTGATATTACTGCTGTCATCGGGAAACCTGTAACGATTAATATCAATCGTAAGCAGAACACTTATAGACATTCAATTTGGGTGCGTTTTAACAATTACGATAAAAAGGTGGCTGGAGACGATATTGAAACTAGCTACACATGGACGCCAGAAACGGCCTTGTATGACCAACTCCCAGATAACACTAGCGGTTTCGGAGAGGTAACCATCATTGCTTACGAGAACGGACGTGAGATGTCAAGAGAAATCAAGCGTCTATCGTTGACCATAGCTGACGACATCAAACCGAAACTATCTGGCATAACATTGACGGACACTAATGCAGTAGCAGGAAATCTCATTACAAGCTCAGAGCACTTCGTCCAAATCATGTCTGATATCAAAGTGACATTCGACGGTGCTACTGGGATTTACGGCTCGACGATTAAAAATTATAGAGCTGAAATTGTCGGGGGTAATCAAGCGGTTAACTCTAACAATGGCACGTTTGGGATTATGAATTTCAACGGCCAAGTAACCATTAGAGCGACTGTTACTGATAGCCGTGGGCGTACAAGTTCGCCTATTGAGAAAACAATTACTATCCTAGAATATTTCGCACCATCGCTAAAATTTGATGTGACAAGGGTAGGTGCTACATCAAGCACTTTGCAAGTTTTAAGGAATGCCAAGGTTGCGCCGTTAACTGTCAATGGCGTTCAAAAAAACACCATGAAATTAACCTTCAAGGTGACGCCTTATGGCAAGGATAGTTACACAACAGACACCGGTCCCGCCTCTGGAGATTGGGCTGGTATTTCAAGTTTGGTTAATTCATCAGCTAATCTAGCGGGTGTATATGCCGCTAACAAATCATGGCAAGTTTTAGCGGTTTTAGAAGACAAATTCACTAACGCAAGTTTCAAGGCGCCCGTTCCGGTCGAGAGCGTGGCGCTTTCTTACGATCAATCAGGGCTCGGTGTTGGCAAAGTCCGAGAGCGTGGAGCTCTTGATGTCGCCGGTGATATTTACGCTAACAACAGTCAAATTCAACAATACCAATTAACTAGCAACAACGGTGCACCGAAATGGATAGATGGCAAACCTAACGTTACCAACGCAAATTGGTTAGATCAGCCTGGCCAGTACTACATTGACAAAGCGGCACCGGGGAACCCTAACGGCCAGTGGGGATATCTATTCCATTACAGTAATTATGGTAAAAATACCGATGGTTTTAAAGAGGCTATCCAGATTTTTTGGGGGAACAACGGCCAATTGTTTTTCCGACATCACCGATGGTCAAAGAAAGTTGACGATTGGGAGCCTTGGAAAGAGTTCGCCAAAAACGAAAACACAAACTTAATTAACACTGGATGGAAACCCGCTGGAGTTGAAGGTAGCTTCTATAAGCGTGTCGGAGATGTGTTGACGGTTAAATATAATTTTACTGGTACGGGTGGGGATATGAAAATGGCTGAATTGCCAGCCACGGTGTTTACGGCGCCGCAAAGATATATGTTTACAATTTCTGGCTGGTCTGTGACACCCGAAACAGATATCCATGTTCAAATTAATAAAGATAGTAACTGGATTGCAGCGCTAGGGACTAAAAAAGACACAAATTATCTCGGTCAACTCACAATCATGCTATAAACAGAAAGGTTAATCTATGAAATTTGAATACGCTTCAAAATCTCAAGAATACGATGCAAGCGGTGCAACGTCCGCCACCAAGGTCATTTTAAAAAACACAGACGGGGCTATTATCCCCGTTTTCTTACCGCCAGAAAACATTGATTTATCAAACACCGAGCTACTAAACGCAGCACTTGAGGTAATCTACCAAGAGAATTTCCCACAGCGTGCTGAGACAGAGAAGTTTAATTTGCTAGGTGAAAAAATCGATGAATATAACACACTCAATGAAAAAGCCGCTGAAACCATCGCTAAGATGGAAGCGCAAATGACGAAACAGCAAGAGCAATCGAAGACAGCACAGCTTACACTAATCAACGTCATTTCTAAACTGTACGAGAAAGAGGTACTAACTGATGAAGATTTGGCTGAAACGTCTATCGGTGAAACTAAAGATAACTAAAGAAGTAATAGAAAGAGAAAAAGATATGATGGCTAAATTATTTGCAATCAACATTGTCGCAGGGTATTACCCATTCGCAAAAGTTCCTAAAGTTTTGAAACCAAAAGTAAAAGAGCAAATCGCTCTTATGGTTGAGGACGACGAGCTTTTGGCTCAATTGACAAAAGAATAGTTAAAAGAGGTGTTGCTCATTGAATGTTTCAGATTTAATCGCTCACCTTGCCCCAACCGTAGGTGTGGTAGCGACGGGCTGGTTTGGTATGAAAGCTAGTAAATCAGCGAACTTAAACAAAGAGCAGTTTGGTGAGTTAAAAGGGGAATTAAACACTATTCAAGAATCCGTTGAAGTCGTTCAAGAATTAGGAAAATTCAACGGCGAGAAAATCAACGAGTTAAACGACAAGCTGGTAGTGCATGATGAAGCGCATTTGGTAACTATGTATCTACGCCTTGAGCGTGACATTAACAAAGAATTAGAGCGCGGATATACCACTGTTCACAATTCCGATGTAATTCACAAAATGCACAGTAGCTATAAAAAACTAGGTGGCAACGGGTACATTGATGCCCTTTATAAGAAATACATTAATTTAGAAGTGAGGAATTAACATGAAAATCAACTGGACTATTCGTTTTAAAAACCGCGCATTCGTAACACGCTTTGCACTAGCCTTGGTATTACCGGTTTTGGCTTACTTTGGGATCAAATTCGAAGATATCACTAGTTGGGGGGCATTGTTTGGATTGCTTGGAAAATTCTTGTCTAATCCATATTTGGTGGGGTTGACGGTGTTCAACGTCTGGAATATGTTCCCAGATCCCACAACGAAAGGTCTTAGCGATAGCGAACGAGCACTATCATACACTAAACCTCATGAGGACTAGCTTATGGCTAAACTCATGACTTCCATCAACCAAATTGAAGGAGGGGATGTCCTAAAATCTGGGGACACCACTTCCATCTTTGGTTTCGAAATTCTAGGGTACGATGGGAAACGCATGGAACTGTCCGGCACTGGTAAGCTGACGCTGTCCAATGACAAAACGGTGGCACTCTATCAAGATGTTACTGTCGAGAATGGTATATTCTCATTCTCGATGGGTAAGGCAGTAGCTACTGGCACTTACTACCTTGAAATTAAACTGGATGGGCACATTTTCCCGTCTAACAATTTCAAGGTGAAAGTGAAAAACTCACTAAATGCAGACAGTGCTATTCCATCAGACAAGAGCCCTAAACTGAAACTACTAGCTGATGAATTGCGAGATTCTGGGTTAATCAGTGGTGGCACTGATACCACGGAAGACCTCGTTAACATCTATAATTTAGCTAAAATTTGAAAGGAATAATTAAATGAGTAAATTACATGATTTCGCCCGAGCAGTCGGAGCAGACATCAAGGAGATTAAAACAGCGTTGGCTGGCAAAGCTGAGAAAGGTGAAGTGACCGCTAACGGAATCACTCAAGAACAACTTAACGCTGCCATTGCGCAAGCTAAAACTGATATTATTGGTGGGGCTCCAGGAGAGCTTGATACGCTCAAAGAAATCGCTGATAAAATCAGCGCAAACGGTGGTAATACTGATGGCGCTGTTATTTCTAAGATTGCTGAAGTTAAAACTGAACTTGGTGACCGTATTACAGCTATTGAAAATGAAGATTATGTGGCAGCATATACAACAGCTAAAAACACTCTCTAATGAGGTGGTTTTATGAGTAATTTAAAAGATGCAATAGAAACCATTGGTCGCGATATTGGTGAAATTAAAGGCAAACAATCTTCATCATTGACTATCAGCCAAGCGTATGGACTATTTCCGACATATAATAACTTTTTTCAACAGGTAATGGAACAAAATAAATGGGCGGAAGACCCGCTTGTAACAAAATCTCAATTACCTACAAGTGAAATTGAAGAGTTAAAGAATAAAATAAAAGAGTTGGAGAAAACTATCTTGGAGATTAAACAAGCTATTCAAAAATAATTTAAGAAAGGAGAAACATGACTTCAAAAGCACAATTATTAAACACGCTCGATAGTCTCGTTAATCAACGTGTCACTGTTCCCACAAACCCTTATGGCGGGCAATGTGTCGCTTTGATTGACAATGTTTTGCAATATCAAGGCTTGTTTAACCTTGATTTCAGCTACTTAAATGCCATTGATGCCTTAAGTCGTGCTGAAAATCTAGGATTGAAAGTTACCTATTTCAACGGATCTAACAATCCACCAGTTGGCAGTGTTTGGGTAACTAACTGCTTGCCGTATCATCAATTTGGGCATATCGGTTTCGTAGTGGCAGAAAACTCAGACGGTACAGTTACCACTGTCGAACAAAATATCGATGGCAATGGTGATGCCCTCTATAATGGCGGTTGGACACGCAAGGTCACAAGAAACCTCGATAGCGCTGGTAATTTCAGCTACATCGACTGGAATGCACCAACTCAACAAATGGTTGGATGGTTTGAATTACCATTCGATGGCATGGCACAAGATAATTACTTTATCGATGTGTCAGCGTATCAGCCGGGGGACTTGACTGGTATCTGTCAAGCGTCCGGCACTAATAATACGGTTATTAAAGTGACCGAGGGTGTGGGCTGGGTTAGTCCAGTAGCCGGTCAACAAACTAGCACAAGTAACTGTATCGGTTACTATCATTTCGCTCGTTTCGGTGGAGATGTGGCAACGGCGCAAGCTGAAGCGAATTACTTTATCAGCAATCTGCCGTCTCACCCACGCTATTTAGTGTGCGACTACGAGGACGGGGCGAGTGGAGACAAGCAAGCCAACACTAATGCAGTCCTAGCATTTATGGATATCTGTAAAGCAAGCGGTTTTGAGCCAATCTACTACAGTTACAAACCGTATACACTAGCCAATGTATATGTAGATCAAATCACTGCACGTTATCCGAATAGCTTATGGATTGCAGCGTATCCAGATTATGAGGTACGCCCAGAGCCTTATTGGGGCGTGTATCCAAACATTGGGCACACACGCTGGTGGCAGTTTACATCAACTGGCCTAGCTGGTGGATTGGATAAGAACGTAGTCATTATTAACGATGGCGACAATTTAGTTAACAAGAAAGAGGAAGAAGAAAATATGGATTATGTAGTACGTAGCGAAAGCGGAAGTCAAGGATATCTTGGTGTAGTTAATGGCCGTGTGTTTGGTATCGGTTCAATGGGAACGGTGGACGCTCTACGTTCAGCGGGAGCTAAACACTTGACGTTGCCAGACGATGATTTTGACCGTTTCTTGAATAGTCAATCAAATGACACGGCGGCAGTTTCAAAAGCAATCAACGAAGCTAGTGCCTCAGTGGTCAAAGCTATCGAAGACCGTGCACAAGCCACACAAGGCCAAACTGGTAAATAATAGACCACGAATTAAATAAACGAAAAGGAGTATATCACCTCCCCTCACGCCACAATAGGGATATCATGGTGGTAGTGGTCGAAGCCTCAGCATTTTGCTGGGGCTTTTTTTTGTGGTATAATAGTATCGGTTTTGAGAATAGCCTTCATAGGTAGACGCCGCCCCTTTTATGGGCGGTTTTTTATTTTGCAAAAAAACTAAATTTCTTTATCAAAAGTGTTGACAAACTATCATATATGATATATACTATGCATGTAAGATAAAGAGAGGGAGTAAGAACCATGAAAAAAGAAGTTATGAAAAACGCTTGGGGAATCGCAAAAGAAGCTGCTAAAAAATTCGGTGGCAAAGCTATCGAATACATCGCAGGAGCTATGAAAATGGCGTGGGCTGCTATCAAAGATAGTGACACTAGCCTTGCTAAATTCCAAGCGGTAGAAGCTAAAATGCGTAAAGCTGGTAAATGGTCAATGGTTGAAGTGCTAGACGCTGCTAAAGTGGTTAAATTCAACGAAGTAATGCACAAAGTTGGTGCTTACTACGGTATCGAAGTAGTTGCTGACGGCGACAGCATTGGCACTTACTACATTGCTGAAAAAGTTTGGGATGTAGCTTAATAAAGGAGAAATAAAATGATTATCAACGAAGATGTAAAAGGATTGATTTTAGAGTACGTAGGGCGTTATTTTAAATTTGAAAACGACTTCTACAAATTGCCGGGCATCAAATTCACTGATGCAAACTGGCAAAAATTCAAAAACGGGGACACCTCTATAGAGAAGATGGGGGCTGCTCGAGTTAACGCCATGCTTGATTGCTTGTTCGATGATTTCGAACTTGCTATGATCGGAAAGGCTCAGCATAAATACTATTTGGATAATTCCCTTAAGTTAAATATGGCGTTCCATGCCTATTATGACCAGTTTAAGAAGCAACAACTTCTTAAATGGCTTGAGACTAGCCATGACGACATCATCGGTGGTGCTGGCAGAATGTATACAGCTAGCGGCAATTGGATTTCTAGCGCTTATTTAGAGATAGCGCTAGAATCTAGCTCGCTAGGTGGTGGTTCTTACATGCTCCAAATGCGGTTTAAAGATTATTCAAGAGGTCAAGAACCTATTCCGTCTGGTCGCCAAAACCGTCTCAAATGGCTTGAAAACAATTTAGAAAATATCCGATGAAAAGGCTAGGATAACCCTAGCCTTTTTGTGTCTTCTCGATATAACATTAGACATTTAATTCAAATAGAGGTACACTATATATGGACTTTAACGTTCAATGTTTTTGTTTTTTTCATGCCGCTTGGTAGCTCATGCTGCCAAGCCCTTTTTTATAAAAAAAGGGGCAAATAAGGGGCAATAAGTGTAAACTTTAGTAACTTTATGTAAGTTTTATTGTATGTATCTTACACGCATATATCCTTATTTAATAGGTTTTCTTCCTATTATATACGCATTTAAAATGACACTAACAGAATACCGTGGTTTGAAATCATTCTACAACTTGAAAAAATAATTCTATAGTCATATAGAATAAAAAGAGGTTCCTTAGGGAATCTCTTTTTTTGCTTGTTCTAAAGAACTTTTGACTAAGCTAGGCACCGTCTCTAAATAGGACTTCTAGACATAAAAAGCCCCCGCAATCCTATTGATTGCGGGGATTTCGTCTTAGAATAGGCCTTTAATCTTGTCTAAAGCTCCACTGACCATTTCGTTACCTGAAACAAGAGATTTAGCTTGGTCGAAGTACTCGCCCAAATCATCTTTGTTTTCATCGACAAACTTTTTAGCAGCTTCGAAATCTTTCTTTTCGATCATTTCTTTTACTTGGTTAAATAATTCCATTGGATTCATATCGGTTCTCCTTTATTAGTTTTCTTACAAATCCTATTTAATCACGCTTATAGCAAACTAGCAAGAAATATGTTTGAGAGTAACTAGTGAGAAGAGAATTACAATTTTTCAGCCAAGTGGTTTTGAAACTTGTTTAATCTAAAAAAGCAGTCCATAGAGGACTGCCTTTAGGGGTTATTGTTGTTCCGTTGAAGAACTGCTTGGCTCTGATTCACCCGAACTTGAGCTAGAGCTTGATTCGGATTCTACAGGATGTAGCTCCTTGTAAGATGGGGTCTTGAATAGATCAGCTGTTGATTTATTGCCTTTTTGCTTGTAGAGGCTAGTTGATTTATCTTTCATCTTTTTGTTAATCTGTTTCAGTTGATCCATCTGTTTCGTGTAGGAAATCGTGCTGGAATCAACAGGTTTCAAACCATTTGGTGTATAGAAACGAAGGAGGTCACCTGTTTGAACAGCGTCACTCATTGAAAGCTGAGTGGCTACTGCCTTACGAATGGCTTCGTTATCCTTTTTAGTCGTTTCATCAGGGTTGGTAATTTCTTCCCCTGTTTGAGTGTTATAGAGTCGACCAGAGTAGCTGGTGTATTGAGGAGTAACATATTGACCTGAGGTCCTAAATGCGACGGTTTGCTTATTATCAGGAGATAGGAGGTCTTGTCCCATCTGGATATAAGAGCTAGTGTCAACACCAAGAATGTGAAGGAGAGTTGGAAGGGCATCGACCTCACCGCCAAAGGTGTTAGAGATGCCACCACCAGTATATCCTGGAATATGAATCATGTAAGGAACACGTTGAAGCATGGCCTTATCATAGTTTGACCAAGTTTCAGGGTTCTTACCGAGAAGTTCAGCAAGATTGCTGCTTCGTGTATCAGAGATACCATAGTGGTCACCGTACATGACAATAATCGAGTTGTCGTAAAGACCGGTTTCCTTAAGGTAATCAAAGAAGTCTTTGATTGCTGAGTCAAGATAGTTAGCTGTTGCAAAATATCCGTTGACTGTCTCATCTTTTGTTTCAGCGAGTGGGAAACCTTGTTCCTTTTCATCGCCTGAGAGTGAAGTGTATGGGTAGTGGTTAGATACTGTAAGGTATTTAACGTAGAAAGGTTGTTGCATTTGTTCCAGATATTTGATGGAATCTGGGAACATGTACTTGTCATTTAGACCATACTGGAATGAGTTTTCATCAGTTTTTTCAGTGAAGGCTGATGAGTCAAAGAAGTAATTATACCCCCATTGTTTATAGGTGTTATTACGATTCCAGAAGGATCCAGTGTTTCCGTGGAAAACAGCTGACGTATAGCCACCTGTTTGAGCTAGGATAGATGGTGCAGCATAGGCTGTATTGGTACCACCATAGTTTACCATGTATGAGCCTGTGCTTAGTCCAAAGAGAGACGTTTCCATCAAGGTTTCAGCATCAGAAGTTTTCCCTGATTTAACTTGGTGGAAGAAGTTTGAAAAGGCTAGGGTTTCGTTTGAGTGGTAAATGGAATTGATGAATGGTGTAACCTCATAGTCTTGACCGTCTACTTTGAGCTTGTAATCAATGAGGAACTGTTGGAAGCTTTCCAGGTGAATAACGATGACGTTTCTTCCTTTAGCAATTCCATAATACTTAGGATCAGGTGCTGCATAGTGCTCTTTAACGTAAGCTTCAACCTTTTTCATATCCTCAGCTGTTGCAGATGAACGAGCCTGTGAGGCCTGATAAGTTAAGTTACCAGAATAGGCTGTGAAGAAGGGAATCCCCATAGCACGAACAATATAGTTATTTGAGAAACCACGTGTCAACAACTCGCCACGGTTAACTTCCGCTAAGAAGAGGTTAACTGAGAGAAGGAGTGTCGACAGTGCAGTGACGGCAAAACTAGCTCGTTTGTTAAATGGCTTGCTGTCCATCTTAAGCTTCTTCCTGAAACCAGCATAGATGAAGAAAGGTACATCAATCAGGTAGAAGAGATAGCTTGGCTCAAGAAGGTTCTTGGCGGAGTCTCCTAGTCCTGCTGCCGAACTAGAACTTGCTAGGATGGTATTTACAGTGATGAAGTCTGTAAACTCTCCAAAGTAAATCACATTAGCAATAAGTAAGAGGTTAAGGATGACATAGATAGCAATGGTAATACTATAAAAGAAACGTCGTTTCTTGAAGTATAGTCCTAAACCTAGAAGCATTAATCCTAGTGGAATAGGGTTAATCAGCGAAAGCATAACCTGATATCTGCTTTCCAACTCAAGATTAATGTTGACGTAATAAGCGAATATGGTTTTTAGCCAGTAAAAGAAGAGTAACAAGAGGATAAATCCAAGTCTTGATGAAACTCCTTTCCAAAAGGCTTCATTAATTTTTTTCAAAGTAATACTTCCTTTGATTCTATATTATCTTAATCATTATACCAAATAAGATAATGACTCTCAAAAATTTACTGCCATTGAGTGTGATATTCCTTGACATATAATTGATAAAATCTAGTTACGAAACAGAAATAATAGCATTTTTTTGGTATAATAGTAACATGAGTATATTGACGGTAAGTCCCTTTGCGGAGAAAAAAATCAAACAAGGAAAACAGCTTCTTTTAGCAGAAGATTTTCCAAATATAACTGAAAATAATCAGTTGGTTTACCTTTATAGCCAGTCCAAAGATTTTTTAGGAACGGGCTATTTGTCAAGTCAAAATAAGGGGATAGGATGGTTTCTGTCCCCTAATAAAGAAAAATTGACAGTGACTTATTTTCAAGGACTTTTTGAAAGGGCTAAGGCCAAACGTCAATCCTATTATGATAATGAGTTGACGACAGCTTTTCGTCTTTTCAACCAAGATGGTGACGATTTTGGTGGACTCACAATTGATTTATATGGGGATTATGCCCTCTTTTCATGGTACAATGCCTTTGTTTATTCCTTGAAGGATGTTATTGTAGAGGCTTTCCAAACGGTCTTTCCTGAGGTCTTGGGAGGCTATGAGAAAATCCGCTTCAAGGGTCTTGATTTCGAATCAGACCATCTTTTTGGGCAAGAGGCGGCTGATACCTTCACCATTTTAGAAAATGGGGTCTCTTATGAAGTTTTCCTCAATGATGGGCTAATGACGGGAATTTTCCTTGATCAGCATGAAGTGCGTGATGGTTTAGTTAATGGCCTAGCTTTGGGTAAATCAGTTTTGAATATGTTCTCCTATACGGCAGCTTTTTCAGTTGCTGCGGCTATGGGTGGAGCGGTTGAAACGACATCGGTTGATTTGGCTAAGCGTTCACGTGAATTATCGACGGCTCATTTTGAAGCTAATGGTTTCAGTATGGACAATCATCGCTTGGTCGTGATGGATGTCTTCGATTATTTCAAATATGCAAAGAAAAAAGGCTTATCTTATGACCTTATCGTCATCGATCCGCCAAGCTTTGCTCGAAATAAGAAACGCACTTTCTCAGCAAATAAGGATTACCACAAGTTAATTGCACAGAGTCTTGATATTTTATCAGAGCATGGGACAATCATCGCAAGTACCAATGCTGCTAATATGACCGTGCAACAGTTTAAAAAACAACTCCGTAAGGGCTTGGGAGATGTTTCAGCGGACTTCGTTAACCTGCAACAATTACCAGCGGATTTTACCGTCAATCCTAATGATCCAACATCAAATTATTTGAAAGTATACACAATAAAGGTAAATAAATGAAAATTGTAGTTCCGATTATGCCAACTAGTTTAGAGGAGGCACAAGAGCTTGAACTGTCTCGTTTTGAGGGGGCAGACATTATAGAATGGCGTGCAGATTTTTTAGATAAGGATAGTATCTTAACGGTTGCTCCAGCTATTTTCGAGAAATTCGCAGGCTTTGAGATTGTCTTTACCATCCGTACAACGCGTGAGGGTGGCAAGCTTGAGTTAACGGATGCGGAATATGTCGCACTAATTGAGGATGTCGCTGCTATCTACTCGCCAGATTATATTGATTTTGAGTATTTCACTCGTAAGGCTGTCTTTGACCAAATGCTGGATTTTTCAAACTTGGTTTTGTCTTATCATAACTTTGAGGAGACCCCTGAAAACCTTATGGAGCTTTTGTCTGAGATGACAAACTTAACGCCGAGAGTGGTAAAGGTGGCGGTTATGCCTAAGCATGAGCAGGATGTTATTGACCTTATGAACTTCACACGTGGTTTTAAGGCCTTTAATCCTGAGCAAGAGTTTGTGACCATGTCAATGGGTAAACTAGGTCGTTTGTCACGTTTTGCGGGAGATTTGGTGGGGTCATCATGGACCTTTGCTAGTCTTGACAATGCTAGTGCACCGGGACAAGTTGGTCTTGCAGATATGCGTAGAATCAGGGAGGTTTTGGATGCAGATTGATGGATACACACGCCTAGCGGCTGTTGTTGCCAATCCTATCAAGCATTCTATTTCACCATTCATTCATAATTCGGCCTTCGATAAGACACAAGTTAATGGTGTTTATGTGGCCTGGGAGATTCCAGAGTCAGACCTAGCTGAGACAGTTGAAAATATTAGACGTTACGATATGTTCGGTATCAACTTGTCGATGCCATATAAGGAAGCAGTCATTCCTTTTTTGGATGAAATTAGTCCTGCAGCTCAACTGATTGGTGCCGTCAATACAGTTGTTAATCGTGATGGTCATTTGATTGGTCATAATACGGACGGTTTTGGCTTCTTTGCTAGTCTAAAGGACTTTAGCCCTAGAGACGCTCATCTGATGATTTTGGGCGCTGGTGGTGCCGCTAAAGCTATTGTGACGCAGGCAGTTCTTGATGGTGCAAAAAAAGTCAGTGTCTACGTTCGCCCTCAGTCATTGGATAAGGCAAAAGAAAGTTTTAAGTCCTTACTTGAACAGGCAACTTGCCACTTGGAGTTTCATGCTTTAAATGATTTTGAGTATTTTCAAGAGGAACTAGGCCAGGCTGATTTATTGGTGAATGCGACGAGTGTTGGGATGGATGGCGAATCCTTGCCTATTCCTACAGACACAAAATTTCCTAAGGGACTCTTGGTTGCTGATATCATTTATCAGCCTTTTGAAACACCTTTCTTGGCCTTGGCTAGAAAACAGGGAATCGAGGCTGTGAATGGACTTGGCATGTTGCTTCATCAAGCAGCAGGTGCCTTTAAATTGTGGACCGGCAAGGACATGCCAACAGATGCCATTTGGCAGGAATTAGAAAATATTTACAATAGCTAGGAGGGGACGACTATGAAACTAGAGGTAAATTTAACACATAACCCTTATGACATTATTATTGAAAAAGGAGCCCTTAAGACCGTCGGTCAATGGGTGAAGTCACTTTGGGAACCGCAAAAGATTGCACTCATCACAGACAATCATGTGGGAGCTCTATATGCAGAAAAAGTTAAGCTTAGCTTGGAGCACGAAGGTTTTGAGGTAGTCGTTTTTGATTTCTTAGAAGGTGAAGCAAGTAAAAATCTTAAAACTGTTAATAAGGCTTATGAGTTTTTGATTAAGAATGGCATGACTCGTAGTGATGGGATTCTTGCTCTTGGTGGTGGCGTTGTTGGTGATTTGGCAGGCTTTGTCGCTTCGACCTATATGCGTGGGATTCACTTCGTTCAGGTTCCAACTAGTCTAACTGCCCAGGTGGATTCATCTATTGGTGGTAAGACAGGTGTGAACACACCATTTGCTAAAAATATCGTGGGAACTTTTGCTCAGCCTGATGGGGTTTTAATTGATCCTAATGTCCTTGAGACACTTGGTAAACGTGAATTGATCGAAGGTATGGGTGAGGTTGTCAAATACGGTTTGATTGACGATCCTGAACTTTGGCACCTCCTTGAAAGCATTGATGGTTCGGTTCACAGTATCCTAGAAAACTCAGAAAACATTATTTACCGTTCATGTAACGTTAAGCGTAAAATTGTGGTTGAAGATGAGTTTGAAGGTGGTGTCCGTATGTACCTAAACTTTGGTCATACGATTGGGCATGCCGTTGAACAAACAGCTGGTTACGGTAAAGTCATGCACGGTGAAGCGGTGGCTATCGGAATGGTTCAGATTTCACGAGTTGCTGAGGAAAAAGGTCTAATGCCTAAGGGAATCACACGTCAAATTGCTGAGATGTGTGTCAAATTTGGCTTGCCAGTAGACTATGAGCCATGGCGTGTTGAGGAGCTTTATACAGCTCTCACACATGACAAAAAAGCTCGTGGTAATAGCATTAAGACAGTTATCGTTCCTGAGATTGGTAAGGCAGCAATCAATCAAATTCCTTTAGTTGAAATGAAAGAGTACTTGGAGAAATAAATGAGATATTTAACAGCAGGTGAGTCTCACGGCCCACGTTTAACAGCAATTATCGAAGGTGTTCCAGCAGGTCTTCCCTTGACGGCTAAAGATATCAATGGCGATTTGAAACGTCGTCAAGGTGGCTATGGTCGTGGTGGCCGTATGAAAATTGAGTCTGATAAGGTTGAAATCACTTCTGGTGTGCGTCATGGGAAAACAACAGGGGCTCCAATCACCCTTCATGTTATCAATAAGGACCATCAAAAATGGTTGGACATCATGGCTGTGGAAGATATTGAGGACCGTTTGAAAACCAAACGTAAAATTACTCACCCACGTCCGGGCCATGCTGACTTGGTTGGTGGAATGAAATACCGTTTCGATGATTTGCGTAATTCCTTGGAGCGTTCTAGTGCGCGTGAAACAACCATGCGTGTGGCAGTAGGTGCTGTCGCTAAACGTATCTTGGCTGAGCTTGATATTGAAATTGCTAACCATGTCGTTGTCTTTGGTGGTAAGGAAATTGATGTGCCTGAGAATTTGACAGTTGCTCAAATCAAGGAATTGGCCCAACAATCAGAAATTTCAGTTGTTAACCCAGAACGTGAACAAGAAATTAAAGATTACATTGACCAAATCAAAAAAGAGGGAGACACAATTGGTGGTGTCGTTGAAACTGTTGTTGGCGGCGTCCCTGTTGGCCTTGGTTCTTATGTCCAATGGGATACCAAACTTGATGCTAAGATTGCTCAAGCAGTTGTATCTATCAATGCCTTCAAGGGTGTAGAATTTGGTCTTGGTTTCAAGGATGGCTACCTCAAGGGCTCTCAAGTGATGGACGAGATTCTCTGGAATGAAGAGGACGGCTATACGCGTCGCACTAACAACCTTGGTGGTTTTGAAGGTGGTATGACCAACGGGCAACCGATTGTGGTCCGTGGGGTTATGAAACCTATTCCAACCCTATACAAGCCATTGATGTCAGTAGATATCGAAACACATGAACCTTACAAGGCAACAGTCGAGCGATCAGATCCAACGGCCTTGCCTGCAGCGGGTGTCGTTATGGAATCCGTAGTTGCTACAGTTGTAGCCAATGAGATCTTGGACAAATTCTCTTCTGACAACATGGAAGAATTGAAAGAAGCGGTAGCACGTCACCGTGACTATGTGAAAAACTTTTAATCAGCATCAGACAATAGATGGGAGTAGTAATGAGTAAGAAAACTATTTATATCGCAGGATTGGGCTTGATTGGTGGTTCCCTGGCCTTAGGGATTAAAAGGGATCACCCTGATTATGAGATTCTTGGATATAATCGCTCTGACTATTCTCGAAATATTGCCCTTGAGCGTGGCATCGTTGACCGTGCAACAAGTGATTTCAAAGAATTTGCTCCCCTCGCGGATGTTATTATCCTTGCAGTGCCAATTAAGCAAACTGTGGCCTACTTGAGGGAGTTGGCTGACTTGGAGCTCAAAGATAATGTCATCATCACAGACGCAGGGTCTACTAAATTGGATATCGTTGAGGCAGCTGAACGTTACCTAACAGGTAAGAATGTTCAGTTTGTAGGTTCTCACCCTATGGCTGGTTCCCATAAATCAGGGGCTATTGCAGCTGACGTGACACTTTTCGAAAATGCTTATTATATTTTCACACCGACGAGTCTAACAAGAGAGACAACTATCCCTGAACTTAAGGACATCTTGTCAGGGCTTAAGTCACGATTTGTGGAGATTGATGCGGCTGAACATGACCGTGTAACCAGTCAAATTAGTCATTTTCCACATCTTTTGGCTTCTGGTCTTATGGAGCAAGCTGCTGACTACGCGCAGGCTCACGAGATGACCAATCACTTTGCGGCTGGGGGCTTCCGAGATATGACCCGTATTGCAGAAAGTGAACCTGGCATGTGGGCTTCCATTCTCATGACCAATGGGCCAGCTGTTTTGGATCGTATTGAAGATTTCAAAAAACGTTTGGACCATGTGGCTGACTTGATTAAGTCTGAAGATGAGAATGCCATTTGGGAGTTCTTTGACAACGGTCGTAAGAAACGTAAAGAGATGGAAATTCACAAAAAAGGTGGCGTGGAAAGTGCCTTCGATATTTTTGTGGATGTGCCTGACCGAGAAGACGTTATCCTTAGCATCATAGAATTGCTGCGAGGAACGTCTTTGGTTAACCTTCGTATTAATGAGGAAAATCGTGAGGATATTCACGGTATCCTCCAAATTACTTTTAAAAATGAAAAAGATCGCACACATGCTAAGACTGTTATTGAAGCCAATACGGATTATCATGTGGTGATTGCCTAGGAGAATAAAATGACAAATATTTATGATTTAGCAAATGAGTTGGAACGTGGCATTCGTGCCCTTCCTGAGTACAAAACTTTGGTAGAGAAAAAAGAAGCGATTGCAGCTGATGCTGAAGCTAGCGCTCTTTTCAAAGAGTTTACTGATTTCCAAGAGGATTTCTATGCTAAAATGCAAGCTGGTACAATGCCAACTGCAGAAGAACAAGCAGCTGTTCAAGAATTGGGTCAAAAGGTAGAAGCTAATGCCCTTTTGAAAGAATACTTGGCTGCACAACAAGGTTTGTCTGTTTATTTGAATGATATTGAACGTATCATCTTCAAACCTTTGCAAGAATTGAATAGTTAATCAGAGAGGGTGTGTCAATTGACAGGCCCTTTTCTGCATTCAAAAGAGATTGTCCAAGGAAGAATCTAGAGATATTAAGGAGGAAAACGATGAGTCGTAAGATTGGAATTATTGGTATGGGAAATGTTGGAGCTGCGGTTGCTCATGGAGCAATTGCTCAAGGCTTGGCCGATAGCTATGTCTTTATAGATATCAATGAGAAGAAGGCCGAGGCAGATGCCCAGGATTTTAAGGATGCCATGGCAAATCTACCTAGCTATGCAAACATTGTTGTCAATGATTATGCGGCACTTGAAGATGCTGATGTGATTATTTCATCTCTTGGCAATATTCAGTTACAGCACAATGCTGGTGAGGACCGCTTTGCTGAATTTCCATTTACTCGAGAAGCCGTTTATCAGGTTTCTCAGGAACTTAAAAAATTGGATTTTAAAGGTATACTCTTGGTTATCTCGAATCCTGTAGATGCTGTATCAGCCCTCTATCAGGAATTCACAGGCTGGCCAAGAGAACGTGTGATTGGGACAGGGACTCTACTCGATACGGCGAGAATGAAGGCTGCGGTAGGAGATGATTTGTCAGTCAATCCCAAATCAGTATCTGGCTACAATCTTGGCGAACATGGGAATTCCCAATTTACTGCCTGGAGTCAAGTCAAGGTTAAAGGGCAAGACATTACAGAATTGACCAGCGAAGAAGAACGTCAAAATCTCTTTATGGCTTCCATGAAGGGTGGTCATAAGGTTTTTTATGGTAAGGGCTATACTTCATACGGTATTGCCAGTGCTGCTCTTCGTTTGGTGACAATTATCCTTTCTGACGCTCAAGAAGAGGTGGCAGTATCTAGCTATCAAGAAGCCTATCAAACCTATCTTGGCTATCCAGTCATCCTAGGGCGTCATGGGGTGGCTGCTCCAGTTCGCTTGTCTTTGTCGGCTGAGGAAAAAAATCTTTTGCAGGAGTCTGCTAACTTGATTCGGAACCGTGTTCAAGAGGCGGTTGCCTTCTTGAAAGAAAAGTATGGCAATACAAGCGAGTGAATATTTTGACAATTCAGTCTATGGTTAGGCTTTCAAATATGGTATAATGGGAATAACTATAAAATTTTTAGGAGTAACCTATGAAACTAGAAACCAAGGCTCAAGGTCTTCATGGCAGCTTGCGCATCCCTGGTGACAAGTCAATCAGTCACCGTTCTATCATGTTCGGAAGTCTTGCCAAAGGTGTGACAACTGTTCGTGATATTTTACGAGGTGAGGATGTCCTCTCAACTATGCAGGTCTTCCGTGATTTGGGTGTGACTATCGAGGATGATGGTGATGTGGTACGCATTCACGGTGTTGGTTTTGATGGTCTCAAGGCTCCTCAAAACAAGTTGGACATGGGGAACTCTGGAACATCGATTCGTTTGATTTCAGGTGTGCTTGCAGGTCAAGATTTTGATGTAGAGATGTTTGGAGATGATTCCCTTTCAAAACGTCCTATGGACCGTGTGACCATTCCTTTGCGTCAGATGGGTGTAGAGGTTTCTGGTCAAACAGACCGTGATTTGCCACCATTGAAAATGCACGGTAGCAAGTCCCTTAAACCTATTCATTACCAATTGCCTGTGGCCTCTGCTCAGGTAAAATCTGCCCTTATTTTTGCAGCTCTTCAAGCTGATGGCGAATCTGTCATCATTGAAAAGGAAAAAACACGTAATCATACAGAAGATATGATTCAGCAGTTTGGTGGTCAGCTTCAAGTAGATGGCAAGGAAATTCGTATTTCTGGTGGCCAAACCTTTACTGCTCAAGAAGTAGTGGTTCCAGGTGACATTTCTTCGGCGGCCTTTTGGTTGGTAGCGGGACTTGTGGTGCCTAACTCTAAGATTGTCTTGGAAAATGTCGGCATCAATGAGACGCGTACGGGTATCATTGATGTGATCAAAGATATGGGTGGTAAAATTACCCTTTCAGATATTGACCAAGTTGCCAAATCTGCGACCATTACGGTTGAAACTTCAGAACTTAAAGGAACTGAAATTGGTGGAGATATCATTCCACGTTTGATTGATGAACTTCCGATTATCACACTCTTGGCGACACAAGCCCAAGGTAAGACAGTGATTCGTGATGCTGAAGAACTCAAGGTCAAAGAGACCGATCGTATTCAGGTGGTGGCAGATGCCTTGAATGCTATGGGGGCTGATATTGTACCAACTGAGGATGGTATGATTATCACTGGTAAGACGGCTCTTCATGGGGCAGAGGTCAATACCTTTGGAGACCACCGTATTGGTATGATGACAGCTATTGCTGCTCTCTTGGTTCAAGATGGTGAGGTTGACTTGCAACGTGCAGAAGCTATCAATACAAGTTACCCAAGCTTCTTTAGTGACTTGGAAGGATTGCTCAATGGCTAAGGTTTTATTGGGCTTTATGGGAGTTGGTAAGAGTTCCGTCGCCCCATACCTGGATGGTCGTTTCGTTGATATGGATCAGGTCATCGAGGAGAAAATCGGCATGTCCATTGCTGATTTTTTTGCAAAAGAAGGTGAGGCAGCCTTTCGTCAGATTGAGTCTGAGACTTTGGAAGAACTTCTCCAAGAGGGAGATGATGTCATCATCTCTACTGGAGGTGGTGTCGTTGTAACGGAGCGTAATCGTCAGCTCTTGACCAAGAATCGTAAGCATAACGTTTGGCTCTACGCTTCTTTCGATGTGGTCTATGATCGCATTAAGAAGGATACCAAAAATCAACGCCCCCTCTTTCTCAATCATTCCAAAGAGGATTTTAAGGCTATTTATGACGGTCGAATGGCACTCTATCAAGATTTAGCAGATTTGGTTGTCACAGTTGATAACCGAACGCCAGAAGAAGTAGCAAGGTTTATCAAATGTATGTAGGTTATTTGGGCCCAAGTGGGTCGTTTACGCATAATGCAGCCTTAAAGGCTTTTCCTGAGGCAGAATTGGTTTCATTAGGTACCATTACCGAGGTTATCAAGTCTTATGAAGAGGGACGTGTGGATTATGCAATCATTCCGGTGGAAAATTCCATTGAGGGCTCTGTTCATGAGAGTTTAGACTATCTCTTCCATCAGGCTGATATTCGTGCTGTGGCAGAGATTGTTCAGCCTATCAAGCAGCAGTTGATGGCAACTAAACATCATGAGAAGATTGAAAAAATCTTTTCACATCCACAGGCCATTGCCCAAGGGAAAAAGTATATTAAACAGCATTTTCCACATGCCAAGATTGAGACAACAGCAAGTACAGCCTTTGCGGCTCGTTTTGTCGCTGATAATCCAGATCAGCCTTATGCAGCAATCGCTCCACATGCAGCTGCTAAGGAATACGGTCTTCAAATATTGGCTAAGGATATTCAGGAGATTGAAAAGAATTATACCCGCTTTTGGGTGCTGGGGAACACAGTTCCTGAGATTCCGCTCAGTCAGATTGATTGTAAATTAACGCTGGCCTTGACCCTGCCTGACAATATGCCAGGGGCACTGTACAAGGCCCTATCGACCTTTGCCTGGCGAGGCATTGACTTGACCAAGATTGAAAGCCGTCCGTTGAAGACGGTACTTGGCGAGTATTTCTTTATTATTGATTGTGATTATACAAAGGAAAAGTTGGCTCAGTTCGCTCTTGAAGAGCTAACTGCAGTTGGAATTGGATATAAAATCTTGGGTGCTTACCAAGTCTATGAAATTTAAAGGGAAATCTTATGACCAAATCTAACAATGGGCCGTTTACGCATCATGAACGGTTACGTTACAGCTATCTTTTAAAAAATCTTGCTCATCTAAATGGACAGCAGGCTTCAGAATTCAATTATCTACAAGGAAAGTTAGATGCCTATGAAGCTGAGCGGAGGTATCAAGCGCAAAGAGAGGACTATCAAGCAGCATGGCGTCAGCCTTATGACAATCGTTATGACTACTATCAAGAGCGTGATTATGAGGCTGCCAATCAGCTGACAGAGGAAGGGCTTCCCATCTATCGAGAGGAAGTTGCTCAAAGTCAACCTAAACGTAAAAAGGTTCAAAGACAAGCGTCCCCTTCAGCAACGTCGGCTCCAAGGTCCAAGTCGCAAGTAGCCAAGAAGAAGCGACCAAAGAAAAAGAGAAGGCTCAAGAAGGTTGTTAAGCTAGTACTTAGTTGCTTGAGTCTTGGAGTTGTGTTCCTAGTGATAGCCATGGCCTATCAATTTTACAAGGGAACAGACCTTTCTGCCGCGGGTAATAATGGTAAATCCTACCAGCCTGCCATAGTTGAGACCTTTAATGGTAAGGATACCAAGGATGGGGTCAATATCCTTATTCTAGGTTCTGACCAGCGCGTTAGCCAAGAATCTACCGATGCCAGAACAGACTCCATTATGGTAGTCAATGTGGGCAATAAAGAAGGTAAGGTTAAGATGGTTAGCTTTATGCGAGACACCTTAGTCAATATCAAGGGGGCTTCAGAAACCGACTATTCTCAGGACTTGAAACTCAATACGGCTTTCAATATTGGTGAGCAAAATAATCATCAAGGGGCAGAGCTCATGCGTGAGACGCTCAAACGCAACTTTGATATTGATATCAAGTACTATGCCATGGTTGACTTTGAAACCTTTGCGACAGGTGTTGATACCCTGTTCCCAGATGGCGTGGAAATCAATGCTAAGTTTGCAACGATTGATGGTAAAAAAGTGTCTTCTGTCCAAGTTCCAGATGATTTGAGAATGGACAAGGATGGTAATGTTCCGAATCAGACCATTAAAGTCGGTAAGCAACAGATGGATGGGCGAACTCTTCTTAATTACGCTCGTTTCCGTAAGGACGATGAAGGGGATTATGGCCGTACCAAGCGCCAACAACAAGTGATGCAAGCTGTTATGAAGCAAGTTAAAAATCCTCTTAGTCTTTTCAAGGGTCCTGAGGCTTTAGGAAAAGTATACTCACTGACCTCAACCAATATGAGCATGACGGATATGTTGGATTTGGGGCTTTCAAATGCTGGCAGTTTCAAGAAGGGCATCAATTCTCAAACCATTCCTTCAGATGGTGATTGGATTGACAGCTATGATTTATATGGTGGTCAAGGAATTGAAATTGATGTTGATAGTTACCAGGATAAATTAAAAGAACTAGGATTTAGATAAGCAAAAACAAGCAGGTTCACAGAACCTGCTTGTTTTTTAGCATTTAGCTTGTATAAAAGCATTGTATAATAGCTTAAGAAAGTGATAGAGTAGGTAAACCATGATAGCAAGCACTAGCAAGAGCTCGATGGTATAAATCAGTTGGCTAGCTAGATTTACTAGTTTAAGACTTGTGGTAGCTGCTTTAAAAGCATTGGCACTATTGACTAAGGGGAAGCTAAAAGCTGCAAAAAGTGGGACAAAGCCTTTTTTTACAAGCTTGGCAAAGAGTCCCAAACTATAAAAATAAAATACTTGCGAAGGTAGTAAGAGTCCAACCAGAAGTAGAGAATTAGTTTCTTGCCCACTCTTAAGGTAAGCTGTAATGAGTAGAGCAAGAGGAGCTGCAAGTACTGCTAGACTCGCTTGAAGACCTGGACTTACTTTGATACGGAAAAGTCTGTAAAAAATAAGTATGAAGAGTAGGCCAGCAGCAAGCCCCGTAAGTCCTAGAATAGTAGCCTTGAAAGTGTTTGATATTGTACTTGGAGCAGTTACCAAGCTAATAGCAGGACCTACGTAGACCACAAACCAACTTGGATAGACATCTTCTAGTTTAAATGATTTAAGAAAACGGTAGCTAAAGAAGATGATATAGGCCAAGTAGACAAGTAGAAGACAAAGCCAAAGAGCAGTTTGTCCAGTTAAGGAGATGGGCAGACGAGTGAAAAAGAGAAAGAGTGCCATGAAAAAGCTTGGAAAGGATGAAGAAATGACTGTGTTTTTCAAATCTTCCTTGGTCTGGTCTTTCCCTAACCATAACCGTCCTAAGATAAGGACTAATCCGATACTTGCTAAGCACCAAATGCCCTGTGAAAACAGGGCATATTGACTTATTTGATTGGATAAACTAAAGAGGGCTAAAAGTAAACTCGATAGAGCCAAGGGAATTTTGCTGAAAAACGCCTTCATGTAAAACCTTTCTGATTAATTACTGATTTGCGAGGATATGACGGAGTTGCACAGCACTTGGAGATACAATTGGAAGAAAAACACCTTCGTTCCAACGTCGAATAAAACTAGAATCAGATTCTTTAAGATAACCTCGACCACCACTAGCTTGAAGCTCTAATAAGAGGCTATTAGCCACTACATCTACAATGTCGATGCGAAGCTGGAAGAGTTCACGTGGGTTATCGATGAAGTAGCTTGGATCATTAAGACCTGCATAGAGTTGGTCTTGAATGTTTAGCAAGGCTTCACGTGTTGTTTCAAACTCATTTCGAAGAACGCTTCGATTGCTTGCTAGACTGTTTTCTACCTCATTAAGGGAGCGTTGAGCCAAACCAAAGGCTAAGCCAAATTGGAAGCCAAGGAAGTTAGGTCGTGTTTTGGCGATAAAGTCCACAGCGTCTTTGGAAAGAATCCAATTAGGGTCTAGTTTGACATGATTGAAGGTCAAACTAGCAGTGTTGGAGCCTTGCAAGGAAACAAATTCTAGATCAGCTGAACGACTCAAGCCCTCAGCTTCTGATGGAATGGTAATAATCCAAGGTTGGCGGTCATCATTAAATCCAGCAGCAAAGAGAGCAGCGAATTTATCAGAACGAAGGTTAGTTACCCAAGGAAGACGACCATCGAGATAGTAGTCATCACCTTCTTGAGAAATAGTGACATTGAGTTCCTCGATATCTGATAGAAATTTAACGGCATTAGACAAACCGGTACCACCAGCTCGTTCACCATTAAACAGTTCAGCTAACCATACTTGTCTAGGGTAGGGATTGTCACTGCTTAAAATATATTCGATAAAAGTACGATGTCCCCAAGAAATAAAGGAAGCCGTTAAGGAATGCTGTGCGAGTTCCCCAAGAAAATCAACAACTTGAGTAGGTTCACCACCTAAGCCATCATACTCTTTGGGAACGCTCACTTTAAAAATATCATGTTCAGCAATCTTTTTCAAGAGTTGATTGGCAATTGGTCCAGATTCTTGGTCGATGAGATCAGCATTGGTGTCTAACCAAGTAAGGAATTCTTTTGAAAAATGTGACATAGGCTTAGGTCCTCCTCTAGTTTATCCTTTGGTTTTGAATTAAGCGAATTCTTGAAGTTCAGGGTTAATCGGTGTTTGTGCGAGATTGTTAGCGTAGTTACACAAGCTAGCAAGGCTGACACCCAAGATAACGTCAAGGGCATTTTGAGCAGTGTAGCCAGCTTCCAAGAAGTCATTGTAGGCTTCGTCACCAACAGCACCTTTAGTATTAATCACGGCAATAGTGAATTTAGCAAGGGTATCAAGTTTTGGATCGTCTTCGATTGGTGTACGGTTACGAAGGGCTTCCAAAAGCTGAGGTGTCATTTGGATTTGCTTGATTGAAAAGGCTGTGTGACCTGCCACACAGAAAGCACATCCGTTAGTAACAGCAGCTGTAATTTGAACAACCTCACGTTCAGTTGGTGTCAATGAATTGCGACGGTTGATTTCACCGACAGTACGGTAAGTTTCAAGCGCAGTTGGCGCATTAGCAAGGAGACCAATCAAGTTTGGAATGTATCCCCCATTAGCATCTTTGACTGTTTGAAGGACGTCTTTGACTTCTTCTGGTGCAGTTTCGATTGTATGAATGGTAATATCTGGCATGATTATTCTCCTTTAGATAGAAACGACATCTAGCCAAGTTGCTGAGCCGTTAAATTTTTTGTCATGGACCTATGATAGCACTGTATGACTTTTCTGAAAAATCTATAATATTTATGGCCAGCCATAAATTTAATTTATATGTGCTATAATGGAGGGTAGCTAGAGGCTTTTTATGCCTATCAGAATAAAGAAAGTTGAATTATGTTAAATAAAAACGATATTGTAGAAGTTGAAATTGTCGATTTGACACATGAAGGAGCGGGTGTCGCTAAGGTGGATGGCTTTGTCTTTTTCGTGGATAATGCCCTACCAGGAGAAGTCATCAAGATGCGCGTGCTTAAGCTCAAGAAAAATATCGGCTTTGGTAAGGTTGAGGAGTATGTGACCCTTTCACCAAACCGTAATCAGGAAATTGATGCGACCTATCTCCGTTCAGGAATTGCTGATTTTGGGCACATGACTTACGAGGAGCAGCTTAAGTTCAAGCGTAAACAAGTCGTAGATAACCTCTATAAGACAGCCGGTATCTCGGATGTAGAAGTCGCTGAAACTCTAGGTATGGAAACACCTTACGCCTACCGTAATAAGGCTCAGGTGCCCGTTCGACGTGTTAAAGGTCAGCTTGAAACAGGTTTCTACCGCAAGAATTCGCACGACTTGATTCCAATTGAAGATTTCCTCATCCAAGACAAGGAAATTGATAAACTCATTGTCTTTGTCCGTGACCTTCTCCGTCGCTATGACCTCAAACCTTATGATGAGAAGGAGCAGACAGGGTTGATTCGTCATTTGGTGGTTCGTCGAGGCCATTATTCAGGTCAGATGATGTTGGTCTTTGTAACGACCAGACCAAAAGTTTTCCGTATTGACCAAATCATTGCTAAGATTACGGAAGCCTTCCCAAGTGTCGTTTCCATCATCCAAAACATCAACGATAAGAACACTAACGCCATCTTTGGTAAGGAGTTCCGCACCCTTTATGGCCAAGACACCATCACAGACAGTATGTTGGGCAATGACTATGAGATCTCTGCCCAGTCTTTCTATCAGGTTAACACCGAGATGGCTGAAAAACTCTATCAAACAGCTATTGACTTCTCAGATCTAAACAGCGACAGCATTGTTATTGATGCCTATTCAGGAATCGGGACAATCGGTTTGTCATTTGCAAAACAGGTCAAGGAAGTCTACGGCGTTGAAGTCATCGAAACAGCCGTCGAAGATGCCAAGAAAAATGCAGAGCGCAACGGCATTACAAATGCCCACTATGTGGCTGACTCAGCTGAAAATGCCATGGCCAAGTGGAGTAAGGATGGCATCAAACCAGATGTTATCATTGTGGACCCACCACGCAAGGGCTTGACAGAAAGCTTCATCAAAGCCAGCGCCGCCATGCAAGCTGAGAAGATTACTTACGTCTCATGTAACCCAGCAACCATGGCGCGTGATATCAAACGCTATCAAGAGTTGGGCTATGAATTGAAGAAAGTTCAGCCGGTGGATCTTTTTCCGCAAACGCATCATGTGGAGGCGGTATCACTGCTTGTACGAGCTGCGGTATCAGCGAAGTAGAAGCAGATGTTCGGCCCATGCGATAGGACTCGTAGAATGAGGAGGGAGACCGACGAAATGATACGGTAAGTCCGAACCGCCGAGTGTGTGAGTTTATTGGTAAAACGCAGTTAAACATCTCGCTTTTACATTTCAAGGCGAGATGCTTCAAAGCTCCACTGGAGCTTTGAACTCCCACAAACGCATCATGTTGAGGCGGTATCACTGCTTGTAAAAGCGTAGAAAAAAATGTTGACGAAAAAGCCTTGGTGACAGGGCTTTTTCTTCTGGTTTCAAAAATATAATTTTTAATTGACACTTTGTCAGTAAAGTAGTATGATCTATAATCAGGAGGAATAAAATGCGAGATGTAAAAGATCCAGAAATTCGACGGGCTGAGATTATGGATGCTGCTATGCTCCTCTTTATGGAGAAAGGATATGCGAACACAACAACTCAGGATATAGTCGATAAGGTAAATATATCACGAGGTTTGTTATACTATCACTTTAAGAACAAAGAAGATATTCTGTATTGTCTTGTGGAACGTTATTCAGAGAAATTATTGAGAGATATTCATGTGATTGTCAATGATGACGACAAAACTGCTATTGAAAAAATAAGAGCCTTTATAGATGCCACAATAATCTCTACAGATAACGTTTCAGCGGAGGGAACTGAGTTACAAAAGACGGTTGATCTTGAAGAAAATCGTTATATGTTAGATAAGTTATCCCATAAGCTCATTGAAAAACTGACTATATATTTTGAGAGGATAATAAATCAAGGCATCTCAGAAAAAGTATTTTCTGTAAAATATCCATCAGAAACAGCAGAATTTCTGATGACAGCCTATGTTTTTGTTTCAAATAACATAGGTATAAAAACTTCAAAGAAAGAACCTGTCAAAGATTACTTGAATGCATTTAAGATAATGCTGGAACAAAATCTAAATACAAAAGGACTCTTTAGCAATTAAAAAAAAATAGAATGTTTGTAAAGAGAACTATGTACCGATAGCTAAATCAAAACAAGCTATCGGTATTATTTCAAAATATAACTGACAAATTGTCAATGGAGGCAAAAATATGTTAGAGATAAAGAATTTTAGTAAAAGTTATGGGGATAAGACGGTTGTGGATAACCTATCTATTTCAGTACAGCCTGGAGATATTTATGGTTTTATTGGAGCAAATGGTGCGGGAAAAACGACAACGATAAAGGCAGTTGTCGGTATCCATGATTTTGAAGACGGAAGTATAATTATCAACGGTCATTCTATTAAAGAAGAACCTGTTATTTGTAAGAAAATGATGGCGTATATCCCAGATAATCCAGATTTGTATGAACATATGACAGGACTTCAATATATTAATTTTATTGCTGACCTGTTTGAAATTCCTACAAAAATACGCAGGGAGAGAATCCAAAAATACGGTGATTTATTTGATATGACTGAGCATCTTTCGGGGATTATTTCTTCATATTCACATGGTATGAAGCAACGAACAGCCATTATTTCAGCACTTGTACATTCTCCCAAACTGTTGATTTTAGATGAACCTTTTGTTGGGCTAGATCCCAAAGCAACTTTCTTACTAAAGAAAATTATGCATGAGTGTGTTTCAGATGGAGGTGCTATTTTCTTTTCAACCCATGTATTGGATGTTGCGGAAAAATTATGTAATAAGATTGCCATTATCAAAAATGGAAAGTTAATCGCAAGTGGCAATACAGGAGACGTCAAAGGTAATGAATCATTGGAGGCATTTTTCATGGAGGTGCAGGGCAATGAGTAACATTTGGATACTAATTAGAGCACAATTGATAAATTTTTTTCCCATTAACCAGATTAGAGAGACGGGAAATAAAAAACAAAGTTCAATGGCTATTGCGAGTTTTGGCATAGTAACTCTTGCCTTATTTTGCTTTTTTTATAATATGCTAACAGCTAAAACATTGGTACAAGTTGGACAGCAGAACTTGATACCAGCATATATGGTCTCTGTCTCAAGTTTTTCAATATTATTTTTGACAGTATTTTATTCGAATGGCATTTTATTTGGCAGTCGAGATATGGAAATTCTCCTATCCTTACCCGTTAAAAGTTCGTATATTATCATCAGCAAGTTCATGTTTATGTACTTATTGAATTTTTTAATAGGCTTGATGTTTATGCTTCCGGGCGGAATTGTATGGGGCTTGAACGGAAGTTTAAACCTCCTACAGATTATATTGTATTTTACTTCTATAATTTTTGCCCCTTTGATCCCCATGTGTATAGCGGCATGCATGGGAATCGTTATTGTTGTCGCTTCATCTTTTTTTAAAAGGAAAAATGTTATCTCTCTTATTTTTTCATTTGCGATGCTAGGTATAATTGGATATTTTGCATTATCAGCTATGCAATCAGGTGATGAAAGTAGTATTGGGGTTACTCTAGCTAAGCAAATTACTGGACTGTATCCAATTTCTAGACTATTTATGTCATACTACGATTTTCCAATGTACTGTGGAATGGGATTTTATTTAGTTCTTTCAATAGTCGTTTTTTATCTATTTGTCAAAATTGCTTCGTTGAAGTATGGACTACTTAATACACTTGCTAATACAAAATCAAGATATGCTAATGACAAAGTATCTTATGAAAGAAAATCGGTATTTTTTGCCTTATATCAAAAAGAGCTTGGACGATTTTTAAGTTCTTATATGGCAGTCTTGAATGCTGGGCTTGGAGTGATTATCTTATGTGTCTTTAGTATATGTTTCCTGTTTAATTCTGTAGATCAAATAGGAAATTCTGCAGGAATTGAAAATATAAATGAGTATCTTTCAAACTTATCTCCCGTCTTTATAGCATCTATGCTTTCACTCAGTTGTCCAGCAGCTTCATCTATATCTTTAGAAGGTAAAAATATTTGGATTTTGAAAAGTTCTCCGGTTGAGGTGAAAATGATTTTAAATGCTAAGATAGCTGTCACTCTCACACTTCATTTGATTGGCTATATGATTTCTGTATGTGTATTTATGCTGAAACTTGATATGAATCCTATTCAAGTTATGAATCTAGTTATTGTTCCTATATGTTACTCCCTTTTTATAACGGTAATCGGAATTTCATTAAATAAAAAATATCCTAACTATGATTGGGACAGTGAGATGATAGTTGTCAAACAAAGTCTTCCTGTTATTGTAACTGGAATTATTGGTATGATTACGCTTATTACACCTATTTTGCTTAATTGGCTGTTTAATCTTCCGATTATATTTATTTTGCAGGCAGTATCAGTAATTTTACTGGCTATTTCGTTTAGAGTTTATATAAAAATGACCAAGTTAAATTTTATCTAGTTAAAGGAGGAAAATAAGATGAAAAACAGACTGATAAAAGATATTTTGGTGTTATTAGTAATGCTAGCTATAATAGTTGTTACTTGTAGATTTCTTCCAGAAAAAGTTCCGATTCATTTCAATGCAAAAGGAGAAGCAGATATGTTTGCAAATAAATACTATCTTCTACTAGCTACAGTCATTCCCTATTCTGCATATTGGAAGTTTGTTAGGGAAAAGGCAAATAAAAAGATTAAATGAAACCCCATCTATATTTACAAATTGCATCAAAATTAAGAACGACTATTTTAAGAGGTGATTATGCACCTGAACAACAAATTCCTTCAATAAGGAGATTAGCAGAAAATGAGAAGTGTAATCCGGCAACCGTCCAAAAAGCAATGAAAGTTCTCGAAGAACAGAATTTGGTTATTAGCTGTGGAACATTAGGATATTTTGTCATAGAAAGCGAGCAAGAAATAAAGGAGTTAAGATATCAAGAATCTAACAAGCTAGTGAAAATTTTGTTTGAAAAACTAGGTGAGCTAGGCTTTTCAGAAGATGAGATTGTCAATTTATTTTTTAGAAAAGATGCTTAGAAGAAGTTGAATGGAAATTTATTAGGATTATTTGTGAAAGTATAGAAAAGCCTTGATTTCAAGGCTTTTTCTTGCGTTTTTGTGATAGAATATGGTTAGTTATAAATTGAGAGCAACTTAGAAGCAGTAAAAAAATTTATTCATAAAGTAATCAAGATAAGGAAGATAAATGACAGAAATTGATAAAAAGAATTTAAAAAATTATCTTTATTTTACATTTGGAATTACTTATATAGCTTGGGGGCTTCTTGCCATATTTACACAATCTCATATTTTGGGATTAGAAACCTTTATAGGGAGAATATTACATATAGTTGGTGCACTTGGACCAGCTATTGCAAGTGGGTTTTATTTGAAAAGTAACAATATAAAATTTAAACATTTTGTATTTAATAAAAGAAAAAATAGTAGTATTTATTTCATTATTCATATGTTAGCAATATTGATACTATTCTCTGTATCTTCCTTAGAATTAAACGGAGTATCACTTTATCTGATGCCACTATTCTTTATTCAATTAATTTTTTTTGGTGGTGGACATGAAGAATTAGGATGGAGAGGTATATTACAACCGTTACTTGATAAAATATACGTATTGGCAATCTAATTTGATTGTAGGATCAATTTGGGGGATTTGGCATCTGCCTTTATGGTTTATAGTTGGGGAAAGTCATCAAGGATTTCCTTTTATTTTATTTTTCACATATACATTATTTTTAAGTTTTGTTTTAGGGCTTCTTTACCGTCAAACGAGATCTGTGGGGTACTGTATATTATTTCATGCGTTCGCAAATTTGTTAAATCTCTATTTTGTTTTAAAAATTAATGTTATTTTTATTATCATTTTTATTGGTTATTTGATTTATACGATATTGGCTAATAATAGAATTAGTAAGAAAAAGCAGGTGGAAGAATTGTGAAAGACCCACAGGAAGTTTTTTGGGGTGGATATCATGCATATTTTTCGGATTTAGATGGATACTGTTGGGAAGTTGCATGGGGTCCAAATTTTAAGTTTGACGAAAATGGACTATTGAAATTTTAGTAATTAAGGGAGATAGAAAAAATGGCTTCAAGTAAAGAATATTTAAACTTCATTTTAGAACAACTATCTGAGTTGGAAGAAATAACATATAAATCAATGATGGGTGAATATATTATTTATTATCGTGGAAAAATTGTGGGTGGAATTTATGATGATAGATTTTTAGTGAAGCCTGTTAAATCTGCAACAGCATATATGCCAAATGCAAAGTACGAGTTACCATATGATGGAGCAAAGAAAATGTTATTGGTAGATGATGTTGACAACAAAGAATTTTTAACCGGCTTATTCAATTCAATGTATGATGAGTTACCTGCACCAAAACCGAAGAAAAAGAAATAATCAAATTAGAATTTGTGGAGAGAATTTGAATGAAAAATGCCGTTATATATGTTCATGGTAAGGGTGGTAATGCAGAAGAAGCTAATCGCTATAAACAATTTTTTGATGACAGCTTTGAAATCATTGGATTTGATTACAAATCATTGAACCCGCGGGATGCTAAAATCGAGGTTATAAATTATTTGCGAAACAATAATAACAATAAATATTTTAAGAAGTGGGTGTGTTGATGGAAATAATAGAGGTTATGAAAAACAAAAAAAATTATATTGAGTTGCTATTATTGGCAGATGAGCAGGAGGATATGATAGACCGTTATATTGATAAGGGTAAAATGTATGTACTTGATGATAATGGTATAAAATGTGAGTGTGTTGTAATCGATGTGGGAAATGGCGTACTTGAAATTAAGAATATTGCGACAGTTCCGGAATATCAAGGCAAAGGTTACGCGAAAGCCATGATTGATTTTATTATCACGAAATACAGAGAAGAGTATTCTACCCTGCAGGTAGGAACGGGCGATAGTCCAATGACGATTCCGTTTTATGAAAAGTGTGGGTTTGTGCGATCACATATCGCCCCGAACTTCTTTACAGACAATTATGACCATCCAATATATGAATGTGGCATCCAGTTGGTAGACATGGTTTATTTGCGGAGATCTTTCTAAATCCCGGTTTGTCTAACTGAATATTAAACTGTTTTAAGACACTTACTTATTTCGAAGACGGGAAATACTGCGGAGAATCGTTCTATGAAATCGACGCAGAGCATCGAAGCGCCGCTCTGTACATAAAATTGTTTGGATTTGCACGGGGATGTGGAATTGCAACGGCCGGGCTCTCCCATGCAATCAAAGAAGCGTTCCTAAACGGTGCAGAGATTGTATGGGTCAATCCGAATCCGGAAAACATGAAAGCAATCGCGTTGTATGAGAGGCTTGGCTTTCAGCAGAAAGACTTTCCGGAGTACCTGATTTCCGAGGATGAGGAGAAAACCTCAATCGATATGGAACTTCGCAAAAACTGATTCCATACGCAAATTCCAGTTTGTCGAGGTAATACCCTTTAACGATAACCTTATGCTATTGTGAAAAAGAGTCAAATCATGAAAAATCCTTCATTTGAAGTGATTTTATAAACAGTTGGAATTTAAGGAGAGAAAAATGATTTTAGAAACGGAAAGATTGATTCTTCGCCCATGGGAAGAAAGAGACGCCAATGATTTATTTCAATATGCCAGTCATCCAGAGGTTGGTCCGATTGCAGGTTGGCCAGTACATACTAGTGTTGAAAACAGCAGGGAGATTATAAAAAGTTATTTTTCAGCACCTGAGATATATGCCATTGTTTTAAAAGAAACGATGCAGCCAGTGGGTAGCATAGGATTGATGATTGGCTCTGCAAGTGATAAAGGGATTCCGGATACTGAGTCGGAGATTGGCTACTGGATTGGAGTTCCCTATTGGGGTCAGGGGCTTATACCAGAAGCAGTTCGTGAGATAATGAGACATGGATTTGATGACTTGAGTCTGGAGAAATTGTGGTGCGGTTATTTTGACGGCAATACAAAGTCACGGAGGGTTCAGGAAAAATGTGGGTTCCGTTATCATCATACAAAAGAGAAGGTTCCGTGTGCATTGGAAGGTGTTCTTCGTACAGAACATATAACCTGTCTCTCAAAGGAAGAGTGGATTTCGTTTAAGTAAATCACTGTTTGTCGAGGTAATACCTTTAAATGATAACCTTATGCAATCGTTAAAAGCTCTGTAGACATGTTTCAATATACAGATAGGTTTACTGACATACATAGTGTTCACTCGTTTCATGTTGAGGCGGTATCACTGCTTGTAAAATCTGAAAAATAAATTTGCGTAGCGCTCGCTGTAAAGTTTAAATGGAGGGTTATCGATGGTTATATTGGAATTTTATCAAGGTGATTATCAAAAGAATTTAGCCACGTTTGATTCTTTAGAAGAGGGGAGAGCCTTTGTAGCTCAAATCCCTGGGTATACTTTAGAAACAGAAGATGGGTTTGAAGTGGAGTATGTGAACCCAAAATACTTGCCGGATTATATGGAAATTGTCTTTAACGGAAATATTGTTCCTCTATCTAGATTTTCGTTCAATTCTGAGGAAAATGTGGACATTATTTGGAAAGAGATTTCGAATCTATCCGTTAAAAACGATAAAGTGATCGAAGGCTATTCAAAAATCGACGCGTATGTCGTTAACAACGATGAAGTGAAAGCCTATGTCGAAGCCAGAGAAGCAAACTATGGCAAGGCAAAAGACTTCTTAGAGCGCAACGGATATGAAGCCGACAGAAGTTTTTTCGGAAGTGAAGACGGCGAAGCGATTCTCTACAGAAAACGCGGTGCCGAAGATTGGCACTTCTTGTGTCACTTAGACCCGCTGTTTGTAGATATTGAAGATGTAGAAGGATATGTGAAAGAAGAGATTCAATCGTTAAACTAAATAACGTTGCAAAGGCGTGGCGTGAGTTATATTTAAACAGACTTCTATTTTGCTAGATGATGGAATCTATGGTAAGTCCGAACCGCTGAGTGTGTGAGCTTGTTAGAGAAACGCAATTAAACGTCTCGCTTTTATATTTCAAGGCGAGACGCTTCAAAGCTCCACTGGAGCTTTGAACTCCCACAAACGCACCATGTTGAGGCGGTATCACTGCTTGTAAGAGCTGAGGTATCAGCGAAGTAGAAGTAGATGTTCCTCCTATGCGACAGGTACTTGGAGGACAGTTCTACACAACAAATCTTGGTAATGCCAACAAATAGTGACTTGTGGCAAAATAAAAAAGTTTCCAAATTCGTATAGTTGGAAACTTTTTTTCTATTATTTTTGAAAGTTTACTTGTCTTCAGATAAAAACTCTGAGATCAAAACTTCTTGACTAATGGATTCAGATAAGGCTTGTTTAAAAACTAATTTTCCTAATGAATAGGATTTGTGGTCTATGGTTGGGAGGTTTAACAGTTGCCCAACTAACAAATGTTCCTGACCAATAATATAGGGACATTTGTTCCCACTTTCTTCATATCCTTTTATTATTCCTGCAGCAACTTCATCACTTGTAGCTAATATACCATTTATGCGAGCATCTTTTATCAATTGATGAGATACATTTAGGCCGTCATTAAAGTCGTGGATATTCCCAAATACCAGATGTGGATTCGATTGTTGCCCAAAAACATGGTGATAAGCTAATAATGCAGATTGATAGGTAGCGGATGATTCATTATCTCTTGAAAATAACAAAACTAAGTGTTCCAAACCTTGTGCTTTCATCGTAGAGAAAGCATCCACAAATGAAGAATAGCGGTCAAGGTAAGCAGAGGACAGGAGATTAGACCCCTGCAATTCTTCACACAGTACTATTCGTCCATATTTTGCATAGGTCTCAATCATATCAAGGCTAGTTGCTCTAGAAGTGAAAATTAAAGCGTCAATAGCTTCCATTTTAAGTTGCTTCAGGTAGGATAGTTCTAATTCTTGGTTATAATCTGAAGGCATCATAACAAGTTGATAGTCACTAGCTTTAGCAGCATCAAGGAGACCATTTATTAATTGTGTAAAATAAGGGTGGCGTGTATGTGGAATGACGACACCTATTTTTTGTGTTTTTCCTCGACTTAAATCCCGTGCTAGCTGGTTTGGTATATAATCCAATTCATTGATAAGATCCATTACCTTTTGTCGTGTCTCATCAGAAACATGTGGATGATGATTGATAACACGGGAAACGGTTGACTTAGCAACACCTGCCTTTTTAGCTATATCACTAATACTTGTCATTATTTGGCTCCTACTTTAAAAATTTATGAATCCCATATCCTACGCCATCTTCATCATTAGACTTCGTTGTTTTATACGCTATTGCTTTAATGTCATCAAAAGCATTGTCCATCACAATAGGGTAACCTACCATTTCAAGCATTGGCAAATCGTTATGGCCATCGCCAAATGCAGCTGTTTCTTCTTTAGTCAACTGCTCTTTTTGAAGGATGTAAGCAATTCCTTTAGATTTTTTGGCTAAGCGATGTGTAATTTCAAGATAGGCTTTACCTGAACGTTGAATAGTGATTTCTGGTAAGTCTAAGCTTTGAAGATATTTTGCTAGTTCTCGCATAGTTGCTTCATCGAAAGTGATCATCATAATTTTAAAAGTATTTGTTTTGCCTTCTAAAAATTGATTTTCAGTTTCAATAAGTGTTGGCGCTTGACGAGTCAAACTCTGTTCGTATAGGATTCCTTCATCTATTCTATCACAATACCAGTTTTTAAAATCGTAATAAGATAAACTAACTTTAGGGAAGTGTTGGCGGATTCCCTTCAGTAAGAGTTGTACAGTGCTCTTTTTAATGATTTGTGTATGAATAGGTAGCACTTCATTATTATCTCCTATTCTATAAATTAATCCTCCATTAAAAGCAACTTGGACACCTTTTAATTGAAGAGCATCTACAGCATCCCTCATTTCCATCGGTGCTCTAGCAGAGACTAATGTTACTGGAATATCTGCATCACGTATTAAGATTGCATTGCTTTCACTGACCTTTCCTTTGCTATTTAATAGTGTTCCATCCATGTCACAAAAGATACGTTTGATTGTCATAAAAATTACCTCTCTTTCTTATGAGACAAGTATAAATTCTGGAACGCGTTCCATGTCAAGCATAAATTTAAAATTTTTTTGAGAAAATAAATTGAAAGTCACATACCTTGATTTCTTTTTATAAATTAATTGTTATAAATGCATAGAAAAGCCTTGGTTTCAAGGCTTTTTATGGTAAGTTATTTGATATTTTTATATGAATCATATTTCTTCTTCATGTTACAATATATACATACAAAAAATGTAAACATAGCTTTCAAGAAAATCATAGTACTGTCTAAATGAGACATTTCGGAGGTTCTGAGATATGAAATTTCATGAATTTGGTGATAAAAAATCTCCACATATATTATTGATACACGGTGGGGGTAGTTCCTGGTGGAATTATCTTAGGCAAGCTCGTATCTTGTCTCATAAATATTATGTCATTTTACCAACACTCAATGGTCACGGAGAGGAGTATCAAAAGGATTATATATCAACGGAAGATTCGGCACAGGAAATTCTGAACTATGTCCGACAGAACTGCGGTGGGAAATTATTTGCTGTGGGTGGTGTTTCACTTGGTGGTCAAATTGCTATGGAACTTTTGTCCTTAGACAGCGATATAGCTGAGAAGACAATCATAGACGGGAGCCTCTGTATTCCTCAACCAAGGTTAGCTAAAATCAGCATCTTTCTAGTATCACTATTTGGTAAACTGATGTTCAGTAAACTCTCTTGCAAACTTCAATTAAGCATGATGAACAAACTCTATCCTAAACTGGCTTATCCAGACGAAATAAAAATCTATTATATGGAAGATATGTCAAGGATGCCTATCAAAACATTAGTGACCATCTATAAAACTTATATGGGGAACTACAAATTGAATAGTAGGATTTCTAAAAGTGAGGCGCAGGTTCTTTATATTTATGGTGAAAAAGAATTGAACGGTGTTAAGGAATCAGCTAGATTATTTCAGCAGTTGCATCCCAACACTCTCCTGTATGAAGCAAAGGGTTATAATCACGGCTATTTATCAGCCTACCTACCTCAGGAGTGGATTGATTTGGTTGTTCCATTTTTGAAGAATAATAATTGATTAAACTTTATTAATTTAGAAAGCAGAGTCTCATGGAAGTCAAAAAATATAGTCCGCTTAATTCCTTAAAAAAGATAGCAGATAACCTATGGATTGTAGATGGGAAAGAAGTACTGATGAATTTCAAACTCTTCAAAGTGCCTTTTTCAACTAGAATGACAGTTATCCGTCTGCAGAATGGTGGTCTTTGGGTGCATTCACCGATTAAGCCTAGTGATAATTTACTTTTTGAAATCAAGCAATTAGGTGAGGTAAAACACCTTATCGCACCAAATGTCTTACATTATAGTTATATAAATGAGTGGCATGAACTATTTCCGAAAGCAGAAGTATGGCTAGCTCGTGGTGTTCAAAAGCGTGCCAGAAAATCGGGAATGAATTTAGATTATGGTCATGAACTAGAGAAAGCCAATTGGAACGAAGAAATTCTTTTTATGACATTTGAGGGAAGTTTTTATGTGAAAGAGGTTGTTTTTTTCCATACTGAAAGTTCAACTTTGATTTTAACGGATCTTATTGAAAATATAGAAGCTGAGAATTTATCGCTTTTTGAAAAGCTACTTTTTAAAATAGGTGATAATCACTATCCAAATGGTAAAACACCAAGAGATTTAAGACTAAGTTTCTTATTTGGTAAAAAACAAGCTTTGAGGAGCTATCACAAAATAAAGAAATGGGAACCTAAGAATATTATTATTTCACATGGACCGTGTATTATTGGTCAAGCAAAAGAGATGTTAAAGCAGGCATTCTTTTGGCTAGAGAAATAGGGTTATATTGTTAAGAAACCTTCTCGAAAGACAAATACCAAGATTTCAAATTTCGTATTTAAAAGTTGCATTCATTCGCCGCACGCAAAATAACACCCCACAAGCTACAACTTGTGGGGCATTTTCTTTTATTGGTTCTTCACCTACAAAATAACATCTGTTTTTTCAACTTTGTAGAGGGCTATTCCCATGATTAGGGTCAAGACGAGAAGAATTAAAATAGCAGGGGTCCAAGAGTTAAAGAGTTGTTTGCTTGAACCAAACAAAACTGGTCCAAGGGCCGCAAAGATATAGCCTCCGGTTTGGGCTAAACCTGATAGTTGGGCTGTTTTTTCATGGGTGCTAGCCTTCATTGAAAAGGCAACCATCATGTAAGGGAATAGGACACTAGCAGAACTTCCGATTAAGAGGTTAAGGACCAACCAATACACAAAGCTGTCTGTATTGACTAGGAGCATGGCAACTCCGACGAATCCTGCTAGGACGGTAATCACTAGCATCAAATGGCGGTTACGATCAGCAAGTTTAGTGATTAGGCTAGGAACGATCATAGAGAATGGAATACTTGTCAGTGTGAAAACGGAAGCTAGAATTCCGGCATTGGCTTCGCCGACACCAGCTTGAGTGGCCATGGTTGGAAGCCAAGTGATAGTGGTATAGAAGAAGAGTGACTGTAATCCACCGAAAATCATGATGGCCCAGACTTTGCCACTCTTATACCAACTGCCTGAATTTTCGTTAGTAGAAGTATCTTGTTCTAAATAATGATTGTGACGGACATTAGGAAGCCAAACCACAAGAGCCAAGGCACAGACTGCTGTCAATACCCAGACCAAGCCTTGCCATGAGGTTGCCTTAGTGATTGGAACGGCTACCGATGAAGCCACGGCTGTGGACAAGCCCATGGCTGTAATATAGAGTGTAGTTAAGAATCCTAACTGATTTGGTTCATTAGCCTGAATTAGGCTTGGGAGAAGGACGTTGATAAAGGCAATCCCAGCTCCGACTAAAAGCGTTCCCACATAAAGAAGAGGGAGATTGACGGTACGCAGAGCCGAACCAATAGTCATCACAATTAAAACACCGAGGAAGAGTCTTTCGATACCAAAGCGTTTGGCCCAGCTGGCCGCAAAAGGCGAGAATATTGCAAAGGTCAAGAGAGGCAGACTTGTCAAGAGACCGAGAGAACTGACCTCAACACCTAGACCAGAAGCAATGTCTGATAAAACCGTAGACAAGGTTGTGAACGGGGCCCGCAAAACGATCCCTAGAAGAAGGATTCCAGGGATTAGAAAATGTGAATGTTTCTGTTTCATAAACTATCTCCATGTTTAATAAGGGAATTTAAATTGATAAGCATATGATACTAATGCGTCACTTCCATCTTACCATAAATGAAGGGGATGATGAAAGCGATTACGTTGGATTGTCAAGAAAGAATTTTTAGTTTTAAAATCCTATTCTGCTGATTATCAAATAGCATAATCTGATTTTTAAAAGACCGAACATGTAGTCCAGCCTCTTTTCAATGTCTTCTTAAATTTCATACCCCATAAGGAGCCCGCCTTCTTCAGCATAAAAACTACAGAGTCCAGAAGTAGGAAGGACTTCGATGCTTGCTTGGGCAAATTTTTCACGAACTAATTCAGAGAATTGCTCGATAAATTTTTCATTGTTGCGGTGGGCAATGGTAATGTGGCCTCCAGCATAACCAGCCTTGAGGAGTTCATCAAAGGCAGCTTTGATAGCTTTCTTTTGACCACGTGCCTTTTGTAGTAGCTCAAGCGTTCCTGTATTGCTAGCTTCACCGACCATACGGATATTGAGGAGTCCAACAACGGTGCCAACTAGTTTACTTAGACGACCATTCTTCACCAAATTATCGACTTTGGCTAAAACAAAGAGCAACTTAGTCTTGGCTTGATAAGCTGTGATGCCATCAACGACTTGGTCAAAATCAAGGCCTTCAGCGACTAAGTGATTGAGTTTACGAACGATAAGGTCGACCTCGCCACCAGCTGAAAGGCTATCAATCACGTGAATCTTAGTATCAGGATGCTCTTCCAGATAAATTTTCTTAGCGATTTCAGCACTATTGTAGCTACCAGAAAGGGTTCCAGTGATCGTCACGACGACGATATTGTCCGCTCCTTCAAAGGATTTCATATAATCATCAGGACTCGGACAGGCAGACTTAGAAGCAGTCGTAGTCGCATACATTTCCTCCATCATTTGATCAATATTGAGTTGGGCATCATCCCTGTAAATGGTCTCGCCCACTTGGATAGTCAAAGGAACACTGACAAACTCCGCATCTGGTGCCAGATTGTTCAAAGAACGGTAGTCACAGCCTGAATCCGCAATAATTTTCCATTTCATGGGTTACACCTCATATCTGCATAATGTACATTGACAAGTTATTTGTCTTCTTTTACAATTTTATCATGAAGTGCATTGCTATCAAAGCAGATCTCATCAGGTGTGACAGATAGAAAGTGAATGTTATGGCAGAAAGAAAAATCTCAGAGAAATCTTTGGAAAATCTCAAACGATTTAACCAAGAAAACAAAGCAATTACACGAGAATCCATCGAAATTTCTCTCCTGCAATTGTTGGAGAAAAAAGACTTTAAAAAGATTACCATATCGGAACTGGTTGAGCGTGCGGGTGTATCTCGTGCTGCCTTTTATCGCAATTATGGTTCTAAGGAAGAGATTTTGAAGTCTATTTTTGAGTCTAGCATTGCAAAGATTACTAAGTCCTTGGACGGCTATAATCTCAAGACGGATCTTTACCAGGTTTGGGTTTATCTCCTTAAGGAAGTCAAAAAAGAAGCCAAAATCATCAGTCTTGCCATTGATTATAATTTTGAGCAGGTATTGACCAAGGCAGTTTATGATTTTTTGGAAAAACGAAATGGTAGCTCATCAAATGGTGCTGGTAGTTACCTCAATTCCTTCTGGAGCTCGGCTATTGTTTCAGTGATTTCCAAATGGGTCAAGGATGGCATGAAGACCCCAGCTGAAAAGATTGCCAAACTTGGTCTCCCGCTTTTTCCACAAAAGAAGAAGTAGTAACCACTGAGAGGCGGTTTTGTATTTTCAACTAGTGAAAAAGTTGCCCTAGTAGCAAAATTTCGTTATTATCATAGAAGTTATGTTGCAGAGTTAAACAATTAGCCTAGAATTTTTCAGTGACTCCATTCAAAATGAAGGGAACAGACATCGTTTCATATTTACAATGACGACCAAGGAGATTTAAGTGAACGCATATAAAGAACTAAGAAAACGGTACAATAGACCAGTGATATTCATGCTGATTATCATAGCCCTACCGTTTCTATATGCAGTGCAAGTGACCCAAAGTAAGAAAATAGCAGTCATTTCTTTTTTGATTTACTTGCTGATTGAGTTGATTTTACTGTTTATTAAAGAAATTCTTTTTGGTAAAAAATTGTACAGTCTCATCTATAAGGATATCAATCTTGACTTGATGCTAAGCTATATGATGAACCAAAAAGGGAAGAAATTCAAAACTATTAAGGTGAGAATATTGGTTGCAACACTTTACTATTACTATATGATTGGTGACTATTCTTCCATCAAAGCAGTTGTAAACGAACTCAAAAAGAATCAGCAGTTTACAAAAGATGAGCAAGTAAAATTAAACGAATTTCTATTGAATGCAAGCCTTTTTTCAAATCCTAATTTGAAAGAAGATGAGTTTGAGAAGTTACTTTCTAAATATCTATTAGATTATGAATCAACTAAAAAAGCCTACAGAGCTCGCTACGATATACTGGTAAAAAAAGAAACTAATGATGCCATTTTAAATGAAGTAACGAACCTCAAGTTCTTTCAATTGGAATCTACGTACCTAAAAGCACTCAATGAGTTCTTAAAAGGAAATAGAACTGGCGCAATGGAGCTATTTCGTACCATTGTGAAAGAAGATGAAAGATTGTATTTGGTCAAAATGGCTCGATCCTATCTAGATAGCGAGAACTTAGGGAAGAAGAGTGTTTCGCCCAATTTGAAACAATAAGAAGTTACGTTAAAAATATAAGAAATGAAACTGATTAAAGTTAAGCTAGTCCAATTAAACAAAAGCCTTGCTTTCTTTAAAGCATGGAAAATCGCAGAAAGTTACCGTTAGTTTTTAGTTTTCTAGAAGAGTTGGAAAACGAATCGAATTAAGAAATATACTGGTTCAAAAGAAAGATATGCTAAATCAACTAATAAAGAAACCTATTTTAAGTTGTTCAATT
>OGHB01000039.1_pt1 | contig 110146 bp, 94 predicted proteins | sample 1571451 | NCBI WGS metagenome assembly OGHB01 (sample SAMEA2582071, study PRJEB24529) | metagenome | biome: Human gut stool | place: China | collected 2011
CCGCCCCGAGGGTATCTGATGGATCGATTCAACCCACACATACCCCCGAAGAGCCCGAAAAAATCGCTCATGTGTCCGCGAACGGCCTTAAAGAGTTCGACGTCGTTCCAACACGCCGTGAGTGGCGCGTCGTATTCGTCAATCAGAACGACGAGCGATCCTCTTTCGAGCTCACTCATCCAGGCCGAGATCTGAAAGTTCAGATCCATGGAGTCGTCTGTGCGTCGGAATCCGACTTCGGCAAAGGCGGCGAGCAAGATGCCGCTGAAGGTCTCTCGAAATTCCTCTTCGTCGGCAAATTGCTTGCAATCGGAAAAGTCGAGACGCACCACGTTGTAGGTTCGATCCTTCCAGAGCTTTTCGATGGCGAGCCCCAGGAAGTCGCGAAGGCCGTACCTGAAGAGCGACTCCAGAGTGGACACGAGGAGAGATTTGCCAAAACCTCGGGGACGTATGAGAAGCACGGGCACGAACGAAGATGCGAGCTCGCATACCAGCTCCGTTTTGTCGACATAGACGGAGCCGCTTCGCCTGAGGTGGAAATAGTCAGACTGTCCCAACGGAAGGTGGGGGAGGAGGACCGTCATACGGATGTTTTCCCTACGGATGGTTATGAAAGCGGGCGTACGCACATTGTAGCCAAGGGGAACCTTCCGAAGGATTTCGCAAACAACGCCGGATCAGTCTTCCCAGACTGGTTTCACGCTCAACAATCGTTTTCGGGCCAAAAGCACCTGAGGATCCTTTTCGCCTTCTTCGAGTTGATGCAAAAAGGCCTCAAATTCCTGAGTGGAAAGACGAGTAACGCGATCTTCTTCTTGCGATGCGTGGTACAGAGAACGAAGTCCGTCGATCACGAGCGCAGTCTTGGTTTTTCCCGTGTTCCGGACAAGGTCCTCCAACATTGCTTCGTCGAATTTTTCGAGTTCTACTGTAAGAGTGGGCATTGCGGACATCCGTATGGCATTCTTTCGAATCGATTGTACTGCTGAGGGCAATATTGCGTCGGCTATTCTTCCGTTGTGTTCGCATGCGAAAAGATTTGTCGCACGGCTCCTTTAGAATGCAGGAACGAAGAGGCCTTTTTCCAGGGCCGTGCCGGAAATAAAAATGATCCATACCTACTATTCGAACGCCTTTGAAGTCCTTTGGGAGATCCTGCGCACGAATCTCGAGTGGGACGCGAAGGAGCGCCGCAAAGCGGGCGGATTCGCACCGCTTTTCGCCGAGGACCGCATCCTGATTCCCTCGGGAGCGGTGGCCGCGCGTCTCACGCAGCTCCTTGCCGAGTCGGAGGGCATCTGCGCGGGCGTAAAGTTCATTTCGTCGAACGAATTCTTTGAGTCGCTCAAATGGTATCCGGCGGCCAACAGTCTTTCGGGCCGCGTTCTCGACTGGGTCGTGTGGCGCTGGCTTGCAAACGACGGGTTCGTCGGGCGTTTCCCGCGGCTCGAGCGCTTTCTCAAGGGAAAAAGCGGATCGGAGCGCTACAAGCTCGCGCTTCGCGTCTCGCAGCTTCTGACGAAGTACGCGTCCTACCGTCTCGACTGGCTTCTCCGCTGGACGGACGAGAGTGCGGTGTCGCCCGCGGTATTTCCCGAGGCGAGTCTCTCGATCGCCATGCGCGAAGAAGAGGCGGCGCTGGCGCGTCTCCCCGATTTCCCCTGGCAGAAGGCCCTGTGGCAGGAGATCGTGAAGGAAGCCCAAAGGGCGAACGAATCCGATTCGGGCGAGGGCGGTTGGCGCCGGGCTCTGCAGTATCGGTATATCGAGCGGGTGCTCGCGGATTCGCCCTCAGGAGAAAACCTCCACGTCTTTCTTCCCTTCACGGTCCCGCCCCTGATGCTTCCCTTCCTCAAGGAAATCGGAAAGCGCGGCACGGTGCGGCTCTACCTCATGCAGCCCGCCAACGGCTTCTGGTTCGACGCCGCGGCCGAAGCGGGAACGCCCGCCCTTGAATACCTGCGCCGCAACGCGGCGAGTTCGCGCGCGACGCTCGACCGTCTCTGGCGCTTCACGGCGGACGTGCCGCCACCTGCGGAAGCGCTTCCCGACGCGCGCGGCGAAGTGGCGAACGTTCCGGCGGAAAAGCCCTTCTCCTTTCTTCGCAACCGTCTGCAGGACCTTCGCGCCGACGAAGAGGGCGAAACGGACAGTTTCTATCTGCGCTTTGCCGGCGACGAAGCCCCCACGCTTCTCACCCGTGCGCAGGATTCGCTTCTTTGCGCGGACGAAGGGGATTTGTTCGAACGTTCGATGCCCGATCCCTCGGACCGTTCGGTGCGCTTCGTGGAGGCGCCCACGCCCGTGCGCGAAGCCGAAAGCCTCGTCGATTATCTGACGGAACTCTTTGCCGAAGATCCGACGCTCACGCCTTCCGACGTTCTCGTCACCACGCCCGACGTGGCGACCTTCGCGCCGGTGCTCGAAGGCGTGCTCACGGCCCTGCCGCCCGAACGACGTCTTCCCTTCCGCATGGTGGGAAAGCCCCTGTCGATGGAAAACAGCGCGGCTTCGGCTCTTCTACAGCTTTTGGACCTCCTTTCGGGCCTTACGACGCTCTCCGCCTTTGAGTCCTGGTTGGAACTTCCCGTGGTCGGGGAAAGTCTCGGCTTGAGCTTCGGCGACCTCTCGGTTCTTCGCGAGTGGGTGAACGACGCGGGCTTTCGCGAGGGTCTCTCCGAAGCCCAGCTTGCGGCGCAGAGCGAAAAGCTCGGCGCCTCGTTCGGCGGCGCCTACGGCGAAGCCGAGCGCCGCGGCGCCGTGGACGGCACGCTTTCGCGGGCCTTGGAGCGACTGTCGGCGGGGTTCCTCTTTGACGAGAGTCCCGCGGTCGACTGGGCGGGAACGCTTCCGGTGCGCCGCTCGCGCGCGCACTACGAACGCGTGTCGGACCGACCCGATCTGCTCGAAACCCTTCTTACGCTCTACAAACGCCTCGAACACGCCCGCGTCGCCTGGAACGCCGTGAACGACGCCGCTCCCGGCGCTCGGGACTGGGCGGCCTTCACCGAAACCGTCGTGAACGACTTCTTCGCGGGCGCCGACGTGAAGGCGGCGCGCGACGAACTTCTCGGCGTCATCGCGCACCTTCGCATCGACATGGAGGAGGGGATCGGTTCGGAAACGACGGTCGACTATCAGACCTTCCGCGCGGCGCTCGGCGCCTCCTTCGGCGACCCCGTGTCGGGCGCGATGCCGAGGGACGCCGTGACGGTCGCGGACATGTCGGCCTTTCGGGGACTTCCGTACCGCGTCGTCGCCTGCCTCGGGCTCTCGGAAAACTCGAGTTTTCCGGGGCTCTCGAACTTCGAGGAGTTCGACCTCATGGCGCTCACCGCGCCCGGGCAAAAGGGCGAAATCCGGTCGCTTCGGCGTCCGGGGGACCGCGACAGCCGCGCGGACAACCGCAACGTCTTTGCGGACCTCTTCCGCTCGGCCCGCTCGAACTTCTACGTCTCCTGGTCGATCGGAACGGATCCGGCGCAGCCCGCGCTTCCTTCGGTCGTCGTGGAGGAGCTCGAGCGCTTTTTGCTCACGCTCCTTCCCGAAAGCACGCCTTCGGACGCCCTTCGCGTGCGGCTTCCGCTCACGAGCGTCGCCGAAGAAAACTTCCGCCCCGAGGGACTTCGCTTCTGGACGAACCGCGATCCCGAACTCTTTGCGGCCGTCGAGGTCGCGCGCCTCACGGATCGGCGCGGCGATCCCTCGCCCTTTGCCGACGATGCGGTGCTTGCGCCGCCCGAAGACGGAACGGTGCGCTGGCAGGAATTCCTGCGCTTTTGGACGTCTCCGGGCAAGTGGCTCTCCGGTCGGACGGGCATCCGGGAAAAGGATTTCGAAACCTCCGAAGAAACGGGCGTGACGCCCGCCAAATCGCGCCTCGAGGAGGTGATGCGAAAGCGTCTCTTGCGGGGGCTCTTTGAAGAGGGCGCCGACGTCGAGCGCGCGACGCGGCTTCTCGCAGAAAACCCCGTCAACGGCGATCCGGGCGTTCGCGGCTGGTGGTTTGCCGAAGAGATCGCCGAGGCCGACGAACTCACCCGACGGTGGAAGGAAATCACCGAAGGCCGAACGCCTTCCAAACTCTCCCTTGCCGTAAACCTTGCGGGGCGGCATGTGCGCCGCCTGACGGGCGAGGTCCGGGTCTATCCGGAAGCGGACGGAACCTCCGCGCAGCTCGTTCTCGCCGATTCGAACCGTGCGGAAAAGGAAGCCCTGCTCACGCACGTTTTCCTCTCGGCGGCGGGGGCCGAAACGGCGCTCGGCGTTCTGAAGAAGGAGGACAAGAGGGTGGTGTTCGTGCGCTACCGACCGATGGAGGCCGACGAGGCCGAGGCAATACTGCGGCAGTGCGTCCGACTGCTCGACGAAAGTTTCGACCGGCCCGTCATCTGGCCCGATTCCTTTGAGGGCGGCGTCTTCTGGCGGGGACTCGACATCAAGAAGGCCCGCGATCTTCGCAAGCGGGTGGAGGATGAAATCAAGGCGCTCCTGGCGCCTTTGGCGGAGGTGACCGCGGCGTCTTCCGACGAGGCGTCCGAATCGTCGGGCGAGGCAAAGGCATCGGACCAACCCAAGAAGGGCAAAAGCACAAAGAAGAAGACTTCAAAAAAGAAGGAACCCGAGTGCACACCCGAGGAAAAGCGGGAGAAGGCACTGACCTCCCTCGCCGAAAGCGTGGAGGCGCTCGTTGCGCGCAACTATTGAGGAGAATCCCGTGAAGGAAAAGAATTTGCAGCTTTGGCAGGATGAAGTGCCCGCGGATTTTCCCTCTTCGGAGATCGGCGGGAACGAAGATTGGATCGAAGTGCCGCCCGAAGACATGCCTTCGGATCTTCCCGACGACTGGGCGCTGCCCGTCGGGGGCGAATTCGAGCCCGACGCCTTTTTCGAGGCGTCGGCTACGGACGGTTTTGCGCCCGTCGCGGAGGAGCTTGCCCCGGCGGCTGCAGGGCCCGCGCAGTCCGGCGCGGCGGAGCCGCAGACGGACGAGGATCCGAACGGGGACTTCAAGCTCCTCGACGACCCGCTTCGCGGCCGGACCCTGATTGAGGCGAGCGCCGGGACGGGGAAGACCTATTCGCTCGAGCACATCGTGCTTCGTCTCGTCGTCGAGCGCGGGATCGCGATCGGGCGCATGCTCGTCGTCACCTTCACGAAGGCGGCGACGGCGGAACTCAAGAGCCGCATCCGCGGCAAGCTCATCGCCGTGCGCAAGCTCGTGACCGAAGGCGTTCCGCCCACCGACAAGAATCTTTTCGAGCAGTTCGAACGTTGGAAGAAACTCGAACTTGATCCCGATCTCGTTCGCGAGCGGCTCGACCGCGCGGTGCGCGAATTCGACGACGCCGTGATCCTCACGATCCATTCGTTTTGTCAGAAGACGCTCTCGGATTTCGTCTTCACGTCGGGCGGAAGCTACGGCGTCGACTCCGGAGAGGAAAACGATCTTCTCGGCCGCACCGCGGAGGAATTTCTGCGGCTCGAAGCAAGGCGTGCGAACGAGAGCGGCACTACCGAAGCCTTTCGGGCGCTGCAAACCCTGAAGCTCGACAAGGCTCTCTCGAAACTCGCCGCCGAACCCGAATCGGCCCGAAGCCGCGCCGTCTTCTCAAACGAGGGCTTCCCCAAGGAGCTTGACGATCAGAACGCGGCGGCCTACGAAGAAATGCTCGAACGCTTTCTCGCCTGGGCGCCCGCGCGGTACGAGGCGTTGAAGCGCGAGGCGTCGTACCAGACGTTTGACGACATGCTCGTTCGCACCGAAGCGGGGCTCAAGGCCGATCCGGCGTTTGCGGCCGTCGTGCGCAGTCATTACGACGTCGTCCTGATCGACGAATTCCAGGATACGGATCCCCTGCAGTACGGGATCTTCTCCACGCTTTTCGGGGACCCCGCCTTCGGGAAGACCGTCTTTTTCGTGGGCGACCCGAAGCAGGCGATCTACAGCTTCCGAAACGCGGACTTCGAGACCTATCGGAAGGCGTCGGACGAAATCGGACGTCACCGAAAGCTCGCGAAGAACTTCCGGACGACGCCGGTCCTGATGCACTTCTTCAATCTTTTCTTCGAGCGTCCGGGGACCTTCCTCGGGTCGGGCATTCGTTACGATGCCGTGGCCGCAAACGAAGATCGGCCGCCTCTCATCCGCGTCGACGAAAACGGGGTCTTCCGACCCGAACCTGCGCTCGTCGTGCGCCTCGGGGACTTCGAAAAACCCGTCAAGGACAAACTCTTTCAGTGGGAGGCGGACGACATCGCCAACGAAATCGCCTCGATGCTCTCGGAACGCGACCGCCACTTCGTCAAAGGCCGTCCCCTGCGCCCGGGCGACATCGCGATTCTCGTGCGGACCCGCGCCGACGGGATGCCCCTTTACGACGCTCTTCTGGCGCGGGGCGTAAAGGTGCGTTTCCCCTCCGACGAAAACGTCTTCGGTACCGACGAGGCCAAGGAACTCTGCACGGTTCTTGAAGCGATGGCGATGCCTACCGAGCGCAGTTTTCTCGAGGCCGCCCGCGCAACCCGCATCGTGGGAGACGGACTCTCGACTTACACCGACGAGAAAAAGCGCACCGAACGTCTGGTTTTCCTGCGCGGCGTGATGGAGGCGGCGGCCGAGCGCGCAAGGCGTTCGGGCCTCACCGCGGCCTTCGGGGAACTTTTCCGCGTCTGCGAAACGGAACGCCGTCTTCTGCCCGCAGCGGGCGGCGAGCGCGCGCTCGCCAACTATCGGCAGTTGATCGAACTCCTCTTCGGGATGCAACAGTCCGCCAAGACCCTCTCGGGGCTCGTGCGGCGCTTTGAAAAGCTGATCGCCAAAGGGAAGGAGCCGACCGTGCCCGATGGCTATGAAGTCCGACCCGATTCGAATGACGACCGCGTCGTGATTCAAACGATTCATTCGAGCAAGGGGCTTGAGTACCCGATCGTCTATCTGCCGGGCTGTTGGTGGGGATCTCCCGTCAAAAACACGGCGGTTCCCCTGGTCCACGAACGCGACGAGGCGGGCGAACGACGGCTCGTCCTCTTTCCGGGCGAAGTGAAGCCCAAGGATCTCCCCGACTTCAAGCGCGCCCAGATCGAGGAGTCGGTGCGACTTCTCTACGTCGCCTTCACCCGCGCCTCCGCACGCCTGACGCTCTACGGCCTTCCGAAGTGGAACGGAGGCGGGAAGGAGCTCTACGCCCATTCCTGTTCGGCCTTCTTCCATGCCCTCGCCGCGCGGGAAAACCTTGCGGGCTGGTGTCGGGACGAGTATCTCGCCGTCTGGGACGAATTCCAAAAGGGAATGCTCGGGCGCGCCGCGGACTTTGCGGACGTCTGGTCGAAAACGGCCGCACGCTTTGCGGGCGAACATCCCGGCATGACGGTCGACCCCGAAACGCTCAAGCCTCAGACGGACGAGACGGGCCCCTACTGGTCGATCACGCCCTGGGCGCCCCGGGAGGACGGTGTGCCGGTGATGCTCGAATCTCCGGAAGCGCAGGCTCTTCCCGAGCCCGAGTCCGTGCGCAGGGTCGATCCCTCTTGGGTGCAGACGAGCTACACGGCCCTGAAGAAGGGCCTCTTCGGCGCGCATGCCGATGCGCACCGGGACGATCGCGCAACGCTCTCCGGGGAGGACGAAACCGAGGACGACGAATCCCTGGAACTGCGCCGACGAATCGAGGACGGATCGCCCATGGCGCGTTGGCGCTCGGGCGCCGCATTGGGCGTCACGATCCACCGACTCTTCGAAGTGGTCGACTTCCACGGGTTCGAATGCCGCCGCGTGCTCGCAACCGACGAGGAACTCGCCGATCCAGGACTCTCTGACGAAATCCGTCGAAACCGTTTGCGGCAGAGGAATTACCTTCTCTCGATCCTCGGCGCCACGCCCGATCTGGTGCGCCGCGGTGAAGGCCTCCCGGCCGAGACGCCGGGCGAAGACCGGCTCTCGCCCGAAGGCGCAAAGCGCCTCGAGGAACTGCGCACGCTCTTTGACTCGGTTCTCTCGCTTCCGATTCTTCCGGACTTCCGACTCAAGGATCTGAAGGCCGAATGCCGCCGCTCGGAATACGGTTTTCTTCTCCACACGAAGCCGAATCTCTCGAAGACCGCCTTTGCGAAGAAGGCCGCGGAACTCGGTTGGAAGGGACTCACGGAGGAACAGCTCTCGGGCTACCTCACCGGGTCGATCGACCTTCTTTTCGAAGCGAACGGCAAAATTTGGATTCTCGACTGGAAGACCGATAACCTCGCCGCGAACGCGGCGCTGCGCGAAGCCTTCCCGGAGGCGAAGGACTGGCGGGACTTCTACGCGGAGGACGCCGTGGCGCTTCACATGAAGGAGGCCCACTACGACATTCAGTACCTCTGCTACCTCGCCGCGGCGAAGCGCCTTTTGCGCGCCCGTCTGGGCGAAGGGGCCGAGGAACGCTTGGGCGGTGCCCTTTACTTCTTCGTGCGCGGCGCTTCGGCCGGGCGCGGCGTTGCGGTGCTCCCCTATGAAGACGTGGCCGAGCGCGTGAAGATCCTTGAAGAAATGCTGGGGGACTGAGATGAGCGAAGAGAAGAACGAAAACTTGGAAAAGGCTGCGCTCTCCGACGAAACGACCGCGGACGAGACGCCCTACGTCGTGATGGGGGAACTCCTTTTGCGCGCGGTGGAGCGCTCGGGCGTTGCCGTAAACGATGACTACCGGACGCTCGTCGCCGAGACGATGCGCCTTCTTGCGGGCGCGATCGAGGCGGGAAGCCTCTGCATCGCCGTGCCGCGTGAGACCTGTACGCAGTTTGAAAAACTTCGCCTCGCCGTGTCGGGCGACGTCTTTTCTCGGGAATCGTTGACGGAGGACGTTCGCCGCACGCTCATTCTCGACGAAAACGCCTCGGTTCCCTTCGTCTACGACGAAGGCGGGCGACTCTATCCGCAGCGCTTCTTCCTCGAAGAATTGACGCTCGCGCAACGCTTCTGCCGGCTCGCCTCGATGCCCGCCGTCGCCGCCACTGGGTCGCAGACGGCGTTGCTCGACGCCATGGCCGCGGCCGACCGCGCCTGGGTCGAGTCGACGCTCGCGCCGGAACTCGCGCCAGAGCTTCGCGCCCTGCGCCTCTCGGAAGCCAAACAAAGCGAAGCCGATCAGCGCGCGGCGGTGCTTTCCGCCGTGACGCGGCGCTTCACGGTCGTCTGCGGGGGGCCGGGAACGGGGAAGACGACGAGCGTAGTGAAGATGCTTCTCCTGCTGTTTCTCGAAAATCCGATGCTTCGCGTATCGCTCGCCGCCCCCACGGGGAAGGCGACGAGCCGCATGATGCAGTCGGTTTCGGACGGGATCGCCCGCTACGCACGGCTTTTTGACGAAAGGGCGGGCGAGGCGGGGGCCGCGATCCGTTCTTCGGACCTCAAAACCCGCATTCGCGAGCACACGATTCACAAGTGGCTCACGATGCCCGTCTCGGGCGCTTCGCGACCGAGCGCGTCGGCTCCGATGGAAACGGACGTCCTCGTCGTCGACGAAGCCTCGATGATCGACGTGGGACTCGCTTCGCAGCTCTTTGCCGCGGTCGACCCCGAACGCACCCGCGTGATTGTGCTGGGCGACCCCTATCAGCTCGCCGCCGTGGGGCCGGGGGCGGTCTATGCGGACCTTGCCGACGAAAAGGGGGCGCTTCGCTTTTGCCGGGCGTTTCTGACGGTCTCCCGCCGCTACGGCGCGGCTTCGCCCGTGGGACGGCTCGCGCGGCTCGTGAACGACCCCGACGCGCCCGCGGAGGCGCTTGAAGCGTCCTGGGAGGAAGGAACGGCAACGAAGGAGAGCAGTGCGGAGTACGTGCGTTGCGCGCCCGCCATCGGGCGAGGGGGCGAAATCAGCTCGGCGCTTCGCGGATGGATGCGCCGTCAGCTCAAGCCTTTTGTTCGTTCGGTGCAAAGGATGGTCGAGAAAGGCTCTTTTGACGGAGAAGACGACTATCGCTCGCACGCCGACGCGGTCTGGCGCGCGCTCGCGCGCTTCCGACTTCTTTCCGCGCAGCGCGCGGGACGTGCGGGCGTGACGGCGCTCAACGAATGGGCGGCCGAGGCGGTTTCGTCCGAACTCGGGCGAGAGGGCGACTGGTTTCCGGGGTTCGTCCTCATCGTGCGCACGAACGACGACACGATCGGGCTCTTCAACGGGGACGTGGGCGTGTGCCTCCCCGACCCGGAGAATCCCGCGCAGACGATCGTGTGGTTCGGCGACAAGGGACCCACGGTGAAGGAATGCGCCTTTGCGCCGGGGCTTCTTCCGCGCTTCGACGCGGCCTACGCCATGACGATTCATCAGTCGCAGGGCTCGGAATTCGACGAGGTCGCCATCATCCTTCCCGAAGACGCCGAATCGGGGCTTGCGACGCGCGAACTTCTCTACACGGGGATTACGCGCGCCAAGCGCGGGGCCGTGATCTTCGGACGAAAAGAAGTCTTTCTGCGGGCGGCGTCAACCCCGACGCTTCGCGAAGGAGGCCTGTCGGATCGTCTGCGGGAATTTTGGAGCGCCTCCGACGACGAAGCGCAGAATGCCTGAAAATAGAGAAGGAGTCTTCGGATTCCTTCCACGGGTATTTTTCGAGTTGGAACCATGAACTTTCGCGATCTGAAGGCTTTTCTCGTCGTGAGCCGCACCGGCAACATCACGCTGGCGGCCGAACAACTGCACATGTCGCAACCGCTCGATCGAAACCGGCAAGGATCCGTGGCGTCCCGTGGTCGACCCGAAGATGAAGCCGCACACCGAAGGGCCGTGGTACGTCTCGCGCCTCTCGCCCAAGGTGCACCACACGATGGGCGGTCTCTACACGACGCCCAGGGCGGAAGTCGTCAACGTCGACGGCAAGGTGATTCCGAGGCTCTACGCCGCTGGGGAGGCCACGGGCGGCGTGCACGGGGCGGTGCGTCTCGGCTCGAACGCCACGACCGACTGCATCGTCAACGGCCGCATCGCCGGCATGGAAGTGGCGAAGCGCTGATTGCGCATGACGCCTCCGTCCTCCGCGCAACCGGCCCGTTGCGGGAGGACGGCTTCCAGAAGAAGGAGCGGGACGCTTTCGAGCGTCCCGTTTTCCGTGGGGCGCGGGTCGGGAGTGCTGGCGAATAGAAGATTGTCTGTAGGTACTTCGGCATAGTTCACCGCATTTCCGTCAAGAAAAGCGCATGTTTCTGAAAAAAGCCGCGCGAAGGCCGCGTCTTCCCGCAATTTTTGCGTGATAGTGAAGGGGCCTTAGGTTGATAGAGGCGCGGTTGCGATGAGTAGCGAATCGGAGGCGGCAGCCCGAGAGGATTCGCGAAAGGCAAAACCGCCGAAACGGTCGAATCGGCGGATTCGACGAGTTGGGCGCAGGCGAAAGACGTCTGCGACTCCCGTCGGCAAGGGTTGGAGCGCAGAAGCGCCCGTCCCAAACCTTCGGAGGAGCTATCGATCCAGTCGGCGCGTTTCGCTCAACAAACCGTCTCGGGACGCCTTTCGCAAAGACGCGGCGGTCCCGATCGAAAGAAGCAGCGCGTCGGTTGCGTCGATATGGATGCAACCGACGGCGCCATCCAAAACCTTCTTTCGGAGAATCAAAATGACGGCCATGCGTCGCGAAATCGGCCTTTTCGGCGGCATCTCAGTCCTCGCCGGCATCATGATCGGCTCGGGGATCTTCTACATCGGCGGCATCGTCCTCGCGCGCTGCGAGATGAGCCTCGGTCTCTCTCTTCTCGTTTGGCTTGTGGGCGGTCTCATCACGCTCATGAGCGGCGTCTGCTACGCCGAGCTCGGCGCCATGATGCCGAAGGCCGGCGGAAGCTACGTCTACCTTCGCGAAGCCTACGGCGAACGCACTGCGTTCGTGAGCGGCTTCTCGAACTTCATTCTCTCTTCGAGCGCGTCGATCGCGGCGCTCGCCGTCGCCTTCGCCGGGGCGCTCGCCACGGTTTTGCCGCTCGGCCCCGTCGCGCAGAAGGTCGTGGCGGTCGGCACCATCGTGGCGCTCTCGCTCGTTCAGATCCGCGGGATCCGCACGGGCGCCTTCGTGCAGAACGTCTTCATGGTCCTGAAGCTCCTTCCGATCGGCCTCATCATGATCGCGGGGCTCTTCTTTGGGACCGAGTCGCCTGACCTCCTCGCCATGCCCTCGGAAACGCCGTCGCTCACCGCGTTCCTCCCGGTCGTCGCCTTCGCGGTCGTCGCCACGCTCTGGGCGTATGAAGGCTGGCACAACCTCAACAGCATCGCCGAAGAAATCAAGAATCCGCAGCGCAACATTCCGCTCGCGATCCTCCTTTCGATCGTCGGCGTCGCACTTCTCTACGTCCTCTTCAACTACTCGATCTTCCGCGTGCTCTCGCCCGAAGTCATCGCCGCGATGGTCTCGGAAGGGAACTTCTACCTCGGCACAGCCGCGGCCGAGACGCTCTTCGGCACCTACGGCGGCGTCCTGGTTTCGGCGGCGATGATCCTTGCGATCTTCAACTCCTTGAACGGCTGCGTGATGGTCTTCCCCCGCGTTTACTACGCGATGGCCCGCGACGGCGCGATGGTCCGCTCGCTCGGCGTTCTCCATCCGGAACTGCGCACGCCCGTGAACGCCATCATCGCTTCGGGTGCGATTTCCATCGGTCTCGTGCTGCTTCGCGATCTTTCGAGCCTCACGAGCCTCGTGGCGGTCTCCGGAATCATCTTCAACGCGCTCACCTTCTACGCGGTGATCATCCTTCGCCGCCGCATGCCGACGGTCGACCGTCCCTACAAGGTCTGGGCTTATCCCTACCTCATTTGGGCCGTGATCCTCGTGATGGCGGCGCTTCTGGCAAGCACGATCATCGCCGACCCGGTGACGGCGCTTCTCAACGTGATCGTTCCCGCGGTGAGCCTCGTCGTCTACGAAGTCTTCTTCCGCCGCAACGTGGAAGCGCTCGAGGCGGAACGCCGCGCGGCTCTGGCGACCGAAGGCGCGGCCGGCTGATCCCACCTCGGTTCCGACGGACAAGACGAATTTTTCTGAAATCCAGGGAGTTTCATCATGACGCACATTCTTCTTCGAAACGCGCACATCTACCTCGGCGCCGGATGCTTCGCCGAATCGCTTCTCGCCGTCGACGGCGTGATCCGCTCGGTCGGAACGAACGAGGCGGTGGCCGCGGCGGCCCCCGCCGACTGCGAAGTCGTCGACGCCGAAGGCCGTACCGCGGTGCCGGGCTTCAACGACAGTCACTGCCACCTTCTGATGCTCGGCCACACGCTTCGCGACATTCAGCTTCACGGCACGACGGGGATCGCGGACCTAAAGAACCGCATCCGCGCCTACTTGGTCGAGCGTCAACCCGCGGCGGGGACCGTGATTCACGGCATGGGCTGGAATCAGGACTACTTCGAGGACGAACACCGTCTTCCCTGCGCCGCCGACCTCGACGAAGCGGCGCCGGGCGTCCCGCTCATTCTCGAGCGCGCCTGCGGTCACATTCTTGTGGCGAGCACGGCGGCGATGGAGATGGCGGGCATCACCGATGAAACCGAGGCCCTTCCGGGCGGCGCGATCGACCGAGACGAAAACGGCCGCGCGACCGGGATTTTCCGCGAGAACGCCGCGGCGCAGGTGACGCACATTCTGCCTGCGGCCGACCGCAATGCCGACCGCGAGGCGCTGTTGGCAGCCTTCGCGCACGCGGCCGAGTGCGGCGTGACGTCGGTACATACGATGGACGTGAGAGGCGACAACTGGCGGGACGTGCTCTCGCTCTATGCGGAAGTGCTCGAAGAAAACCCTTGCGTGCGGGTCAATCATCAGTGCTGCTTCATGGAAAAGGCGGGGCTCGAAGACTTCCTCCGTGCGGGCAACCGTACGGGCACGGTGGCGGGCCACCCGATGAACAAAGTCGGGCCCCTGAAGCTCTTTGTGGACGGAAGTCTCGGCGCGCGCACCGCGCTTCTTCGCGCGCCCTACGCGGACGATCCCTCGACCTCGGGGATCGGCACGATCGAACCCGATGCGCTCGCGGATCTCGTCGGCACGGCCGTGAAGGGCGGCATGCAGGCGACGATCCACGCGATCGGGGACGGCGCGATCGAGCGGGTGCTTAACGCCTACGAACCCTTCTGCCAAAACGGCGAAAACCCGATGCGCCTCGGGATCGTGCACGTGCAGATCACGGACCGTCCGCTTCTCGAGCGCATGGCCTCGATGGGCGTTCTCGCCCACATTCAGCCGATCTTCCTTCACTACGACATGCACGTCGTCGCCGACCGCGTGGGCGAGGCGCTCGCGTCGACGAGCTACGCCTTCAAGACGATGCTGAACTTGGGCATCCCGACGAGTCTTGGCACCGACAGCCCGGTCGAAGACATCAACGCGATCGACAACCTCTACTGCGCGGTGACGCGGCGCGACCTCAAGGGCGACGCCGAGGGACAGCCCGACGGCTTCTACGCTTCCGAAAAACTCACGGTCGAAGAGGCGGTCGACTGCTACACGGCGGGAAGCGCCTTTGCGAGCTTCGAAGAAAACGCGAAGGGACGGCTCCTTCCGGGCTATGCCGCCGACCTGGTGCTCCTTTCCGACGACATCTTCACGCGCGATCCCCTCAAGATGCGCGACATCCGCGTGGACCGCACGATCGTGAACGGCCGCACGGTCTTCGTCCGCAAGTGACAAAGCGGGCGCCTTTCGGCGCCCCGCGAAACGAAGGAGGCCGTCCGAACGTTCGGGCGGCCTCGCTTTCTTTACGCGCTTCACCGTCGCCCGTGGAGAGGGCGACGCGTGAGTTTACTTTCCTGCGGCGCTGCGTCCCGGCAGGCCCGCCATCCAGGGGAAGGCCTTTTCGTGCGCTTCCTTCCAACGGCGGATTTCGTCCATGTCCTTCATCGTGGTCTCCACGGCGTCGAGCCCTTCAAGGAGCATCGTGCGGTGGCGTTCGCCGATCGTGAAGGGGAAGACTTCGCCCGCGGCCGTCGTGATCGTGCGGTCTTCGACCGACACCATGAGCGTCTGCGGCGGCGCCGACAAAAGCGCAAGCAGGCGTTCGTCCGCTTCGGGCGTGACGCGTGCGGCGAGAAGGCCGTTGTTGAAGCAGTTCGAATAGAAGATCTCCCCGAAGCTCGGCGCGATCACGGCGCGGATGCCGTACTGCATCAGGCCCCAGACGGCGTGTTCGCGGCTCGAACCGCAGCCGAAGTTGGGTCCGGCGACGAGGATCTTCGTAGCTTCCCAGCCCGGGCGGTTCAGAACGAACTCGGGATTGACGGAGCCGTCCGCAAGGTGGCGCATGTTGTAGAGCATGCCCTTGGCCAGTCCCGACTTGTCGATCCCGCGCAGGAACTGCTTCGGCATCAATTGGTCGGTGTCGAGATTGTCGAAGGGAAGGGCCGCCGCAACGGCTTCGAGCGTGATGAGTTTTTCCATGGTTTTCTCCTCTCAGTCGTTCGTGCGGGGCATGAGACGGTCGAGTTCTTCGGCCGTGCCGAAGCGCCCGAGGACGCCGCTTGCCGCAGCCGTTTCGGGACTCACGAGGTGGGTGCGCGATCCGCGCCCCATGCGGCCTTCGAAGTTGCGGTTCGTGGTCGCCGCGCAGCGGACGCCGCTCTCGAGAACGTCCTCGTTCATCGCGAGGCAGAGCGAGCAGCCGGGCTTTCGCCATTCGAATCCCGCGTCCTTGAAGACGACGTCGAGGCCCAGGGCTTCCGCGTCGCGGCGCGTGCGCATGGATCCGGGGACGACCATGCCCTTGACGCCCGGCGCCAGACGGCGGCCCTTCAACACTTCGGCGGCCGCAACGAGGTCGGGAAGGCGCGCGTTCGTGCAGGAGCCGATGAAGACGTAGTCGACCGAAACGTCCGACATCTTTTGGCCGGGTTCAATGCCTTGATAGCGAAGGCCGCGTTCGGCCGCTTCGCGTTCGACCGGATCCGGGAAGGATTCGGGAGAGGGGACGGCTTCGTCGAGGAAGACGTTCTGGTCGGGACTCGTTCCCCAGGTGACGGTCGGGCGGACTTCGGAGGCGTCGATTTCGACCGTGCGTTCGTATTCGGCGTCGGGATCGGCCTTGAGCGTCTTCCAGTAGGCGAGCGCCATTTCCTTTTCTTCGCCCTTGAGTTCCGGTGCGTGCGCGAGCACCCAGTCGACCGTCTTTTGGTCGGGGGCGACGAGCGCCCCGCGGGCGCCCGCTTCGACCGTGAGGTTGCAAAGCGTGATGCGGCCTTCGACCGAAAGCTCTCCGATCGCTTCGCCCTCGTACTCGACGACGCATCCGAGCGCGCCGCCCGCGGAAATCTTGCGAAGAACATAGAGCGCGAGGTCCTTTGCCGTCGCGCCGTGCGAGAGCTTGCCGCGGATCGTGATTTTCATCGAGGAGGCGAGGCGGTAGACGAGCGTCTCGGTCGCGAGAATGTGTTCGATTTCGGACGTGCCGACGCCGAAACCCAGAGCGCCCAGGGCGCCGTGGGAGGTCGTGTGGCTGTCGCCGCAGATCACGACCATGCCCGGACGCACGAGGCCGCGCTCGGCCATGACGACGTGCTCGAGCCCCTGATCGGGGTCGTTCGCGCCGAAGAAGGCCTTGATGCCGAAGCGGCGGCAGTTGGCTTCGAGCGTTTCGGCCTGTTTGAGCGACGCCGCGTCGTAGATGCGGCGGGGACTTTCGTCGCGCGAGGGAATGATGTGGCTCACGACGCAGAGGTGCGAGTCGGGAGAGAGGACGGGAAGGCCCCGGGCGGCGACGCCCGCAAAGGCCTGGGGCGACGTGTATTCGTTCGCGAAGTGCGCGTCGCAGTAAAGAAGGACGGTGTCCGAGTCGATCGTCTTCACGGAGTGTGCGTCGACGATCTTTCGATAGAGCGTTCGGGCTTGGGTCACGAGGGTGTCTCCTGTCGGGGCCGCCGCGCGGCGGGGGTTGGGCGCGGCTGTCAAGGGAAAAGTGTAGTGCCGAAACCGAAGGCGGGAAAGAGCGGAGTTCTCACAACATCCGTGAGAAAAACGCAAAGATGGGATGCTCAGGGAGACGCTTCTCAGGCCTCGAAACGCAACGCCATCGCGTCGAGAAAGGCGCGAAGCTGCGCGGAAGGCTTCTTTGCCGCAAAGTAGGCGTAGACGTCCGCGGGCATGTGCCAGTCGGGAAGCACCTCTTCGAGACGTCCGTCGGCGAGAGGCGCCGCCGCGTGCCAGCGGCTTCTGAGCACAATACCGAGCCCCGCGAGACACCAGTCGAGCGCGGCCGATCCCGAGTTGCTCCGAAGAACCGGGACGGCGGCGAGGTTCACCACCTTCTTCGTCTTTCGGTGGGTGAGGGTCCAACGGCCGACCGTGTTTTCGTCCTCGGCGATTTCGATGAGCCGATGGCGCGCGAGGTCCGAGGGCAGAAGAGGCCGCCCGTGCGTTTCCAAATAGTCGGGCGACGCGCAGAGAATGCGGTCGTTCTCCAGAAGCTTTCGGGCGCGAAGGCGCGAGTCGTGCGGATCGCCGAGGTGAATGCCGACGTCGAAACCTTCTTCAATGATCGAGACCGGACGGTCGGTGAGCGTGAGGTCGACCCGCACGTCGGGGTTCGCCCGCGCAAAGTCCGCGACTACGGGCGCGATGTGGGTGCGCCCGAATCCGAACGACGCGCAGATGCGAAGGCGCCCGAGGGGACGCGAGGCGATGTCGGCCTCGAGCCTTTCGGTCTCGGCGAGGATCGCTTCCGCCGCTTCGAGGTAGCGCTCGCCTTCGGGCGTGAGCCGCATGCTGCGGGTGTTGCGAAGCACGAGCTGCACGCCGAGCCTCGTTTCGATCGCGCCGAGCCGACGGCTCACGGCCGAGGGCGTCATCGAGAGCGAGCGCGCGGCGTCGGTGAGCGACGCCGAGCGGGCGAGCAGTCGAAAGAAGGCGAAGTCCGAGGGGCGCGTCACAACCGAAGATTCCTTATTGGAGAGTCGAGGCTTCGAGCGCGCGCTGATGCAAGTCGTAGAGGCGCTCGAGCGCTTCGCGCGGCGTCAGACTGTCGACGTCGACGGCGAGAATGGATTCCGCGGCGGCGATGAAGGCTTTTTGCTGGTCCGTAAGCTCCGCGGGCTTGCGGGCCTCTTCGGCCATGCGCACCGACGTGAAGAGGTCGGGCATGTCGCCCGAACTCATCGAGTCGCGGCGCTCCAACTCCTTCATGTAGTTCTTGGCGCGCTGCACGACGCGCGCGGGCACGCCCGCGAGCTTCGCGACGGCGATCCCGTAGCTTTGGTTCGCGGGCCCCTCGTTGATTTCGTGGAGGAAGACGATCTTGTCGCGGTCCTGCGCGGCGCTCACGTGCACGTTGACGGCTTCTTTGAGAAGGCCCGCCAACTGTGTGACTTCAAAGTAGTGCGTCGCAAAGAGCGTGAAGGCGCGGATCGGCTGCACGAGTTCGTGGCAGATGGCGCTTGCCAGCGACAACCCGTCGAAGGTCGACGTGCCGCGTCCGATTTCGTCCATCAAAACGAGGCTTCGGTCGGTCGCCTGATGAAGAATGGCGGCCGCTTCAGTCATTTCGACCATGAAGGTCGAGCGTCCGCGCGCGAGGTCGTCCGAAGCGCCGATGCGGGTGTGGATGCGGTCGATCGGACCGATTTCTGCGCTCTCGGCCGGCACGAAGCTCCCCATCCAGGCTAGGAGCGTGATGAGCGCGACGCTTCGCATGTAGGTCGACTTCCCGCCCATGTTCGGACCCGTAATGATGAGGCAGCGCCGTCCGTCTCCCATCACGCAGTCGGCCGGGACGTAGGTTTCGATCACCGTCTCGACGACCGGGTGGCGGCCCTTGCCGATTCTCACGATCGGGCGCTCCGAGAGCACGGGCGCGACCCAGTGAAAGCGCCGGGCATGGTCGGCGAGCGCCGAAAAGACGTCGAGCGCCGCGACCGCATGGGCGGCCTTCATGAGGCCGTCGACGTAGGTGGCCAATTCCGCGACGAGGTGGTCGTAGAGGGCCTTTTCGAGCGCGGCGCTTCGTTCCCTCGCGGAAATCGCCTTGTCTTCGAAGGCCTTGAGCTCTTCCGTGATGTAGCGCTCGGTGTTCTTGAGCGTCTGACGGCGCGTGTAGCGCGCGGGAACGTTCGCCGACTGCGCCTTTGAGACTTCGATGTAGAAGCCCTGTACGCGGTTGTATTCGACGCGAAGCGTGGGAATGCCCGTTGCCTGTCTTTCGCGCTCCTCAAGATCGATCAGGAAGTTCCCCGTGTGGTCGCGCAGACGGCGCAGATCCATGAGTTCGGGATGGTATTCGCTCTTGATCACGTCGCCGTCGCGCAGAAGCGTCGCGGGTTCTTCGAGAATCGCGGCGTCAAGCTTCTGAAAGAGCGCCGTGTCGAGCCGCAGGTCGGGCGTGAGCGCCGAGAAGGCCTCGAGGTTCGAGAGACGGGCGGCGAGCTTGTCGAGCACGGGAAGCGCGTCGCGAAGCGAAGCGAGTTCCTTCGGACGGACGCTCTTCATGGCCGTGCGCGTCGTGATGCGCTCGAGGTCGGGGAGCGTCTTGAGAAGATCAAGCACGGTCTCGCGCAGGGCCTCGTCCTCAAAGAAGGCCGAAATCGCGGCCTGACGCGAAAGCGCCTTCTCGCGCGAGCGAAGGGGATTGTTGAGCCACTTTTTGAGCGTGCGGCTTCCCATCGACGTGCGGCAGCCGTCGAGAACCGAAAAGAGCGTGGGGCCGGCCGAATCGGTGCGGATAGGATCGGTGATCTCGAGATTGCGGCGCGAGGCGGCGTCGATCACGATCGTGTCGGTTTCCTCTTCGATCTGCAAGGGCAGGATGAAGGGAAGGAGATCGACCTGAGTTTCCGAGGTGTAGTCGAGAAGGGCGTTGACGGCGCGCAAAATCTCGGGACGGTCGGCGACCCCCCAGGCGTCGAGATGGTCGACTTCAAACTTCGCCTTGAGCGTTTCCGTGCCGCGCTCGGCGTCGTAGTGCCAGTCGGGGACGGGCGTGACGGCGCAGGCGAAGCGCTCGCGAAGCGTCGCCTTTTCCCCTTCGGGAATGAGCACTTCGGAGGGAGCGATGCGCGAGAGCGCCGTCTCGAGGTCGACGTCCTTGAGGCTAGCGCCCCGGAATTCTCCGCTACTGAGCGTCAGCCACGCAAAGCCCCAGGGCTGGCCGCGCCGCGCGGGCGGGGCGACCGAAAGGAGAATCGAGTCGCTCTTTTGCGGGAGCAGCGCCGTGTCGGTGAGGGTTCCCGGCGTCACGATGCGCGAAATCTTGCGCTCGAGCATCCCCTTGCCGGGCGTGCCCTGCTGCTCGACCACCACGACCGATTCGCCGAGGCGCACGAGACGCGCGATGTACTGGTCGAGCGTCATGAAGGGGACGCCCGCCATCGGAATGGGGGTGCCGTCGGGGGCCTTCCCGCGCTTCGTGAGCGTGATGCCGATCAGGCGGTTGGCGAGAACGGCGTCCTCGAAGAAGGTCTCGTAGAAGTCCCCCATGCGAAAGAGGACGAGCGTGTTCGGGTAGCGGGCCTTGATCTCGAGAAACTGCCGCATGGCCGGCGTAAAGCGGGCGAGTTGATCCGAATCGTAAGTGGTCACGGGCACGGGCTCCACAGTGTCGCGGTTGGGAGACGGGCGGGGGTCGTCAGAACCCCCAAAGAAAAGCCCGCGCATGGGCGGGCTTTGCGAAAGGGAAAGGCGAAATTACTTCGCGTCGCCTTCGGCCGCGGGGTCTTCCTTCGCTTCGGCGGGTTTCGCTTCCGGAGCGGGGAGCTTGCCCACGAGCGGAAGGAGCTGACCGAAGATCTTCGGGTTGCCGCAGCAGACCGAGCCCTTTTCGAGCCATTCTTCGCCGCCTTCGAGGTCGGTGAGAAGACCGCCCGCTTCAAAGACGAGGAGGCCGCCCGCGGCGATGTCCCACTTCGAGAGGCCGGACTCCCAGAAGCCGTCGTAGCGGCCCGCGGCGACCCAGGCGAGGTCGAGCGAGGCGGCGCCCGGACGGCGGACGCCGGCGGTGGCCTGCGTCACGCGCATGAAGCTCTGCATGTAGTCCTTGAAGTTGTCGCCCTTGCGGAAGGGGAAGCCCGTGCCGATGAGGGCGCGGCGCATTTCGGCGTTTTCCGAGACGCGGATGCGGCGGTTGTCGAGGAAGGCGCCTTCACCCTTGACGGCGGTGAAGAGTTCGTTCTTGGCGACGTCGTAGACGACCGCGACCACGGGTTCGCCGCGGCGGCAAAGCGCGATCGAGACGGCGTACTGCGGAACGCCGTGAATGAAGTTGGTGGTGCCGTCGATCGGATCGACGATCCACATCCATTCGCTCTTGGTGTTGCCCACGAGACCGCGTTCTTCCGTGAGGATCGCGTGGCGCGGATAGGCGCTCTGCAGAACGTTGAGGATGGCCTCTTCGGCGGCTCGGTCCGCGGCGGTCACAAAGTCGTTTTCCGACTTGTTGTCGATCGCGAGACGGTCGAGTTGCTGAGCGGCGGCGGTGATTTCTTGAGCGGCGCGGCGCGCGGCCTTGACGGCGGTGGCAATGTAAGGCGAAGCCATGGCGGTGCGAATGGATGAAATTTTTAAAGAAGAAAGCAAGAAGCGCGCCTGACTGTAGGGCGCGCTCCTCTCAAAAGTGGGCGTATTGTAACAGATCGAGGATCGGGCGTAAGGAAAAACGCGGGGAAGAATGCGGGGTGTGCGGGGAAAGGCCGTCAAAGGAAATCGAAGGGCGGACGACGGGGCGAGGGAGGAGGGTGGGAGAAACGCCTTCTTTGCCGATGACTCAACGGTGTTGTGAGAAAAAGGTCGTTTTCAGGACGAACCGCCGGCACTACACTCAAACCATGCGAAACTCCCGCCGCGGCGTACTCGGCCCGCCCCCGGACCGTTTGGGAGGGCTTCTTCGGCGAACGTACGCGGCTTTCCGTCCGAATGAAAAGGAGACCAATCATGACCGACGCGACGATCGTTTCCCGAGGACCCTCTCCCTTCGTGCCCGGGTTCGAACTCTTTGACGTAAAGATCCCGAACGGGCTTACCCTGCGGGTGGCATCGGGCGGAAAGGACGGAAAGACGCCGCTTCTCATGGTGCACGGGCATCCGCACAACCACGTGATCTGGCGCAAGGTTGCGCCGACGCTCGCGCGCGACCGCAGAGTGATTCTCGTCGACCTGCGCGGCTACGGCGATTCGAGCAAGCCCGAAAGCACGCCCGACCACCGGCCTTACAGCAAGCGCGTGATGGCCGAGGACTTGGCTCAGCTCCTCAAGGTTCTCGGGGTGGAGCGTTGCGACTTTGTCGGACACGACCGGGGCGGGCGCGTCGGCCACCGCTTCGCGCTCGATTGGCCCGAGCTCGTGCGAAAGTCGGTCTTCGTCGACATTGCGCCCACCAAGACCATGTACGAAAGAACCGAGAAGGAATTTGCGACGCGCTACTTCTGGTGGTTTTTCCTCATCCAGCCCGAACCCTTCCCCGAAAAGTTGATCCACTTCGATCCGGGATATTTCCTTCGTCATCACATCGGCGGACAACTCAAGATTCCGGGATCCCTTGAGGAAGAGGTGTTCCAAGAGTATCTGCGCTGCTACCGAAATCCCGCCACGATCCACGCGATCTGCGAAGACTACCGCGCGGCCGCAACGATCGACCTCGAGGACGACGCGGCGGACGCCGATAAGCGCATCGAGGTGCCGCTCCTTTTGCTCTGGGGCGGACGCGGCACGGTTGGAAAGCTCTACGACGTGGTGGACACCTGGCGCGACAAGGCGCTCCGGCCTTCCGGCCGGGCGCTCGACTGCGGCCATTCGCCGCACGAGGAGTGTCCGCAGGCGTTTCTCGACGAGGTGACGCGCTTCCTCGACGCCGACTGACCTTCGGCAGGTCCCGAACCGGGATACGCCGCAAAACCGGATTCAGGCGTCAGTTGCGGCGTTGCGCCGCCATCCGCAGGAGGGTCGCCTGCGCAAGAAGGACGCGGTCGCGGGCCGTGCGAAGATCCGACCATTCCTTTTCCGGATCGTGCAGTTTGCTTCCCACGACCCCCATGGCGCAGACGACGCCCGCCCCATACTCGGCAAAGAGATTGCCGTCCGACGCGCCGCCTACCGTGAGCCATTTCGGAGCCGGTTGTCCCAGATCCGCAGCCGCGCCGTCCACCAGGGCCATGAGAGCGCGCGAGGCGTCGGTTTCGGCCATGGCGCCCGAAGCGCCGGGCGGGACCATTTCGGCGCGAACGCCTTCCATGAATCCCCGACGGCAGAGCGCCTCGATGTCGGTAAGCACGGCGTCGCGCGAAGCGTTGTCGGCGAAGCGAAGGTCGAAGGTCACTTCGGCCTCGGCCGCGATCGTGTTGACGGCCGTGCCGCCCGAGACGAGGTCGCCGTTGATGGTGACGCCCGGGTACTTCTTGGCGACGTTCTGAATCTCGGGGATCGCGAGCGCCATCGCCGTGATGGCGTTGCGTCCGTCCTGCGGGTTGTTGCCGGCGTGGGCGGCCTTGCCGTGAAAGCGGACCTTGAGGAAGATCGCCCCCTTGCGGACCTTGACGAAACCGCCGCCCGGAATTTCCCCGCGTCCGGGCTCGAAGACCATCACGCGGTCGGACTTTTGCGCAACGCCGCGGAGGAAGGCCGAAGTCGCTTTCGACCCCGATTCCTCTCCGGGATTAAAAACGACCGCGACGGCGAGGCGGTCGGTGACGCGGGCGGGCAGATCTTTGGCGACCCACCATACGGCGTTGAGCGAGCTCTTGTCGTCCGCGACGCCTGCGCCGTAGGCGATGCCGTCAACGAGACGGAACGGATGCTTGGCCGCGCTTCCCACGGGCTGGACCGTGTCGGTGTGCGCGCAAAACACGATGTCGAAGCGTTTCGCGTCGGGGCGGTTCGTTGCGAGCAGGGCCTTGCCGCGCTCGGCGCAGTAGGGCGTTTCCACCGACCAGCCGATCGAGCGGAAGCGCTCGGCAAAGATTTCGATGATGCGGTTGTTGCCTTCTTCGTATCCGGTCTAGGAGTCGATGGCGACCAATTCGGCCACTTCGGCCGTAAAGACGCGAAGATCGAAAGAGGATTTCGGAAGGAGGATCTCCGGGGCGGAATCCGGCGAGGCGAGGGCGGGGATGCCCGTCGAGAGGGCGAGGGTGGCGGAAGCTGTGAAGAACGTTCGGCGCTGCATGGTCGGCTCCTGATGTGCGGTCCTGCCGACAGCTTTACGACTGTTTTTCCCAAAAAGCATCACCGCTCGAAGGAATTGCCCGACAAAACCGACGGGCCGTCCCTTCAGAGGACGGCCGCGGGCGGCGGGACGTTTAGTCGTGACCGAGATATTCCCTCTGCCAGGCGGCGACTTTGGGGTCGTTGGTCTTCAGATCGGGATTCGGACAGGACCAAATGAACATGCGCACGTTCGAGGCGCCGGGCTTTCCCTTCGTGTAGCCCACGTGCGTGGCGCCCGGAACCTTGAGGGCCTTGCGTACGGCAACCTGCGTATTGCGTTTGTAGCCGTTGATGAGGATGCCGGAAACCGAGCCCGCCTTGTCAAGGAGCTTGCAGCCGTTCGCCTTGGCTTCTTCGGCCGTGATCATGTTGATGCGGTCGGCGCCTTGGGGAATCGAGCCGCAACCCGCGAGAAGGATGGCGAGGGGGGCGAGAAGGAGGAGTTTCTTCATGATGATAAAAAATCAAAGGAGTTGGGAAAAGACAGTGAAATGCTGCGCACCAGGAGATTTTATCGTACAGAGAAGAAAGAGAGTCGGGAAGGACGCAAATAATTGACATTGTGTCGGAGGTCTTGAGATCGCCCGCCGCGCAATGATGTTCCGCCGACGATGATCAGCCCATCACGGCGTAGAGCGGGTAGCCCGCAGCCACGCCGAAATGACGTGCACGAAGCCACGGAGGAGGTGCGAGCACACGAAGTAATGGCTTTCGGTCACTTGCGCAGCATGCGCTCTGCGATGCGGACCATCCAGTCGAGGCCGCCCGCGCGGCGCTTCTGCTCTCTCGGCGCGAAGAAACGGACCTGCTGACAAACCGCATCTGAATGTCGGGCGGGTTCGGCGGCTTCCTGTCCTAGGTCGCCCCTGTGCGTTTCGCGGGAAGCGCTCTCCAAGGGTGTACAATCAAAATTTCTTTTCATTTCCATCGGAGAGCCGTATGCAGAGCGTCTGGATGCTCGTCTCATCCTTTTTCTTTTCATTGATGGCGGCATTCACGAAGCTCGGGGCCACGGACTTTGGCACGTTCGAGCTCGTCTTTTATCGTCAGATCGTCGGCTGCGGCCTCATTTTCCTCTGGGTCGTCGCGACGCACCGCACGGTCGTGACGCACCTCGTTCCCTCGCATCTCAAGCGAAGTCTCCTCGGGACGCTCGCGCTCCTCATCTGGGTCTACGCGCTCGGACGGCTGCCCCTCGGCACGGCCATGACGCTCAACTACACGAGTCCGCTCTTCATGGCCGCGATCGTCTCCTATCTCGCGGTGCGGGCGGGAGAGGCGCTCGAGAAGAAACTCATCGCCTGCGTGATCTTCGGCTTTTTCGGCATCACGCTCATTTTGCGGCCCGACGTGGGGGCGAGCGACCTCATGCCGAGCCTGATCGGCGCGACCTCGGGGTTCTTTGCGGCGCTTGCGCAGTTTCAGGTGCGCCAGCTCGCCAAAATGCGCGAACCTGCGTGGCGCATCGTTTTTTACTTCACGCTCACGGGCACCGTGGCGGGCGTGATCGGACACTTTCTCTGGGAGGGACCGCTCACCGCCATCACGTTCGACAACGTCTGGGCGCTCGCGGGGATGGCCGTTTCGGGCGTCATCGCGCAGCTTGCCATGACGCGCGCATGGAGCGGCGGCAACGTCCTCGTCACGAGTTGCTTTCAATTCTCCGCCATCATCTTCGCGTCCCTCATCGGTTGGATTTCCTTTGACGAACCCATTTCGCTCCTTACGGGCACGGGGATCGGCGTCATCATCATTGCCGGCGTCACGGCGACGCTCGAGACGCGAAAGAAAAAGAAGCCCGAGCCCCAATCCTGAGGCCGCGGCGGCAAGACCGCTTTTTCTCTTCGGGGAAAGAGGCTTCGTTTGCTACAATTCGCCTCTTCAAAACTTTTGAGCAGGATTTCCATGCAGACACCACGACAATCGCGGCGCGTGCGCTTCGTTTTGTGCGAGCCGAGTCATCCGGGGAACATCGGATCGGCGGCGCGCGCCATCAAGACCATGGGATTTCGCGACCTGCGCGTCGTGGCGCCCCGCGAAGCCGGCTTTCGTACGCACGAGGAGGCGATCGCCTTCGCGACGAGTTCCGTCGACGTCCTTGAAGCCTGCCGCACGCACGCGACTTTGGCCGAGGCGCTCGAAGGCGTGACTTTCGCCTGGGCGTTGACGGGCTACGACCGCGAGTTCGGACCGCCGATGTCGCCCCTGCGCGAGGCCTGCGGAAAGACCTGCGACTGGCTCGAGAGCTTCCCCGAAGGAGACGTAGCCTTCGTCTTCGGGTGCGAGCGAAGCGGTCTCACGAACGAGGAGGTGCTTCTCTGTCAGGGCCAGGCCGCGATCGCGGCGGATCCCGAAAGTCCTTCGCTCAATCTCGCGCAGGCCGTGCAGCTCACCGCCTACGAAATGCACATGGCGGGCCTTGCCCGCGAAGGACACGAGGGCGCCCTCTACGATTGGCAGCGGCGCTTCGAAGGAGAAGCGCCCGCCACGAACGAAGCCGTAGAAGGGTTCTACCGCCACTGGGAAGAGGCCATGACGGCCTGCGGCGTGCACGATCCCGCAAAGCCCAAGAACCTCATGTCGATTACGCGTCGGCTCTTCTCGCGCGCGAATCTCACGCAAACCGAAATCGATCTTCTGCGCGGCATCTGCGCCGCCGTCATTCGCCCGAAACGAGACCGGGCCGGATCGAAGAAACCTTCCGGAGGAACCGATGTTTGAGAAGACCCGTACGCTCCTTGCCGTCTACCGCGCGCGCGACCCGCGGGGCCTCACCGCGGCCGACACGCTCTTTCGCGCACCGGGCTTTCACGCGGTCCTCGCGCACCGCGCCGCGCACTTCTGCGCGCTGCAGGGCTGGCGGGGTCTAGCCGACGGCATCGCCGCGCTCTCCGCTCAGATGACGGGCGTTCGGATTCATGCCGACGCCCGCGTGGGCGAAAACGTCTATCTTGCGCCGGGCGTCTGGCTCGGACCCGACGCGGTCGTCCCCGACGGCGCCGAAGTCTTTCCCGAGGGGCCGGCGCTCCTTGCGGCGCCGGGCGCCGAAAGCGACGAAGAACGTCTCAAGAAGGTGGAGGGGGCGCTCTCCGAGGCGCTCCTTCTGATCCGCGCGCAGGAAGAGAAAATCGGGGCGCTCGAAGAGCGCTGCCGCAAGCTCGAATCACGCCAATCCGCACCTTCGCGGGAGACCGCCAAGTCCATGCGCCGCAAGGCGGGACGCCGCCGTTCTTCGCCTTCGCGCGACGCAAAGCACCAGGGCGTTCCCGCCTCGGTGGAGACGGCCGCCAAGGCCGCGGCCCTCACGGCCGAAGTCGACCCCGAAGGAGCGTCGAAGGACTGATTCCGCGGGGTAATACCGCAAACAAGGCAAAAATCCCCTGCGCCCCGCCCTCCGCGGGGCGCTTTGCTTGCTACACTTACCCAATCGCCAGGGCCCGCGGGGCCCCAAGCGTGGATTCCCGCCAGAAAAGACGCGGCGGCCGGACGGATCCTCTCCGCTCTCCCCCAATTCTCGGCCGATCTTCGTCGGAATCCCGATTCTTCGACAAAACAAACGCTTTCGGATCGGGACCCTCCTCAAAAGCACTGCAGGATCTCGAACCGCCCGAGCCGAAGGCTGCAAATCAGGAAAGAAAACATCATGAGAATCAACGCGCTTGCTTCCGTCCTCGTCGCCTGCGGGCTCACGCTCACCCTTGCCGGCTGCGGCGAAAAGACCGAACCCGCCCAGCCTGCGGCCGCAGGCAAGGACGCTTCCGTCACGATCACCGTCGGTGCGAGTCCCGTGCCGCACGCCGACATTCTGAAGTTCATCACGCCGCAGCTCGCCAAGGAAGGCGTCACCCTCAAGGTGATGGAGTTCACGGACTACATCAAGCCGAACCTTTCGCTCGCCGACAAGGAAATCGACGCCAACTTCTTCCAGCACAAGCCCTATCTCGACGAATTCTGCGCCGACCGCGGTCTCAAGCTCTCGAGCCTCACGGCCGTGCACATCGAACCGATGGGCGTCTATTCCCGTAAGGTGAAGGGCATCGCCGACGTCGCCGAAGGCGCTCAGGTCGCGATCCCGAACGACCCGACCAACGGCGGCCGCGCGCTCAAGGTTCTCGAAACCGCCGGCCTCATCAAGTTGAAGCCCGAAGCCGGCATCCTCGCCACGGTGGGCGACGTTGCGGAAAATCCGAAGAAGGTGAAGTTCATCGAAATCGAATCCGCCCAGCTTCCGCGCGCCTTGGACGACGTCGACCTCGCCGTCATCAACTCCAACTACGCGCTCGGCGCCAACCTGAACCCCCTCAAGGACGCCATCGCGATCGAAGCCAAGGATTCGCCCTACGCCAACGTCGTGGCGGTCCGTACGGGTGAGGAAAACCGCGCCGAATTCCAGAAGCTCAAGGCTGCGCTTTCGTCGCCCGAATTGAAGAAGTTCCTTGAAGAACACTACAAGGGCGCCGTGGTTCCCGCCTTCTGATGCGGATAACGCAGTCCTCTGAACAAAACAACCCCGGTCCGAAACGGCCGGGGTTGCGTCATTTTTGGGGGAACGGCGGAACGCTCAGTCCCACCAGGCGCACTCGAGGATTTCGAAGAGATCTTCGTCCGAGAGTTCCTCCGGGTCGCACCGGAAGAGTGCGCCCATGGCGCTTCGGGCATTGTCGATGAGGTCCGGGAAGTCTTTCTTCGAAAAGCCCGCCTCCCGCCATGAGAGGTTCGCAAGACCGCAGGCAATGAGAAGGTGGTGTAGCACCGCAAGGAAATCGGCGGGTGCCGCCGCTCTCGGGAAGCCGAGCGCACGGGCAAGATCGACGAAGCGCTCGTGTGCGGCGCCCTTGTTGATAAGGTGGCGGAAGTAGGCGAAAGCCAGCATGGCAAGACCCTGACCGTGAGTGAGGTTCGGATTCTTTGCGCTCAGCGCATGCTCCAAGGCATGAAGCGAAATGCAGCCCGCAAGCGACTCGTTGACGCCCGCGAGCGTCGCGGCAAGCGACACGTCGCTTCGCGCGTGAAGATCATCTCCCTTCCTCACGGCCGTGACGAGCGACCTTCCGAGAAGCCGCACGGCTTCGAGCGCAAAGAGGTCGGATACGGGCGAGGCGCGGCGGTTGAGATAACCTTCCGCCGCGTGACAGAGGGCGTCAAAGCCTTGACAGGCCGTGAGAAAGGGCGGCACCGAGAGCGTGAGCGAGGGATCGACCACCGACATCGTCGGATAGGTTCCTCGGTTTCCGAAGGCGATCTTTTCGCCCGTTTCAAGTTTTCCGAGCACGATCCAGGGATCGGCCTCCGACCCGGTCCCCGCGGTGGTGGGGATGAGGAGCGTGGGAAGCGACGGGTGCGCCGGGCTCTTGCCGCCGCCCGTGCCGCCCCGCACGTAGTCCCAGACGTCGCCTTCGTTCACCGCCGTCATGGCGATCGCCTTCGCGACGTCGAGAGCCGAGCCTCCGCCGAGTCCCGTCACGAAGTCGACGCCTTCGCTGCGTGCGAGGGCCGAGGCCTCCATGACGAGCGTGTCGGTCGGGTTCGGAAAGACGCGGTCGAACAAGACGATTTCGACGCCGCGGGCCGCGAAAAGCTCCTTCACGCGGTCAAGAAGGCCCGAGCGCACGAGCGAACCGCCCGACGTAGTGACAAGGAGCGTCTTCTTCCCCGGCATCGGGAGCTTTGCAAGACGCTCGAGCGCGCCCGTCCCGAAGACGATTCGGGTCGGCAGGGCGAATTCAAAGAGATCGGCGCCGACGCTCATTTGGCTTGACCCCAGACGTCGGCCCAGTCGCCCGTGAGCGCTCCCTTGGCGTAGTCGACGACGCGGTTTTCAAAGAAGTTCGTGTGCGAGACCCCGAGCATGGCGTCGACCCAGGGAAGGGGATTGTCGCCCGAGCCGAAGATCGCCTTGAGGCCGAGCCCCGCGAGGCGGCGGTCGGCGATGTAGCGGATGTAGGCGCGCACTTCGTCCTTCGTGAGGCGCTTCATGTCGGTCACGCCGAAGGCGAGCTCGATGAAGCGGTCTTCTAGCGTCACCATGGTTTCGGCGATTTCGTAGATCTTGCGCTTCAAGTCGTCCGTCCAGACTTCCGGATTTTCCTTCACGTATTCGCGGAAGATCTTCGTCATCGATTCCGTATGGAGCGTTTCGTCGGCGATCGACCAGGCGATGATCTGGCCCATGCCCTTCATCGTGCCGTTTCGCGTGAAGTTCAGAAGCATCACGAAGCTCGAAAAGAGCTGCATGCCTTCGGTGAAGGCCGAGAAGGCCGCGATCTGCGCCGGGAGGTCGCGGTCGTCCTTTTCGACTTCCCGGAAGAAGTCGTGCTTGGCGGCCATCGCCTCGTATTCCATAAACTCGTTGTAGATCGACTCGGGGAGGCCGAGCGTCTCGATGAGATGCGAATAGGCGGCGATGTGCACGGCTTCGCGCGCGGCGAACGAGGAGAGCATCATCCGGATTTCGGGCTGCCGAAAGCGCGGAAGGTAGACGTTCACGTAGGCGCCCGAGACGTCGATGTCGCCCTGGGTGAAAAAGCGAAGGATCTTCGTCAGAAACTCGCGCTCGTCGTCGGTGAGTTTGCTTCGGTAGTCCTTGACGTCCTCCATCATCGGAACTTCCGTCCAGAGCCAGTGCATCTGTTCGGACTGCATGAAGGCCTCGTACGCCCACGGATAGGCGAAGGGCTTGAAGGCGGTGCGTTCGGCGAGAAGCCCCGAGACGGGGGCGGTCTTCTTCTGTTCAGTCATTCTTATTCTCCCATCAGCCTTCGCAGGCAAGGCAGGTCGTGTCGTCGGCGACGGCGCGCATGTCGATTTCGTCTTCGATGCGCTTTCGCTTCATCCGAACGCCCACGCGGTCGGCCTTGCGCAGTTTGTCGGAGCGGTTGTAGTAGAGCGACTTCAAGCCCTTCTTCCACGCAAGGAAGTGGCAGGCGTGCAAATACGACACCGACACGTCGGGCGGGAAGAAGAGGTTGAGGCTCTGTCCCTGATCGATGTAGGCCTGGCGGTCCGCGGCGAGGTCCACGAGCCAGCGCTGATCGATTTCGAAGGCGGTCTTGAAGACCGTCCGCACGGATTCCGGCAGGTCTTCGCGGTGTGCGACCGAACCGTCGTGCGCGATGAGGTCCGCCCACACTTCGTCCGTGTCGAGACCGCGCTTGGCGAGTTCCGCCTTGAGGAATCGGTTCTTCACGATGTAGGCGCCCGAGATCGTGTCCTGCCGGTAGATGTTCGCGCGGTACGGTTCGATCGAGGGGCTCGTGCCGCCCATGATGAGGGAGGACGACGCATTGGGCGCGACCGCCGTGTGATGCGAGAAGCGACGCGCCACGCCCGCGTCCGCGGCGTCGGGGCAGGGACCGCGCTCTTCGCAGAGCTTCGCGTCCGCAGCGAGCGCGGCGTCGCGGATGTGGCGGAAGATCCTCATGTTGACGGACTTCGCAAGCGCCGATTCGAGCGGAATGCCCTTTTTTTGCAGGTAGGCGTGAAAGCCGAGGGCTCCGAGCCCGACGGATCGTTCGCGCTCGGCAGAGTGGCGGGCCTTCGCGAGATGCTTGGGCGCGTGATCGATGAAGTACTGCAGGACGTTGTCCAAAAATTCCATCGTGTCGGCGATGAAGTCGGGGTGGTCCTTCCAGTCGTCGAAGTATTCGAGATTGAGCGACGATAGGCAGCAGACTGCCGTGCGGGTCTCCGACGTCGGGAGGAAGATTTCCGTGCAGAGGTTGGAACCCCGGATGCGAAGGCCCCTTTCCTTAAGCCAGGAGGGCAGCGCGCGGTTCGCCGTGTCGAGGAAGACGAGATACGGTTCGCCCGTATGCATGCGCATTTCCAGAATGCGCTGCCAGAGGTCGCGCGCCGAGATCGTCTCGACGACTTCGCCCGTGGCGGGGTTCTTGAGATCCCACGAATCGTCCGCGTTTTCGTCGCGCATCGAAGCCTCGATTTTCTCCATGAAGGCGTCCGTGAGGTTGACCCCGTGGTGCAGGTTCAGAGCCTTCAGGTTCTGGTCGCCCGTGGGTTTGCGCATTTCGACGAAGGGAATGATGTCGGGGTGGTCCGCGTCGAGAAACGCAGCGTAGGAGCCGCGTCGAGTCGAGCCCTGTCGGTAGGCGAGGCAGGCCGCGTCGTAGACCTTGAGGTGCGGCATCACGCCCACGCTCTTTTCGTCGGCGTTGCGGATGCCCACGTGAATGCCCACGCCGCCCCCGGCCATGGAAAGGCGGTTCACTTCGCTCAGCGTCTCGACGAGACCGTCGGCGCTGTCGGCCATGTAGGTGAGGTAGCACGAGACGGGGAGGCCGTTTTTCGAGCGCCCGAAGGAAAGAATCGGCGTCGAAAAGGAGAGCCAGTGGCGCGAGGCGTAGTCGTAGATGCGCTGCGCGTGGGCGTCGTTCGAGGCGAATTGCTCGGCGACGAAGGCGAGGCGTTCCTGCGGGCTCTTTTCGTCGGGACGCATGTAGCTTTCATGAAGCCGGATGAGGCCGAGCTCGTCAAAGAGCGCGTCGCGGGAGAGATCGATTTTCACGGTCATGGGTAGGGATCCTGATTGTGGTCGACGGAGGTCTTCTCGCCTTGGCGGGCACAGAGGACCGGTCGAAGGAGAAAAGACGGTGATCCGCAAGATATTGTGTTTTCTTCTTTGCGAACCGCCTTGGGTGGGGTGTCAAAGAGAGACGAGGAATCATCTTACTGGATCGCTCGGGATTTCGCCAATGTGCGCAGTCTATGTTTCGAGTGAGCGGCGTCTATCGGAACGATCGTGCAGTGGAAGGGGGCGGGCGGATTCCGGCGGCCGCAAGGTATGAAAAACCCCGCGGGCTCGATGCGGCGCGGGGTTCGGAGAGGGCTTGCCGATCAGGATCAGTCGACGATCTCGGCCTTTTCGATGACGACGTCTTCACGGGGAACGTCGCCGTGGAAGCCGCGCGTGCCGGTCTTCACCTTGGCGATGGCGTCGACCACGTCGGTGCCGGCCACGACCTTGCCGAAGACGGCGTAGCCCCAGCCCTGCGGCGTCGGGGAGGTGTGGTTGAGGAAGTCGTTGTCCACCACGTTGATGAAGAACTGCGCCGTGGCAGAGTGCGGATCCATCGTGCGGGCCATGGCGATCGTGTAGCGGTCGTTCTTGAGTCCGTTGGCGGCCTCGTTCTGGATCGGCGCGTGCGTTTCCTTCTGGTGCATGCCGGGGAGGAAGCCGCCGCCCTGGATCATGAAGCCCGGGATGACGCGGTGGAAGATCACGCCGTCGTAGAAGCCTTCCTTGACGTAGGTTTCAAAGTTGGCGGACGTGAGCGGGGCGCGTTCATGGTCGAGCTCGATGTCGATGACGCCCATGTTGGTGGTGAAGCGAATCATGTGTTTCTCCAGAAACCGGCCCGAGGCCGGTGAAAACGGATGGCGGACGGGACGCAAGAGCGCCCGCGTCCGAAACGGGTTCCGCATTGTTGCACATTTCGGGCTCGTCCGAAAGGCTGATCCCGTGAAAAAGGTGACCGGTTGTGACCGCTGCGGTTCGGCTCCGCCGTTCGTCCCTCCTGGTTTTTCCGGATCTCGCCCGACGGCTCCGATCGTTGACGCCCGGTTCCGCCTCCGGTTACGCTGCAACGTTGTTTCATGGAAAGAGGAAGAGCATGCGGGAGTGCGAAAAGGACCGTGTAGGACTTTTTGAATGCCTTTTGACGCGGGGGCTGCAGTCGGCGCTCGCCGACCGGGCACTCACGACGCAGGCCGCGGACGAAGATCGGGATCTGCTTTTTGCGCTTTTGTACCGCCATGCGGCGACGGCCCTTCGCAGGGCGATCGGAGAAGCCCTCGAAAAGGAAGAGGACGGGGAAAGCGTCGCAAAGGCCCGGGCCATCGTCGAGCGGGTGCTCGGAGAAATCGACCGCACCCCGTCGGGAGATTCGCTCTTTGCGGATCCTCTCTCGGTGCTTCTCGCCGCCGACCGCCTGAATCCCGTTCCGGGCGAGCCCCGTTGGGCGGACGCGGTGCGGCCCGAGACGTCCTTTTCGCAAACGACGCTCCTTACGGGCGCCCGCGGGGAGCCCGCGCTCCTCGATGAACTGCGGCGCGAAACCGAAACGGCCGAAAGCGTCGACTGGCTGGTTTCCTTCGTAAAGATGTCGGGGCTTCGTCCCATGATGCCGGTGCTCGAGCGCTTCGCCGAGCGGGGCGGACGGCTGCGCGTCGTCACGACCACCTACATCGGCGCGACCGATCCGGAAGCGGTGCTCTGGCTTTCAAGCCTTCCCAACGCCGAAATCTTCGTGGCCTACGACACGGGCGCGACGCGTCACCACGCAAAGTCCTATCTTTTCCATCGCTCCCACGGCCTCTCGACCGCCTACGCGGGAAGCGCCAACCTTTCGAAGGCGGCGCTCAGCTACGGCCTCGAGTGGACCGTCAAGGTGACGGAAACGTCCGATGCGGCGCTTCTCGAGCGCATGAAGACGATTTTCGACGCCTACGTGACGGACGAGGAGCGCTTCAAACGCTTTGACGCCGCGCGCGACGAAGCGAAGCTTCGCGAGGCGATTCTCGAGGCCAGGCGCGGCGAGTCGGGCGCCTCCCTATCGTCGGCGACTCCCTTGTCGACCTTCGGGATCGAACTTGAACCCTATCCCTTCCAACAGGCGATTCTCGAGCGTCTCGACGCCGCAAGAACCCTGCACGGCGAGACAAAATCGCTCGTCGTCGCGGCGACGGGAACGGGAAAGACGATGATCGCGGCCTTCGACTATCGGGAAAGGGCGAGGAGACTCGGACGACGCGAGAATCTCCTTTTCGTCGCGCACCGCGAGGAAATTCTCCTTCAGGCGAGAAACGCTTTCCGATACGTGCTCAACGACATGAATTTCGGCGAACTTTTCACGGGGCGCGAAACGCCCAAGGAGCACCGCCACGTCTTCCTCTCGGTGCAGACGGCCGCAAGCCGCGACCTCGCGCATTTCTATCCGCCCGAACACTTCGAGTACGTGGTCGTGGACGAATTCCACCACGCCGCGGCCCAGAGCTACCGGGCGCTTCTCGATGCGCTCCGTCCGAAGGTCCTTCTCGGCCTCACGGCCACGCCCTGGCGCGGGGACGGGCGGGACGTGCTCGAGCGGTTCGGCGGACGCATCACGGCCGAACTCGGTCTCGGCGAGGCGATCGACCGGCAGCTTCTCGTACCCTTCGACTACCTGATGGTGACGGACCCGGTGTCGCTCGCCGGCCTCAAGTGGACGCGTGGAAGCTACGCCGCGTCCGAACTCGAAGCCCTCTACACCGAAGGCAGGTCGGCGGGGGACCGCGACCGTGCGGTGCTCGGAGCCCTTCGCCGTTACCTCCCAGACCTCTCCGACGTGCGGGGGATCGTCTTCTGCGCGGGGCGCCTCCATGCGGCGCACGTTGCGAGGGTACTGTGCGAAGCCGGCATTCCCGCGGCCGCGATCGACGGGGAAACTCCCGCCGAAGAACGCCGGAATGCGCCGAGAAGGCTCGTGAGCGGCGAACTTCGTTTTCTCTGTACGGTCGACGTCTACAACGAGGGCGTCGACATTCCCGAAGTGAACACGGTTCTCTTCCTGCGCCCGACCGAGTCGGTGACGGTCTTCCTGCAGCAGTTGGGGCGCGGCTTGAGAAAGTGCGCGGACAAAGTGCGTCTCACGGTGCTCGACTTCGTGGGCACGGCCAGAAAGGAATTCTCGTTTGAGGCTCGCCTTCGCGCCCTTACGCGTTTGGCGACGGCGAACGTCGTGGACCTCGTGCAGGGAACCGATTCGACTCTTTTGCCGCTCGGCTGTACGCTCACTCTCGAAAAGCAGGCCATGGAGGACGTCCTCGACAACATCAAAGCGCACCGCAGGCTCAAGGGGCGCGAGCTCGAGGCGGCGGGCGAATGGTTGGCGCGGCAGACGGGAGAGCCCAAGTTTACGGACTTCCTGCGCTCGCAGAATCTGCGCGTCAAAGACTGGCCGCTCTGGGTGTCGGGCGTCGAAAAGGGGAGGGACGATCTCTACTTTGAAGACGTCCTCGCCCGCGCAGGGGGCGGGCGCGAAAGGGCCGTTTCGGTTCCGCAGGCCTTTCGCCTCACGAAGACGGCCTTTTTGCGCGTATGCCGCAAGAACGGTTACTCGTCGCTTGCCGACCTTCTGCGTGACCTGCGGGAAGGGGCGCCCTTTGAAGCCTTTACGGCGCGGCAGAGGGCCAACTGGGTGCTCTTCACCTTCGCCTGGATCGAGGCGGAGGTACGCAAGTACGGGGGCAATCTCCCGGCTGCAAAGGCCTTCTACGAAGCGCTTCTGGAAAATGCCGGATGGCGCCGCGCCGTGACGGGACTTCTCGAGGCGCTCCTTGCGGACGTCGACTTTCTGAGTCCGCCCGCAACGGTCCCCGACGACGTGCCGCTCGAACTTCACGCCTCCTATTCCGCACGCGAAGCCTTGGCCGCCTTCGGCTACGAACAGGCCGCCAATTTCCGCGAGGGCGTCCTCTATCTCAAGGACAGGCGCGCAGACCTCTTTTTCGTCACGATCGACAAGGAGGAGCGCCACTTCGCTCTCTCCCGTCGGTACGACGACTACGCCATGAACGCGAACCACTTTCATTGGCAGACGCAGTCGACCACGCGCTCCGAGAGCGACAAGGGCCGGCGCTACCGGGCCGTCGACTTTCGCAACGGGGACGCGCCGCAGGCGCATTTGTTCGTGCGCGAAAAGAAGATCGAAAAGGGCGTGACGCAGGCTTTTGTCTACTTGGGGCGCTTGGCGTACGTGTCGGATACGGGCGAGTGTCCGATGTCGATCGTGTGGGAACTCGAAACGCCGATTCCCGCGCGGTGGCTCGACCGCTTTACGCGTTAGAACCTTCCCGTAGCCGGTCGAACCGGAGATAGACATGAGGCCGCATAGAAGTCCTTTTGAATCCGTACGGCCTCAGGTCAATTCAGGGCGGGATCAGTCGATTAGAACCCTGTCATTTCTGGGCGTGTCAGTGCGCCCATTCCTTCAAAACCCTGCCACATCTGGGGCGGCGTCCGAAGGGTTCCCTTCAAAACCCTGTCACATCTGGGAAGAATGAGACATTCCGATCCTTCAAAACCCTGTCACATCTGGGACCGTAGGCACAAAACCGCCTTCAAAACCCTGTCACATCTGGGTCGATGATGCTCGACGCCCCTTCAAAACCCTGTCACATCTGGGGCCCTGCTTTTCCGGCTTCCTTCAAAACCCTGTCACATCTGGGTGTGTCAGTCCGCACAGTCCTTCAAAACCCTGTCACATCTGGGCGCCCAATTTCACTAGATCCTTCAAAACCCTGTCACATCTGGGGTGGATCCTTAGCCCCTGCCTTCAAAACCCTGTCACATCTGGGGCTTGAAGGGATTGAGCGTCCTTCAAAACCCTGTCACATCTGGGGCGCGGCTATGAAAAAGGTCCTTCAAAACCCTGTCACATCTGGGCTGATGGCGACGCGGAAGCCTTCAAAACCCTGTCACATCTGGGTCTTCGATCGGGAAAAAGGCCTTCAAAACCCTGTCACATCTGGGAAATTCCGGGCGTCAAGCAACCTTCAAAACCCTGTCACATCTGGGGTCAGAGAACGAACCCAACCTTCAAAACCCTGTCACATCTGGGTGATTACCACAAATCATTTGTGGTGCATAGAAAATTCGGAGTAAAAAGGATGTAAACTGATGGGAAAAGTCAGCCTTTCCTCATGGAGTTTTCTGTTTCGACATGGAGTAACCCATGATCGTAGACCCGAACCAACATCCCGATTTTATCTGGACGTGGAAGAGCAATGCCCGCAATGCGAAGGTAAGCTTGTGGATTCCTTACTTTTCCGCTGTCGAAAAGGTGTCCCGCACGAAGACCTGGACCATCGCATACAACGGAGGCGAGCTGAGCGTCGATTTGAAAACGGTGGACTTCATTATGTTCTACGGCGCCTGCGGAGAATTGCCGTTGGAATTTCTGGATGCGCTCGCTCAGCAGAAGATTCCCTTCATGATCCATCGGCGCAATCTGGTGGACCCCTATGTCTTCTTTCCCTCCGTTCACTCGGACAACGAGAATGTACTGACGAGGCAGATTCTGGTGCGTGAACACGCGCAAAAGAAGACGTATGTCGCCAAGACGCTGATTCGGCACCGTTTCCGCAAGTTTGAGCCGTTGATTTCAGTGCCCGACATGTTCTACAAAGAACTCGCCCGGGCGAAAACCGTGGATGCGGTGCGGCAGATCGAGGCGAAAACCTCCGCCCGCTATTGGGAAGCATGGTTCGAAAAGCTTGATGTGGAGGCGTCCCGACGCGACAATGGACCGTTGTCGGCCGCACTCGACGCAGGCTCAAAGTTTCTCTACGGCGTCATTCTGCGCTGGATTCTCTTTCACAAACTCTCCGCTTGTCACGGCTATCTTCATGAACCCACGGGGTATCCGTCTCTGGTCTATGACTTGATGGAACCTTACCGCTACATCATTGAGGAGAGTGCGGCGGCGGCTTATGCCTCCGTCGACGATAAGGAGAGCGAGAAAAAGCTCGTGGCGGCGACGCTCAATACGCTCAAGGAAGCGCTTGACGTCGTGGTCTACGTACCGGAAACCAGGCAATACGTACGGCGCAAAAACCTGCTTCACGGCGTGGTGCTCGCCTTGCGCGCCTACCTGCTCGACGAGAGCGTCCGCCTTGTCATCCCGACGGAGGGCGCAAAAAAAGGCGGAAGACCGCCGAAAGTCGGCTATCGTCTACCCGGAGAAACCAAGCCAAGAAGTGGGTGAAATGGGGGTAAGTGACAGGCATCGACCCCCGGCGATGTCCCTCCGGCCAAGGTAAGGAGGTCTGCAAGCAGACGGTCCGAAAGCCGGAAGGAGTTTGAACGTAGTGTAGCAAATTCAACCTCAACCGATTTCCGAAAATGTCTAATCAAGTCCTGAAACTGCGTGATCTGCCCTCAGGTCAAGTGCTGAAGAATTTCCGTCGACGTTTGGCTTCAATCGGTACAAGACCGACTGACGCCATGCTGACGACCAAGTTCAAACTCGAGCTTCCCGCGGGATGTCCGCTTCGTGAGGATGCCGCCACGTTTGACGAGTGCCGGAAACTCTATGACGTGGTGGAAGGTTGCGGAAACGGTACGCTCACCGGTTTTCTTTTTTCCGTCATTCTTTCCGGCTTTCGGATTTTTCCGGACGGCAAGACGGCCGAGATTTTCGCCAACCGTTCCGTCTACGACGAGGACGAATTCCGGAGTGCTCTGGTCGAGGCGGTGGGTGCGCCTTTGCCCCGATTTACCGTGAAGGCGCTCATCAAGCGACTTCAGATGGAGGTGCGGGCTCGCGGCAACAAGGACAACCGCTTCGTTGCCGAAGTCATGATGAAGGAATATCGGCAGACCCTCTGCGGTAAGACCCTCCCCAAAGGAGTCGATGAATCCTACGTCGACCGGCTCTTTGAAGAAATGGCCCGGGAGCTGACTTCGCGCTACCGCTCCTGGAACGAACTCAAGGGCGATCTGCTCGGCGCTTGTAAAGCGGTGGACGCGGCGCTCCGAGGCTTCGGAGATTTTCCTTCTCTGGCAACGATGGTGACGCGGGCCGCTGCACGTAGATTGCCGAAGGATTCGACAATCGTCTTCGATCCTCAATCGCCTTGTATTGACGTACAAACGATCGGGGTCGACGCCATGCCCTATGCGGCGGTGTCGACGATTCTTTCGTATCCCGAAAGTGTCGGTGAAAAGAGACGGGATTTCGTCCAAAATCACCTTACGACGCCCTCGGCGGCGGGCCTGAGTTGGCTATTCAATCGGGGACTGGAACTTTTTTCGGAGGAAAGCGTCGAAGAACTTTGTCGGCTCTTTCATGTGCCGGAAGATCAACGGACCCGCATAGTTCAAATTCAGAATGCGGCCCGAGCGACCCCGAGGCAAAGCTTTTTCCTGAAGAAGGGCGGCGCTCCCCTCGGATACCACGATTTTCGAAGCGCCTTTGCCGGCCGCATCAACAGTTGGACGGCAAACTACCTCAACCGTCTTGAAGAACTGCAGGGACTTCTTCACGATCTGACGGACGAACTTCGGTTGCCCGACCTTGTCCGAAACGGCGAGGACTTTCTCGCAACAACCGACTGCCGTCGGGAAGAGGTGGAGATTTTGTGCCGAAGCTTTTCACGGGAGCGCGATCGTGCGCAGACGGCTGTGGAGCATCTCATCGGCGCCGATCCCTTGCAGGTGGTGAGCGACGTTGCGGCGATCGAGGAATACAGTCGAATCGTCAACCGCCTCTGCGCCATCAAGGAGCAGATCGTCAATTCGCTCCGACAGGCCGAGGACGACAAGGCTTCCCGTTGGACTGCGCTCTGGTCCGAGGTCAAAGATGAATTTCAACCGTGGGAGAAGCTCATCCGTCTGCCGAAACTCAACGGCATGTCGGGCGGAGTGCCTCCTGCGCAGGACGAACTTGAAACGATCCTTGCCCGATACTCGGACGTAGGTCGAGGGGCAAGCGAACATTTTGATGCCGTCATGGAGTGGGCGGCCAAAACGGGCGCCGAAGGCGATGTCCTCAAAAAGTTCGCCGAGACGGAACAGCAGCGTGCCGATCAACGCGCTCCGGGCAAATACGATGGTCGGGAACTGGCTTTGCGTCTCGTCCTGCAGCGCGTCGCCCGCGTCGTGCGCGACCGTTCCGACGCATGCGCCGAAAATGTTCGGCAGTGGTTCCTGAAGGAAAACGTCTTTGCCGAGCGCAAGGACTTCAACAAGTTTTTCTTCAACCGTCTGGGGAACCTCTATGTTTCGCCCTTCAGCAACCGCCGTCACGCCGGCTACAAATTGTCCGACGGACTCGTGGAGCGGTCCGGCGCCGTTTGGCGCGAACTGCTCGCCTTGGTGAAGGAGATGAGGGGAGCCTATGCGTCGTTCTCGGAAGCGGGCGAGACGTTCCTGCGTCTTGAAAGCCTCTTGATGGGTATGAGAATCGGCGCTCTCACGAAGAACATCCCCGCGGAAGTCGCCGCTCTTCGTCTCGACGACGAAACTGCGCTCGAGAGCGTTTCCGAAGGTCTGAAGCTTCAGCTCCAACAAGCCGAAGTGCCGCCCTCGGTACTTGCCAAGGCCTTCAACGTCTATGTCAGTCTGCTGAGCGGTTGCCTGATCGCCCTGCGGCGCGAACGCTTTTTCCTTCGCACCAAGTTCTCCTTCGTCGGCAACACGGCGCTCGTTTACGTTCCGAAGGAAAAGAGCTGGCCGATGCCCTCGCGCTACGAAGCATCGCCCTCCTGGACTCCGATTTTCGAAAACGACGTGTTGGTGCGGCTCTCGACCGGGGAAGTGGAGGTTGCCGAAACCTTCCGTCGCGCCGTTGCGCTCTGGGGACGAACGACGGATCCCGTCCTGAAGAAAGCTTTGCGGGAACTCTTTCATCAGTTGCCGCACGACTGGTGTTGTCAGGTCTCGGTTCGGAGTTCCGGCGACATGACGCCGGCAAAGCGGAAAGAGGATGATCGGGACGTGTTGATCGTGGAGAAGAAAGGAAAGTACGATTCTACGATCATCTCGAAAAAGATTGCGGCCACGGCTCTTGTGCGCCTTGTCGGACCGAGCACCCATAAAGAACGGCTCAACCGTTTGCTGTTGGATGTTGGAGAAGTGGCCTGCGACATGACGTTGCTTGCCGACCAGGAGATCCTTCAGAAAGTGGAGGACGATCGTGTGCATTTGTCGCCGGGAAAACTGCAGTTTTCACTTTCCGTGCCGATTTCGACTCCGGCCGAGCAATGCGAGGACGAAGTGAAGAGCGAGAGAAAATCGACCCACTTCCGAAGAATCGTCGCCATCGACCAAGGGGAACGGGGATTTGCCTTCGCCGTATTCCGACTGGAAGACGCGGGAAAGAAGGGGGCGCAGCCGATTGCTCAGGGATTCGTGAACATTCCGTCCATTCGCCGTCTCATCGCCCGCGTGCATTCCTACCGCAAGGGCAAACAGTCCGTACAAAAGTTCAGTCAGCGCTTTGACTCCACGATGTTTACCCTGCGCGAAAACGTAGCGGGCGACGTGTGCGGTGCCATCGCCGGTCTCATGAGCCGCTATCGCGCCTTTCCGGTGCTCGAACGGCAGGTGAGCAATCTCGCGAGCGGCGGCAAGCAGCTTGAACTCGTCTACAAGATGGTCAACGCCCGTTTCCTGGACGACCGCATTCCGATGCACAGTCTCGAGCGCACTTCTTGGTGGTGCGGGACCTCCGATTGGGTCATCCCTGATTTGTGGGTTGAAGTTCCCGAAAGTTATGCTGTCAAGGCAAAGAAGGACGAGATTCTCGAGAAGGACGGGAAGTTTTACCGAACCCTGCGGATTACGCCGGGGGCGGGCGTGAACGCCAAGTGGACGAGCCGCATCTGCTCGCAGTGCGGCGGCAATGCGATGGAACTGATCGAGAAGGCTCGCGAAGAAAAGGTGAAGACCGTGACGCTCGACGCCAACGGAGAAGTCACGCTCTTTGGCAGGACGCTGCGTCTTTACAAGAGGCCTTCGGAAGAACGGAGCAGGGAAGCCCGGCGCCGCAACGAGCGTGCTCCCTGGACGGAGCCGCGTGCAGACGTCAGGCTTTCTCTCGATGACTTCCGAAGAGCTGTCGCCGAAAACATGCGTCGCCAGCCCAAGAGCCTTCAGAGCCGAGACACGTCGCAGAGTCGCTACTTCTGTGTTTTCACAGATTGCCGCTGCCATAACAAGGAACAGCACGCGGACATCAACGCAGCAGTCAACATCGGACGCCGTTTTCTGGAGAGCCTGTTGCGCGAGTGACGGAGGTTCGTTACGGAAGACTCTCCCGCGTCTCGGATGCGGGAGAGTGTCCGATGTCGATCGTGTGGGAACTCGAAACGCCGATTCCCGCGCGGTGGCTCGACCGCTTCACCCGCTGAGCAAACGGCAGAATCAGGCAAACTTCGCACGGGATTGTGCGGCCCGTTTTGTTTCGGCCGCGATAGCATTGAAAAGCTTCGATTCCTCAAAGAGAGAACATGCCAAAGATCATCTGCCACATGATTGCCTCGGTTGACGGTCGGCTTTACCCGAGCCGCTGGACGCCGGGCCCCGAAGGCGCAGACATCACGACGGTCTACGAAACCGCCGCTTCGCAGTTCAACGCCGCGGGCTGGATGGTGGGCCGCACGACGATGGCCGAATACGCCGACGGCATCATCGAAAAGGAACCCGCCGCGCTTCGCACGGACGGAAGCGTCCCCGAACCCCACACCGGAAACCGTGAAGGCCGTCCGATCGCGGTCGTCTTCGACCCGAAGGGTAAGCTCCACTATCCGGACTCGACTCTTCCCACGGGCGAACATCTGGTCGCCGTTTTGTCGCCCAAAGTGGGCGACGGATACCTCGCGGAACTTCGCGACCGCGGTGTTTCCTACGTCTTCGAAGGAAAGGGCGACGACGCCTTCCCGACGGCGCTCGCCGAAATCGAACGTCGCTTCGACGCGCACACGCTGCTCCTCGAAGGGGGCGGCATCATCAACGGCGCCTTCCTGAAGGCGGGCCTCATCGACGAACTGAGCTTTCTCGTCTATCCCGCGATCGACGGGCTCGCCGGCGTCTCTTCCGTGATCGGCTATCACGGCGCTCCCGGCGAACGCCCCGCCCAAGGACAGCGCCTCGAGCACATTGCGACCGAAACCTTTCTGGGCGGGGTCGTGTGGCTTCGCTATTCGGTGAGGAAGGCCTGATTCCGGGCTTTTCGCCGAAAAAACAGGAAGACGCGGAAAAGCGTTTTTCACAAATCGCAACGGGTCCGGAAACGGGCCCGTTTTCAAATTCTTTTCGCGTGTCGTGTTTCGGAACAAGGAGAGTAGGCATTTTTCCATAGCCTTGCGGCGCCTCATCGTGATAGCCTGATTCGTGAACGATGTCCATCGTCAACCGATTCGGTTTGCGTCCCTAAAACGGAAAAGCGCCGGACGGGGTGGGGGTCGTGGATGATTTTGGAGCCCGGAATCCGTGTCGGGATCCTTCTTCTGATTGAGGTGCATCATGGCGACTTCGAACGAAACCGGTTCGCGATTCGATCCGCAATCCCCAGCCTTCCTACTGGATCTCAAGAACCTTCAGGTCGCTTTCTCGGGCGCGGCACCCGCCGTCCGAAACGTTTCCCTGACCGTCCGTCCCGGAGAGACCGTCGCCCTCGTGGGTGAATCGGGCTCGGGCAAATCCGTCACTTCTCTCGCCGTCATGGGGCTTCTCGAGGCCGAAGGCGGAAAAATCGAAGCGGGCGAAATTCTTCTCCGAACCAAAGAGGGCGCCGTCGTAGACATGCGCTCCGCGAGCGAGAAAACGCGCCGAACCGTGCGCGGCCGCGACGTGGCGATGATCTTCCAGGAACCGATGCGTTCGCTCAATCCCGTCATGACGGTGGGCGAACAGATCGCCGAGGCGCTCCGCAAGGACGGTTTGAAGGACGCCGAGCGCGTCCGCGACGAAACCGTCGCGCTCCTCGAGCGGGTGCGCATCCCCGACGCGGCGCTCTGCGCCAAGCGTTATCCCCACATGCTCTCGGGCGGCATGCGCCAGCGCGTGATGATCGCGATGGCCTTGGCGGCCCGCCCCTCGCTTCTCATCGCTGACGAACCCACCACGGCGCTCGACGTGACGGTGCAGGCCGAAATCCTCGCGCTCATCCGCTCGCTTCAGGAAGAAACCGGCATGGGCGTCCTCTTCATCACGCACGACATGGGGGTCGTCGCCGAAATCGCCGACCGCGTGGTCGTGATGCGCTCGGGCGAAGTGCTCGAAACGGGAGAGGTGAACGAAATCTTCCGCGCGCCGCAAAACGCCTACACGAGAGCGCTCCTTTCGGCCGTGCCGGTGCTCGGCGATCTGCGCGGGGAAGAAAAGCCCCGGTACTTCCGATTGCTATCCGCCGAAACCGGCCGGACCGTGACGCCGCCCGCGGCGGAAATCTCGACGCCGGGCGACGCGCTCGTCGAAGTGCGGGGCTTGAAAAAGGCCTTTCCCGCGCGCCGCCGCTTCTGGTGCCGCGTCACGCACGAAGTGCGTGCCTGCGACGACGTGAGCTTCACGATCCGAAAGGGCGAAACCTTGGCGTTGGTGGGCGAATCGGGCTGCGGCAAGTCCACGACCGGCCGTCTTCTCCTTCGTCTCATCGAAGCGGACGCGGGCGAAATCCTCTTTGACGGGCGTTCCGTTCGGTCGCTCGAAGGAGAGGCCCTGCGCGAAATGCGCCGCTCGATGCAGATGATCTTTCAGGATCCCTACGCGTCGCTCGACCCCCGCATGACGGTGGGGCGCGCCGTGGGCGAACCCCTGCGTCTCTTCACGAAGCTCTCCTCGCGCGAAATCGACCGCGAGGTCGCGGAACTCCTCGAGCGCGTGGGCCTCAAGGCCGACATGGCCAACCGTTATCCCTTCGAATTTTCGGGCGGTCAGCGTCAGCGCATTTCAATCGCCCGGGCGCTTGCTCTGAAGCCCCGCCTCATCGTCGCCGACGAATCGGTGGCGGCGCTCGACGTATCGATTCGCGCGCAGATCGCGAACCTTCTCATGCGTCTGCAGAGCGAGCTCGGCCTTTCCTTCCTCTTCATTTCCCACGACATGGGCGTCGTCGAGCGCATCAGTCACCGCGTGGCGGTGATGCGGGCGGGCCGCATCGTCGAGACCGGGTCGCGTCGAGACGTCTTCGAGCGTCCCCGTCACGAGTACACAAAGCGGCTCCTCGCCGCGGTGCCCGTGGCCGATCCCTCGCGCCGCAGCGACAAGCGTGACGCGGGCGCGCACGAGGTGGTGACGCCTCTGCGCCCGGTCGGCACGCCTTCGAACGTGCCGCCCATGGTCGAAGTCGAGCCCGGCCATTGGGTCTCGCCCGTCTGACGGCCGTTTCGCAAACGCAATCCTCAACGCCTCCCGCGCGGATCTCGGACCGCATTGCGGCCCATGGTCCGCCGAGAGTTCCCCACTCACTCTCCACTTTGCAAAAAAGGAAACCCTCATGAAACCGCGTGCAACGTTTTTGGCGCTTTGTCTTGCCGCAGCCGGTCTTGCCTTCCAACCCGCCTCGGCCGAAGAAATCACGGTGGCCGTAGGCTCGGGCTTTACGACACTCGATCCGTACGACGCGACCGACATGCTCTCGCGCGCCGCGGCCAAGTCCTTCTACGAAGGCCTCTTCACGTTCGACGAGAACATGAAGCCCGTGCCGCAGTTGGCGCAAAGCTGTGAAACGAGTCCCGACGGTCTCGTCTACACGATCAAGCTGCGCCCGAACGTGAAGTTCCACGACGGCACGACGCTCGACGCCGAGGCCGTAAAGCTCAACATCGATCGTCTGCTCGACCCCGCCAATCACCTCTCGCGCCGCACCTACTTCACGCCGATCGAGAAGGTGGAGGTGGCCGATCCCCTGACGGTGCGCATCACGCTCAAGCACCCGCTCGGCACCTTCCTCTCGCGTCTGGCGAACGGCACGGTGCAAATGGTATGTCCGAGCCTCCTGAAGAGCGGCAAGGACGTCGCCTTCAACGCCTGCGGCACGGGTCCCTACGTTCTCAAGGACTACAACCCGAGCGAGCGGCTCCACGTCGTGAAGAATCCGAACTACCGCGTGGCGGGGCTTCCGAAGTTGGACGGCATCCTCTGGCGTCCGGTCGTGGAAAACAGCACGCGCGCGGCCATGGTCCGCACGGGCGAAGCGCAGTTTGCGCACCCGATGCCTGCGGAACAGATCAAGGTTCTGCAGAACGACCCGAAGATCGACATCCTCGTGCAGCCTTCCGTCATCGTGCGGTATCTCTTCATCAACAACCTGCAGAAGCCCTTCACCGACGTGCGCGTCCGTCAGGCGATCAACTACGCCATCAACAAGGAGGCGCTCGCCAAGGTGGCCTTCTCGGGCTACGCCCGCCCGGTGACGGGCGTGGTGCCGGAGGTCTTCGAATTCGCGACGAAGCCCGGTCCCTGGCCTTACGACCCGAAGAAGGCGCGCGAACTCCTCAAGGAGGCGGGCTATCCGCAGGGCTTCGAGACGGTGCTGTGGTCGGGCTACAACAACACGACCGGCCAGAAGGTGATTCAGTTCATCCAACAGCAACTCCGTCAAGTCGGCATCCGAACGACGCTTCGCAGTCTGGAAGCCGGTCAGCGCGTCGCGCTCGTTGAAAGCGTGCAGGATCCGATGAAGGCCGGGATGCGGCTCTATTACATCGGTTGGTCGAATTCGACGGGAGAAATCGACCTGGCGATGCGGCCGCTCTTTCACTCGGAAAGCTGGGCGCCCGCGTTGGCGAACGAAGGCTTCTACAAGAACGAAAAGGTCGACCGCCTTCTCGACGAAGCGATCGCCGAGCCCGACAAGGCTAAGCGCGCGAAGCTCTACGAAGAGGTGCAGTCGACGATCTGGAACGACGCGCCCTGGGCTTTCCTCGTGACCGAAGACGTGACGGGCGCGAGCGTGAAGACCCTGAAGAACTTCCGTCTGCGCCCAGACAGCAGTTATGACTTTTACGAAGCCGAAATCGTGAAGTGACGCCGCGGCGTCGGAGGGCCTGCGGGCCTTCCGACGCAAAGAAATAAGGACAAGAACGATGTTTCGCTATTTCGTGTTGAGGCTCCTGGGGCTCGTGCCGACCATGCTCCTTGTGACGGTGTGCGTCTTCTTCTTCGTGCACCTGTTGCCGGGCGACCCCGCGCAGTTGGCGGCGGGGCCGGAAGCCGACGAGGAAACGGTGCAGATGGTGCGCGAGCGCCTGGGGCTCGACCGGCCCTTGCCCGAGCAGTTCGTGCTCTTCGTGAAGAAGACCGTGACGGGCGACTTCGGGATTTCGATCCGCTCGCAGCGGCCGGTGATCGACGAGGTGGCGGACCGCTTCGGCCCGACGCTTCTGCTCACCGTCGCCGCGATGGCGTGGGCCGTGGTGTTCGGACTCCTGATCGGGATCGTGTCGGCCGTGAAGCGCGGCCGCTGGCCCGACCGGCTCGGCATGGCCTTCGCCGTCTCCGGCATTTCCATGCCGCCCTTTGCGTTGGGGATCCTCCTGATGGAAGTCTTTTCCGTCTGGCTCGGATGGTTCCCGACCGTGGGGGCGGAGAGCTGGCGTCACTACGTTCTCCCGTCGATCACGCTCGGCGCGGGCGTCGCCGCCGTGATGGCGCGCTTTACGCGCTCGGCCCTGATCGAGGTTCTCTCGGAAGACTACGTGCGCACGGCGCGCGCCAAGGGGCTGCCCGCGCGGCAGGTGCTCTCGCGCCATGCGCTTCGCAACGCCCTGATTCCGGTCGTCACGATGATGGGACTGCAGTTCGGCTTCCTTCTCGGCGGATCGATCGTCGTGGAGAAGGTCTTCAACTGGCCGGGGATGGGGCGGCTTCTCGTCGACGCCGTGGAAATGCGCGACTATCCCGTGATGCAGACCTGCGTTCTGCTTTTCTCAATGGAATTCCTGCTCATCAACCTGGCCGTGGACCTGCTCTACGGATGGTTGAACCCGAGCATCCGTTACGGAAACAAGTGAGGGAGAGATCATGACGGTAAACGACAAGGTCGAAGTGAAAACGACCGAAACTTCCGAACCGACCGAACGTCTCCCGGACGCCGCCGAGACGATGCCGGTTTCCACCCGCATCCGCACGCCCTGGACGGACGCCTGCGCGCGGTTTCGCCGCAATCCCGTAGGGATGGCGTCCGCCGTGTTGGTGGCGGCGCTCTTTTTGCTTGCGGTCTTCGGGCCCTACATCACGCCCTTCGATCCCGAAAACCATTTCGACTACGACCACCTGAACGAAGGGCCTTCCGCCGCGTACTGGTTCGGCGTTGATTCGCTCGGGCGCGACGTATTCAGCCGCATTCTTGCGGGGACGCGGATTTCGCTTTTCTGCGGGTTCTTCTCGGTGCTCGCGGGCGCGCTGATCGGCGCGGTGCTCGGACTTCTCGCGGGCTATTACGAGGGGTGGATCGATCGCATCGTCTCGCGCGTTTCCGACGTGCTCTTCGCCTTTCCGGGGATTCTCCTTGCGATCGGGATCGTCGCCGTCCTCGGGGGCGGGATGCTCAACGTCGTCGCGGCCGTGGCGATCTTCTCGGTGCCCGCCTTTGCGCGACTCGTGCGCGCGAACGTTCTCTGTCTAAAGCACGAAACCTACGTGGAGGCGGCCCGCAGCATCGGAGCGTCCGACTTTGCGATTCTCTTTCGGCACATCTTCCCGGGGACGGTCTCGGTGATTCTCGTCTACCTTTCGATGCGCATCGGCACGGCCATCATCACGGCGGCGTCGCTTTCCTTCCTCGGTCTCGGGGCGCAGCCGCCCACGCCCGAGTGGGGTGCGATGCTGAACGAAGCGCGCGCCGACCTGATGACGGCGCCGCACACGGCAATCTTCGCCGTGCTCGCGATCTTCCTTACGGTGCTCGCATTCAATCTCTTGGGCGATGCGCTTCGCGACGCCTTCGACCCGAAGTCGGAAATCAAAGCCGAGTGATCGTGCGGCGAAGTGAAATCGGACGATGGCTTCCTTCGCCTTCCAAGAAGGATCATGCGGCGCCCGACGGGCGCCGTCGATTTAGTTTCCCTTAAGAATGCGCGGCTAGACTTTCGGCAATCATGGACGCTGTGTTTTTCGAACCGGCGTCGCGAAGAGACCCCACACCATTTGGAGAAAACGAATGTTCAAGCGTATTCGTCAGACCGCGCTTCTCGCGGCCCTCGCCGCGGCCGTGGCGCTTCCCGCCTCGGCCGGCGTTCCCGAAGGCGTAGCCCTCCTCAACAAGCAGGACTACAAGGCCGCCATGAAGGAATTCGAAGCGGAAGCGGCCAAGGACAATTCCGAAGCCATGTACTACATCGGTGAAATCTTCCACCGCGGCCTCGGCATGAATCCGCAGCGCCTCACGGGCATCCACTGGTGGGAAAAGGCTGCCTATCTCGGCAACGAACGCGCGATGCTCGCCCTCTCCGAAGTCTTCAACAAAGGACTCGGCGTCAAGGCCGAGCCGCGTCAGGCCTACGTCTGGGACCTCACGGCCGCTCGTCAGGGGAATCCCCTTGCGCAGTACAACGTCGGCACCTATTGGCTCTACGGCACGTCGGTGCCGAAGGACCTGACGGAGGCCGCGAAGTGGTTCCGCCGCTCGGCCCTTCAGGGGAATCCCGCGGCGCTTGACGCGCTTGCCCGTCAGCTCAACATGGGCGACGGCGTCGAGCGCGACGTCTTTGCCGCCTACGTTCTTTTCGAGGCTGCTTCGAAGCCTTCCGACAAGTTCGACAGCGTCTACACCGCCGAGGAAAGCGCGAAGGTGATCCGCTCGCACATGAATGCGGACGACCTCAAGTACGCGCAGTCGCTCACCGCCGAGAAGATTCTCAAGGAACTCGAATCGCTCGAAAAGCACGAGCCGCAGTACTGATTCCTCGCTGACGGGGAAATTCAGCCGACGGGGCGTCCGAAAACGGGCGCCCCGTCCGTTTTCGGGATCCCGAAAAGCGAAAACCCCGCACGGGGGAATCCGTGCGGGGTCGGTTTCAACGGAAAGGTCCGTTCGTCAGAACGAGGCAATCTGACCGTCGGTGCGCTTTTCGGTGGCGCCGCAGAGAACGCCGTCCTTGTCGCGCAGAATCATCTGGCCGCGGCCCATGTGATACGGGTCGGGCTGCACGATGATGTTGTGACCGCGGCGCTGCAGGAGGCGGATGATGTGGTTGGGCGTGTCCTGCTCAACCTCGACGTTCTTGCCGCCCACCCACTGCCAGCGCGGAGCGTCGAGCGCCTGCTGCGGGTTGAGGTGCCAGTCGATCATGTTCATGACGACCTGCACGTGCGCCTGCGGCTGCATGAAGCCGCCCATGATCCCGAAGGGACCGACTGCTTCGCCGTCCTTCGTGAGGAAGCCCGGGATGATGGTGTGGTAGGGACGCTTGCCGCCTTCGAGGGCGTTCGGGTGGTTTTCGTCGAACTTGAAGTTTTCGGCGCGGTCGTTGAGCGAGATCGAGGTGCCCGGAATGACGATGCCGGAACCGAAGCCGCGGAAGTTGCTCTGAATGAGCGAGACCATGTTCCCTTCGCCGTCGGCGCAGCAGAAGTAGACGGTCGAGTGGTAGCGCGGATCGCCCGCGGTCGGCATGATCGCTTCTTCGCCGATCAAGGCGCGGCGGTCGGCGGCGTAGCGTTCGGAGAGAAGTTCGTCCACCGTGACGCGCATCGTGCGCGGATCGGCCACGTGGGCGGCCGTGTCCATCATGGCGAGCTTCATGGCTTCGATCTGCTTGTGCATCGTGTCGGCGCAGTCGCGCTCGCCCAATTCAAAGCCCTTGAGGATCTGCAGCGCCATGAGGACGGTGATGCCGTGGCCGTTGGGCGGGAGTTCCCAAACGTCGTAGCCGTGATAGTTGACGGAAATCGGATCGACCCACTCGGGCTTGTAGGCGGCGAGGTCTTCGGCCGTCAGGAACCCGTTGTGCTTCTTGAAGAAGGCGTCCATCTTTTCGGCGAGTTCGCCCCGGTAGAAGGCTTCGCCCTTCGTCTTCGCGATGAGGCGAAGCGACTTCGCGATGTCGGGGTTGCGGAACATTTCGCCCGGACGAAGCCAGGTGTTCTTCGGCGCGAAGGTTTCGAACCAGCCGGCGAATTCCGGACGGTCGCGGTACTTCGAGTAGATGCCCCAGGCTTCTTCCCAGAGGCGCGAGATGTTGGGCGAAACGGGGAAGCCGTTTTCCGCGTAGTCGATCGCGGGCTTCATCACCTCTTCGAGGTCGAGCGAGCCGAAGCGTTCGTGCATGGCCATCCAGCCCGCGACGGCGCCCGGAACGTTGATGGGTTCGACGCCGTAGCTCGGGATCTTGTCGTAGCCGCGGGCCTTGAGGGCGGCGATGGAGTTAGCCTTCGGGGCGGGACCCGAGGCGTTGATGCCGTACATCTTGCCCTTGTACCAGATGATGGCGAAGCAGTCGGCGCCGAGGCCGTTGCCGGTCGGCTCGACGACCGGAAGGGTCGTGGCGACGGTGACGGCCGCGTCGACGGCGTTGCCGCCCTTCAGAAGGGTCTTGAGACCCGCGGCCGTGGCCGTGGGGTTGCCGGCGCAAACCATACCGTTGCGGGCGTAAACGACGTGGCGCTTGGAAGCGTACGGATAGTCCTGAGCGTCAAATTGCATGATGCGTGTTCCTTACAAAATCGTTGTCTGTGTCAAGGCGTGCGTCAGAGAAGCGGTACGAAGAAGCCCGCGATGATGACCGAGAAGGTCGTGACGGTGGAGAAGCCGCCCACGAGGTACTTCGGCATCAGACGGTCGAGAATGATCTGCTTTTCTTCGTCGTTTTCGGCGGCGGCCTGCGCGACTTCGTTGGCGATCAGATAGGTCGCCGGGAAGCCGAGGAGCTGGCAGCTCGCAACGCCCATGGCGAGGTTGCGCGAGCCGATGAGCTTCCAGAAGGGAAGGACGTAGAAGAAGATGAAGAGCACGGCGACGGAGAGGATGAAGACGACGACCGTGGCGTAGGAGAGCGTGATGAGGTCGTCGACCTTGATCAGCGCGAGCGACGGAATGATCGACGCGAAGACGGCGATGTTGAAGATCCCCGAGGAGTTGGCGTGCTTCAGGATGTTCGGCGGAACGATGCCGAGGTAGGAGACGACGGCGCCGAGGATGAGGGCCCAAATCGTGGCGGAGAGACCCGTGCCGAGCTGAATCAGGTAGGAAATCCACGCAAAGGTGGCCGTGAGGGCAAGCGACGTGAAGGCGCCGTAGTACTTCTTGTGGCGTTCAAAGAAGGTGGGCTTCTTCTCGCCGTCCTCCACCGCCTGACCGGGGAAGTGCGGACGCACGCCCGTGCGGCGGTATTCCTCGATCAGAGCGTTCGCTTCGCGAAGACCGAAGTAGGAGGCGATCGGGGTGCCCACGAACTTCTGCACGGCGTAGAGAATCGCGCCCAAGGCGGCGGCGATCTGGAAGCCCTGTTCCATGGCGGCGGTCGTCATCATCTGGGTCGCCACGATGCCGCCGTTCAGAATCGGGATCGCGACGATCGTTTCTTCATACCCGATCAGGGGGACGAGCGCGAAGCCCGCCACGGTGAGCGAGAGCATCGAGAGGACGGCGGTCGCGACGGTGCGCCACTCGGCGAGGAGTTCGCGCAGGTTGATGGTCGTCCCCATGCTGAAGACGATGAAGCAGGTGGCCCACTTGCCCATTTCCGAGAGACCGGCGACCTTGATGATGTCGGGCGGGATGATGCCCGTCACGAAGCCGATCAGGAAGAGAAAGAGGCTCACGAAGACCGAGGAGAGCTTGGCTTTGGTCGCCACGCCCAGCACGTCGCCGATTCCGAAGAAAAGGAGACAGATAAAGAGGAAAAAGTATGTGTTCTCGAACATACGGACTCCGCTCTGAAGGTTGGAAGAGCCTTTTCGTCGACATGGCCGCTCGACCGGACATGTCGATGAAAAGAGTGAGGGTGGAGAAGTGCGGCCGACGAGCCGTCGGCACACACAAAATCCATCATAGCGGAGCGCCCGAAAACTTCGGCTAAGGCTCTTTGCCTATGGGATCTGAGCGGGTACAGGCGAAGAGAGGGGTTTGTCGGAGGGAAGAGGGGGTGAGGAAGACGAAAAAGCCCGTTCCGTCGTGTCGTTTTCGGAACGGGCCTTCGCGGGATTCGGGCTGGTCAAAGCTGATGCACGCCGATGCCGGCGCGGCGCAGGAATTCGAGACCGTCCCCGGAGCGGTAGAGCTCGTGATAGTAGACGTCGGTGATTCCGCACTTCTGAATGAGAAGCGCGCAGTGAATGCAGGGGCTGTGCGTGATGAAGATCGAGGCGCCCTTCGAGGAGTACCCGTTTTCCGCGAGCTTCGCGATGGCGTTCAATTCCGCGTGCTGCACTTCGGGGCGCGTGACGAGCTCGCCGTTCACCTCCATTTCGCAGCAGTTGTCGTAGCCCGTGGGCATGCCGTTCCAGCCAAAGGAAATGATCGAGTGGTTCTTCACGATGACGCAGCCCACCTTGAGGCGGCGCGCGTAGCTGCGCTCGGCCGTCAAAAGGGCGATGCGCATGTACATTTCGTTGTCTTTCTGGATGTTCATGACCGGTTGGAAAAGCGGAGGAGAGAGGACATTGTGCCCGAAAAAGCGAAACCCCGCGGAAAGCTTCGCGGGGTCTTCGCTTTGTGCGGAAATTCCCGAGGGAGTCTTTCCGTCGAAATTACTTCACGCGGTTGCGGTATTCGCCCGTGCGCGTGTCGATTTCGATCTTGTCGCCCGTTTCGACGAAGGCCGGAACGGCGAGTTCGTAACCCGTGGCGATCTTGGCGGGCTTCATGACCTTGCCGGAGGTGTCGCCCTTGACGGCGGGTTCCGTGTAGGTGATTTCGCGAACGAGAATCGTCGGGAGTTCGATCGAGATGGCGCGGCCTTCGTAGAAGACGCATTCGGCCTGCATGCCGTCCTCGAGGTACTTGAGGGCTTCGGACATGACGTCGGCTTCGACTTCGTACTGGTTGTATTCTTCGTCCATCCAGACATAGTGGGGATCGGCGAAGTAGGAGTACGTGACTTCCTTGCGTTCGAGGATGAGGTCTTCAAACTTGTCGTCGGCGCGGAAGACCGTTTCGGTCGTGGCGTTCGTGAGAAGGTTCTTCATCTTCATCTTCACGACGGAGGCGCCGCGGCCGCCCTTCGAGTATTCCGACTTCACAACGACCATCGGATCCTTGCCAACCATGAAGACGTTGCCAAGGCGCAGTTCCTGTGCGGTTTTCATTCGAGTAAATCCTGTTTGTGCAAAAAAATTGCTTGGGAAAGGAGGACCGTGCGTCCGGACTGTCCGTCCGCAGGGTGTCAGAGCAACGCGCTATTCTAGCAAAAAGCGGCGAGCCTTGCTCGAGCCCGAAAAAGCGGGATTTCGCGCTCCTGCGTCATCGCTCGGTGAGGAGGCCGACCGTCCGGAAGACGAGAAGAAAGAAGCAGGCGAAGGCGTGGGCGGCGAAAAAAGGAAAGAGACATCCGAAGAGCGCCGGATGTTCCATGTACGCGGGGAGTCCCGTGAAGTCAAAGAGTTTCACGTAGACCGCGACCGAGACCGCGCCCTGCAGGGCGAGCGACAGGACGTTCCGGACCGTCGGCCGGATCCGAAAGAAAAGGCCCCGTGCCAAGAGTCTTGCAAGGAGAGCATAGGCGAGGGCGATTGCGGCCGCCCACCCGACGTCGGGAAGACTTTCCTTCCATCCGTAGGAAAGGACGTTGCCCGCGACCACGGTCACGGCGGCGATCGCAAGGGCGAACGCGAGGATGCCGAAGGCGATTTTTTGGATCATCGATGGGAACCTCCTCCACAGCCATTCTCGCCGCCCGGGTGAAACGGCGCAAGCCGTCGGCCCTCGACGCGTGCGAAAGGAAGAACCGCCCGCGGGACGCGGGTCCCGCAGGCGGTCATGAAAGTCCCGTACTCAACGCCACTCGAAGTGTTCGCGCCGCACGGCGGAGCGCTTTCCGCCCGCCTTCACGTAGGCGTCGATCACGGACTTCGAGAGACCCGCTCCGGCGCAGAGCGCAAGACTCGTCGGCAGACGCTCCCGGAAGAGCGCCGAGGCGTCAAGGCGCGAAACCTTCGATTCCACGACTTCGAGGTCGATCCCCGCCTTTTCGGCAAGCCACGCCACCCGCGCAAAGAGCGGCTCCGAGGCGCGGTCGCGGATGCACCAGACGAGCTTCGCGCGGACGACGGGCGCATCCTTGGCATGATTCTTGGCGGCTTCCTCGAGCCAGGCGAAGAAGGGCGCAATTCCGATGCCGCCCGCCACCCAGACTTCGTGCCGGGCGTCGTTTCCCGCATCCGCTTCAAGGAAGGCGGGCGTGAAGGCGCCCCAGGGACCTTCGACGGTCACTTCGTCGCCCGGAGCGATGGCCGGGACGGTGTTCTTCGTAAAGTCGCCCAACGCCTTCACGGCAAAGAGGAGCGTGCCGTCGGGGCGGATCGAGGCGACGGAAAACGGATGCTTTTCTTCACCGTCGGTCGCGAGGAAGGCGAATTCGCCCGGACGCACGGCAAGGGGCTTTTCCGGCCGCACGGTGAGAAGCGTGACGTTTTGGTCGACACGCACGTCGCTCACGACCGCCTTCACGGTCTTCTCACGCCCGGCGCCGCGCACGAGAAGCAGGACCGAGTACCAGAGACCGACCGCCGTCACGGCGATGTTGATCCAGCCGAGCGGCAGGAAGACGTCGGCCGGCTCCATGAGTCGGATCGAGTGGACGGAGAGGATGATGAAGAGGACCGAGAAGAGCTTGTGCCAGAGAAGCCACTTCGAGTAGCGGACGGCCTTCATGAAGACCATGGCGCCCAAAAGAAGCGCGAGGACGGTCGCCCAGATCGAGGATTCGACCGAAAAGCCGCGAAGCTGCGACCAGAAGAGATCGAATCCGGCGAGTTCGCCCCGCACGATCTTGGGCACGGGTTCAAGCGTCATGAGGGCGAGAATCGGCTGCATGAGCGTTTTCGTCACCCAGTGCACGACCGAGAGCCCGAGCGCCCAGAAGCCGAGCGTGCGGTGCCAGCGGTAGAGGGCGTCCAAAGGCGTCTTCGTCACGCGCTCGAGCCAGGCGGGGCGCGCGGCGATGACGATCGCCATCGCCATGAAGCCCCAGGCGAGGACGCCGTTCCAATAGAAGACCTCGTGCGATATGCCCCGCCCGTTCATGGCGGGCGGATCCGCCCAAAGACCGAAGAGCCAGGCCGCGGTCGTTGCCGCGACAAACCCCCAAACGATGCGCTGCATTCTCATGGCAGTCTCCTTTGTGCTTTGACTTGCCAAAGAATGTAGCAGGCGAAAATTAGGGGGCCCTATGGAAGGTAAAGCGAGGGTAAAGAAGGAAGCGAAGAGGAAACATTTCCCCGCCAAAGCTTTACGAAGGCTTTACCTTTTCAGACTCCCTTCGTCTCCTCTTCATAGCGCTCGAGCATCCCGCGCACGAGCTCCTTGCGGGCGAAAAGGGAGGCACGCCAGGCCGCCCAGGCCCGGCGAAGATCGGGAAGCTTTCCGACCCAGGCCGCAAGATCGCGGTCCGCGGCCTTGCCTTCGAGCCAGGCGCGGTTCAAGGCCAGGCTTTCGGCCACGTCCTTGTTGTCCAAGACTGCGTTCACGCGCGCGGCCCAGGCTTCGAACTTGATTTCGTGCGCCTTGTCTTCGGTCGGATAGGTGGCCCAGAAAAGGGGCGTTCCCGAAAGTTGCGCCCGAACGAAACTGTCTTCGCCGCGGATCACGACGCCGTCGGCGGCCCAGAGATAGCGGTCAAAGAGCGGCTGTTCGACAAAGGGCGTCGCAATCACCCGGTGCGGGTGCGGTGCGGCGGACAGGGCTTCCCGGAGCGCATCCGTGCCCGCGCCCGGCGCAAGAAGGACGTTCAAAGGCGTTTCGATCGAAAGGAGCGCCCGCGCCCAGGCTCCGACGTCGTTCGTGGGATAGAGGAAGAAGTAGAGCGTCGGGCGTGAGGGATCGATCACCCCGAGCGAGCGCAGAAACGCTTCCCGATCGAAAGCCGCGCGGCGGTCTTCGTAGTCGGGCTCGATCGTGAGTCCGCCCGTGCGGTCGGTGAAGCCCGGAAAGTACCAGAGCTTACGAATCGGAAGCGTCGGGTGCAGGCCCCAGACGCCGTGGCAGGATTCGACCCAGTCTTCGGCGCTGAGGTAGTCGAGGTTCATCGTGAGCTTCGGGGGCGTCACGGCCATGCGTTCCTCGAATTTCTCGGGAAGTCGGCAACCGAAGGTCTCGAGCACCAGGTCCGCGGGCGCGTCGGGGTCGGCCGCAAAGGCGTCCCAGTCGGCGACGCCGATGCCGTCCACGACGGAACGGGGCGCCGTCGGATCGAGTTCCGGCAGAAGTTTGGCGAGGACTTCAAGGTGGTCCGAAATGAGAAGCGGCGCGACGCCTTCCGCGAGAAAACGGCGCGCGACGCGCAGGGTGACGCCAGCATCGCCGAAATTGTCGATGATGCGGCAGAAAATCTGTACGGATCGGGGCTGCATGGAAGTCCTTTTGGAAGATTGAGCCGCTACAATACCCGAGTTTCGGGCGTCCGCGCAGGGACGCCGTTCATTCCAGAAGCGCATGACTGAGACCGACGAACAGAAAATCGAAGCGGCCGAGGCCTCCGGCCCCGCTCCCGACCGAACGGAAGATGAGGCGGGAGAAGGGTTTGCCAACGAACCCGAAGTCAAGACCTTCGACGCCAAGGCGGAACTGAGGACGCTCCCGAATCTGCCGGGATGCTACCGCTATTTCGACGCGGAGGGACGCTGCCTCTACGTCGGGAAGGCGCGCGACCTCAAAAAGCGCGTGAGCTCCTACTTTCAGAAGTCGGATCTGTCGCCGCGCATCCGCATCATGGTGAGCCAGATCGCAAGGCTCGAAACCACCGTGACGCGTTCGGAAGCCGAGGCGCTGCTTCTCGAAAACAATCTCATCAAGTCGCTTCACCCGAAGTACAACATTCTCTTTCGAGACGACAAGAGCTACCCCTACGTGAAGCTCGGTCCCGAAGACTTCCCGCGTCTTTCCTACTACCGGGGCGGCGTCGACCGCCGCTCGCGCTTTTTCGGGCCCTATCCGAACTCGGGCGCCGTGCGCGACGCGATTCAGATCATGCAGAAGGTCTTCGGACTTCGGACCTGCGAAAACGCCGTCTTCCAAAACCGCACCCGCGCCTGTCTTTTGGGACAGATCGGTCGCTGCACGGCTCCCTGCGTGGGACTCATCTCGCGCGAAGACTACGCCCGCGACTGCGAGCGCGCCGCCGCCTTTTTGGAAGGCCGCACCCGCGAAGTCGTCGAAGAGTACGAGCGGCAGATGTGGCAGGCGTCGGAAAAGTGGGAGTTCGAGCGGGCGGCCGTCTTTCGCGACCGCATCGCGGCGCTCACGACCCTGCAGCAAAGCCAGGCGATCGAAACGACGGGCGGCGACACGAACGCCGACATCGTGGCGGTCGCGGTCTCGGGCGGCACGATCTGCGTGAACCTCGCCATGGTGCGCGGGGGCAGACACCTCGGCGACCGTCCGATCTTCCCGAAGGGCGTCGTGCGCGAGCAGCTCATGCCCGAAAAGGGGGAAATTCTCGAGGCCTTCGTCGCGCAGCACTACTGCGATCAGGAAATTCCGACGGTCCTCATCACCGAGCCCTTCGAGGGTGAAAAGGACTGGGCGGAACGCCTCTCGGCGCTTCTTTCGGAGCGCGCCGGCCGGCGCGTGAGCGTCGTCACGGAACCGCGCGAAACGAGAAGGCGCTGGCTCGAAATGTGCGTGCAGGGGGCGACGATCGCGCTCTCGCGCCACATTTCGGAAGAGGGAAGCCGCGAGGCGCGTCTCAAGGACCTTCTCGAAGTTCTCGAAATCGAACCCAAGGACGGCGACCCGATGAAGTTCCGGGTCGAGTGCTTCGACATTTCGCACACGGCGGGCGAAGCCACGCAGGCGAGTTGCGTCGTCTTCCTTGAAGGGCGCATGCAGTCGAACCTCTATCGGCGCTTCACGATCCGCGACGTGACGCCGGGCGACGACTACGCCGCCATGCGGCAGGTTCTCGAGCGCCGCTATCTCCCCGTCACGCGCGGGGAGGCGGAATTGCCCGACGTCGTCCTCGTCGACGGCGGACGAGGTCAGGTCGAAATGGCCCGTCAGGTCTTCACCGAACTCGGACTCGATTTGTCCGTCATCGTCGGCGTCGCCAAGGGCGAAGGTCGGAAGACCGGTCTCGAAACCCTGATCTTCCCGAAGATCGACGGCGTCGCGCGCGAGCCCCTCGTTCTCGGCTCCTTGTCGAAGGCCCTCATGCTCATCGCCGAAATCCGCGACGAGGCGCACCGCTTCGCGATCACGGGGATGCGCGCCAAGCGCGCGAAAACCCGCAACACCTCGCGCCTCGAGGACCTTGAAGGGATCGGACCCAAGCGCCGCGCGAAGCTTTTGACGCACTTCGGCGGCATGCGGCAGCTCAAAAACGCTTCCGCCGAAGACATCGCCAAGTGCGAAGGCATCAGCCGGAGTCTCGCGGAACGAATTTATGCCCAGTTGCACGAGGGGGCGGCCCCGAAAATCGAGTAATCTTACTGAACCCCATCCCACAAACTTTTTTCATCCATCATGCCCCGCTTGAAACCGCCCGTCTCCATCAACGTTCCGATGGTTCTCACCTGGGCCCGAATCGCGATGATCCCCATCGCCGTCGGCGTCTTCTACGTTCCGACGAAAATCATCGACGCGCACTGGATCAACGTCATCGCGTGTCTGACCTTCGTCATCGCGGCGACGACCGATGCGCTCGACGGGTATCTCGCCCGCCGCTATGAAGGCTGGGCGACCGACATGGGCGCCTTCCTCGATCCGGTCGCGGACAAGCTCATCGTCTCGATGGCGCTCATCGCGCTCGTGGGGTTGGAACGACTCGACATGCTCGTCGCCTTCATCATCATCGGCCGCGAAATCACGGTTTCGGCCCTTCGCGAATGGATGGCGAAGGTGGGCGAATCCGGACGCGTCAAGGTGAACTGGTTCGGGAAGATCAAGACGATCGCCCAGATGACCGCGATCCCGATGCTCCTCTGGTGGGATCCGATCACGGTCGAAGGCGTGAAGATCTCCGTCTCCTTCATCGGGACGATCCTCATCTGGATCGCCGCGGTCCTCACGATCTATTCGATGTACGTCTATCTGCGCGCCGCCTCGCCCGCGTTCAACAAGTAAGGCTCGCCCGGCGCAAACACTTCGAAGCCGTCGCTCTTCATCGGGGCGGCGGCTTTCTTGTGGGCGCGAAGAACGCTTCGCACCGGGCCGCGTGGAGCGTCCGGATACAGAAAACCCCGCGGGTTCGAAAACGCGCGGGGTTCGGATTCCGAAAGGGTTCGGGATCAGTTTTCGTTCGTCTGCGGAACGAGACCGTGACGAGCGGCCCAGGTCCACGGATTGGCGAGCCAGTCGTCGAGGCGGGCGCGGTCTTCTTCGGTGATCTGACCGAGTTCGATCGCCTTGTCGAGCACCTTCGAGAAGGGCAGCATTTCGTGGCAGACGACGTTCTGCTTTTCAAAGAGGTTCTTCGTTTCTTCCATGCCGAAGCTCGTGACGGCGAGGCAGTCGGTCACGCAGGCGCCTTCCGCCTTGAGGGCTTCGACGGCGGAGAGAAGCGAGAGACCCGTGGAGATGTGGTCTTCAATGATGAGGACGCGCTTGCCCTGCACGTCGCCGCCTTCGACACGGCTCTTGTTGCCGTAGGTCTTGGCGGATTCGCGCACGAAGATCGAGGGCTTGTAGAGGCGATAGGCGAGGGCGGCCGAGTGCGAGACGCCGGCGCCTTCAACGCCCGCGACGACGTCGAAGTCGAGCTTCAACTGGTCGATGCGCGAGGCCATCGTTTCGATCACGTCGTGCCAGGCGTCGGGCCAGGCCGTGAGCTTGCGGTTGTCGACATAGATCGGCGTGACGAGGCCGGACTTGAGGCGAAGAGGGGCGTCCTTGTAGAAGGTGACCGCACCGTAGGAAAGAAGACGTTCGGCGAGGATGTCTTCGGCAATCTTCGAAATGTACATGTGTAACTCCCGTATCTGTGACAGTGCGTGCGGCGGATCAGGCGATGCCGATGGCCTTGCGGCCGTTGATCGTGGCGATCTTGACGAGTTCGTCGAAGTAGTCGAAGCGGCAACCCGTGGCGAGCGTGGTCATTTCATGCCACATGTCGCCGGCGTTCCACGGCACCATGGCGTCGCAGACGTTGTCCGTGCCGAGCGCAACGGTGATTCCGGCGGGAATGAGTTCGTCGACCGGCGTCATGGAGTTGTGCATCGGGCCGATTTTTTCGGAGCGCGGCGTGTCGATCCAGGCGGTCGGGCAGGCGATCATCATGACTTCGGCTTCGCGCATGCGGGCATAGAGGCGTTCGCGGTACTTCTTGGAGTGCGCGGCAATCGAGATGCCGTGAATGGCGACGACCTTGCCCTGCATGCCGTGCTGGATCGTCTTGTCGCAGAGTTCTTCGGTTTCGTATTCGAGCGATTCGTTGAACTGGTCGACGTGCACGTGCACCATCTTGTCGAGGCGCTTGGCGGTTTCCATGATGATGTCGAAGGCTTCGGATCCCTTGCCGAAGTCGCGTTCGTCACGCTTCGGGAGGGCGCCGATGATGTCGACGAGTTCGGCGCCGATGTCGAACCAACGGCGGGCTTCGGGGTCGATCACGCCCTTGAGCGTCTGGTTGGCGAACTTGACCGTGAGCTGGTCCTTGTAGTGTTCACGGGCGCGCAGACCCGCCTTGATCGCGCGGTCTTCACTCTGGGGGTCGATGTCGACGAAGGTCGCGAGCGCCGTGACGCCCTGCTTGATCTGGTTTTCAAAGAACGTGCAGAAGCGACGGTAGAAGATTTCTTCGGTCGATTCGCGCTTGAGGCGGTCGAGAGCGTCCCACTTCTGCTGCAGCGTGCAGGTGCGGCGCAGTTCGAGAACGTCCGGGCTCAGCGTGTAGGCGCGGTCGGCGTGGGCGTGCGTGTTGACCCAACCGCCCGCGGCCATGATGGCGGGCTCAATCATGTCGCGAATCGTGAGGGGCGCGTTTTCCATGGACATCCGAAACTCCTTGGGATGGTAAGGCTTAAAGAAAACTGACTCGAAAAAAGGCCGCTGAAAAGCAATCCCTTCCTGCGGCCAAATTGACGACATTGTAAAGATCAAAGTCGACAAATGTGGGAATTTGGTAACAATTCAACACATTTGATTGAGTAAAACACCCAGGTGAGGCGGAAGGTGCGTCTCCGCACGGGGAAATGCGTTCAGTAAGCAAATGTTGCGGAAGGCGAGCCGTCGGAGGGTCATTCGTGTTGTTCGGCTTCGCGCCTTGCCGCGTCTTCACAGCCGCCGATCACCGCGCGGGCGCTTGCAAGCACGTAGGCAAAGCCCCCGTAAAGGAGGACGCCGAGTCCGAAGAGCGAAGAGCCGGCGCCGATGACGCTTCCGAGAGCGCCCATCGCGACCGGGAAGGTCGCTTTGCTCATGTTCATCATCATGAGTCGAAGACCGATCGCTTCGCCGATGCGGCCCGCGGGCGAGAGCCGGTAGACGAGCGACATCATGTTGGGAAGCGCCGCTCCGAGGCCGAGGCCCAAAAGAAAACTCGTGGCGGTGAGGAGCCAGAAATTCTCAAAGAGCGGAAAGAGCGCGAAGGCCGTGGCGCTCAGGAAGAAGGTGAGGGCGATCATGTACCATTCGCGCAGCACCTTGAGAAGAAGCGGCGTCAAAAGCCGCACGACGAAGCTCGCCGTCGAGAAGCTCCCGAGCACCCAGCCGATGTCGGAGGGCGAGAGGTTGACGGAAGTGCAGTAGACCGGAATCAGGAGGTTGCCTACTTCCCAGCCGACCGAAACGAGGACGGACGCGATGAGAACGGCACGAAGCGCCTTGTCGGAGAGAAGTTCCGAAGCTTTTCCCCTGACAGCGCTAGCTGCGCGCCGCTTCTTGAGCGGGCGAAGGAGTCCGCGGAACCAGGGTGTGCAGAGAAGAAGAAAAAGAAGAACCGGCAGGACCGAGCACCAGAGGTAGAAACTCGAAAATCCGAGCGCCTCGATGAGGTGGCCCGCAAAGACGGGCGTCACGAGACCGCTTGCCGCCGTCGTCATCGAGAGGAAGGTGAAGGCGCTCGAACGGAATTCCGGCCGCACGACGTCGCCAACGAGCCGTTGCGTGACGGTGTTGACGAGAAGAAACCCGAAGCCCACCGACAGGCAGGCGGTGAAAAGCGGGGCGAGTCCCACGCGGTCGACGGGCAGAAGAAGCGTTTCGATGCCGGCAAAGAGCGTGCAGGCGACGGCGAGCGTAAGCGGCCCCCTCGGTCCCTTGTCGTCCAACCACCGTCCCGCCTTGACGGCGAGAAAGGCGGGAAAGAGGGCGACGGTCGAGAGCATCAGTCCGATTTCAAGCGGCGTTCCGCCGTGGCGCAAAGCGTCGAGGGTCACGGTGAAACGCATGCCCGTCGTACAGCTGTGCAGTACGAGCAGAATGAGCAGAACTTTTGCCAGCGCCGCGTTCATGGAAAACCGCCCGCGTCCGCGCGAAACGTGGCGGACGCACAGAAGTCAAAGAATGAGGTCGTGACGGATGCGTGACATCCTGAACGACCATTCTCCCTTAAGGATACTCCTCCCGCGTCATTCGGCGTAAGGACTCGTAAAGCTCGGGGACGGTCGGGTTCAGGCTTCGTAACCGGTGAGGCGCAGTACGAAGGGGCGCAGGAGAGGAAGAAGGTTTCTGGCGGCGGAGGTGCGCAGGTAACGTTCGTTCAAGGCTTTCGGTCCGAAGCGGAAACGGTCGATCGCGTCGGCGTCCTTGAAGATGCGGTAGAGAAGCAGTGTTTCGTCGTCGGCGCCTTCTTTGCGGAATTTCTCTTCCGAAATCCGGTCATGACGGTCGTGGCGGGCGATGATGCGCTCGACTCGGTCGTCGACATTCCGACCGTGCGCGGACGCGTATTCCCGGTAGTAGGCTGCGGCGCGGTCTCCGTGTCCCACGTCGAGATCGTCGTCGTGACGGCGCGTGTCGTGAAAGACGGCGCAGAGCGCGAGTGCGTCGAGATCGTCGGACGAGACTTTGAGCTCGCGCCCGAGAAGGAGTGCAAAGAGGAGAACGCGCTCGACGTGTTCGGTCGTGTGGCAGACGCTTTCGGAGTGCGAGAAGGTGAGCTCGCGCTGCAAAAAACGGCGCCAGCGCTCGAAGCGCACGCGAAGCGGATCGTCTTCGGACAAAAGGGAAGAGAGGGCGCGGTCGAATTCGATGGGTTCCATGAAGAGCTTCGGAATATTTGCGAAAAAGTGAATTCTTCTATAAAATCTACCACTCTTGTGCCGCGGAAGGATGGCAGAGTGGTTGAATGCACCGGTCTTGAAAACCGGCGTCGGGAAACCGATCAAGGGTTCGAATCCCTTTCCTTCCGCCAGATTTTCAAAGCCGCGGTCTTCGGATCACGGCTTTTTCGTTTGCGGGGACACGGAATAATGGTGCCGCACCGCCTGAAACGATTCGCAAAACTTTGCCGGTTTTACGCAACGTTTGCGCCTTTCTTTCGCTTCGATAATACGGAAAGGAGGGGAAGACGATGCCCGCAGACAATTCGCCGCTTGCCGCGCTCGGCGGCTACAGCAAAAGAGAGGAACTCGCCAACGCCGTGACCCACGGGGTGGCGTTGGTGTTGGCGATCGCCGGTCTTGTGCTTCTCGTCACCTTTTCGGTTCTCGCCGACGCCGGTGCCAAGACGACGGCGAGCGTCGCCGTGTTCGGCTCGGCCATGGTGGTGCTCTATCTCGCGTCGACGCTCTACCACGCGATTCCGAACCGAAAGGCGAAGCGGTGGCTACAGGTGTGCGACCATTCGGCGATCTATCTTCTGATCGCCGGCTCCTACACGCCGTTTTCGTTGCTCACGATCGGCGGGACGGCCGGGACCGTTCTCTGCGCCGTCGTCTGGACGGTCGCGACGCTCGGCGTCGTGCTGCAGCCTTTTCTCCTGAAGCGGGCCGACTGGCTCAACTGCGTGCTCTATCTCTGCCTCGGCTGGGCCATTACGCCGCTTCTCGGCGATCTGATCGATTCGCTCGCGCCGGGCGGCGTGTGGCTTCTCGCCGCGGGCGGCGTCGTGTACAGTCTCGGCGTCATTTTCTATCTCATCGACCGCATCCCCTACAACCACGCGATTTGGCACGTCTTCGTCCTCGCCGGGACGGCGCTGCAGTTTTTCTCCGTTTTCTTCTACGTTCTGCCGCCCGTCTGAGACAAAACCGCATTCGTTCGCAGAACCGAAAACGCCGCCCGAAAGAAGGCGGCGTTTCCGCATAAACGGCGAATGTTATTTTTCGACTTCGCAGCGAAGCAGCACGGCGCCGCTAGGGAAGGTCTTTACGTCCTTGAAGCGGACGGGAACGGGATCCGCATCGTCGGCACGGCCGTCAAAGAGCGCGTTCTGACCCGTGCGTCCGTCAATCCCGGGGCCGATCAGAATGCTCACTTCGTCGATGAGGCCCGCTTCGAGAAAGCCCTTGTTGATGCGTCCGCCGCCCACGACCGCGGCCCGCTTCACGCCGAATTCCGAGGCGAGGATTTCGAGCGCGCGGGCGAGGTCGACGCTTTCCTTACCGCAGGCGATCCAGGAAATGCCGAGGTCGTCAAGATAGGCGAGGTAGGCGCGGCCCACGGATTCGCTCGTGAGGATGAGGCGCGGCGGTTCGTTTTCTTCCGTCTTCTTCCAGAGAAGCGTCCCGTGCGTGTCGATCACGACTTCGTAGCCCGAGGCGTCGACCTTCTTCGAGAAAGCTTCGTGCCCGAGCGCGGCGTCTCCCTCGGGCGCTTCGAATTTGCCCGGGAGCGCGAGCTCGAGTTCGGCCGTCGTGCGTCCCGAAATGCGGGAGGAAACGCAAGGATTATCCGCCCGGGAGAGAGGCGAATCTTGCGCGATTCCCTCGGAAGCTTTCCGAAACCTGCGGCATTCCGTGAAAGCATTCTGTGGAATGCCGCCCCGAAGGCGGTTGCGTCGTGCGAAAATTTTCCAACGTTTTTCAGCAGAAGGAGAGAACATGTCCGACATCGTCCGCGAAATGATCGAAACGCGCCGCGCGCTTCACCGCCGTCCCGAAGAAGGGTGGTGCGAATTCCAGACGACCGCCCTGATCCTCGAGCGCCTTCGCGCGCTCGGGTACGAGCCGCTCTGCGGCACGCGCGTGATCAATCCGAAAGCCGTGATGGGGCGCAGCCCCAAAAAGGTCGAGGCTGCGATCGAACGAGCCCGCGAAGCGGGCGTTTCCGAAGAACTTCTCGCGCGGATGGAAGGCTACACGGGGGCCGTCGCCGTTTTGGAAACGGGACGTCCGGGTCCCGTGACGGCCTGGCGTTGCGACATCGACTGCGTCCTTGTGACGGAATCCTGCGACGCCTCGCACCTTCCGGCGCGCGAGGGCTTCGCCTCGGAGTATCCGGGGTGGATGCACGCCTGCGGACATGACGGTCATGCCGCCGTCGGACTGGCGTTGGCGCGTTGGGTGATGGAGCACAAGGACGAACTCGTCGGCACGATCAAGATTCTCTTTCAGCCCGCGGAAGAGGGCGTGCGCGGCGCCGCCGCCATGGCTGCGTCCGGCGTCGTCGACGACGTCGACAACCTGATCGGTGCGCATCTCGGAACCTTCTGCCGTCAGGGCGAAGTGGGGCTCTGCCGCGCGGGCTTCCTTGCGTCTTCCAAGCTCGACGTGCATTTCCACGGCATTCCTTCGCATGCCGGCGCCGATCCTCAAAAGGGCCGCAGCGCTCTGATGGCCGCCTGCGCCGCCGCGATGATGATTCAGGGGATTCCGCGAAACGGCGAGGGCGATACGCGCGTTGCCGTCGGGACGCTTCACGCGGGCGAAGGCCGCAACGTCACGCCCGTTCATGCGGACATGGAGCTCGAAGTGCGCGGCGAAACGGCCGAGGTGAACGACTACATGCGCGACTCGGTCTACCGAATCGTCGACGGCGTGGCCCGCTCCTACGAAGTAAAGGCGGAAGTGGAGCTTGCGGGCGAGGCGACGACGCTTCCGCTTTGTGAAGATCTTCTGGAGATCGCGGGCGACTGCGCCAAGGACGTGCCCGGCGTCGAAAAGGTGATGCCGATCACGAAGAAGGCTGGAAGCGAAGACTGCACGATCCTCATGCGCCGGGTCGTGGCGCACGGCGGCCGCGCCGCCTATCTCCTCATCGGCGCCGATCAGAACGGCCACCATCGGGCGGACTTCGACATCGTCGACGAGAAGTCTCTTCCCGTCGGACTCGGTGTCGCCGCGAAGATCATCGAACGACTCAACGGCCGCCGCTGACCGCATCCGAAGCCGGATAGACCGTGACGTCCGCCCCGGCGAGCAAACGCCCGCCGGGGCTTCGTCTTTTTGGGAAGGTGGTGTTTCCTCTCCGGCGCACGGACAACGAAAAAGCCCGAACCGGGCGAACCGGTTCGGGCTTTCGTGAAGCGGTCTTCAGAGGAGATTACTTCTTGGCGTCGGCGGCCTTGGCCTGCTGAGCGAAGATGTAAGCCTGCTGACCGGCGATGCGGCCGAAGACGACGATGTCGGCCTGAGCGTTGCCGCCCAAGCGGTTGCCGCCGTGGACGCCGCCCGTGACTTCACCCGCGGCGAAGAGGCCCGGGATCACGTTGCCCTTCTGGTCGTAGACCTGGGTCTTGGAGTCGATCTTGATGCCGCCCATCGTGTGGTGAACGGCAGGCGTAACGGCGATCGCGTAGAAGGGACCCGTGGCGAGGTCGCGCGGCATGTCGGCGCGTCCGAAGGCGTCCTTCTTGGCGTCCTTGCCCTTCTTCCAGTCGGCCATCGTCTGCTTGAGGACGTCGGCCTTGACGCCCATGGCCTTGGCGATGTCGTCAAGCGTTTCGCCCTTGAGCGTGTAGGACTGCTTGATGTAGCCGTTGGTGGCCTTGAGCGACTTCTGCATGTCGGAGTCGAAGAAGAGATAGGCGATGCCGTCCTTCTGCTTCAGGATGGCGGCCGACACGGCGTCGCGCGTGTCGAGTTCGTTGAAGAAGCGCTTGCCGTCCTTGTTGATGAGGATGGCGCCGTTGCCGCGAACGGCTTCGGTGATCATTTCGCCGACCTTCGGAACGACCGTCGGGTGCGTCTGAATTTCGGTCATGTCGATGAGCGCGGCGCCGGCCTTTTCGGCGACGACGATGCCGTCACCCGTGGCGCCGGGGTGGTTCGTCGTGGCGAAGCCCTTGAGGCGGGGAACGTACTTCGAGACGAGGTCGTTGTTGCCGGCGAAGCCGCCCGCAGCGTTCACCACGGCCTTGGCGTTGATCTTGTAGGAGCCGTCCTTGCCCTTGACGACGAGACCCGTCACGGCGCCCTTGCCGTTCTTCGTGATTTCAACGGCCTGCGTGTTCATGCGCATGTCGATCTGACGGGCCTTGGCGGCCGTGTAGAGCGTGCGGATGACTTCGGGACCCACGAGGGCGCCGCCCGTCGGACGGTGCGTGCGGGGCTGCGAGGCGCCGGCCATCAGGCCCACGTCGCGGAAGTCGCCGCCGAGCGCAAGAAGCCAATCCACGGCGGCGCCGGAATTGTTCACGAGCGTGCGGACGAGTTCGGGATTGTTCTTCCAGTGACCGCCCTTCATCGTGTCGGCGAACATGATTTCGGTGCTGTCCTTCGTGCCCTTGGCCTTCTGAAGCGGCGTGCAGCAGGCGTTCAAACCGCCCGCGGCGCGGACGGTGTTGCCGCCGGGCATCGCCATCTTTTCAACGACGATCACCTTGGCGCCGAGGTCGTGAGCCTGAACGGCGGCGGAAAGGCCGGCACCGCCGGCGCCGATCACGACGATGTCGGCCGTGACGTCTTCAGCGGCGGAAGCGACGCCGAAGGCGGCGCAAAGAGCGGTGGCAAGAAGCAGTTTCTTCATTCGAGATTCTCCCAATTCGAGAAGAAGATTGTTGTAGGACGGGCACGAAACGTCGTGTCCGAGAACTCAAAATAGTAAAGAAACCGAAAGAATCCGCAAGTGTAAATTCCCTCTAATTCTTCGCCTGAGCGCAATAAAATGCGACAATGTTCGCCTGATTCCGACGGACAGAAAGTGTGAGCTATTGATCTTTCTTTAAATATAAAACCAGACTATGACCTGGGTACCAAGCGGCCAAAATTTTGCATAGATCAAACGCCGAAGCGCATTTTCCCCGGGCCCTTTTTTAAAACGTACTGTGCGGTCTCTTTTGCGCGCTAGACTGAGACCGCTTTGCTTTTTTAGTGTTATGAACGCAACGAAAACCCTTGCCGCCTTGCTTCTTGCGGCGGCCTCGACCCTCCTCATGGCGGCGGGCAACACGGAAATCGAATCCTTCAACAAAGCCAAGCGGCTTTTGGAGACGAAGGTCTATTACGACCACCGCGTGACGCTCTATTGCGGCGCCGCCTTTGACGAGCGAAAAAACGTGACGTTGCCCGACGGCTTCACGACGCCCAAGCACGCCAAGCGCGCCCACCGTGTCGAATGGGAGCACGTCGTTCCGGCGGAAAACTTCGGACGCGCCTTCGTCGAGTGGCGCGAGGGGGCGGACGTCTGCGTCGACAACCGGGGCAAAGCCTTCAAGGGCCGCAGGTGCGCGGAAAAGGCAAACGCTCAATACCGTTACATGCAGGCCGACCTTTACAACCTCTATCCCGCCATCGGCGCGGTGAACGCCATGCGCAGCAACTACCGTTATTCGATGCTCGGCGACGGCGTTCCCGCCACCTTCGGCAGCTGCTCGATGAAGATCGACGGGCGCCGCGCGGAGCCTCCTGAAGCGGCGCGCGGCACGATCGCCCGCACGGTGCTCTACATGGCCGACGTCTACCAGGGAGTCTACCGACTCTCGAATCAGGACCGTCGGCTCATGGAGGCCTGGGACCGCCGGTATCCGGTCGACGCTTGGGAGTGCACCCGCGCCCGCCGCATCGAGGCGATTCAGGGCAATCCCAACGAACGCGTGAAGGAAGCGTGCCGACAGGCGGGACTCTAAAGAATGAAAGGACTGTTTCGATGAAACTCACCCAAGGTCTTCTTTTTACGATTGCGGCCGCCTTCGCGGCGACGGCTTCGGCCGAGACGCTCGAAATCGGGGCGCTTCCCGCGGCCGATTCAGCCGTCCTTTACGTGGCCGAGGCCGAAGGACTCTTCCAAAAGGAAGGCCTTGACGTGAAGGTCGTTCCCTTCAAGTCGGCGCTCGAAATCGGCGCGGCCATGCGCGCGGGACGTCTTGACGGTCACTTCGGGGACCTGATGAACGTTTTCACGCAGAACGAAACGGGCATCAAGCAGAAGGTCGTCCTCACGACGACCCACACGCACCCCGAGCAGCGCTGCTTCGGGATGCTCGTCTCGCCCAAGGTGAAGAAGTACGAAACGCTCGGCGACCTTCAAGGCACGAGCACGGCGATGAGTTCGTCGACCATCATCGACTATCTTCTTGACCGCATGAAAGAGACAGAATCCCTTTCCGCGGGCGCCGTGAAGAACCTCGAAGTCAAGCAGATTCCGATTCGCCTGCAGATGCTCCAGAGCGGACAGGTCGAAACGGCGATGCTTCCCGAACCGCTCGTCACGCTCGTCGAACAAAAGGGCGGACGCGTTCTCTGGAACGATTCGAAGCTCGACGAAGCCCTCGCGATCGTCGCGCTCAAGGCCGCCCATACGGATGAAAAGACCGTCGCCTCCTTCCGCCGCGCCGTGGCCGCCGCCGCGAAGCTCATGGAAGAAAAGCCCGACACTTACCGTCCGCTCATGGTGAAGAAGGGCCTTTTGCCGCCGCCCCTTGCGAACAGCTACAAGATGGTCCGCTTCTCGATGTTCGGCACCGCCGACGGTCTGCCGCCGCTTCCCACCGCCGAAGAAGTCCGCCGTGTGGGAGAATGGATGGTTCAAAAGAAGATGATCAAGGCCGTCCCCGCCTACGAAGACGTGGTCGCGCCCTAATTGCCGCAGCATCGCCTCATGTCGCTCACCCTTTGCGTTCGCCGTCTTTCCACGGGCTATGAAAAAGCCCGCCCGATCCTTCGCGGACTCGATCTGACGCTCCCCGCGGGGGCGTCGCTCGCCGTCGTGGGACCGTCGGGCTGCGGAAAGAGCACCTTTCTTTCCACCGTGGCGGGCTTCACCGCCCCCTTGGAGGGCGAAGTCGCCTGGGAGAGCGACGGGCGCGCCGTGCCGCTCACCGAGGTGAAGACGAGTTTCGTCTGGCAGGGGCTGGCGCTCTTTCCCTGGAAGCGCGTCTGGGAAAACCTCACGCTTCCGCTCGTTCTCGGCAGGGCGCCCCGCGACGAAATCGAGAAAAAGGGGAGGGCGATGCTCGAGGAACTCGAACTCACGGGGTTCGAGCGGCGCTTCCCCGAGTCGCTCTCGGGCGGGCAGCGCCAACGCCTCGCACTCGGGCGCGCGCTCATTTCCTCGCCCGACGTTCTTTTCATGGACGAGCCCTTTTCGGCTTTGGACGCGCTCCTTCGCGAGCGTCTGCAGGATCGGGTGATCGAACTGCGCCGCCGCCACGGCTGCACGATGCTTCTCGTGACGCACGACATCGCGGAGGCCGTGGTGCTCGCTTCGCACATCCTGATCCTCGGACGAAAGGGCGTCATGGAACTCTTTGAAAATCCCGCGTATTCGCTCGAGCGTCCCGACCGCGAGTCGGAAGACTACTTTCGGGCGCTCAAGCACGTGCACGCGGTGCTTCGTTCCGAACGGGGAGGCGAATGATGAAGACGATCCTTCGGTACCTCGCGGGTTTTCTCGTTCTCGGACTTCTCTGGCACGCGGGAAGCGTTCTTCTCGGGGAAGAACTCCTGCCGCGCCCGGTCGCGACGACCGCGCTCTTTCTCGAGCGCCTCGCCACCGCCGAATTCTGGGGACACATCGGCATTTCGTTCGCGCGCCTTCTCGCGGGACTTTTCGTCGCGCTCGCGACGGCGCTCCCGCTCGGGCTTCTCATGGGGCACTGGCGGCTCTTTGACGGCGCGACGAGTCCGCTTCTTTTCATCACCTATCCGATTCCGAAGATCGTGCTCCTTCCGGTCTTCTTCACGCTCGTGGGGCTCGGAGACGCCTCGCGCGTCCTCCTCATCGCGCTTACGGTGGGGTACCAAATGCTCGTGATCCTGCGCGCGACGGCGCAGGCGCTCGACCCCTCTTATCTGCAGGCCTTCCTCAGCATGGGCGGAACGAAGCGACAGGCCGTGCGGCACGTCTATCTTCCGGCGCTTCTTCCGAGTCTCTTCACGAGCCTCAAGGTGGCGAGCGGCACGGCGATGGCGGTCCTCTTCCTTGCGGAGAGCTTCGCGACGACTTCGGGCCTCGGATACCTCATCATGGATGCCTGGGGGATGGGCGACGTCGAGGGAATGTTCGTCGACATTCTCGCCATGAGTCTTCTCGGACTCTTCTTCTATCTGGCGCTCGGCCTTCTCGAACGGATCTTCGTCCCCTGGCGGGGGGCGAACTGAGCTTCAGGTTTTTTGCACCTCCTTTCGGCTAGAATGTCGGGCGATTCCTTCAATCCCCCCTCGAAAGGAAACTCAACGTGTTCAAACAGTCCCTCTGGGCTTTGGCGGCGGCCGCGCTTTTTTCCTTCATGGCCGCCTTCGTGAAGCTCTGCTCGGATCAGCTCGGTCCCCTCGAGCTGGTCTTCTACCGTTCTCTCTTCGGCGTGATTTCCATCGCGCTTTTTGTTTATAAGAGCAAACTCTCGGTGCGCACGCCCCACTTGTGGGGCCACATCAAGCGCTCGGTGCTCGGCACGCTTTCGGTCGCGCTTTGGTTCTACGCGATCGGAAAAATGACCTTCGGCACCTGCATGACGCTCATCTACACGACGCCGCTCTTCATGGCGGCGAACTTCACGATTCTCGCCTTCATGCGCCGCGAGCGCGCGCCCTGGGTTCTGATCCTCTCGATTCTCGTGGGCTTCACGGGCGTGACGGTCGTGCTGCAGCCGAGCTTCAATCAGGGCGAACTGATTCCGGCGCTCGTCTGCCTATTCGTTTCCTTCATCGACCTCCTTGTCTATTGGCAGATGAAGGAGCTCGGCAACTTGAAGGAACCTTCCTGGCGCATCGTCTTTTACTTCACGATCTTCGGAACGGTCTTCGGGGCGCTGGGCGCGATCCTCTTCGACGGCGGCATGCACGTTCCGACGGGCATGACGATCGTCGGGATTCTCGGGATGGGCGCCTGCGCAACCCTGGGACAGATCTGTACGACGCGTTCCTACGCCTACGGGAACATGTTGCTCTCGTCCTGTCTGGGATTCTCCGCGATTCCGTTCTCCGCTCTCATCAGCTACTTCCTCTTCGGCGAGGCGCAAAGCGTCGTGGCCCTGGTCGGCATGAGTCTCATCATCGCCGCAGGTATGACCGCGTCCGTTTCGACGAAGCGCGCCGAGATGAAGAAGACTGAAGTCCAAAAGACCGCATAAGCCTATGCAGGGTTTTGCCGCAACGTGCGGCGAAAGATAATTCTTTTGAGAACGGCTCCGAGACTTTCGGGGCCGTTTTCCTTGGAGAAAAGGAGAAGAAAAGGAAAAGCGGTAAAGAAAAGGCGACTATTTTTCCTATCTTAACGGCGCGTTAATCTTCATGACGTAACGTCTGCGTGATAAGGGCGGCGCCCCTCGCCGCCGAACGACAGGAACATGAAAATGAAGATCCAAGCTCTCCTTGCCGTCGCCTGCGCCGGCCTTCTCGCAGCACCGGGTTTCGCCTGCGCGGCCGACGCCGAGTCCTCCGCCGCGCAACCCGCGCAAGTCAAGCCCATGCGCCAGCCGATTCCCCTCTCCCTCGGCCGCGTCGCCAAGGTGCTCGGCCAGCCCGGCGTCTACCTTTACGACTGCAACCCCGAAGACATCTATTCGCAGAGCCACATCAAGGGTTCGATCCACGCGAACGTGGAAAACTGGTGGAATCTATTGCCGGAAGACAAGGAAAACTCCTACGTGATCCTCTACTGCATCAACCGCATGTGCACGGTGTCCTACGAAGCCGCGCTCGTCGCGATTGAAAAGGGCTACCGCAACGTCTACGTCATGCCCGACGGGATTCAGGGCTGGGTTTCGAACGGCTACGAGTTTGAAGGCACGGGCCGCCAGGACCGCGGTCTCGAAGAAGCCCGCCGCGCCCGCGAAGCGCGCAACAAGTAATGGGGAGACAGTGAGATGAAACCGAATTTTCTTTCCGGATTCCTGATGGTTGTCGTCGGCGCGCTCGTCGCCTTCGCTTCGCTCTTTTGGCTTCCGCACTGCGGAGGGGAAACGCCGATGCGCTGCGTCTGGCTTCTTCGCGCCTCGACGGGCGTGGGCTTCATGATCCTCGTCTCGGGCGTCGTCATGAAGTTCGTCGCCGCCAAGACGGCCGCGGGCATTCAGATCGGGAACGTCCTCATGGGGCTCCTCCTCGTCGCGCTCGCAGCCTTCCTCATCGGTTCCTGCCCGAACCCGATGATGGCCTGCCACCGCGTCACCGATCCCGCGCTCATCGTGATCGGGGTGCTCGTCGCTCTCGTGGCGGCGGTCGACGCCTGGCGCCTCTCGAAGAAGGCCTGATTTTTCTCCGATTCTCCGCGCGCAACCCCGACCCTGAAGCGGGGTTGTGCCGTTTTCACCGAGGAGCCGCCGTGCAGCCCTTGAGTACCTTCCGTTTGGCGCTGGCGAACCTGGCGCAGAAACCCTTCCGAACGCTATCGCTCTCCCTCATCGTCGCGATCTTCACCTTCATGCTCTATGCGGGCTCGATGGTGTCGGCGAACCTCGAGGCGGGGATTCAGTCGCTCTCCGCCCGCATGGGCGCGGACCTGCTCGTCGTCCCCCAGGGCGAAGGAAAGAAGATCGAAAGCGTTCTCCTCCGCGCGAATCCTTCTACCTTCTATCTCGACGCCGGCATGCTCGACGTCGTGAGGAAGGTCCCCGGCGTCGCCCAGGCTTCGGGCCAGCTTTTCATTTCGTCGCTCGACGCACAGTGCTGCACGGTGAAGGTGCAGCTGATCGGGATCGACCAGGAAAGCGACTTCGTCGTGGCGCCCTGGCTGAGGACGCAGGTCGAGCGTCCGCTCGTCGGCAACGAAGTGATCGTGGGCGACTACATCTTCGGAGCGATCGGTTCGAAGATCAAGTTCTACGACCAGGAATTCACCATCGTCGGACGTCTTGAACCCACGGGGATGGGCTTTGACTCTTCCGTCTTCATGACGATGGAGGCCGCCCGCCGCATCGCCCGCATCGCGTCTCCCGACAAGACGGACGAAATCGACCGCTCTTACAGCGCGGTCCTCGTGCGCGTCAAGCCCGGGGTCGACCCGATTTCGATTTCCGACGGCATGCTCGATCAGCTCGGCCTCGGCGCCAACGTCAACTTCGTCTTCGCCTCGAACATGATGTCCGACACGAGCGCGAAACTGCAGCGCATCACGGGCGGTCTTTACGGCGCGGCGGCCGGGGTCTGGTGCGTGGCCGCGATCGTGATGTTCATCGTCTTCTTTTTCGCCTTCAACGAGCGGCAGAAGGAGTTCGCGACGCTTCGCGCGCTCGGCGCCCCGAAGTCGAAGGTGATTTCGCTCGTGCTTACCGAATCGACTCTGATGAGCCTCATCGGATCGGTCTTCGGGATCGGGTTCGGCGCGCTCGTCGTCTCGCTCTTTGCCGACACGATCGCCGATCTGATCGATCTTCCCTATCTCACGCCTTCGACCGCGATGATCGCGACGACGGTGCTCGTGAGCTTCGCGGCGGGAATCGTGACCTGCCCGATCGCCTCGCTTCAGACCGTCTGGCGCATCGGCAAGCGTGACATCTACACGTCGCTCAGAGAAGGAGAATGACCGTGATCGAACTCAAAACCGTTGGAAAACGCTACGAGCGCGGCGGCCGCCCCTTCTGGGCGCTTCGCAACGCTTCGCTCACCGTGGCTCCGGGCGAATTCGTGACGCTCTTCGGGCGTTCGGGCTCGGGGAAGTCGACGCTTCTCAACATTCTCGTGGGCTTGCTCAAGCCCACCGAAGGCGACGTCCTCTTTGAAGGAAAGTCGATTCTCGAAAAGTCCGACGCCGAAATGTCGGCGATCCGCAACAGCATGATCGGCTACGTTCCGCATGGTGCGGGGATTCTCTCGACCCTCACGGTTCTCGACAACGTGCGCCTGCCGTGGTATCTCTCGGCGCGAGGTGCCGAACCCGAGGGGAGGGCGCAGGAACTTCTCGAGACTTTCGGTCTCGGGGATTTGGGTGCGCAGTACCCGTCCGCGCTCTCGGGCGGGGAGCTTCGCCGCGTCGCGATCGCGCGCGCCCTCATGTGTTCGCCCCGCGTGATCGTCGCGGACGAACCGACGTCGAGCCTCGACAGGGCGTCCGCCGCGAACGTCGTGAAGGTCCTTCGCGAGCTCGCCGACAAGGGAACATCCGTTCTCATGGTGACGCACGACGAGTCGAGTTTTGCGCTCACCGACCGTTTTTATGAAATGGAGGCCGGATGTCTCTCGGAGCGTCCGAAGGCTTAAGCCCGAACAAACATTTGCGCGCTAGGATGCGCACAAACCAAACAAACCATTCGCGACGGGGAGCCCCGTCGAAAGGGAGAAAAACAATGCTTCGTCGTCAAATCCTGACGCTCGCCGCTTCGGCGCTCGCTCTCGGTTCGCTCGCCTTCGGCGTGCAGGCGGAAGAACTCAAGGACCCCTTCCCGGTGAAGGGCAAGGTGACCGTCGCCGATTTCGGCGCCAAGTGGTGCGCGGGTTGCCCCGAAATGGAAAAGATCATGATCGAACTGCAGAAGGAGTACGGTGACCGCGCCGCCTTCGTCGTGGTAGACATCGACAAGTATCAGGGCATTGAAAACAAGTACCTGATCGAGCAGCTCCCCTCGCAGATGTTCTTCGACGCCAAGGGAGAACCCATCTGGATCCATACGGGTTCGCTCTCTAAGGAAGAGCTTCGCGAACGCGTCGACATCCTTCTCGCGGGACCGCAGAAGTAATTTTTCGGAAAAAGGGACGTTCTCGACGGGGCGTCCCTTTTTCTCGACGGGGCGTCCCTTTTTTTTGTGCTTCTTTCGCATGTCGTTCGGCGATAGGGAAAAACTCTCACGGGTACGGGGAAAACTGTATAGAATGCGCAGGAGCCTTTTTGGGACAACCGTTCCCTCATTTGGAGATGCACAAGAAATGACGCAGTCGACCCCCGCTTACAAGCGAATTCTGTTGAAACTTTCCGGTGAAGCCCTGATGGGTGAAGACCAGTTCGGGATCAACCGCAAGGTTCTTCAGCAGACGGTGGAAGAAATCAAGTCGATCGTGGAAATCGGCGTGGAAGTGGGGATCGTCGTGGGCGGCGGCAACATCTTCCGCGGCGTCGCGCTCGGCGCGACCGGCATGGACCGCGCCACGGGCGACTACATGGGGATGCTCGCCACGGTGATGAACGCCATGGCTCTTGCGGACTGCTGCCGCAACAACGGCCTCGACGCCCGCGTGCAGTCGGCTCTGCATATGGAGCAGGTGGCCGAACCCTACATCCGCGGCAAGGCCCTCCGTCATCTTCGCCTCGGTCGCGTGGTGATCTTCGCCGCGGGCACGGGCAACCCCTTCATGACGACCGATACGACGGCGGCGCTTCGCGGCGCCGAAATCGGTGCGGAAGTCGTCCTCAAGGCTACGAAGGTCGACGGCATCTACACGGCCGACCCGAAGCTCCATTCCGACGCGACGATGTTTGACGAACTCACGTTCGATCAGGCCCTTCGCGCGAACCTCAAGGTGATGGACGCCACGGCTTTTGCGCTCTGCCGCGAACAGCACCTCCCGATCAAGGTCTTCAACATGACCAAGCACGGCGCCCTGAAGCGCGTCGTCCTGGGTGAAAAGGAAGGCACGCTTGTTCACAGCTGATCGTCTGTTACACGGGAAAAACCCGTGAGAGAACCGCCCTTGCGTCGACCGCGGGGCGGTTTTCGTGTAGTATTGGTGATCCTTTGAGGCGAAACCCCTCTCTTTCGGGCGTTTTGCCTATTGATCGGCACTCGGGGAGGGTCTCGGGTGCGATAAAATTCAAGAAGTACAGTTTTGGAGTTTCGACATGTCCGTTTCTGAAATCATTGCTCAGACCGAACACAAGATGAAGGCGACGGTGGAGCACACCCGCGAAGAATTCGTGAAGATCCGTACGGGCCGCGCCTCGACGGGCCTGCTCGACCAGATCAAGGTGGACTACTACGGCTGTCCGACGCCGCTCAACCAGGTGGCGCAGGTCGGTGTGGGCGACGCCCGCACGCTGACGGTCCAGCCCTGGGAAAAGAACATGGTCAAGGTCGTGGAAAAGGCGATCCGCGATTCCGACCTCGGTCTCAACCCGGCCACGTCGGGCGACGTGATCCGCGTTCCGTTGCCCCCTCTCACCGAAGAACGCCGCCGTGAACTCTCGAAGGTCGTGCGCGGCATGGGCGAAGACAGCAAGGTTGCGATCCGCAATCTGCGCCGCGACGCCAATACGCACGTTGAACGCCTGACGAAGGACAAGGAAATCTCGGAAGACGACGAACGCCGTGCCGAAACCGAAGTCCAGAAGCTCACCGACAAGTACGTGGCGGAAATCGACAAGGTCGTAGCGGACAAGGAAAAGGAAATCATGACGGTCTAAGACCGGAAGATTTCGGCATTCCGAAAGAGGCGCGAGTCGGCGTTGGCCCCGCGCCTCTTCTCGTTTCAGCTCTCCCGCGTCTATTTGCTTTTGTTGCCGAAAGGCTCTTCGGCAAAGACCGCTAACAAGTGTGCGGTTCAGTCGGGGCTCGGGTTTTCTATACTTACTCCTCCGAAACCATCCGAGGGATTCTCTTCATGTCCAATACTTCGACGCCGCGTCACGTCGCCATCATCATGGACGGCAACGGACGGTGGGCCAAAAAGCGTTTTCTGCCCCGCGCCGAAGGGCACCGCCAGGGCGTCAAGGCCTTGGAGAAGGTCGTGCGCCGCGCCGGCGAACTGGGTCTTTCCGCACTCACGGTTTTTGCCTTTTCGTCGGAAAACTGGCGTCGTCCCAAGTCGGAAGTCGACATGCTCATGAAGCTTTTTGCGCGAGGTCTCAAAGAGTGGGCGGATCCCTTGTCGGAAAAGGGCGTGCGCCTTCGTGTGATCGGCGACCGTTGCGCCTTCCCCGACGAAGTCCGAGAGTCCATTGCGCTCTGTGAGGCGAAGACCGCGGGCGGCAAGGGCATGGTCCTTTCGATCGCCGCCAACTACGGCGGACGCTGGGACCTTGTGCAGGCGGCGCAACGCGCGGCCGCGGAGGGCGATCTTACGGCGACGGGAATTGAAAAGCATCTCACGCTCGCCGACCTCCCGGAAGTGGATCTGCTGATCCGCACGGGGGGAGAGCAGCGCATCTCGAATTTTCTTCTTTGGCAGTCGGCCTACGCGGAGCTCTATTTTGACAAGGCACTCTGGCCCGACTACGACGAGGCGCACCTCGACGCCGCGATCGATTGGTTCCACGGCCGAGAACGCCGTTTCGGCATGACGTCCGAGCAGATCCGAGAAGGCGCGACCGGACTTTGATCGTCTTCTTCGCCTTCCTTTGCCTTTCCGTCATGAACCGGTGTGAACCATTTTTTATGACTGAGACGCAGGTCAGAAGAGGACGTCGAAGCCCGCTCGGCGCGCGGCGAGGAGCGCTTCGGTGCGGTTCGAGGCCCCGAAGGCGCGGTAGATGGCCGCGACGTGGGTCTTGACGGTGCCTTCCGAGAGATTGAGTTCGCGGCAGATGCGCTTGATGGGCGCGCCCTGGGCGAGAAGGTGCAACACGTCCTTCTGACGCTCCGTGAGATGCACGGGTTCGGCGTCGTCGGTACGGGGAATGTGCTTGACGGTCTGCGTGAAAAAGCCGGCCCGTTGGTTTTCGGCGAGAAGCTTCGTCGGGATGTAGACGCCGCCCTTCATGACGAAGTCGATGGCGGCTTCGAGCATGTCGGTGTCGAGCGACTTTGGCACGAACCCCGCGGCGCCCAACTGCAGGACGCGCATGATGCTCTGCTGATCGACGAGGCCCGAGAGGACGAGGATCTTGAGCATGGGCATGCGGTTGACGATCTCCTCCATGAGTTCCGTTCCCTTTACGTCGGGAAGGGAGAGGTCGAGGATGAGAAGGTCGGTGCTTTCGCCGTGCTCGTCGATCAAGGCGAGCGCTTCGGCGGCGTTCGCCGCCGTATGGACCTCGGCCTCGGGGTCGCGGGTCTGAAGAAGCATGGAAAGCGCCGTGGTAACGAGCGCGTGGTCGTCGACTACGAGATATTTCATTCTTGCTAAGCGGGCGCCGGGCGCCCGATGTCATCAACGACGGAAAGTGTAGCGCAGGCAAGAGCGTGTCGGGCACGCAGAAAAAGGCGGATTCGCAACCTTTCGCAACCAAATCACGGCAGATCGCGCACGATTTCGCGAAGTGCGTCGACTGCCGGCCGCAGAAGTCGGGCGGTCGAAACGCCGCGCCGCTCGAAGATCGCAAGAAGCGTCTCATAGTACCAGAGGGTCGCTTCGCCCTTGCCGCGAAGCGAGGGTTCGTCCTTCACGAACTTGAGGAAGACGTCGGGCCCGTGCTCGCGCAGGTCGATGAGAAGGGAGCGCAGATTGTGAAGCTTGTCCGCCGCGCAGATGACGAGGGCCTCGCGCTCGAGAGGCGTGTCCTGCGAGCAGTGCTCAATGTAGCGGTGCTTGCGCGTGCGCCAGGATTCCTTGTGACCTTCGGCGTCGGGAAGGCCGTCCGTGCAGGCGACGACGAGCGCGAGAACGTGTTCTCCCAATTCCGCTCGGATTTCGCCGCTCCACCCGACGCCGGCGTCCTCGAGCACGTCGTGCAGAAGCGCGGCGCAGACCTGGTCTTCCGATCCGCCCGACTCCATGACGAGGGCCGCCACCGCAAAGAGGTGTGAGAGGTAGGGAACGTCCGACCCTTTGCGGGTCTGATGATTGTGCGCGCGCCTGGCGATGTCGGCGGCGCGGGTGAGGCGGTCGGAAAAAGACATGGCGTTCTCGTTAGCGGAGTTGATTCCTTCGAATCTAGCGCAATCTCGAACGCCCGAACATACTGCGTCTTACTCAGATTTTTTTGCGAGCGGCTCCACCGTCGCGTTCGTGATCCCACTCGTTTCCTTCCAGAGGGCGATCCAGGCGTAGATGCGGGGCGAGTCGGGAAGAATGACGGAGAGAACGAACTTCTTTGCGCCCGCCCGAACGATGCGCTGATGCGGGCCGAAGGGCGTTTCCGCAAGCGTGCGCGCGAGCGCCGGGTTCGTGAAGGTGAAGCTCAGACGAACCGGGTTCTTCCCGTCCTGCGGAACGGGCAGCGTCTTGGCGGCGTCCGCAAGACGAAAGCCTTTGGGACGAAGGGCGGGCTCCGCCAGAACTTCGGCGGCGGTCAGACGGTGGAGCGGCACGTGCCGGACCTTGCCGTCCTCGGCAAGATAGAAGAGGTGAATCCGCACGCAGTGGTGCACGACCCCGAGGGGCGAGGCGACGAGCCGGTGCTCGGTCCCTTCGTCGTCTCGATAGGAAAAGACGAGCTTGGCGTTCCGAAAGAGGGCGGTCGCAACGGCGTCGAGCACTTCGGGCACCAGGAGCGGGGGCGTCAAAAGGGGCAGATCCGGAATCACCGCGACGCGGCGCCTCGCTTCTCGGTCCTTCAGGCGCTCAAAGCGCTCGTTCATCACTTCCTGCGCTTCTTCGCCGACCTCTTCGTCGAGGCGAAGAAGAAGTGCCGCGCCGAGCGACTCGTCGGTGAGCCGCATGAGAAGGGCGTCTCTCGGCGACAGTTTCGCCGAGGCGAGCGTTGCCGGAGCGGCGAGACGATAGCCGTAGGGCTTGTGATCGGCATTGCGCTCAACCCCGTAGACGGGCGTTTCGGACATGATCTTGAGCGTTCGCTGCAGCGACCTCAGCTGCACCGAGACGCCTTCGGCGGCGAGGCGCCTCGCCAATTCGGCAGCCGTGACGTAGGCGGATCTCGAGAGGAGCCGCAGAATCGTAAGAACGACGGTCGTGCACACGGGTAGGGAATCGGACATGGTTCGGCCTTTCGAAAGAAAGAGGGTTGGGATGGAGAGGAACGTCGTCGGTGCCTCAAGCAACATCATGAGCGCAGCATGCGACACCACCCGTCGCATTCGGACATTCCTCTCTTTCCTTCATTCTCTCGAAGGCATGCGACGTCTCATGTCGCACGAAAACCAAGGTGCCCGAGCGTCTCCACCCGTACGCAAAACGGTGAGGAAAAGCGTATCGAAGGCTGATTTGATGACTATCGAACTATCTGTATCGAAAGAAATCCTCTATCGAAAAGAAGGAGCGGATTCTCGTTTCAAAGGATGTGGCGCTGTGGAGTCAATCCGCGCCAAGGGTTTGAAGGGGGGATGCGGTGCGGGAAAAAAGCGATCGCATGAAATCGGGAAACGGGATCGCGATCATCTTGGCGACCATTCCGGCCCTATTGGTCAATTAATTCTCTTTGGATACTCTAGCAGGGAAAAACGGGAGAACAGGCGCGGAGAATTTGAACGGACGCATTTTGAACGACATTGCCTTCTTCTCTCGCTATCCCTCCCGAACGGGAACTGAATCGAAGAAAGGGGGGCGCAGGACGACTCCGCTCTAACCCTCGCGGGAAGCGGAATTGAGGGGTTTGTCCTAGATCTTCCGTCTTTGTAAATAATCGCAATATTTGCCGTGAAATTCTTATAGAATCATCTGAGAGGCGGGCCACTCCGCTATTCTCTGCCCAAGGGCGAATGGTCGTCCGCAGTGCAATTTTCTTGGAGGATTCCTACATCATGAACAAGGCTGAACTGATCTCCGCGATTTCTGCCGAGACCCAGATGACGAAGACGGCGGTTGAAAAGGTCATTAACGCCTATATCCGTGTCGTGACCGACGAACTCGCCCAGGGCGGCGTCGTCAACATGTCCGGTTTCGGCAATTTCTCCGTTGCCGACCGTGCCGCCCGTACGGGCCGCAACCCCCTGACGGGCGAAGCCGTCCATATTCCCGCCCGCCGTGCGCCGCGCTTCACGGCCGGCCAGGCGCTCAAGGACGCCGTTCGCTGATCGAATCCATTACGGACGACCATCAACGAAACGGCACCCGATCCGGGTCGATTCGGGGGAGTGAAGCCCGGAGGCGCGTTTCAGATCGCTTGATCGGCTTCTCGCCGCTTCGGCGGCCCCGCCCGCGACGAGGCGATTGTTGAAACGGCGCAAGGACGCTTGATCGACAAAACGGGAAGAAGGATTGCCGGTCCATTCTTCCTGCGTGCTGCGGCACGGCTGACGCAAGTCGGTCGTGCCGTCAGTGTTTTTTGAGCCCCGACTCTCGCCTGCAAATGATCTCCGCGGCAAGTTCACGGGGTCGTCGTACGTTCTTTTCCCATTCCTTCGAGGCGGAAGATTCTCTTCCCGCCGTGCCGTCCCGCGCACGCTGCGGCCCCTCTTTTCAAGCCGCCAACCTCCCTTTGCGGGACGTCTCTCTCCGGCACCGCTGGCCCGCCCCTTCCTTTCGTACGGATCGATTCGCATTTTTACCGTGTATGACGGCTTCTCTTGCGCAGGTCTTTCGAGCGAGGGAGGCGTCGGCCCACTGCACTGCAGGCTTTTTGAGGGGAGAAATTCTTCTCTTGAGCGGGAGCGGAACTTCCGAAAGTTCACGAAATGTTAACATGAACGTCATAAAATTGACATTTTCGTTGCAGATAATCCACGCTACGAATTTGACAGGAAACACGTCCATGCTCGAACTTCAGAACATCTCCAAGGCATACGGCGACCGCACGGTTCTCTCCGACATTTCCCTTTCGATCGAAAAGGGGGAAATCGTCTCGATTCTCGGCCCGTCGGGTTGCGGCAAGACGACGCTCCTCAATCTCGTACTCGGTCTCGTCACGGCCACGGACGGCCGCATTCTCTTTGACGGGGTCGACCTCACGCACGTTCCGATGGAAAAGCGCGGCTTCAACATCGTCTTTCAGGATTATGCGCTCTTTCCGAATCTGAACGCCTACGAAAACATCGTCTACGGTCTTCGCAACCGTCCCGACGTTTCGACGCGTTCAGAAGTGGACGACCTCATCGACCTTCTCGGTCTGCGCCGTCATCTCGAGCAGCGCATCGACGAACTCTCGGGCGGCCAAAAGCAGCGCGTGGCGCTCGCCCGCACGCTCGTGATGAAGCCCAAGCTCCTTCTGCTCGACGAACCGCTTTCCGCTCTGGACGGCCTCATCAAGGAATCGATCAAGGACCGCATCAAGCAGGTCGCCCGTCAGCTCAAGCTCACGACCCTCATCGTGACGCACGACCCCGAAGAAGCGCTCACGCTCTCGGACCGCGTACTCATCATCGAAAACGGTCACATCGCGCAGTTCGACACGCCCGAGCGCATTATCCGCACGCCCGCGAACGAATTCGTCGAACGCTTCATCCTCTCGCAGCTCACGATCAAGCGCGACAACATCTTCCGACTCTTCGCCTCGTCTCTTTCGGGTCTCACGCCCCCTAACGCCGCGGCCCCGCGTGCTGCGGCCGCGTAAGAAGGAATTCTGAAATGGAACAAGCACGCGTCGGCATCCGCGCTTATCGAGGCGGGTTCATTCTGATCGCCGCCTTCCTTCTGGTGGCGCTGATCCTTCCCGTCTGCGCGGTTCTCTGGCAGTCCTTCCTCGGCAAGAACGGGGAGGTCGGTCTGCAGAACTGGGCGAAGGTTCTCTCGGACCCGGAATTCTTCGCGCTTCTCGGCCGAAGCTTCCTCGTGGCGGGGCTCTCCGCCTTCCTTTCGGCCGTGATCGCCTTCTTTGCGGCCTACGGCCTCACCTTCACGAACATCAACGGCCGCCTGAAGAAGGGCGTGCAGATCGTTCTTCTTCTGCCGCTTTTCCTCCCGTCCATCACCTACGGCTTCGCCGTGATGTACTCCTTCGGGCGCATGGGGCTCGTGAGCCAGCTCGTAGGACAGCCGCCGTTCTCGATCTACGGCTTCGCCGGCCTTCTGATCGCGAACGTCGTCTACACGCTTCCGCCCGCCTTCCTGATTCTTTACAACGCCTTCGCGTACGTTGACCGCCGCTTCGTCGTGGTCTCGCGGGTGATGGGGGACGGACTTCTGCGTTCCTTCTACCAGACGGCGCTTCGTCCGACCCTCGGCGCCTTCGTGTCGGCCTTCGTGCTCGCCTTCTTCCTCGCCTTCACGGACTTCGGCATTCCGGTTTCAATCGCCGGTCAGTACAACGTGATCGCCACCGAACTCTACGCCGTCATGATGGGCGCGATCCCGAACTTCGGCGAGGGCGCCGTGATCGCGATCGCGATGGTCATTCCGGCCGCCTTCGCGGTGTGGGTTCTGAAACGCGCCGACCGGCTCAACTTCCGCTATTCGCAGATTTCGAAGGCCGCTCCGATGGAAAACAAGACGCGCGACCGGGCCTTCCTCGTCTACTTCGGCGTCCTCACGCTCGTCCTCGTCGCGATCTTCGCGGTGATGTTCATCGTGCCCTTCGTGGAAAACTGGCCCTACAAGCCCAACTTCACGCTGAGTCACGTGCAGGCCATTCTCGGCGATCCCTCGCTCTGGAGCGTCTATCTGCGCAGCGTCATGGTCGCGATCATCTCGGCCGCCATCGGCACGGCGATCACCTTCGCCGCGGGCATGATCAAGGCACGCTCGGCTCTCTCGCCCGCAGCCCGCACGACGATGGACGCCTTCGCGATGGTGACGAACACGCTGCCGGGCATGGTGATCGGCGTGGGCTACCTCTTCGTCTTCTCGGGCACGCCCCTTCAGAACACGCTCGCGATCATCATCATGGCCAACGTCGTGCACTTCTTCGCGACGCCCTATCTGATGAGCACCGCCGCGCTCTCGAAGATGAACGCGGGCTGGGAGACGACCGGTCTTCTGATGGGCGACACCTGGTGGCGCACGGTCCGCCGCGTCGTGATCCCGAACGCTCTGCCGACCCTCTATCAGATGTTCGAAACCTACTTCATCAACGCGATGGTGACGATTTCCGCGGTCGTCTTCCTCTGCGGCACCCGCACGATGCTCGTGACGACCCGCATCAAGGAACTGCAGTACTTCGAAAAGTTCGACGCGATCTTCGTGCTCTCGCTTCTCATCTTCTTTACGAACGTGGCCGCCAAGCTCCTTCTCGACCGTCTCGCCGAAGGCAAGAAGGTCGGGAAACCCCGCACTCCCGAGATCTCCTCGGGCGCCGCGGGCCGCCCGTCTGCCGCGACTCCTTGATTTCCCGTAGATTTTTTGACCTCACTTTCCCAAACGAAAGGACACATCATGAAATTCTCGACTTCGCTTCTCTTCGCTTCGGTCCTGAGCGCCGGTCTCCTCGTTGGCTGCGACGGCGGCAGCGGCACGTCCCAGCCCGCCCAGAAGACCGCGGCCGAAGCCCCCAAGGCGGCGCCCGTCGTCATCTACACCAACGCCGACGAAGAAGCGCAGCAGGCGATGAAGAACGCCCTCGACAAGAACGGTCTCCAGGGCGCCTACCTCATGCAGAGCTTCGGCACGTCCGAACTCGGCGGCAAGCTCGTCGCCGAAGGGAAGAACATCGAAGCCGACGTGGTGACGATCAGCACCTACTACCTCGAATCCATGCAGAAGAGCCAGAAGCTCTTCCGCGACCTCGGCATCAAGCTCGACACGGTCGGTCCCGCCGTCTCCTACTACGCTCCGATTCTCGGCATCTGCGGCGCACTCTTCGTGAACACCGAAGTGCTCAAGGCCGACAACCTTCCCAAGCCCACCGCCATCGCCGACCTCGCGAAGCCCGAATACGCCGGCCACATCTCGGTGCCCGACATCATGGGTTCGTCGACCTCCTGGCTCATGACGCAGGCCATGATCTCTGCCAAGGGCGAGCAGGAAGGCTCCGCCATCATCCGCGCCATTGAAAAGAACGCCGGCGCCCACCTCGAAAAGTCGGGTTCCGGTCCTCTGAAGAAGATCCGCGCCGGTGAAGCCGCCGTGGGCTTCGGGCTGCGTCACCAGGCCGTGGCCGACAAGGCCAAGGGCCTGCCGATCGACTACGTCGACCCGGTCGAAGGCAACTTCACGCTCGTGGAAGCCGCCGCCGTCGTCGACAAGGGCGACAAGACCAATCCCAACGCCGAAAAGGTCGTCGAAACGATCGTGAAGTTCGGCCGTCAGGAACTCCTCAAGTTCTACCCGGTCGTTCTCTACAAGGGTGAAACCGTCTCGGCCGAAAACAAGCCCGCCAATCCCAAGACCTTCTCCGAACCGCTTACCGTCGAACTTCTGCAGAAGCACCAGAAGCTCGTGAAGGGCGAATGATCATGCGCGATCCGAATCCGTACAAGCTCCTTACCCCGGGGCCTCTGACGACGACCCTGTCCGTGCGCGAAGCGATGATGATCGACCGCTGCACGTGGGACGACGACTACAAGCGCATGACCGAAGAGATCCGCGCGGGTCTTCTCGACTTCGCGCACGCGGGCGACGACTACACGGTCGTTCTCATGCAGGGCTCGGGCACCTTCGGCGTCGAGTCCGTCCTCTCGAGCGTTCCGGGCGCAAAGGACCGCGTCCTCGTTCTCGTGAACGGCGCTTATTCCGAACGCATGGTGAAGATTCTCGACCGTCACGGCATCGCGCACGCCCGTCTTGACTTCGCCTGGGACGAAATCCCCGACGCCGCCAGGGTCGAGGCCTTCCTCGCCGAACATCCCGAAGTGACGGTCGTTTCGATGGTTCACAACGAAACGACGACGGGGATTCTGAACGACATTGAAGCCGTGGGCCGCGTCGTGAAGGCCGCGGGCCGCACCTTCGTCGTCGACGCCATGAGCTCCTTCGGGGCCGTCGACATCCGCGTCGCCGACATCGGCATCGACTATCTCGTCTCGAGCGCCAACAAGTGCATCCAGGGCGTTCCGGGCTTCTCCTACATCATCGCGCGCCGCGAAGCGCTCGAAGCGACCGAGGGGAATGCGCGAACGGTGTCGCTCGACCTCTACGACCAGTGGAAGGGCCTTGAAGAAGGCCACGGCAAGTGGCGCTTCACGTCGCCCACGCACGTGGTCGCCGCCTTCCACCGGGCGATGCAGGAACTGCGCGAAGAAGGGGGCGTCGAAAAGCGCGGCGAGCGCTATGCGCGCTTGAACCGGCGCCTTCGCGAAGGCATGGCCGCTCTGGGCTTTACGGCCTACGTCGAAAAAGCCCACCAGGGTCCGATCATCACGACCTTCTTCTATCCGAAGGAAGGCTTCTCCTTCCCGAAGATGTACGCCTACCTCAAGGAACACGGCTACGTGATCTATCCGGGCAAGCTCACCGACCGCGACACCTTCCGTCTCGGCAACATCGGCGACTTGAACGACGACGATGCCGAACGCATTCTCAAGATCTTCGCCGACTTTTGCGCTTTGGAGGAACAGAATGGCGCGCATTGAAGCCGTAATTTTTGACTGGGCGGGCACGACCGTCGACTTCGGTTCGCTCTCGCCCGTCGGGGCCTTCATGGAAGCCTTCCGCCGCGCCGGTGTGGAAGTGACCGAGGAGGAAACCCGCAAGCCCATGGGTATGCTCAAGATCGATCACATCCGCACGATGCTCGCCATGGACCGCATTCGAGCGGCCTGGATCGAAAAGCACGGCGCGGCGCCGACCGACGACGACGCGCAGCGCATCTACGACGATTTCGAACCCGCTCTGATGAGCGTTCTCGACGAGCGATCGAAGTTGAAACCCCACGTTCTCGAATGCGTCGCCGCGCTTCGCGAACGCGGTCTGAGCGTCGGCAGCACGACGGGCTATACGTCCTCGATGATGGATGTCGTCCGTCCGGCGGCCGCCCGTCAGGGCTACGCTCCCGACACCTGCGTCACGGCCGACGACACGGGCGGGTTCGGCCGTCCCTGGCCCTTCATGATCTTTGAAAACATGCGTCTTTTGAAGGTCTCGGCCGTTTCGGCCGTCGTGAAGGTGGGCGACACCGTGAGCGACATCCGCGAAGCCAACGCCGCGGGCGTCGTCGCCGTCGGTGTCACCGACGGTTCGAGCGTCGCGGGCTGCTCCGAAGCCGAATGGAACGCCATGTCGGAAGACGAGAAGAACGTCGTCCGCGAAAAGGCGAAGAAGGTGTTCCTTGACGCGGGCGCCGACTACGTGATCCGCGATCTCTCGGAACTCCCGGCCCTCGTCGACAAGCTCGACGCCGAATAACCCCTTCTCCAGGGTTGCAAACGAACACCGCACGGAATTGAGGGATTCCGTGCGGTGTTCCTGTTTTTGAGGACGTACGAAGGACGTCCCTGAGTCCCGATCCCCGGTCTTCAGATGCGGGGCTTCGTCACGTCGACGCGCGAAAGGGCGCCCGCCGCGCGAAAGAGTTCGTCGGGCGTCAAGCGCACGCCGCTCGCGGCGTCGCCGCAGGCGGGGTAGACGATGTCGAAGCGGTCGAGCGAGACATCCGTGTAGACGCGCACCTCCGGCTTGGCGCCGAAGGGGCAGACGCCGCCCGGGGCGTGGCCGACGAGCGCCTCCACCTGGTCGCCCGGGATCATCTTCGCCTTCGAGTGAAACGTGTCGCGGAATTTCCGGTTGTCGACCTTGACGTCGCCCGCGGCGAGCACCAGGATCGGACCCTCGTCCGTGAGAAAGGCCATGGACTTGGCGATGCGGGCGGGTTCGCAGCCGAGCTGCTCGGCCGCAAGCTCCACCGTGGCGGTGGATTCGGTGAAGGTGTGCACGCGGTCGGCGAGTCCGAGTTTTTCGAGATGGGCGTAGGCGACGTCGAAGGACATGGCGGCTCCGATAAAAGGATGAGTCCGCCATTTTCCTATGACCCGGTCCCGAAAGGCACGGCTCTACGAAGTTTCCACTAGAGCAGCACGCCAAAATTCAAGGAAAACCCGTAACGCGTTCACGGTCTATCGAATTCTCTTTTTCTTCTGTATAGTGGTTTCCCTGAGCCCGTTGTCGGCTCGCGGGTGTCGAAAGGAAGTCCGTATTCCTCTTCGCTCCCGATACAACCAGAAGGATGTTCCGCCTCGGCGCATCGGTCGGCAAAGTCTTTTTTGTCTTCCGAACGGCCGGGGCATCTTTTTGTCGAGAACCGAAAACCCTAAGGAGAGACTCGTGACGGACCGATTGGAAAGAGTGAAGCGCGCGGCGGAAGGCCGCTGGCCCGAACTGTGGGCGTCCTACGGCATGGCACACGAACATTTTGAAAAACCGAACCGCCCGTGCCCGATTTGCGGGGGACGGGACCGCTTCACGTACTTCGCGAAGGAAACGGGCGGGCGCTGGTACTGCCGCGGCTGCGGCTGGGGCGACGGGATCGACCTGGTGCGGCGCGTGACGGGACGAAGCTTCCCCGAAACGCTCGAAAGTCTCGAGTCCCGCCTCGGCCTCGTAAGGCCCGCCCCTGCGCCCGAGAAGAAAAGCTTCACTCCCGAAGAGAAGGAGGCCTACGCGCAGAAGATGCGCGCCGAGCGTCAGCGCGAAGCGGCGGAAAAACTCTGGGCCGAAGCGGAGGAACTCGGAGACCTCCCCGACCATCCGGTGCAGAAATATCTGCACGAAAGAGGGCTCTATCCCGCGCTCTCGGGGTTGCGGTCCGTGCGGGTCGTCGAAAAGCTTCCCTATTGGGAGGAGGGGAGCGTGAAGGGGGAATATCCGGCGGTCCTCTTCGCGCTCACGGACGACGCGGGCCGCGTCGTGACGCTTCATCGTCTTTGGCTCTCGGAGACGGGCCGCAAGGCCCTCGTTTCGGCCCCGAAGAAGCTCTTGGGTTCCCCCGAAGGCGGCCTCGTGCGGCTCTATGAGGCGGGTGAAACCCTCGCGTTCACGGAAGGGGTGGAGACGGCCATGGCCGTTCGCGCGATGACGGGGCTTTCCGTCTGGGCCTGCGTGAGCGCCGTGGGGCTTCTGTCGCTTACGCTCGAACGGATTCCCGCTTCGGTGAAGAGCGTGGAAATCTATGGCGACAACGACGAGAGTTATGTCGGACAGGCGGCCGCCTACGGACTCGCGGCCAAACTCCATCGCGACGCCCGCGCCGCGGGGCGGGAACTCTCGATTCGCGTGCGCATCCCCGAGAGGACGGGCTACGACTGGAACGACGTGCTCCTCAAAAGCCTCGCCAAGGAGAAGACCGGAGGACGAAAGCGCCTCCGATCGTAAGCGATTGTTGTGGGCGGGGAAGGCCTCTTTTCCTTCTCCGCCTCTCCGAGGCGGGATTTCGAATCATGCTCTTTCGGCATGACTGCGCATTCGGAGAATTCATTGGCGCGCGCGGGAGCGCCCGCATAGAGTGAATGTCAAAAGGCATTCCGAATTCTTCAGGGAGGACTCATCATGCAACGCCGTAATCTTTTCCGTCTCGCCGCCGCGGGTTGTGCGGCCCTTTCCGTGCCGACGCTTCGCGCCGCCCAATCGAAGTCGATCGTGATCATCTACAGCCGCACGGGCTCGACCGAACAGCTCGCGCGCTGGATCGCCGAAGAAACGAAGAGCGACTATTTGAAGCTTGAACTCGTCGAACCCTACGCCGAATCCTACGGCGCGATGACGAACATCGCGCGCGAAGAACGCGCGTCGGGCAAGCGCCGCGAGATCAAGACGACGATTCCGGACCTTTCCGCCTACGACACGATCTGGCTCGGGTCGCCTTATTGGTGGGGCGGCTATTCGGTGCCGATGCTCACCTTCCTCAAGGATCATCCGCTCGAAGGCAAACGCGTGCTGCCCTTCTGCACGTCGGGCAGTTCCTCGCCCGACGGCGCCTGGGCGGACCTCCGAAAGCTCGCTCCGAAGGCGAAGATCGAAGAGGGTTTCTGGGTGCCGGGCGGCGACGTCGGCTCCTCGCGCGAAGAACTCCTCGCCTGGGTGAGAAAGCACCGTTGAGCGACGTTCGAACGCAGTTCATGACTCTGAAACGGGCTTCGGCCGCATCTTCGGGGATGCGGGCGGCGCCCGTTTCCGCGTTTTTGCGCCTTGTTGGAAAGCGCCGGGCGGTCCTACAATGAAAGGAGTACTGCGGATTTTTCCTGCCGCAGGAAACGACACGAAGAACAAGAACCCTCAGAGTAACCGTTATGGATCAGACCCAAGAGAACGACAACAAGAAGGAACTGCCGATGTTCGACGAGTTGAAGGACGCCCCCGACGTGAAGCTGAGCTTCACGGACGAGCACGACGCGGGCGCCTTCGTGAAGACCATGCTTCTGACGCGCGACTATTCGTCGATGCACGAAGCCGTCGACACGATCATGGAACACCTCGACGACAGCGGCCGCGACCTCATGCTCCGCGCGCTTCTCAACAAGGAAGTGAAGCGCCGCGGCGTCAAGGAACGCGTTCCCGACGACATGAACAAGCTCTCGCAGCACTGGCGCGAGGGCGAATATCCCTACGTCAACCGCATGAGCTATCCGCTCTACGAAAAGGAGAAGTATCACCTGCAGGTGGAACTCCTGAAGCTCCAGCGCTGGGTGAAGGAAACGGGCCGCAAGATCGTGATCCTCTTTGAAGGCCGCGACGCGGCCGGGAAGGGCGGCACGATCCGCCGCTTCATGGAGCACCTGAATCCCCGAGGCGCGCGCGTGGTGGCTCTGCCCAAACCCTCGGACGTCGAAGCCGGACAGTGGTACTTCCAGCGCTATGTGGCGCACCTCCCGACGAAGGGCGAACTCGTCTTCTTCGACCGCTCCTGGTACAACCGCGCCGGGGTTGAACCCGTCATGGGCTTCTGCACGAAGGAAGAGTACGAAAACTTCATGCGCGAAGTCCCCGACTTTGAACGAAGCCTCATCCGAAGCGGCATCACGCTCATCAAGTTCTGGTTCGCCGTTTCCCGCGAAGAGCAGCTGAAGCGCTTCCGCGAACGCGAGGTCCATCCTCTGAAGCACTGGAAGCTCTCGCCCATCGACCGCGCCTCGATCGACCGTTGGGACGACTACACCCGCGCTTCGCAGCAGATGTTCAACCGCACCGACACGGCGGACGCGCCGTGGATCATCATCAAGAGCGACGACAAGCTGCGCGCCCGCCTGAACGCGATCCGCGTCCTTTTGCACACCGTCGAATACGAAGACCGCGACCTCAAGGCCGTGGGCGAAATCGATCCCCTGATCGTCGCGCGCGCGAGCACGGTCTGCGAGTACGGCACCTACTCGAGCCCGCAGGGCGACTATTACGACGAAAAGAAGGGTAAGGAGAAGGAAAAGGAAAAGGGAAAGGGAAAGAAGAAGTGATTGCCCTCTGACGCCCGATCCAGCCTCCCGCACCGCAAGGTTCGGGAGGTTGCTTTTTCGGGGCGTGCGGGAATTCCCGTTCCTCTCGAAAACCTCTAAGGTGTCTCTCCCAAGGCATTCGCCCGAGGCTTTTTGCCTCCCGCAAAAGAACCTCAAGATCGTTCGGTCTCCCCCTTGAGAAAATCGGGGCCGCCGAAAGAAAATCGGTTCTGAGGATCGGATCAACTCACTTTGCGGAGAGAATCATGCGGATACGCAATGTTCTCGTCGCCGCGGCGCTCGGCACGGCCCTTTGTGTCGGCGCAACGGCGGGCGAACGACTTGATCGAATTGAAGACACGAAAACCCTGCGCGTCGGAACGCCGGGTGACTACAGGCCCTTCGCCATGAAGGAAAACGGGCGCTACGTCGGCCACGACGTGGAGCTCCTTGAAGCCATGGCCAAGGCCGCGGGCTGGAAGGTCGAGTACGTCGACACGTCCTGGCCCAAGCTTTCTGCCGACTTCAAGGCCGACAAGTTCGACGTCGCGATGGGCGGCATCACGCCCACGGTGGCGCGATTGAAGCTCGGCGCCTTTTTGCCGGGTTACGTCACCTTCGGAAAGGTGGCGCTCGTGAACGCTTCGAAGGCGAAGCAGTTCACGACGCACGAGAGCCTCAACCGGCCCGACGTGCGCGTCATCAAGAATCCGGGCGGCACGAACGAGCTCTACGTCAATCAGCACCTCACGAAGGCGCAGGTGACGACCCATCAGAAGAACGCCGAAATTCCCGGTCTCATCGCCGAAGGGAAGGGCGACGTGATGATCACGGACACGATGGAGGCGAAGCTCTACGCCAAGGCGCATCCGGGCAAGCTCGCCGTTCTCTTTGCCGAGGACACGCTCACGCCCAAGGCTCAAAAGGCCTTCTTCGTGCAGGCGGACGACCCCGAATACCTGCGCGTGATGCAGTACCTCTGGGACATCACGGAACTGCGCGGCGAGACCGCCGCCCTCTATGACAAGTGGCTCAAGTAAAGGACAGAAAAATGACGAAACTCACGAAGATCACACTGATTGCTGCCGTGCTCGGCGCTCTGACGACGGCTCTTCCCGCCCAGGCGGGCGAACGTCTCGACCGCATCGAGGAAACGAAGGTTCTGCGCGTGGGCACTCCGGGCGACTATCGCCCCTTCTCCATGAAGGAGGCGAACGGCTATTCGGGCTACGACATCGACCTCGTCAAGGCCCTTGCCGCGGCGGCGGGTTGGAAGGTGGAGATCGTTCCCACCTCCTGGTCGAACCTCACGAAGGATCTGCAGGGCGACAAGTTTGACGTGGCCGTGGGCGGCATCACGCAGACGGTGGCGCGCCTCAAGGTGGGCGACTTCCTCCCCGGATACGCGCCCTTTGGGAAGGTGGCGCTGGTGCCCGCCTTCAAGAAGGACCGCTTCACGACGCCCGAAAGCCTCAATCAGCCCGACGTGCGGGTCATCAAGAACCCGGGCGGCACGAACGAAAAGTACGTGCTCGAACACCTCACCAAGGCGCAGGTTTCGACCCATCCCAACAACGCAGAAATCCCGGGCCTCATCGCCGAAGGCAAGGGCGACGTCATGATTACGGAAACCATGGAGGCGAAGCTCTACGCAAAGAAGTACGCGGGAAAGCTTCACGCCGCCTTCATCGAAAATCCGCTCACACCCAAGAGCGTGATGGGTTTCTGGATGCCCGCGGACGACGCCGAGTATCTTCGCGTGATGCGCTATCTCTGGGACATCACGGAACTTCGCGGCGAACACGCGGCGCTCGCGAAGACCTGGCTCGAATGATGCCGGTCTGACTGCCGCCGACGCGCAAACGACAAGGCCCGGGCGACGAACCCGGGCCTTCGCATCTTCGCAACGGCGCCTTCAGCACTGTTTGGGACAGCGGTAGTAGGCGAGAAGCTTCGGACGGTAGAAGACGAGGGCCGTGAGGAGCGTGAAGAGCGTCACGCCCGCCATGATTTCCAGGGCCGGGTGGTAGCTGCGCCCCTCGAGGATTCGCCTTGCGACGAGTTCATAGGTCGAATACGCCCATTCGCAGGCGTAGCCGAGAAGGCAGAGCTGCTGCAGACGGTTCATGTAGCGCACCGGCACGAACGCGAGCACGAGCGCGGCGACGGGAAGCGCGACGACCCACAGGGCGGCGCCGTGAAAGAGCAGATGCGCCGCGAACAAAACGTGCGCGAGCGCGGGAAGAATGAGCCAAAGCATGGTTGGTAAGGGTTTGGTCGTGAGGGACGATTCGATCGTCCCCGTTATTGTTGAGAACGGTTGCGGGGCTTTTCGGGCGCTTCCTTCGTGAACTGGTACCACATGTGCTTGATGGTGAGCACGGGATGCGAAAAGATGAGGCGCGGACCCGCCCAGCGCATGATGTCGCGGGCGCGGGCCTTTTCGGCCGGGCGGTAACAGTGGATCTTGCATCGCGCGCAGGCGGGCTTGTCCGCCCCGTAGGGGCAGCAGGCGAGGCGCTTCAGGGCGTAGGCGAGAAACTCGCGGCAGTTGTCGCAGAGCTCCCCTTTTTTCGTGCCGTGATGCGCGTGGCAAAAGCTCGCCACCATCGCTTCGAGCGTGCGCTTCTCTTCATTGAGCCTCGGAATGGTCTCGAGGCGGGCCATGCGGTCGACGCGCTGCGGTCTCTGCGGTGCGTCCGCCGTCTTGTCTTCGGAAGGGTTTGTCATGCCGTTTCCTTTTGGTGTTGTTGGCAAGGTCTCAAAGAGGAGAAACAGTATAGCGTGACAATGCGAAGGAGTCGCTCCTGCCGAAAGAGGATCTTTCGGGAAAAGCGGCTCCTTTTGCACTCAAGGGCGAATCAGGTTTTCGCCGGACGAAATGTTATTCGATGCCGGTGACCGTGAAGCCTTCTTCCGTGATGGCCTTGCGGATCGCTTCGTCGTCGACGGGCAGGGGCGACACGATGACGGCGCGCTTTTCTTCCAGGCTCACCCGGACGTCGGCGACGCCGGGCAGGGCGCGCAGAACCTTGTCTACGGCGCGCACGCAGTGCTGACAGGACATGCCTTCGATATGAACGATTTTTTCCATGACGGATTCCTCCGAAGAAGTGGTTTGAGAAGAAACGGGTAAGGGGAGCGTACGGACTTCGGCCGTTGCACGGTTTTCGTCCGACGCGCTTTCCGTGAAGTTGACGGGCGGGCGCCAGCGGGTGAGCCGCAGGGCGTTCGTGACGACGCTCACGGACGACAAGCTCATCGCAAGGGCCGCGAGCATCGGGCTCATGCGAAGGCCCTGGGACGCAAAGAGGCCCGCCGCGATCGGAATCATAACGGTGTTGTAGCCGAGCGCCCAGAAAAGGTTTTCGTAGATGTTGCGAAGCACCGCGCGGGAGAGAAAGAGCGCGTCCGCGATCTGCGAGAGGCGGCTCTTCGACAAGACCACGTCGGCCGAAGAGAGCGCGGCTTCGGTGCCCGAGCCGATCGCGATCCCGACCGTCGCGCTCGCAAGGGCCGGCGCGTCGTTGACGCCGTCCCCGGCCATGAGGACGGGGTGCGGGGAGGCGGCCGTCGCTTCACGAACGAAGCGCGCCTTGTCGGCGGGAAGAAGTTCGGCGCGGATGTCGTCCTTGTCGAACCCCGCTGCGCGACCCACCGCCTCGGCGGCGGCCCGGCCGTCGCCCGTGAGCATCGTGACGCGCACGCCTTCCTTGCGAAGCGCCGCGAGTGCTTCACGCGAATCGTCGCGCACCCGGTCGGAGAGGCCAGCGAGCGCCGCGGGCTCCCAATGGACGCCGCGCTGAACGAGCGTCACGAGGACCGTAAGGCCTTCCTTTTCCATTTCGGACCAGGCTTCCCGCCAGGCGTCGGGGAGTTCCGCGGCGCTCGCTTCGAGCGTGCGGCGGTTGCCGACGCGAAGACGGTATTCGCCGACGCGGCCCGTAAGGCCCGTTCCCGCGACCTGTTCGAATTCGTCGGCCTCGGGGTGCGAAGCGTCCCAATGTCCGAGGTCTTCGAGGCTTTTCGTGACGGCGCGCGCTAGCGGGTGTTCGGACTTCGACTCAAGGGCGCCGAGGGCCGAGAGGACGGCCGGCGTGTCGGAGCGCTCCGAGAAGATCCAGCGCGCCACCTGCGGGCGGCCTTCGGTGATGGTGCCGGTCTTGTCCAAGAAGAGAGTCTTCGCGCGTCCGAGGTTTTCGAGCGACTCGGCGTTCTTCCAGAGAATCCCGAGCGAAGCGCCGCGGCCCGTCCCCGCCATGACGGCGGTCGGGGTGGCCAGTCCCAGGGCGCAGGGGCAGGAGATGACGAGGACCGAAATCGCGTAGGTGAGGGCGTCTTCGAGAGGAGAGCCCGAGGCGTACCAGACGATGAAGGTGAGAAGCGCAATCCCGAGGACGATGGGAACGAACCAGAGCGCGATCGTGTCGGCCTTGCGCGCGATCGGCGCCTTCGTCGCGACGGCGTCTTCGACGAGCGAGATGATCTGGCCCAAGGCCGTGTCGGCCCCGGTGTGCGTCACGCTGAAGGTGATGTGGCCCGAAACGAGGAGCGTGCCCGCGTTGACGCGGTCGTTCTTCGTCTTGTCGACGGGGAGCGACTCGCCCGTCATGCCGGATTCGTCGACGCTCCCCGAGCCGAGGACCACGATGCCGTCGGCCGGGATGCGCTCGCCCGTACGCACGACCACGTCGTCGCCCACGCGCAGGGCGTCGACGGGGACTTCGACTTCGACGCCTCCTTCCCGGCGCATGGCGCGCGGGGGCGTGAGGTCAAGAAGCGCCTCGACGGCCGAAGTGGTGCCCGCCTTCGCGCGGCTCTCGAGCGTTTTACCCAGGGACGAAAGCGTGAGGATCACGGCCGCCGACTCGAAGTAGAGGTGATGGAGTCCGTGGGCCGCCTGCGAGGGATCGTTCGCCATCGTGAAAAGCATGGCGAGGCTGTAGACGAGCGCGGCGCCGCTCCCCGTCGCAAGGAGCGTTTCCATGCCGGGGTTGCGGTGAAGAAGCGTGACGAATCCCTTCTTGAAGGTCTCGGTATGAAGAAAGACGACGGGGAGCGTCAAAAGGAGCTGCAAAAGCGCCGTGACGAGAGCCGCTTCGTCGGTGCCGAGCCCGAAGGGGAGGCTCAGCCCCATCATCGGACCCATGCTGAGGATCAGAAGCGGAAGCGCAAAGACGAGAGAGCGCAGGAAGCGGTTGCGGTAGTTCGCGTAGGCTTCGAGCGCGAGCGCCTTGGGACGCACGTTTGCCTCGGCGGTCTTCCCGGAGGCTGAGCGCCCCGGAGCGCTCTTGACGCGGGCGCCGTAGCCCGCCTCGGCGATCGCCTTGACGAGGCCGTCGGCGGCTTCCCCCGCCTTGCCGTCGGGCACCTCGACCTTGAGTTCTTCGGTCAGGAGATTGACGACGGCGCCTTCGCAGCCGGGGACCTTGTGGGCGGCGCGCTCCACCCGTCCCACGCAGGCGGCGCAGGTCATGCCCGTGACGTTGAGTGTGATCTTTTCCATGTGGATTCCTGTGTAACGGCTCCGAGAGAGGCCGTGTCCGTCGGAACCGAGGGAGGGGATTCCATCTACCCCCAACGGTTCGAATTGTCTATACTTGGGCATTATAGACATTGATTTCTTTTTCGCAACTACCGCCCTTTACGGAAATAAGTTTCAAAAAGGAAAGCGCTGTATCGGGGTCTTTGCCCGAACTTTCGTCCCCTTTTGAAACGTCTTTTTGGAAAGGAATGGAATCGGGTTGCGGCGGGGGACCCCATGCAGAGAACTTTGAAGAGAGAAGCCGATGCGGCGACCAAGTGTCCGGTGGAAGTGACGCTCGGACTCGTGGGCGGCAAATGGAAGAGTCTCGTGATCTGGCACCTCTGCGGCCGTACGCTTCGTTTTTCGGAACTGAGCCGCGCCATGCCGGGCGTGACGGCCAAGATGCTCACGATGCAGCTGCGCGAACTTGAAACGAGCGGCCTCGTGAAGCGCACGATTTTTGCGGAAGTGCCGCCGCGCGTCGAATATTCCCTCACGCCCGTGGGACAGTCGCTTCGCCCCATTCTCGAGGCGATGTACGCCTGGGGGAAGGCTTACATGGAAAACCGCGGCGAAGAGCCCACCTGCGGGATGGATCCTCCGAAGGACGGCGCGATCGAGCGCCTCGTCGAGCAGCTGAAGGCCGCGCAGTTCCAGAACTGCTGCGGCGAGTGACGCGGCAAACGCCTTTGGTTTAGAAGAGGGGTGAGGCGAGATAGCTGAACCCCTCGCGCAGGCGGGCGAGAAGCCCGCGTTTTTTCCAGAGGGCGGGATCGAGCCGGAAGGAGCCCGCGAAGTACCCGGCAAAGAGGCCGTTCAACTGCGCCGTGAAGGCGCGGTTGATGATGAGCATCGAGTGCTCGAAATTGAGGTGCAGGCTTCTCGTGTCGATGTTGACCGTCCCGAAGACGGACACCTCGTCGTCGACCGTGATCGCCTTCGTGTGCAGCATCCCGTCCTCAAAGAAGTAGATTTCAATTCCCGCGTCGAGAAGCTCCTCGAAGAAACGCCGTCCGCCCCAGGTGACGATGCGGCTGTCGCAAAGCCGCGGGACGATGATGCGCACGCGAACGTTCGTGCTCGCGGCGTTGAGGAGCGCCGAGACGATCGTTTCGGTCGGAACGAAGTAGGGCGTCACGATCGTGAGGGAGCGCCGCGCGCTCGAGATGACGCGAAGAATCAGATGCAAGCTCGCGTCTTCGTTGCCGTAGGGGCCCGAATGCACGCAGACCATGGGAACGTCGCCCGGTTGTTCGTGGCGCCCGTTCGTGAAGAGTTCCATGTAGGCGTTGACGTCGCGGTTTTCGTCGCAGTTCGAAAGCAGCCCGCAGTCCCCTTCCCAGAGGGCCGAGAGAACGACCGTTCCGGGACCTTCGATGCGGATCATCGCGTCGATCCAGCGGTCCTGCGGCGCCGCGCCCGAAGCGGCGGACTTCGGGGCGATCATGTTGAGGCTTCCCGTATAGGCGACCTTCTCGTCGATGATGACGAGCTTTCGGTGGTAGCGAAGATCGATGCGGTCGCTCATCCGGAAGTTGCCGAAGCGGATCGGCAGCACGCGCCAGATTCTCACGCCCGCGCGCTCGAGCGCCTCGCGGCGGGGGCTTCGCAAAAAGGCGGCGGACCCGAAGTCGTCGCAGAGAATCCGAACGGAAACGCCCCGGCGGGCGGCGTCGGCGAGCGCCTCTTCGATGTCGTCGACGATCGCGCCCGACTCCCAGATGTAGTAGGCGAGCTCGATCTGGCGCTCCGCCTTGCGGATGTCTTCGAGAATCCGCTCGAAGGCTTCGAGCGAGGTGGGAAGAAGCGTCAAGCGGTTCCCGACCGTGAGCGGCAGGCGAGCGAGATTCGTCGAGAGCCTGAGGAGCGGTTCGTACTCGTTGAGGGGAAGCGGCATCGGCCCGTAGGGCAGCAGACGGTCCTTGGCCCAGGGATAGTAATGCTCAAGGAGACGCTTTACGCGCAGCAGTCGAAAGCGCGCGAGGGGCCGCTCGCCGATGAAGAGATAAAGGAGAAACCCCGCGACCGGAAGCGCCGCGGTGATGAGAAGCCACGCAAAGGACGATCCCGGCGGGTGGCGCGTGAGCATCACGCGCATCCCCACGAGGAGGATCATCATGAACTGGGCGAGCATGAAGAGATTCGCCCAAAAGTTCCATTCCGTCGTCTGCATGACTTGTCAGAGGGGTGAAGGAGGAAAAAAGGGCGCCGATCCGAAAGGAGGGCGCCCCGTTCACAAAGCTATGAGCGCCGATCAGGCCTTGCGCTTGTCAAGACCGAGGTCGCTCATGATCGTCGCGGAAATTTCTTCGATCGACTTCGTCGTCGAGTTGAGCCAACGGATGCCTTCACGGCGCATGAGGTTTTCCGCGTCGAAGATTTCCTCGCGGCAGTTTTCGATCGAGGCGTAGCGGCTCCCCGGACGGCGTTCGTTGCGGATTTCGCTCAGACGTTCGGGTCGGATCGAAAGACCGAAGAGCTTGTGGCGAAGCGGCAGGAGCGCATCGGGAAGCGAACCGCGCTCGAAGTCTTCCGGGATGAGCGGATAGTTCGCGACCTTGATGCCGTACTGCATGGCGAGGAAAAGCGAGGTCGGGGTCTTGCCTGAGCGGGAGACGCCCACGAGAATGACGTCCGCCTCGTCGAGGCCGCGGTTCGTCTGACCGTCGTCGTGCTGCAGGGTGTAGTCGATGGCGGCGATTCGCTTGTTGTAGCGTTCGTCGTCGCGGATGCGGTGGCTCTGCCCCACGGAGTGGGCGCACTTCATGCCGAGCTCGGTTTCAAGCGGTCCCACGAACTTGCGGAAGAGGTCGATGATGTGCCCCTGCACGTGTTCGTTGAACGTGCGCATGATGTCGGGTTCGACGAAGGTCGTGAAGATGATCGGACGCGTGCCCGATTCGACGCCGATACGGTTGATGGCGTCGGCCGCCGCCTGAGCCTTCTCGACGGTGTTCACAAACGGCATGCGCGTCTGTTGGTATTCGAGGTCGGGGAACTGCGTCGTGATGGCGTGCGCGAGCGTTTCGGCGGTGATGGCCGTGCCGTCGCTGACGATGAAGACCTGGCGGATGGGATGTTCGGTTTGTTCTTCAACGAGTTCGGTCATGATGGGTAAATCAACGCGGAAGAGAGAATAGAGCATTGTACTCGACTCGCGGACTTCGGGCGTAAAGAAAAGAAGGCCCCGCACGTAACAAACGGAAGAATCGGGCAATGCCGGGCGATTTTGGAGCATTTGCGAAGGCTTTTGTGCGGCTACAATCCTTGTGCCCGGTCGGGAGGCGTCCCTCCCGACGTAAAGAAACAAGGAGTCAAAGAATGGTGGAATTGAAGCCCGTGGCCCTCGACAAGGCCTACCGCATCTTCAACGTCGGGGGCACGGCCCTCGTCTCGGCCGCCCACGAAGGCAAGACCGACGTGATGCCGGCCACCTGGGTGTGCCCGCTCAACATCGAACCCTCGCGCGTCACGGCCTGCGTCGACAGCACGCACTACACGCGCCCGCTCATCGAGAAGAGCGGCTACTTCGCGCTGGCCCTCCCCACGAAGGCGATCGCCCGTGAAACCCTCTACCTCGGTTCGGTGAGCAAGAACGACGAACCCGAGAAGCTCGAAAAGAGCGGAGCGAAGTTCTTCAAGATGGACGGCTGGGACATTCCGTTTGTCGAAGGTTGCGCCGCCTACGTCATCTACAAGGTGATTCCGGAAGCCCACATTGAAAAGGCCTACGACCTCTTCGTGGGCGAAGCCGTCGCCGCCTGGGCCGATCCCCGCGTCTTCGAGGACGGCCACTGGAAGTTCGAGACGGCGCCCGAGGATCTGCGCACGCTCCACTACGTTGCGGGCGGGCGCTTTTATCTGATCGGCGACCCGATCGACGTCGAATAAGCCCGGGACCCTTCGTCGCCCGGTCCGGAAGACCTCCCCGAAGCGGGAGGTCTTCCGTTTGAGAGGGACGATTTCGCACACCTTCTTTCGGGAAAGCGAAAAAAGAGGACGTATCGGCGCAAGGATCCCGAAAAGTCCGCTACAATCCGTGCACCCTTCCTCAGGGGAGTAGCCTGCCGCCGACCCCTCGGCGGCGTCCGCGTCAACATGCTTGAAGACAAAGACCCCCGTCTTCATGGCGCGGACAATGGAAATCCTCCATCGGCAAGACCTGCGGCGGACGTCTCCGATCTTTCGAAGAGCGAAAGAGCGGCCGGAGCGCGTGCGCCGTTACGGTTTTGACCCCCCAGGCCGCTCGACGCTCTCCATCCAATAAAAAATGTTAGAGACCCTGGGACTTTCCACCGCCGTCGTCGCGGCGGCCGAAATCGGCGACAAGACGCAGCTCCTTTCCATCTTTCTCGCCGCGCGTTTTCGCGCTCCGAAGCCCATCATCTGGGGCATTCTCCTTGCGACGCTCTTCAACCACGCGCTCGCGGGCCTTCTCGGCGCGTCGCTCTCCACCTTCATTTCGGAAGAACTCCTGCGCTGGATCCTCATCGTCTCCTTCCTCGCGATGGCCGTGTGGATTCTGATTCCCGACAAGATCGAAGACGACGAATACAAGAAGAGGGCGCAGCGCTACGGCGTCTTCTGGACGACCATCGTGCTCTTCTTCCTCGCGGAAATGGGGGACAAGACCCAGATCGCCACGATCGCCATGTCGGCGCGCTACGCGTCCGAGGCCGTCTGGGTGATCATGGGGACGACGCTCGGGATGATGATCGCGAACGTGCCCGCCGTCTACCTCGGCGAAAAGATCGCCGAGAAGATTTCGATGGTGTGGATGCGCCGCATCGCGGCGGCGGTCTTCGTGACGCTCGCGGTCCTCACGTACTTCGGTTGAGAAACGAAAGGGCTCCTTCCTTCGAAAGGAAAGAGCCCCAAGTCGATTCTTCGGGAGGCGGTTCGGATTACCGGCCGCCTTTTTCGTTATTTGCGGTCTTCGCGCCGCCAGTGTTCGATCGAGACGATCGCCGCGAGCGCCAGCCCCACCGTGCGGAAGAACTTCGCGTCGGGGTGATGGACGAGCGCCTTCGAGAGGGCGGAAAGCCACTTGGCGGGATGGGCCGCGAAGAAGGCTTCGGCTTCGCCCTCCGCGCCCTTCAAGACGAGGACGGAGAGGAAGGCGAATTCGAGCGTGATGTGGTCGTAAGGCATCCCGAAGTCCCCGGTGAGACCGAGCCCCGCCTTTTCGTAGGCGGCGCGGCAGGCTTCGGGCGTCGCGGCGTCCTCGGTCCAGGCGGACTCGAAGAGCGGAAGCGGGATTTCGCCCGTGGAAAAGAGCGCGCCGTACTCGGCCGCGACCTCTTCGGGCGAGGGCAGGGGGTCTTCGAGCGCGGCTTCAAGCTCGCGGCAGTCGACCCCAACCTCGGCGGCGAGACCGGCGACGGCGTGCAGGGCGTCGCGCAGACGATCGTAGGTGTCGGCGTGATCGGGCGCGACGAAGAGCTCGGCGAGCGCATCGAAATAGGATTGACGGGCGAGTTGTTCGACCTGCTGCGTAACCATGCGGTACCTCGGCGCGGTGAGGAAATAAGGGAACCGTTTCATTGTAGGGCGCCAACCCGCGCCGCTCGCGTCAAACGACGCCGAAATCCGCGGTCTCCACGGAACGGATTAAGGGAAAACGAGAAGAAGCGACGTTTCACGTCGTCAAATTTGTTGCAGGTTCGTCACATTGCGGATTTTTACGCGTTTTTGCGGACGTTTGAGACGCCCGAGACGAAAAAATGTCGACCTTCTTGCGTTTTCTCACCCTTTGAGGCGCTTTTGTGCCTTGGGTACGGAGAAAGCGCTGTGATACAATCCGCTCGGAAACTGAAAGCGCAACGGGGGACTGGGTGCCTCCTGCGCTTTCATCGTATTTTTAATCTACGCCCGTATTGCCGTCAGCCGAGTGGTGCGGGCAAAGAGGACACAAATGGTACAGGGTCGTTACGTTTTTCCCTTTAGTCAACTTCGCATGACCGATGTGGACCGCGTTGGCGGTAAGAATGCATCGCTTGGCGAACTTCTGAGCCAGCTCACCGAAGCCGGCATCCGCGTTCCCGACGGTTTTGCCACGACTGCCGAAGCTTTCCGCATCTTCCTCAAGGAAAGCGGACTTGAAGAACGAATCCACGCCCGTCTGGAAACGCTCGACGTCGACGACGTGAAGGCTCTGGCCGAAGCCGGCGCCGAAATTCGCGGCTGGATCGAAGCCGCTCCGTTCCCCGCCGAGCTCGAACGCGAAATCCGTGAATTCTACGAATGGCTCAAGGACGGCCAGGAAGAAATTTCCGTGGCCGTTCGCTCTTCGGCCACCGCGGAAGACCTGCCCGACGCTTCGTTCGCCGGCCAGCAGGAAACCTTCCTCAACGTGGTCGGCATCGATCAGGTGCTCGCCCGCATGAAGGAAGTCTTCGCGTCGCTCTACAACGACCGTGCCATTTCCTACCGCGTCCACAAGGGCTTCACGCACGCCGAAGTCGCCCTTTCCGCGGGCGTTCAGCGCATGTGCCGCTCCGATAAGGGGGCCGCGGGCGTGATGTTCACGCTCGACACCGAATCGGGCTTCGATCAGGTGGTCTTCATCACGGCTTCCTACGGCCTCGGCGAAATGGTCGTGCAGGGCGCCGTCAACCCCGACGAATTCTACGTGCACAAGCCCATGCTTGAAGCGGGCAAGTATCCGATCATCCGCAAGACGCTCGGCAGCAAGCTCCTCAAGATGGAATTCGACACGACGGGCGCTTCGGGCCGTTCTGTGCGCGAAGTCGAAGTCGACGCCGACGCCCGCCGCAGCTTCTCGATCACCGACGAAGACGTGATCGAACTCGCCAAGTTCGCCCGCATCATTGAAAAGCACTACGGTCGTCCGATGGACATCGAATGGGGCAAGGACGGCATCGACGGCAAGATCTACATCCTGCAGGCCCGTCCCGAAACCGTGAAGTCCCAGCAGAAGGGCGCCGACGTGCAGCTGCGCTACTCGTTGAAGAGCAAGGGCCGCCTCCTCGTTCAGGGCCGCGCCATCGGTCAGAAGGTCGGTCAGGGTACGGTGCGCATCATCGAATCCGCCGCCGAAATGGACCGCGTCCAGGCGGGCGACGTCCTCGTCACGGACATGACCGACCCGAACTGGGAACCGGTGATGAAGAAGGCCTCGGCCATCGTCACGAACCGCGGTGGCCGCACCTGCCACGCCGCCATCATCGCGCGTGAACTCGGCATTCCCGCCGTCGTCGGCTGCGGCGACGCCACCGAACGCCTCGTCGAAGGCGACAAGGTGACGGTCTCCTGCGCCGAAGGCGACACGGGCAACATCTACGAAGGCCTCCTTGAAGTGGCCGTCGAAGAAGTCCGCCGCGGCGCTCTTCCGGAAATCCCCGTGAAGATCATGATGAACGTCGGCAACCCGCAGCTCGCCTTCGAATTCCAGTCGATCCCGAACAAGGGCGTGGGTCTGGCCCGTCTCGAATTCATCATCAACAACAACATCGGCATCCACCCGAAGGTGATCCTCGACTATCCGCGCGTTCCCTCGGAACTTCGCGACGCCGTCGAACGCCTCTCGGCCGGCTACGCTTCGCCCAAGGACTTCTTCGAGCGCAAGATCGCCGAAGGCGTCGCCACGATCGCGGCCGCCTTCTGGCCCAAGAAGGTCATCGTGCGCATGTCCGACTTCAAGAGCAACGAATACCGCAAGTTGATCGGCGGCGCGCTCTATGAACCGGACGAAGAAAACCCGATGCTCGGCTTCCGCGGCGCTTCGCGCTACATCTCCAACCAGTTCGCCGAATGCTTCGCCATGGAATGCCGCGCGATGAAGTTCGTGCGCGACGAAATGGGCCTCACCAACGTCGAACTGATGATTCCGTTCGTCCGTACGCTCGACGAAGCCCGCCGCTGCACGGAAATCATGGAATGCCACGGTCTGAAGCGCGGCGTCAACGGCCTGCGCCTCAACATGATGTGCGAAATCCCGTCCAACGCCGTCCTCGCCGACCAGTTCCTCGAATACTTCGACGGCTTCTCGATCGGCTCGAACGACATGACGCAGCTCGCGCTCGGTCTCGACCGCGACTCGGGTCTCGTCGCCGCCTCCTTCGACGAACGCGATCCGGCCGTCAAGGCGCTCCTCGCGATGGCCATCAAGGCCTGCCGCGCCAAGGGCAAGTACGTCGGCATCTGCGGTCAGGGCCCGTCCGACCACGCCGACTTCGCCGCCTGGCTGATGGAGCAGGGCATCGAATCGATCTCGCTCAATCCGGACACGGTGGTCGACACCTGGCGTCGTCTCGCCAAGTAACGGCGGGGCAATCGGAAATTCGATCCTCCGGCATCGAATTCCGATGAGCCGAAACGAAGCGTTTTCCTCCTGAAAGCGCTTCGTTTTTTATTGCGCGATTCAAGAACGACCGAACGGAAATGTTTGTCAAAAAAAATACATTTCGTCGTTTCGTACAAAATCTGCTAGAATTCACACAGTTCACAAGAGGGAAAAGTTCCCTCTTTCATGCATTTTTTAATTGAGGTTCACCACATGGCTTTTGAAAATGCCGTCCGCCTGCAGGAAATCAACGAAGAAATGGAACGTCTCCAGAACGAAGCCAAATCCGTTCGCGCCCAGCTCGTCGACGAAATTCTCGTCGCGATGAAGGAATACGGCATTACGCTTGCTGACCTGGGTCAGCATCAGAACAAGCGTCGCGGCGACGTCAAGCCCGCGAAGTATGCCAATCCCTTCGGCGAAGGCTCCTGGTCGGGTTCCGGCCGCCGTCCGAAGTGGTTCAAGCAGGCGCTCGAAAACGGCGTTTCCGAAGAGGAAATGCTCATCAAGACGACGACGCTCTAATTTCGTCCCGTCGGAAACAAAAGAGGGAGCTTCGGCTCCCTTTTTTGTTGCCCGGCGTTCGGATTGCATTGCCGTCCGAATCGGCTGCCGGAATGCCGAAAAACCTTATCGGAGTGCGATGCTTCAGGCGGATTTCGAGAGCGAAGCGGGGCGGTTCAGCCCCTTGCGTACCCCCGATAGAATGCGGCAGGAACTTGAAATTTTTGATGAAGAGTCGTCCTGCCGATTCCGAGAAAATGGAAGTCAAGGAAATCAACGTGATTCCCATTTCAAAAGGAGTTTCAAATGACGCGCAATGCAAAATGGACGATGCTCGGCATCATGATGGCCACCCTCGGTTTCGCCGCCGGCGTCCAGGCCGCCGACACCCTCACCGAACAGGTCGTGACGCGTGCGGCCGATCTGAAGACGATCGAAGGCCCCGCCGCCACCTTCACGGGCAAGGTCACCGTGACGGGACTCTACGGCACCTACGGCGACATGAAGAGCTCGGGCGGTTCCGTCACCTTCCAGCCCGGCGCCCGCTCCTTCTGGCACTATCATCCCGTCGGACAGGTCCTGATCGTCACCGACGGCGTCGGCTATACCCAGGAATGGGGCAAGCCCCGCGTCGAAATTCGCGCGGGCGACATCGTCCGCTGCCCCGCGGGCGTCAAGCACTGGCACGGCGCGAGCGAAAACTCGGCCATGACGCACATCTCGATCTGCGAAGAAATGGATCCGGGCGTCGTGGTCGTCTGGCAGGAAGCCGTGACGGACGAACAGTACGCCGGCCGTTGATTTTCGTCTGATCCCGCTTATTTTCGGTCCCGCACGCTTCTCTCCCGTGCCGGACCTTTATTGTTTTCGGGAACTCTATTCTTCCGTTTTTGCGGCGAAAAAAGAGGTCGGCGCCCCAAGGGGGGCGGCCGACCTTTCCCAAGGAGAGATTGTTGCTGTCTCCACTTTCCGGCCGTCAGGCTTTGTAGATCTCCTGAACGATCGCCAGAGCGTTCAAGGTGCGCGGGAAGCCGATGTAGCCCGCCATGGCGGCGATCGTGTCGATGAGTTTCTGCTTCGTGGCGCCCATCGCGCGGTTGCCGCCCGTGTGGGCGCGCAGCTGCGGTTCGCACCCGCCGAGCGTCGCGATGGTGACGAAGGTGAGGTGTTCGCGTTCGGCGAGGGTGAGGCCCTTGCGCGTGTACGTGTCGCCGAAGCACCAGCCCGTCAGCGCATCCACCTGCAGGAAGCGGATGTCGTCGGTGGCGTTCTTGTGCATCGTGTCGATGGCCGGTCCGAAGATCGTCTTTTGCTGCGTGAGACCCTTTTCAAAGCGGTCCGCGTCGGTGACGGTCGTGGCCGATTCGAGCGGAAGCTTCACGCCCGCTTCGACGAAGGCTTCGTTCATGGCGAGCACGCCCGTTTCGACCTTCGCAAAGCCGATGTAGGCGAAGGGCTGATAGACGGCCTCGCGGATTTCGAGGGGCTTCACGCCCGCGGCGAGGGCTTCCTTGACGACGCGCTTCAACGAAAGCGGTTCGGACAAGGTCGTGAGCGTCGTGATCTGCACGAGGAAGCGTTCGCGTTCCGTGAGGGCGGACGTGTGCGCGGGAACGTCCTTTTTCAGGAAGCGTTCGCGGATGGCGACGAGATCGGGATCGGTTACGGAAAGATCGGGAGCGGTCATTTTGGTTTCCTTTGCGACGGAAACGCCGGCGGCCGTCAGAGCGGCACCGGGAATCAGGGCGGCAAGTGTGCGGCGTTGCATGGCGAATTCCTCATGAGTAAACAACCCTCGACTAAAGTCGAAGGCTTTGCAACTATTGCCGAGACAACGTCGCATCAGGCCTGTTTACGTCCGGCCCCTGAGTCACCAGCCGGTAACC
>OGHB01000044.1_pt1 | contig 101207 bp, 80 predicted proteins | sample 1571451 | NCBI WGS metagenome assembly OGHB01 (sample SAMEA2582071, study PRJEB24529) | metagenome | biome: Human gut stool | place: China | collected 2011
GAGCGCGAAGCTCGACACTTCACGACCACCACGCTCAACCAATTTAAAGCCGGTCGGGAAAAGGTGCGCCTCTGCGGGGTCGTAACGGGCCTGCGTGCGATTCAAGGAAAGCGCGGTCGAATGGCCGCCATCACCATCACCGACAAGACGGCGGTGATGGATGTGGTGGTCTACAGCGAAATCTGGGACCGCATTCGCGGCTCCTTCGACGTGGACGACCTCATCTGTGTGACGGGACGCGTGCGCTACGATGAATTCTCAAAGCGCCTCGGCGTCACGGCAGATGAGGTCTGGAACCTCATGGAATTGCGCCGTCGTGTGGCGCAGTATCTGGAGGTGGAGGTCACCAAAGATAACCTTCCTGCATTGGAAGACCTCAAGGCTGTGTCGGACGACCTTCGCATCTATCAGCGCGTACCCGTTCGCTTCAAGATCACCTCCGACGGCAAGTCGGAAGGGGCGCTCTACGCCACCATGAAGGTTTCGAACGAATGGGTGGATGCACTACGAATTGCAGGATACCACCCCCGATTTGTCTACTGAGATTGCTGAAATCGTAAAGTTATTTCCCTTTCAGGTTGGCGATAAGAGAGTAGATGCGGAAGCGAAGATACTCTTTTTGGGAAATGAGGTTGAGGACATAGCCTTCCTTTAAGAGAGGGGATAGTTTTCTGACGAGTTCTTTGCTTAGAAGGTCGCTATTATTCTTAAGTGCACACGCGTTAAGGATTAATGCGTAGTGGGAGATTTGTTCTGAGAATCTTAGAGTGTTGATTCTGGAAGTGACCAGTTTTCGGGAAAAAGCTTTTGCTCTAGAGAGGCTGTTGGGTCTGTAACGGTATAGATATAGAGCTTTGGGGATATAGGTGATTTTAGAGGCCTTGGTTGCAACTTCCATGCAGAAAACCTCGTCTTCAGAGAGAGTTTTTTCTTTATAGAAGCGCAGACCTCGTATGGTTTCGGCGTTAAAGAGCCTCAAGCAAGAATACCCTCCGCTTCCGTGCACTTTTTTCCAGTTTCCTAAGGAGAAGATTTGTTCAACGAAAGATTCAGAGGTAAAGGAACAATAGTTTGCGTACTTTTCGTGACTTGTTTGGTTGAAATTGATTCGTTGAAAACAACAGCCTGCGACATCGGCATGCTCGGACATGGCGGCAAACACAAGTTCCTCAATCATGCTGGGGGAAATTACATCGTCGCTGTCACAAAATGAAATGTAGTCGTAAGATTGTCTTCTCTCAATTTCGTCAAGAGCAGTATTGCGGGCGGCGGAAAGGCCGCCATTCTTTTCGCGTTTCAGAACTACCACTCGGGAATCTTTTTCCTGGTAACGGTGGAGGATTTCTAGGGAACTGTCCGTGGAGGCGTCATCGACAGCGAAAACATCGAAGTTGACATACGTTTGTGAGAGTATGGAATCCATGCACTCAGAAAGGAACTCTTCCATATTGTAAACGGGCACAACAATGGCTACTTTTTTCTGATGTTGTTCCATAGTAGGTTCTGAATTAATGTTGAACTGAGAAATCGAGAGAGACATAACCGTCTGTTGTGAGTATGAAACGGTTGAGATTCGGTTGATAACAATGCTATCAAACTTTAGACGGGTTTAGGTTTGGAGATCGTCTCCAGGCTCTCTTCAATCCTTTTGTTTTCGCTTTGAACTTTCAGGGTACACGACAATGAAAATCTTGTCGGGCACCACCTGAAGGATGATGAACAATTACAAAAAGAAAGACCGCTCTGAAGTAGGAATCTCCAGAGCGGTTGGTTTCACGAACAGCAATCTTTCAATTTAGAAAGATTGATTCATATTACTTGGCGTTGCGTTCAGCAATGATGCCTTCCCAACGAGCCACCTGCTTGCGGACCTGTTCGGGAGCCGTGCCACCGAGGTGGTTGCGGGCCTTGACGGAGCCTTCAAGTTTGAGGACTTCGTAGACGTCTTCACCGATTTCCTTCGAGAAGCTCTGCAGAACGTCGAGCGGAAGTTCCTCAAGACCGCAGTTGCGGTTGGCGGCTTCGCGGACGGTCTGACCGACGATGTCGTGGGCCGTGCGGAAGGGAACGCCGTGACGAACGAGGTAGTCGGCGAGGTCGGTCGCGGTGGGGAAGCCCGCCTGGCAGGCCTGGAGCATCATGTCGGCGCGCGGTTCGACGCCGGCCATCATGTCGCAGAAGGCGCGAAGCGTGTCCTTGACCGTATCGATCGTGTCGAAGACCGGTTCCTTGTCTTCCTGGAAGTCCTTGTTGTAGGCAAGGGGCGTGCCCTTCATGAGCGTGAGCATCGCGATGAGGTTGCCGTAGACGCGACCCGACTTGCCGCGGGCGGTTTCCGGAACGTCCGGGTTCTTCTTCTGCGGCATGATGGAGCTGCCCGTCGTGAAGCGGTCCGGCAACTTGATGAAGGAGAAGCGCTGGCTCATCCAGGTGACGAGCTCTTCCGAAAGACGCGAGATGTGCATCATCAGAAGCGACGAAGCGGCGCAGAATTCGATCGCGAAGTCGCGGTCGGAGACGGCGTCGAGCGAATTCTGGGCGACGGCTTCAAAACCGAGGAGTTCGGCCGTGTATTCGCGGTCGATCGGGTAGGTGGTGCCGGCGAGGGCAGCGGCGCCGAGGGGGCTTCGGTTGACGCGGCGGCGCACGTCGAGGAAGCGTTCGCGGTCACGCTCGAACATTTCGACGTAGGCGAGCATGTGGTGACCAAAAGTCACGGGCTGGGCGACCTGCATGTGGGTGAAGCCCGGCATGATGATGTCGCTACCGCGCTTGGCCTGTTCGACGAGCACTTCCTGGAGGTGCTCGATGCGGGCGACGATCGTGTCGATTTCGCCGCGCAGATAGAGGCGAATGTCGGTCGCAACCTGGTCGTTGCGCGAGCGGCCCGTATGGAGGCGCTTGCCGGCGTCGCCGATCAAAGCGGTAAGGCGGGCTTCGATGTTGAGGTGCACGTCTTCGAGTTCGAGCTGCCACTCAAAGACGCCCTTTTCGATTTCTTCCTTGATCTGAGCCATGCCGCGGCGGATGTCTTCGAGATCCTTTTCGGAAATCACGCCGATCTTCTGGAGCATCGCGGCGTGGGCGAGCGAACCCTGAATGTCGGCCAAGGCCATGCGCTTGTCAAAATCCACGCTGGCGGTGTAGCGGAGAACGAAGGCGTCGACAGGTTCCGAGAAGCGGCCGGACCAGGCCTTCTTCTTGGCGTGCAACGGGTCGTTCGAGAAATCTTCTTCAAAGCTCATAGCGGTTCCTTTTGTTTGGGGGAAAGGGGATGACTTGAGTCGCGCGTTATTGTATCGGAACGCCTGCGTCGGAGCGAAGAAATTCCGCACGGGGGGCTTCTCGTCCAAACCGAATGTTTGCAAAACGTTTCAAAATGCAACCTCTCGCGAGCGACTTGGGTACCATGCCTATAATGCACCCTTTCGGGGTGTAGCGCAGTCTGGTAGCGCGCCTGCTTTGGGAGCAGGATGTCGGGAGTTCGAATCTCTTCACCCCGACCACCGGACACCGCCGCCCGTAGCTCAGTTGGATAGAGCATCGGCCTTCTAAGCCGGCGGTCGCAGGTTCGATTCCTGCCGGGCGGGCCAAAAATTCGGATGGTGCGAATAGCTCAGTTGGTAGAGTCCCGGATTGTGATTCCGGTTGTCGTGGGTTCGAGTCCCATTTCGCACCCCATTCATACAAAAAGCTCGCGTTGCTTTTCATCGGCAACGCGAGCTTTTTCCTATTTCAACGATTCAACGTGCCATCAAACCTTGGCATAGAGCTTCGTGAAGGAAGCGTACTGCGAGGTCGCCGCTTCATCCGCGGGCACATAAAAAGCCGTGCCGACTTCCAATCCGAGAATGTCGCTCACGGCGAAATAACGAAGCTTCGGGCAGACGCCGGAATTCGAGCCGCCTTCGGTCTGGTAGGCGAGCATCTTGAGTTCGTTGGTCGTCGTCATGCCGATGGCATAGGGCGAAACAACGCGGTCGAATCCGTGATAGCCGAAGTTGAGCGTGCGGTGACCTTCAATGGCCTCCACGATCGTGTCCACCGTAGTCATGATCTTTGACTCCTCTAAAGACGCCGCGAAGAAAGAATCGTTCGCGACGGGTTTTGGTTGTTGGTTCATTTTCCATTATGGCAAGACGAAGGCCCAGTCGGCCGACGCGTTCAGAAATCCCCGCTTTTTGCCAAAACTTTCTTCTTTGGAACTTGCTCTGGATCATGAAAAGGCCCTCTCCGTCGGATGACGGAGAGGGCCAATGATGAGATTTCGTCTAGTCCCCGAGCGGGGAGAAATGACGATTACGCTTCAGGAAGGCGGGAGAGCTGTTCGCGAACCTTGGCGAGAAGGTCCGTGAAGTCGGCAAGACGCTTCTTTTCCTGATCCACCACGGCCTGCGGAGCGCGGGAGACGAAACGTTCGTTGGCGAGCTTCGCTTCGCACTTCTTGATTTCGCCTTCGACGCGTTCGATTTCCTTCGTGAGGCGCAGACGTTCGGCGGCGACGTCGATTTGGACCTTGAGCATGAGCTTGAAGTCGCCCACGATCGCGACGGGCGCGATCGAACCCTTCGCTGCGGCGGAGAGGTCGTCGACATGTTCGACGGCTTCCAGACGCGCGAGCGCCTGGAGATACGGAGCCGCTTCAGCGGCCGTCGCCGCGTCGCCTTCAATCAGAAGCGGAACGCGCACGGAGGGCGAGAGCTTCATTTCACCGCGGAGATTACGCACCGCGTCGATCATGTCCTTGACGAGCTTCATCTTCCCTTCGGCAGTTTCGCAGACGTCGCCCGTCGCCTTCGGATAGGCCTGGATCATGACGGAGGTTTCTTCGTCGGCCTTGCGCGTGCCGGCGACCACCGAAACCTTCTGCCAGAGTTCTTCCGTGATGAAGGGGATGATCGGGTGGGCAAGACGCAGCACCGTTTCGAGCACCGTGACGAGCGTGTGGCGGGTCGCACGGCAGGCGGCTTCATCGCCCTTCAGCTGCACCTTGGCGAGTTCGAGATACCAGTCGCAGTATTCGTTCCAGACGAAGGAATAGATGGCGTTCGCCGCGTTGTCGAGACGATAGTCGGCATAGGCTTCGCGCACCGTACGGATCGTACGGTCGAGTTCGCCCAGGATCCAGCGGTCGACAAAGGAGAAGGTCATCGGGCTCGAAGCGGTTTCACCCACGCCGCAGTCCTTGCCTTCGACGTTCATCAGCACGAAGCGCGTGGCGTTCCAGAGCTTGTTGCAGAAGTTGCGGTAGCCTTCGGCGCGCTTGAGGTCAAAGTTCACGTTGCGGCCGAGCGTCGCGTAGGCCGCCATCGTGAAGCGAAGCGCGTCCGCCCCGTGCGCGGCGATGCCGTTGGGGTAGTGTTCACGAAGCTTCTTTTCGACGTACGGAGCCTTTTCCGGCTGACGAAGCCCCATCGTGTTCTTCTTAATGAGGTTTTCGAGGTCGATCCCCTGAATGATGTCGAGCGGGTCGAGGGTGTTGCCTTCGCTCTTCGACATCTTCTTCCCTTCGGCGTCGCGAACGAGACCGTGGATGTAGACGTTCTTGAAGGGGACGCGGCCCGTGAAGTGACGCGTCATCATCACCATGCGGGCGACCCAGAAGAAGATGATGTCGTAGCCCGTCACGAGCACGGTGCTCGGCAGGTACAGATCGTACATGTCCTTTTCGACGCCTTCGGGATTGGGCCAGCCAAGGGTCGAGAAGGGAACGAGGGCGGAGGAGTACCAGGTATCGAGGACGTCTTCGTCGCGCGTAAGCTTCACGCCTTCGCCCGCCTTCTGCTGGGCTTCAGCTTCATTGTGCGCAACATAGACGTTGCCGGCTTCGTCGTACCAGGCCGGAATCTGATGGCCCCACCAGAGCTGACGCGAAATGCACCAGTCCTGAATGTTTTCGAGCCACTGGCGATAAACACCCTGCCATTCCTTCGGGAAGATGTTGACTTCACCCGATTCGACGGCTTCAAGACCCACTTCGGCGATGGATTTGCCCGGATAAAGCGAGCCTTCGGGAGCGGGCTTGCTCATCGCCATGAACCACTGGTCGGAAAGCATCGGTTCGACGACTTCTCCCGTACGGGTGACGATCGGAACCATGTGCTTATGCTTCTTGATCCCGACGAGAAGGCCTTGGGCCTTCAGATCGGCGAGCGCCGCTTCGCGGCATTCGTAGCGATCCATGCCGCGGTACTTTTCGGGCACGTTGTCGTTCATGCGGGCGGTCTTCGTGAGGACGTTCAGCATGGCGAGGTTGTGACGGCGGCCGACTTCAAAGTCGTTGAAGTCGTGCGCCGGCGTGATCTTCACGCAGCCCGAACCGAACTCACGGTCGACGTACTCGTCGGCGATCACGGGAATTTCGCGGTCGGTGAGCGGAAGCTTCAGCGTCTTGCCGATCAGGTGCTGATAGCGTTCGTCCTCCGGATGAACGGCAACGGCCTGGTCGCCAAAGAGCGTTTCCGGACGGGTCGTCGCCACGACGACGCCTTCGGAGCCGTCGGCGCCGGGATAGCGGATTTCCCAGAGGGAGCCTTCCTCTTCCTTGTTTTCCACCTCAAGGTCCGACACGGCCGATTGGAGCTTGCAGTCCCAGTTCACGAGGCGCGTGCCGCGATAGATGAGGCCTTCTTCATAGAGCTTCACGAAGGTGTCGATGACGACCTTCGAGAGCTTTTCGTCCATCGTGAAGTAGGCGTTCTCCCAGTCGACGCTGTCGCCGAGACGACGCATCTGCGAGAGGATGGAGCCGCCCGAGAACTTCTGCCATTCCCAGATCTTTTCGAGGAAGGCTTCGCGGCCGATGTCGCGCTTGTCGATCCCCTGGGCTTCGAGCTTGCGTTCCACGACGATCTGCGTCGCGATGCCCGCGTGGTCGGTGCCGGGAATCCACACGGTGCTGTAGCCGTCCATGCGGTGGAAGCGCGTGAGCGTATCCATCACCGTCTGATTGAAGGCGTGACCCATGTGGAGAATCCCCGTAATGTTGGGCGGGGGCAGCTGGATGGCAAAGCTCGGCTTCGACGTATCGGTGCCGGCGCGGAAGTAACCGCGCTTTTCCCAAACGGGATACCAACGCGCTTCGATGTCGGCAGGTTCGAAGCTCTTGGCGAGTTCTTGATCTTTGGACTGCGTCATGATCGGAAGATTGAATACAAAAAAGCTTGAAAATGAGAACGGCACGCCCGCGAACGAGAGGGCGTGCCGTGGGTTTTCGTATTGTCGCACGAAAGAATCGCGGACGTTATTGCGGATCCTCTCCTTTGCGCATGAGGGCGCGCGAGAGGTTTTCTGTGCGCAGTTCGCGCTCAAGCGCCTGACGGATCATCGGTTGGATCGAGCGGTCGAGGTCGGAACGCACCCGCATGAGCGCGTTGTGAAGCGTCATCTCGAGCGTCTGCGAAAGCGCCTCGCGGATGGTCTTCTCGAGAACCGGCATGAGGTGGTCGCAAAGCGCCGCGATTTCCCCTTCCGAAAGTGCACGGTTTTCCTGAACGGTTGCGGGTTCGGGAACGGCGGGAGCCACTGCGGGCGCTTCCGCAATGGGCGCCGGCGTCTCGGCAGCGGCCGTGACGCTCGCAAGCTCGTTGACTTCACGCCAGGTAAGCGGAATGCGTTCCTCAAGCGCCGAGACGCTCGGGGCCATGACGGGTTCTTTGCGTTCCATGAGAATTCCTCAAAGTGGAGTGACGACCGTTTATTGACGACGGTCGTAAGCGGCGAGCTCAACGCCCGCAGCCTTGTAGGCGCGGTAGCGGGCGCGGGAAGCCTGCAGTTCGTCGGGCTTCGTGCTCACGACGTCGATGATGCGCGGAAAGCGCTCGAACGAGGTTTGCCAATCGGGTGGCAGAGCGTCGTCGAGAAGAAGCAGTACGTCGCCCTCAAGTTCCTCCAAACGGGTGGAGAGCAAGATGGGCGTATCGGGCGCAAGACGATGCCCCGGTGCGACATGCGGCAGGAAGGCGAGATCGCTGTAACTCCAGAGGAGGGCGTCCAGCCTTCCGAGGCGATCCGCGTCGGACGTCCACACCGCAAGGCGAAGCTTGCGGTGAAGGACCGTCTTCGCCACGGCGCAAGCGTAGCGCAAACGGTCGGGGACGTTGAAGTGGAAGTCGACTTTCTGCATGGCGCTCATTATACCGAGACGGTTTCCGTTGCCTTCTTTGATTCGGCAAGGTCCCGCAGGAATTCGACGAGCAAGGCGACGGGGCGACCCGTCGACGCATGGTCCTTGCCGCTTGTATTCGCCGTGCCGGCGATGTCGAGGTGCGCCCAGGGCGTGCCTTCCACGAAGGTTTCGAGGAAGGCTGCGGCGGTGGAAGCTCCTGCGCCGCGAACAGCGGAGACATTGGCGAGGTCGGCGTAGCAGGACTGCATGAGTTCGGTGTAATCCGAGTGCAAAGGCATCCGCCAGGCGAGGTCTCCGGTCTTCTTGCCGGCATCGAGCAGTTTTTCAGCCAGATCGTCGCGATTGGCAAAAAGCCCCGTATAGGTGCTTCCCAAAGCCACTACGCAGGCACCCGTGAGCGTCGCGACGTCGATGATGATTTGCGGCTTGTGTTCAAGCGCCTTGGTGAGACCGTCCGCGAGAATGAGTCGGCCTTCCGCGTCGGTATTCTGCACTTCCACCGTTCGGCCCGAGTAGGTCGTGATGATGTCGCCCGGCTTCAGGGCCGCTCCGGAGGGAAGGTTTTCGCAGGCGGGGGCGATGGCGACGAGATTGATCGGAAGGGCAAGGTCTGCAACGGCCTGCACAACCGCAAGAACAGAGGCTGCGCCCGACATGTCGTAAATCATGTCGCCCATCTTAGCCGCAGGCTTGAGCGAAATGCCGCCCGCGTCAAAAGTGATGCCTTTCCCCACGAGAACAACGGGGGCATCGTCACTTTTGCCGCCGTCGTAGCGAAGGTCGATCATTGCGGGCGGAACGGCGCTCCCCTGCGCAACGCCGAGAAGTCCGCCCATGCCGAGCGCTTCGAGTTCGGGCTTCTCAAGAATCGTTGCGGAGACCTTTTCGTGATTCTTCGCAATGTTGCGAGCCTCTTCGCAGAGAAATGCCGGCGTGCAGAGGTTGGCGGGCGTGTCCGCCAATCGGCACATGGTAACGATGGCCGAGCCGATCGCCGCACCTTCGGCGAGGGCCTTGGATTCATCCGTGTCGGAGAGCCACAGCATTTCGGGACACTGTGGAGCTTCAGCATCCTTCTTGTAGCTCACCTTCGGCGAGAGCGCGCGAACGACGTTCTGCGCGAACAGACGGGCGCCGGTCTCACGGTCGTCTCCGAACCAGTCGGTAGCTCCAAAGAGCAGAGACGGAACCTTGCGAAGCTTTGCAACAGCCATGCGTACTAGAGCTCCAATCTCTTCGGGCGTGCGTTCAGTACGAGCACCGAGATGAAGGAGCACCAGTCCCTTGGGCCAGTCGGCACAGGGCGGTACCGTCAACATTTCTCCCATCTGTGAGGGAAAGAGTCCGGACGAGCGCAAGGACTCAATGAGAGGCGAAGACCAGGCATCGGCAAAGGCCGGCGTCGGCACAAGGGAGTCGCCGTCTTTCCAAAAACCAAACACGGGAAGGCTTTCCGCCTTAGGGGCGGAGACTTGTACGGGAGCGAAAGACATGAGATTTCTTCTCCAAAACTGGTTGAGGATCATTGTACCCGTGCCAACGACAAACTTTTTTTAGCCGAACCCTTGCTTTTTTCGAAAAGTTCAGGCATACTTCGTCTCCTACAGTTTGATGAAGACGTAAGTCTTCGATCCTCGGTGTGGGGGGGTAGCTCAGCTGGGAGAGCGCTGCGTTCGCAATGCAGAGGTCGGGAGTTCGATCCTCCTCCTCTCCACCACAGAATTTCAAAGGTCTCGAGACACAAGCAGGCTCGAGACCTTTTTTTATGTTGAAATTTTGGTGGTGCTAGTGTGAGTTTCTCGCTGTTTCTTTATAGTTTGAAAAACTCTGGATAACCGACTGTCTCGTCGAATCGTACTGGCGCGGTACCCAACGATACTTGCAAATACCTCTGCATCTATGCAACAACAAGATACACACTCTTATTGGCGCTCCGATATCACAGGCCTACGAGCGCTTGCCGTGTTGCCCGTTCTCATCTTTCATGCTTGGCCCGACCTGCTCCCTGGCGGCTTTGTAGGGGTCGATGTCTTCTTCGTCATTTCGGGCTATCTCATCTCTGGCATTCTTTTCCGTCAGCTTCAGAGAACAGGTCGTATCGATTTTGCAGATTTCTACGCCAAACGTATTCGCCGCATTATTCCTAATTTGCTCTGTGTCCTCACGTTCACAGCTATTGTCGGGTGGTTCTTCCTGGCACCCGGGGAATACAGGGATTTGGGGAGACAGATTTATTCGAGTACGTTTTTCTACCAGAATTTCCGCTTGCTCAAGGACTTAGGGGATTACTTTGCTGCCGATTCCTCAGTGCAACCTCTTCTCCATTTATGGAGTTTGGCGATTGAAGAACAGTTCTATATCGTTTTCCCTCTGCTTTGTGCATTGGTTTGGAAACTGAGGGCAAATATCAAGGCGCTGGGGGGTGTTGTTCTTCTTGTTACTTTTGGTTCGTTGGTCGCTTGTTTGCTGGTTGAGGATCAAGCCTTCAGGTTCTATTTTCCTCTTACGCGCTTCTGGGAGTTGGGCGTGGGGATTGTGCTTTCCTATGCACAACATTTTGGTATCTGGCGTCCCGAGACTCAATCTGAGCTAAAGAGAAATGTACTTTCTTTCTTGGGAGGGGTTTTACTTATTCTGTCTCTCTTCATTGTGAGAGAAAAGAATTTTCCTGGGGTAGAGGCATTGCTTCCTACTCTGGGGGCTCTATTCATCCTCTCTGCGTCGCCCAAGGCTCTTTTTAACCGTTTGTTGGCCTTGCAGCCAGTTGTATTCATTGGTCTCATCAGCTATTCGCTTTACCTTTGGCATTGGCCGCTGATTGCTTATGCCAATATCATGGAACCACAACATGAACAATGGGTACCGGGCGTACTTCTCATTGTTGCTTTTTTCTTGTCGGTTCTTTCTTACCGGTATGTGGAGACTCCGTTCCGAACGATACAAGCCCCGAGAGGGAAGAAGATGGCGGTTGCAGGACTCCTGGCTGGGTTGGTTGTTGCAACTGTGTTTGGGCAGTGGTTACGACAGACGGAAGGTGTGCGACAACGGAGCTCAGATTTCCTTCAGCAAATAGAATCTTTTAAGAATGACTGGCCGGATCGCAGCATTCTCCACAACGTGAAGTTTGGAGAAGCTTCAGTTTTGATGAACAGAAAAGAGGGGTTTCCACAGATATTGTTTGTCGGTGATTCTCATGTTGCACAATATATTCCTCGTATTCTCAAGCTTGCAAAAGAACGGAATATGACCGTTGGTATTATTTATGCTGATGGATGTCTCATGATTCCCGGGATTATATCTAGAAATAATCCTTGTATGCGGGCGATAAAAAGCTTTGAACACATTATCCGAGATCCTCGTTTACAGCATGTGGTGTGGGTTCAAAAATGGGGTTCATATCGGAATAATGAGGTGATGGGGATTAAAGAAAAATCAGGCAAATTCCTTTCCTTATCTGAAGGAGGGTGGGAAACCGCAGTACATCTCCAAAAGAACCTTTTGAGCAAATATGCTCTATCTGTACATGTCATTCTCGATGTTCCGTGGGATGAAAGTCGGGACGAGAATAGTTATGATCCATTGTTTCATATTTCTCGGTTGAGTCCTAAGGAGTGGCAGGGAAAAGAAATGCCTTTACCGAAAGATGATACTTGGTTGAAGGGAAATCATGAAATAATGGATAAACTTAGCAAAATCGCTACGATTGTGGATCCGGTCGAACTCCACTGTCCTCGTGGCAAATGTAATCTACTGCATTATAGAGATGATGACCATTTACGTGCTTCGTATGTCAGGAATCATGCTGTTTGGGTTGACTCTATTTTTGAAAATGTGAGCGGACAATGATCTTAAGAACCGACCGTAACTGTCAATAGAAAGCGAGTAAGGTGATTGCTTAATTATGAAAATCGTTTTAGATAAAAAAGACACAAGTATCTGCAAAGGAATTGCAATTCTCATGATTGTCTTTCATAACTTTTTTCATAGTCTATCAGGCAGTCCTGGGGAAAATGAATTTTCGTTCCATTGGTTTCGATTCTTTGAGGTGTGGCTACAGATAGTTGATGAGCCTTTAGATTTCTTGAGGCCTATTGTTAGTTTTTTCGGACATTACGGTGTTCACATTTTCATCTTTCTTAGTGGGTATGGACTTACAAGAAAGTGTCTGAAAATTTTCTCACCTCTTTCTAGAGAGCCTTCTTTCGGGGACCTTTACGGAATAGTTTTTAAGCAAGTTCTGAAGTTGTGGAAACTTATGTTTTTAGGGGGAGGGGTTGCGGTTGTTGTTTGGTGGGTTTCGTTGTCAGATCCAGAATGGTCAAGGCGTATTTATGAATTTCTTTGGACGATAACTTTTACAAATGCTATCGTTCCAGAACACCGATACTATTTTGTTTCTGTTTGGTGGTTTTTTTCTCTTATTGTTCAGTTTTACTTGTTTTTTCCGTTACTTTTTCGATATATTCCTGTGGAGGGGAGGACTTTTGGCTATTTCTTGGGGGTATCGATTCTTCTAGGGGCTCTTCTTTATTCGCCTATGCGCCATGCAGGTGTCGCCGTTTATGGGACCATTTTGGGACAGCTGCCACTTTTCGCGCTAGGCGTTTGGCTGGCTAAAGATGGTTTTTTCCCTGATATGAAGAGAAAGACGATAATCTGGCTTTTAACTCTTCTTGTTGCAAGTTGGGTTTTCCGACCTTTCTTCCACATGAGTTTTTTCCTTTTTGTGATTGCTTTTATCGTTTTCTATGAAAAAATGAGGGCTTCCCTTGATTGGCCGCTTTTGAATTATATCGGGGGAATTTCAAGTTTTGTGTTTGTTGTTCATGGAGAAATTCGTAGGCCGATTCTTGCTTGGTTGGAGTCGGTTGATTATTCGGGGCGTTTGATTGAGTATGGTAGTTTTGTGGTTTATTTCTTTTTGGTGATTTTGGTGTCTGTGTTCTTGCGGTGGTTTTCGGTGAAAATAAATTTATTCGAAAGAAAGAGTGGAATGGGTTGAGTTTAATTTGTGTAGAGTTATGTTTTTTTTGCGTGTGTGAGGGTTTTGTGATTTGTTGAAGGAGACTGTTGTTGAAAAGGGGGGTTTGTTTTTTTTTGATGATGTTTCTTGTGTGAATTTGAGACGATTAAGATCTTGCTGCTATTGCGCGTTTTGAAAGAGGGTGATACCTATCCTTTAAATAGGAGTTTCGTGAACTTAAGGTTGAGTGCAGGTGAAATTTAATGTAATTGTTGCTACCTTTTTTTGTGCGAGTGATGAGTTTTTTTTGTTGTGATTCACGTCAAGGTGTGATTGTTTTAAGTTTTTCTCAAGCCTCTTATGCATAGTTCTGTAAAGTCAGTTGTTAAAATTCTTTTGCAGGGAAGTTTTCTTTTTGTTGTGGTTTTAACGTCACTGTGCTTGATCAATCTTGCACTAGGATGTGATCTTCGCTATGTTTGCGGACGTCTTTCTCACACATTGCTGACGTCTCTGTTGACTACTTTCTTTTTGTTCCTTTTCCGACGTGATCCGAAGGATCTTGCGGTTACGGCCTTGGCTTATGGGTTCCTTCTTGTTCCTGTCGTGATGTTGGCGATTGTGGCTCCACCTGCCCGTATTGTCCCAAAATCTTTTTCTGTTGCTATATCTGAAGCAAACTGCTGGGCTTTGTCTGTGGCTATGTTGACTATGCTGGTAACCGCGTCTTCGGTTTTCTTTTCGTCAGCCTGGGCACGGTACATGATACGTGGGTTTTCCGCGTTGCTTTGGTGTTCAATCATTTTATTGGCTCTTTTCTTCGCAGGTTACTGGTTAACGCATCGGTCCGTTCTCTCTTCGGAAATCCTTGTCGCTATTTGGCAGACAAATCCTCAAGAGGCAATGGAGTATCTGTCCGTTCAGGGAGTAGGCCCCATTGCCCTATTGACAGGCACGATACTGGGATTGGTAGCGCTTTCGGTACGGGTGTTGATGCACCAGCAAACGTTGGCTGGACACCATCCTCGCTTAGGTTTGGCTCTTTTGGGAACGATTGTTCTGGCAGCCTTTTCCGCACTGAAAACACAAGGAAATCTTACCCTTGGGATCTTCGATGGCGCTCGTGAGATTGTGAAGGCGCTCGATAGTTTTAAAAAAGAGGTAGAAAAGCGTCAATCACTAGTTGCTAACCTTCCTGATATGACGCAGAAGGGTGACAATGGACTTTTCGTCGTGGTCATCGGAGAGTCCCATACTCGCGACCGCATGTCTGTTTACGACTACGCTCGCGATACGACCCCGTGGCTTCGTTCCCAACGAGAAAACTGTAGCTTTGTCTTCTTTGAGAATGCTTATTCCAATTACCCGAGTACAGTTTTTTCTCTCAGCCACGCTTTGACGGCGAAGTCGCAGTATGACAGTCGCAGGTTTGAGGAGAGCCCCTCCATTCTTGAGATTCTCAATTCCGCAGGTTTCGAGACATGGTGGATCAGTACGCAGATACAGTTTAGTGCCTGGGATACACCTGTGAGTGTCATCGCCAACTTTGCAGATGAACAACGTTGGCTCAGCGGGCTGATTGATGAAAAGGAACAGAATACTTTGCTCGATGGTGTTCTCGTGGATGAACTCGCAAAAATTCCAATTTCCAATAAAAAAAGAGTGGTCTTTTTGCACATGACAGGAACGCATGCGAACTACAAGAGGCGCTATCCGTCTGAATTCGAGCACTGGCCGATACAAGACAAGAACGATCGAAACTCAGATCGGGAGAATGCCTACGATAACGCGATGTACTACAACGATCACGTATGGCATTCAATTTATGAGATGTTAAGCAAGCGTTCTGACTTTCAAGCATTATTTGTGACGTCTGATCATGGGGAGGAAGTTAGGCTGGGTATGCATACGCCGGACAAAGAGCTGTTTACCTGGTCGATGGTACGAATTCCTACATGGGTCTATTTTTCCGACTCTTATGAAAGAGAACACCAGGACCGTGTGAATGCGTTGCGAATAAATGCTTCAAAACCTTGGACCAACGATATGCTCTATGAGGCATTGTTGGGTCTTACAGGAGTTACTGGACATCCCTTTTATTCAGAAGCAAGTGACATTTCATCTCTGAAATATGATCGACCTTGGGAAACTTTGCGTACGATTCACGGTACATTGCCGTTAACCGCGGACCCTTCGGGGCTTCGTTGAAAAATAGATCGGCAGGAACAGAGACCGACTTGCACGTTTTGTTCCGTATGGTAAAAAACGCGATCCTGTTTCAACAGGATCGCGGCAATAGTAGATCCAGAGCAGTAATTTCGAGGAGAATTCTTTATTTTTACTGTTGGGTTTAGATTTGGAAGAATCCCTTCAAATTCTTGAGATAGAGAATCAGAACGTAGAAAATCACCAAAGCGGCGATTACGAGTTCAACCGTGGCAAGCGTGTGCAGTTGCGCCGCGTACTCTTCACCGCCAGGAATCCCTGCTAGAAGAGCTGAGGACTTATAAAGCGCAGTTGCACCGATCGCCATTGGAAACGTGAATGCTGCGTAACCAGGGGTGAACTGCAGACGCAGAAGGTTCCAAAAGGCGAAGTAAATGGCGATCGTCATGAGAACGGCAATCCCCAGAAGAATCGCGCAAAGTAGCAAATTTGGCTCCGGCACCACCGTGAGATAGCCCGCAAGGGAGAGGCTGGCGGGGGCCGCCATGATGGCGATCGTGGGCTTGGCTGCGTTGGGAACCTCCGTCAAGAAGATGAGACGGTAGAGCATGAGCGGCAGCAGGATGGCATAAGAGATCATGCCGATCGCCAACAACACGAGCGCAAAGGGGAGAAGCTCCGGTACGCCCGGGAAGGTCACGTCCGCCACGATGATGCCGACGGGAGGAATGAACCAGCTCGGCACCATCTGTGCCATGTTCGGATCGCGAAGGCGATGAAAAGCAAAGACGGCGAGGGCGAACAAATGTCCGGCGACGGCAAAACACCATAGCCCCACGGAGAAATCGGGCAGGGCCATGCCGAGCGCCTTCGAAATTACCATGAGCGCCATGGCAAAGGTAGGCACGATGCTTCCCACGACCGGGTGCTTCAAATCCGCCAAAAGCGTATCGAAGTGACAGATGAAGCGCACGACGAGAAGCCCGAGGAGGCACGAGGCTATGACGGCGCCGACAATCTGTCCGTAGCCGTGAAGCGGAAGAGCGTTTTCCAGGCACCAACCGAGACTGGCCACGCCGAGGGCGAGCCCCGCCATGGGGGTCGGAAGAGAACGGAAACGTCGGTGAAAAAGGCGCATGACCAACCTCTGACGGTCAAAAAGAAAAGACCGCCATTGTAGTGAGGAGTCTTCAGGAAAAACTGAGCCAAGCCGTGTATTTATCAATTTGTTCTCGTTCGGTAAAATCGAACGAATTTCTTTCTTTGTTCATAAGTTCACGATGGAAAGACCCGTTTCTCTCAAACAACTGCTCGTTTTCACGGAAGTGGCGCGCGATGCCTCTCTCTCCGAGGCGGCCGAGCGTCTGTTGATGAGCAAGAGCTCCGTCTCGCAAAGCCTGACGGAGTTGGAAACACGAATGGGCGCTTCGCTCTTTGAGCGCCTGGGAGGGCGACTCCGCCTGAACGATGCGGGGAGAAAACTACTCCCCTTGGCGGACGACCTTCTTTCTCGAGCCAAGCATCTCCCGCAAATATTCGGCAAAACGCCCTCGGACCCTTTGCGCCTGGGGGTAACCGAAAGCGTGGCGGCGCACTACCTCATGTCGTCTCTTTCGGAATTTCGGCGCCGCAGCGGGCGCTTCCCAAAAGTCCGCATCGGGAACACCGACGACATGATTCGGTCGCTTGCCGACTACAAACTCGACCTCGCCTTGGTCGAAGGCCTCGTGACGGATCCCGACATGGACGTGAGGCTTTGGCAAGAAGAGCGTCTCTTCATCGTGGCGGCGGTTGATCATCCTCTGCATGACCGGGCGGTCTCTTGGGAAGAGTTGCGCGAGGTCGACTGGGTCTTGCGGGAGCCGGGATCTGGAAGCCGTCTCTACTTCGAATCGCACCTCCGGGAAAAGCTCGGGCACGATCTCTCCGTCTTGGTACTCAATCATCACGACACCCTGTTGAGGGCCGTGGCGACGGGACTCGGTGTGTCGCTTGTTTCGGAAGGCGTCCTTTCGGATCCGCACTTGGGAGGCAAACTTTGTGCGCTGAACGTACCGGAGCATTTTTCTCGGCGTCTTTGCTTTGTTGTGCGCCGTGGCAAATTCGAGACGGACGACATGAAGCTGTGGCGTGAAATTCTGTCCGTTCGGAGGGAGTGCGAGCCGCTACAATAGCCGAATCCCATTGAAAGGAGTTTTCTCATGGCCGAAGACGACGATGAAGTCTCTCTTCCCAAACTGCCCGCCAACACCAAGAACTACATGACGCCCGCCTGCTACCGCCGGCTTCTTGACGAGCGTGAGCATCTCGTCAACGTGGAGCGCCCGGAAATGGTGAATGTCGTGAGTTGGGCGGCGAGCAATGGCGACCGCAGTGAAAACGGCGATTATCAGTACGGTAAACGACGCCTGCGTGAGATTGACCGGCGCATCCGTTTTCTGAACAAGCGCATCGAGTCGGCCGAAGTGGTGGATCCCGCCGCAAGACCCGCAACAGACCAGATCTTCTTCGGCGCTACGGTGCTCTACGCGGATCAGAGCGGCAACGAACACAAGATCCGCATCGTCGGGATCGACGAAGCCGACGCTTCCCACGGTGACGTGAGCTGGATCAGCCCGATCGCGCGCGTCTTTCTCAAGGCCCGCGAAGGGGACGAAGTGAAGCTTCCCACACCCGCGACGGTGACGCACCCGGCGGGCGTTGAAACGCTAGAAATTCTTGAAGTCACTTACACCAACGAGCAACCCTATTGAGAGAGGCGGGAGTTTCCCTTCTACAATCTCTCGACAAAACGAAGTCGTCCGATTTGCGTCGGACGACTTCGTGTTTTGTGAGTGTGTTGCCTTGACAGGGACTGCCGGAGCCTCGGCAGTCCCTGTTGGTCAGGCCTTCTTCTTCTTGGGCGGAAGACCCGACTCCAACACTCGCTTCACCTTGATGACGACGGGGCGCTGTCCGATCGTGCGCATGACGTGCATGAGGTGGCCCTTGTCGCGAACGAGAATCGTAAGCCGAACCAGTTTCTCGGGATCATCCTCTTCCGTCATGGAGACGCCCACGATCGAAGAGTTCGACTGCGCGACGGCGGCCGTGATCTGCGCGAGGGCCGTGTGCAGGTCCGCGACGCGGATGTCGATCGGAACCGAGAACATGGCGCCCGGCCGCGTTTCCCCCCATTCGACCGTCATCCAGCGCTTCGCGTCGGCCGTCTGACCGTGGAGCGCATGCGGGCAGTCCGCACGGTGCACGGAGAGACCGTGACCCGGACGCGTAAAGCCCGTTATTCTGTCGCCCGGAATCGGGTGGCAGCAAGTGGAGAGCTGCACGGCCGCGCCTTGATTCCCCTTGATCTGTACGGGCGGAAGTTCCTTTTCGGCCTCCACGGCCTTGTTGCTCTGCGCGTAGTTCACAAGGCGGCGCAGCATCGTGGCGGGGAGTTCCTTGCCGAGCCCGATGTTGGCGTAAAGCGACGCGAGGCTTTCCGCATTCACTTCCTTCTTCGTGAAGCTACGCCAGACGGCTTCGGGAATCTCGTCGAGACGAACGTTGTTTTCCTTGGCGGCCTCTTCCAACGCGATGCGGCCGAGCCGCACGGCGTCTTCAAATTGGCAATTGCGAAGGAACTGCCGCACTTCGGCGCGGGCGCGACCCGAATGGACGTAGTCGAGCCACGCAGGAGACGGTCCTGCATTGGGATTCGTCACGATTTCGACGATGTCGCCGTTTTGGAGCGTCGTTTCAAGCGGACGCGGTTCCCCGTTGATCTTCGCGGACTCGGCGTGGTTTCCCACGTCCGTATGAATCTGGTAGGCAAAGTCGATCGGGCTCGAGCCGCGCGGAAGCGACACGATGCGTCCCTTCGGCGTAAAGACATAGACGCGGTCGGGGAAGAGGTCGACCTTGATGTTGTCGAGGAATTCCGTGCTGTCCTGACTCGTACGCTGAATTTCGAGAAGGCTCTGCAGCCACGCCGTCGTGCGCGCCTGCATGTCGGAGGAGTAGGCGTCCTGATGGTAGAGCCAGTGCGTGAGGATGCCGTCTTCGTTGACGCGGTGCATTTCTTCCGTACGGATCTGGTACTCAATGGGCGTACCGGAAGGTCCGATCACGGTCGTGTGCAGGCTCTGGTAGCCGTTCGTCTTCGGGATCGCAATGAAGTCCTTGAAGCGGTGATGCACGGGCTTGTAGAGCGCATGGAGCGCCCCGAGAGTACGGTAGCAGTCTTCCTTCGTGCGAACGATCACGCGGAAACCGTATATGTCGAGCGCTTCGGAGAAGGACTGGTGATTTTCGCGCATCTTGTTGTAGATGCCGTAGATCGTCTTGTCGCGGCCGATCACGCGGGCGCGGATGCCGAACTTGGGGAGGATTTCCTTTGTTTCGGCCAGGATTTTTTCGAGGATCGCGCGGCGGTTGTTGCGCCGCAGCAGAATGTTTTCGTAGAGGACCCGATAGCGGAAGGGATAGCGGTTCGCAAAGGAGAGTTCCTGAAGTTCGCGGAACACCTTGTTGAGACCGAGCCGGTGCGCGATCGGAACGTAGATGTCGAGCGTTTCCTTCCCGATGCGGGCGCGTTTTTCGGGACGCATCACGCCCAACGTCCTCATGTTGTGGAGACGGTCGGCAAGCTTCACGAGAATCACCCGAACGTCCCGCGCCATGGCGAGAAGCATTTTGCGAAAACTCTCGGCCTGGGCGATTTCGTTGGAGGCAAAGCGAAGTTTGTCGAGTTTCGATACGCCGTCCACGAGTTCCGCCACCTGAATGCCGAAGCGCTCGGCCATCTCCTGCTTGCTCAAAGGCGTGTCTTCGAGGACGTCGTGCATGAGACCCGCCTGAATCGTGGGGGCGTCGAGCTTCCAGGAGGCGAGAATCGTCGCGACTGCGATCGGGTGCGTGATGTAGGGTTCGCCCGATTTGCGGAATTGTCCCAGATGCGCACTGTCGGCGTAGCGGTAGGCTTCGCGGACCTTGGCGACTTCGGCTTCCGACATGTACTGCTTGCAGCGCTCGATCAGGTCGCTCGCCGTCGCGAGGGTTGCGACGGGCTTGGCCGTAAAGAGCGGCAAGTCGGCGTCGGGCATCTCGTTTGAGGTCGGAGGCTCCACGAAGGTGCGGCGCAGGAAGGCCTTCGGATCAAAACGTGGGATCGTGCGCGGCGCCGTAGCCGGCGCTGCGGTTGTCGGCGCGGCATCGTCCCGTGTCGCATAGAGATCTTCGGAAAATTTGTCCTGAGGCTGAGTCATAAAAGCCTTCCTTGAGGGGATGGTCCTTTCCGTGGAAAGAACGGGTCGCAGGGTCTTGACCCGTGCGATCATTATTCTTGGTTTCGGTTTGACGGCCGCATGATGCCAAAGAGCATCCGTCGGGCCGGAAAAAACAAACGGCCAGACGGTGAAGTTCTCAACGCACTTCCGTCTGGCCGAAATTCAAGCCGTATGGGCGAACGCTCAGTGAATCCGCTTGAGGAGTTCGACGCCGACCTCACCCTGCGCCACTTCGCGCAGAGCGATCACGGCGGGTTTGTCCTTGCAGTCCACCTTCGGGGCGTAACCCTGCGAAATCTGACGGGCGCGGTAGGCGGCCGTCAGGACCATCTGGAAGCGGTTGGGGATCTTCTTGAGGCAGTCTTCAACAGTAATGCGAGCCATGAAATTCCTATCTTATTCGAAGTAAGTGGGGGGAGTCGAACAGTATTTCACTCAGACCGGAACGCCGAGCGCCGCGAGCGTGTCGCGATGGCGGACGGCCTGCTGGCCGTAGGCAAGTCGACTGGCAATGACGACGGCGCGCATTTGCGCGAGGGCCGCGTCAAAATCTTCGTTGATTATAACGTACTCGAATTCGGGCGCATGGGCCATTTCGGCCCCGGCGCCGAGAAGCCGGCGCGTGATGGTCTGTTCGGAATCCGTGCCGCGGTGGTGCAGACGCCACTCGAGCGCTTCGATGGAGGGAGGCAGAATGAAGATCCCGACGGTGCCGGCAAAGCGTTCGCGAACCTGGCGCGCCCCCTGCCAGTCGATTTCGAGAAGCACGTCGTTGCCCGCCTTCATCTGTTCTTCAATCCACACGCGGCTCGTGCCGTAGTAATTGCCGTGTACGAGAGCGGACTCGAGAAAGTCGCCGCGGGCCTTCATCGCTTCGAACTCTTCGACGGTCACGAAGTGATATTCGCGGCCGTTTTCTTCGCCCGGACGCGGGGTGCGCGTCGTGTGCGAAATGGAGAGCTTGATGGCGGGTTCGAGTTGGAGAAGGGCGTTCACGAGCGAGGACTTCCCCGCGCCGGACGGAGCCGTCACGAGAAAGAGTCGGCCCGAGTACTGTTGGGTTTCGGACATGTTGGGTTCCTCCGATGTCATCCGAAGATCATTCGAGGTTCTGGAGCTGCTCGCGCATCTGATCGATGTTGAGCTTGAGCGCAATCGAGGCCTGCGTCATCTCGATCGCGGCCGCCTTGGAGCCGAGCGTGTTGGCTTCGCGGTTCATTTCCTGCGTCATGAAGTCGAGCCGCCGGCCGACCACGCCGCCTTTGTCGAGCGTCGCGCGAACTTCCCGCACGTGCGTGCGAAGACGATTGATTTCTTCCGAGACGTCCATGCGCAGGGCATAGAGCGTCACTTCCTGCCGAATGCGGTCGGAGACTTCTTCGCGCGAGAGCGTGCTCTTTTCGGTGAGCGCCTCCGAGAGCGCTGTTTCGAGGCGTTCCTGGAGTTTCATTCGAAGATGTTCGTGAATCTCGGGCATGCGCTTTTCGACGTCCCCAACGATTTCGAGGATGTTTTCGCAGTTCTTGAGGAAAACGTGCTTGAGCGATTCGCCTTCTCGCGTGCGGGCGGCGAGAAAGTCCGCAAAGGCCCGCTCAAAGAGTTCGACGACCGCGGCACGGACTTCGTCCTCCGAGGCTTCGGGCTGGGCCGCAACGCCGGGAAGGGTCAGAATCTCCGCAACGGAAAGGGGCTTCGCATCGGGGGCGGCCTTGAGAATCGTCGTCTGCAGCGCAAGGATGCGCGAGAGTACGTCGGCGTGAAGCGCCGTCGGGGCCGAGGCTTCGTCGGCGCGAAGCGTCACGCGCACTTCCACCTTGCCGCGCGTCAGGCGCTTTTGCAGGGCTTCGCGAAGGAGGGGTTCGACAAAGCGGAGTTCTTCGCACACGCGAAGGTTGAGGTCGAGAAAACGGCTGTTGACGGAACGGCATTCGACCGTGGCGACGCCGACGGGGGTCTTCCCCGTCGCCACGCCGTAGCCGGTCATGCTGGCAATCATGGGCATGTCTTTCGGTATGAATTCACATTGGTGAAGGCGGAAAAAATGGCTTTCCGCGAAGGGGTGCGCAATTGTAGCGCGAATGGGCGTGCGACCGTTCGGAAAAGAGTAGAGAGGACGATTCGGTGGGCCGGAAGGAAAAAGCCCCGCGGGCAACGTCTACAATGTCGGCACACCAAAACCAACGGACAAAGGAATTCTCATGAGCGAAACATTGCGCCGCGACGGCCGTCGCGCGGACGAAAAGCGTCCGATCACCTTCCTTCGCCACTACACGAAATACGCCGAAGGGAGCGTTCTCGTGTGCGCGGGCGACACGAAGGTCCTCTGTACCGCCTCCGTGTCGGCGGGCGTGCCGAAATTTTTGCAGGGCCGAGGCGAAGGCTGGGTCACGGCCGAGTACGGACTTCTCCCCCGATCGACGGGTACGCGCACGGACCGTGAAGCGGCCCGCGGCAAGCAGTCGGGGCGCACGCAGGAAATTCAGCGCCTGATCGGACGGTCGCTTCGCGCCGTGGTCGACCGCAAGCTCCTTGGCGAATACACGATTCAGTTGGACTGCGACGTCTTGCAGGCCGACGGCGGCACGCGCTGCGCCTCGATCGCGGGCGCCTGGGTGGCGCTTCGCGACGCCGTAAACGTGATGCTCGAAAAGGGCATGATCGCCGACGACCCGATTCGCACGCAAGTGAGCGCCATTTCGGTGGGCGTCGTCGACGGCCGCCCCGTGCTCGACCTCAACTACGTTGAAGACAGCGGTTGCGGCACCGACATGAACGTCGTCATGACGGGCGAGGGCGGTTTCGTGGAAATTCAGGGGACGGCCGAAGGCGCGCCCTTTACCGAAGCGGAACTGACGGAGTTGCTGCGTCTCGCCCGTAAAGGGAATGAAGAAATTCAGGCCGCGCAGCGGTCGGTCTTTGAAGAGGAAAAGTGATGACGGAAAAGAAACTCGTGCTCGCGTCGAACAACGCGGGAAAACTTCGGGAATTTCGCGCAATGTTTGCGCCCATGGGCGTGACGGTCCTGCCGCAGGGGGAATTGGGCGTTTCGGAGTGCGCCGAACCCTTTGAGACCTTCATCGAAAACTGTCTTGCGAAGGCCCGCCACGCCGCACGGGAAACGGGACTGCCCTCCATGGCGGACGATTCGGGCGTGTGCGTGGATGCGCTCGGGGGACTCCCGGGCGTCCATTCCGCCCGATTTGCTGGCGAACCCAAGAGCGACGACGCGAACAACCGCCTTCTCATCGAAAAACTCAAGGGCAAGACCGACCGCAGGGCGCACTACACCTGCGTCTTGGTGGCGGTTCGTCATCCCGACGACCCCGAACCCTTGGTCGCCTACGGCTTCTGGGAGGGAGAAATTCAGGAGACGCCCGAAGGCGAAGGCGGTTTCGGCTATGACCCGTACTTCTACGTGCCCGCCTGCGGCAAGACCGCGGCATCGCTCTCGGCGGAAGAAAAGAACCGTCTGAGCCACCGCGGCGCCGCGCTGCGTGAAATGGCGGCGCTTCTTGCCAAGCGTTGGGGTTGGGCGTGACGTTGAATCCCAAGGAGATTCCTCTCTCGCTCTACGTGCACTGGCCCTGGTGCGTGCGTAAGTGTCCATACTGCGACTTCAATTCGCACGCCTCGGGGACGGTTCCCGAGACGCGCTACGTCGAGGCGCTTCTTCAGGAACTCGAACGGGAAGCGCATTGGGCGGTCGGCCGGGAAATCCGGACGATCTACTTCGGGGGCGGGACGCCGTCCCTCATGAGTGCGGAAGGCTTCACTGCGCTTCTTGACGGCATTCGCCGACGCGTCTGCGTTGCGTCCGACGCGGAAATTTCGATGGAAGCGAACCCCGGAACGGCCGACGAAGCGAAGTTCGAAGCCTATGCGAATGCGGGCGTCAATCGCCTCTCGCTCGGGATTCAGAGCTTTGACGATGCGTCGCTGAAACGACTCGGCCGCATTCACGATCGGGCGGCCGCGGTCCGCGCGCTCGAAAAAGCCGTGCGCATCTTTCCGCACGTCAACGCGGACCTGATGTTCGGACTCCCCTATGAAACGGTCGAGCGCCTTCGCGACGAAGTCGCACAACTCGTCGAATCGAAGACGACGCACGTTTCCTGCTATCAGCTCACGATCGAAACGGGAACGGCTTTCGCCAAGCGCGTGCCTGAAGGGTTGCCCGACGAAGACCTCGCCGCGGACCTGCAGGAGGCGGTCGTGGGGCTCCTCGCTCAAGCGGGCTTTGAACGCTACGAAGTCTCGGGCTACGCCAAGTCGGGCGAAACATGTCGACATAATCTCAACTATTGGACCTTCGGTGACTATCTGGCCGTCGGGGCGGGCGCACACGGAAAAGTGACGACGGAAGAAGGCGTCTTCCGGGCGGCGCGTTATGCGAATCCCGAGCGCTACATGCGCGCGGTCGAAGAAGGGGCGGCGCCCTATGAGGAAAAGCGCTGCGTCACGGCGGAGGAACTTCCCTTCGAATTCATGCTGAATGCGCTCCGTTTGACGGCGGGGGTTCCGAAACGCTTGTGGACGGAGCGTACGGGGCTCTCCGACGACGTGATCGCCGAAAGGGTGGCGCAACTTCGCGACGAGGGACTCTGGACGACCGAGGCCGACCGCATCGGCACGAGTCCCCGGGGCTTCGCCTTTCTCTCGAGCGTGCAGGAAGCCTTCCTCTGAGACGAAATTTCTTCGGTCGTCTTTCATTCTGCAAAAAGACGGTGCGCTTGGTGCAGGATTCGCACCGAAACGGGGCATAATGACAAGACTTTCCCGCACCCTCTTTTTCTCAGGGGAGAACGCTTCGCTTGGCGGCGCACCCCTCCTTGAGAAGAAGCGGTTCGTACCGCATTTTTGGCACGGCGTTTGCTTGAAATGGGGTACGACCCGTCACGGTGACGGGACCGCGTCAATCCGTCTTTAGGAGAACACATCATGACGACCGCTGCGGACGCACTGCAGATGCTCAAGGACAACGACGTCAAGTACGTCGAACTTCGTTTCACCGACATTGCCGGCAAGGAAATGCACCTTACGGTTCCCGCCTCGCGCATCGACGAGGATACGTTTGAACTCGGACAGCCCTTTGACGGCTCGTCCTTTGCGGGGTGGCGCGGCATCGAAGCGTCCGACATGCTTCTTCTGCCCGATCCCTCGAGCGCGCGCATGGATCCCTTCCGTGAAGTGAACACGATCATCTTTACCTGCGACGTGTTGGAGCCCTCGACCGGGAAGGGCTATGCCCGCGACCCGCGTTCGATCGCAAAGCGCGCCGAAGCCTATCTGAAGAGCACCGGGATCGGCGACGCCGCGTATTTCGGTCCCGAACCCGAATTCTTCATTTTCGACGCAATTCGCTGGAAGCACGCCCCGGGCGAGAGCTTCTACAAGATCGATTCCGAAGAGGCGCCCTGGTCGTCGGGGCTCGACCTCGAAGGCGGCAATCTCGGTCACCGCAACCGCGTGAAGGGCGGCTACTTCCCGGTCTCCCCCGTCGACAGCTTTGCCGACATCCGCTCCGAAATGTGCACCCTGATCGAGCAGCAGGGCGTGCCCGTGGAAATTCATCACCACGAAGTGGGCTGCGCCGGTCAGTGTGAAATCGGCACGAAGTTCTCGACCCTGGTCGAGCGCGCCGACTGGACGCAGATCGTGAAGTACACGGTCTGGAACGTCGCCGCCGCCTTCGGCAAGACCGCCACCTTCATGCCCAAGCCCGTCGAAGGCGACAACGGCTCGGGCATGCACGTGCATCAGTCGATTTGGAAGGACGGTCAGAACCTCTTCTCGGGGAACGGCTACTCGGGTCTCTCCGACATGGCGCTCTACTACATCGGCGGCATCATCAAGCACGCCCGCGCGCTCAACGCCATCACGAACCCGGGCACGAACTCCTACAAGCGCCTCGTTCCGGGCTTTGAAGCGCCGGTGAAGCTCGCTTACTCCGCCTGCAACCGTTCGGCGTCGATCCGCATTCCGCACGTGACGAACCCGAAGGCGCGCCGCGTCGAAGTGCGCTTCCCGGATCCCCTCTGCAATCCCTACCTCGGCTTTGCCGCCATGCTCATGGCGGGCCTCGACGGGATTCAGAACAAGATCCATCCGGGCGAAGCGGCCGACAAGAATCTCTACGATCTGCCGCCCGAAGAAAACGCCAAGATCCCGACCGTGGCGCCTTCTCTCTACGACGCCCTCATGGCGCTCGACGAGGACCGTGAGTTCCTCACTCGCGGCGGTGTCTTCTCGGACGAATTCATCGACAGCTACATCGAACTCAAGATGAAGGACGTCCAGCGTGAACGCATGGCCGTGACGGCGGTCGACTTCGACCTCTACTTCTCGATCTGATCGATGAATCGCGGGGCCTTCGGGCCCCGTTTTTTTCCAAAGGGTGCGAAGTGACGACGGCCGTGGAAAAAACGGTGCCGCCCGAAACGCTGTGGGCGGAGAGCGCGACGGGGCTCGGGTGGCTCGACGGGACGGGGCGTTTCATCTCGCTCAATCCCGCACTTGAAATGCTCCTCGGGGCCTCGAGCCGCGTTGCGGCGGGAGAATCCCTCACGCGCTATTTTCCGGACATGACGGGGTTCGAACGGCTCTTTTCCGAGCACGCCCGCGTGGAACTCACAACCCGTCTCGTGCCCGGTCCGGGTGAGGAGAAAAAGGCCTGGCTTTCGCTTCGCAGGGAAGAGACGGGCGGCTACTTTCTCGAAGCGCTCGACGTGGGCGAAACGATCCGCGTCGAGCGGGAAGCGGCCGTGGCGGAAGCGAGCGCCGCGGCGCGCGATCTTCTTCGGAACCTCGCGCATGAGATCAAAAATCCTCTGGGCGGCATCCGAGGTGCGGCGCAGCTCCTCGAAGGCGCGCTCACGAGCGACGACGACCGCGAGTGCGCCGCGATCATCCGAGAAGAGGCGGACCGCCTGCAGGCCTTGGTCGATCGTTTTCTCGCGCCCTATCGGCGTCCGAACGAGAAGGAGCCCTGCAACGTTTCGGCCTTGCTCGAACACGTGCGAAGCCTGATCGAGCACGAATTTCCGTCGATCACGGTGGTGCGGGACTACGACGTCTCCGCACCCGACGTGACGGGGGACAAGGGACGGCTGACACAAGTCTTTCTCAACATTGCGCGAAACGCGGCCGAAGCGATGGGCAACACTCCCGAGGGACGCCTTACGCTTCGCACCCGCATCGTGCGCGACGAATTTGTTCGAAATCGTCGGGTGAGACGGGCGCTTGCCGTCTTCATTGAAGACACGGGCCCCGGGATTCCCGAGACGCTTCGGGAGAGGCTCTTTTACCCCTTGGTGACGGGACGCCCCGAGGGAAGCGGACTGGGACTCAGCATTGCCGACGCCTTCGTCAGGGAGGCGGGCGGCGCCATTGATGTGGAAAGCGAACCCGGGCGCACGGTCTTTCGCGTGTTGCTGCCGTTTTGATGCGGGATTTGGGAGAGAGTGATGACGGAAGGTATGGTTTGGGTGGTGGACGACGACCGGTCGATCCGTTTTGTGCTTCGCAAGGCGCTGGAGCGCGCGGGAATTCCTTCGCGCGCCTTTGAGCGCGCCGAGGACGTCCTCGAAGCGCTCCGCGAAGAGCGCCCCGACGTTTTGGTGAGCGACATCCGCATGCCCGGCATGGACGGAACGAGTCTTCTGGAGGAAGTGAAACGCCGGCAGCCGACGTTGCCCGTCATCATCATGACGGCCTATTCCGACGTCGAGAGCGCCGTGGCGTCTTTTAAGGGCGGGGCCTTTGAATATCTCGCCAAGCCCTTTGACGTAGTGAAGGCGGTCGAAGTGATCGACCGCGCCCGAAAGGCGAGTGCCGAACGCACCACGGGAGGCGGCACCAAAGTCGTGCACGATCCCTTCGCCTTGATCGGGCAGGCCGAGTCGATGCAGGAAATCGTCCGTGCGATCGGACGCCTGTCGCAAAGTTCCGTCACGGTCCTCATCACGGGCGAGTCGGGCACGGGGAAGGAAGTCGTTGCGCGTTCGATCTGGCAGCACAGTCCCCGCAAGAACGCGCCCTACGTCGCCGTCAACATGGCGGCGATTCCCAAGGAATTGCTCGAGAGCGAACTCTTCGGTCATGAAAAAGGGGCTTTCACCGGAGCGCTTGCCAGGCGTGAAGGGCGCTTCGGCGAAGCGCGCGGGGGAACGTTGTTCCTTGACGAAATCGGCGACATGCCGATGGAACTCCAGACGCGCTTGCTCCGTGTTTTGAGCAGCGGCACCTACTATCGCGTGGGCGGGCACGAACCGATCCGCGCGGACGTGCGCGTGATCGCCGCGACGAACCAGGCCCTGGAGCGCCGCGTGAAGGAAGGCCTTTTCCGTGAAGATCTCTATCATCGTCTCAACGTCATTCGCCTGCGCCTTCCTCCGCTTCGCCGCCGCGTGGCGGACATCGGGCCTCTGGCACGCTATTTCCTCAAGGAACGCGCCGCGGAATTGGGGGTGGAAGAAAAGACCCTCTCGGACGAAGCGCTTGCCGTACTTGAAAAGTTTCCCTTCCCCGGCAACGTGCGGCAGCTTGAAAACGTCTGCCGCTGGCTCCTCGTCATGGCGCCTTCGAAGCTCATCCGTCCGGAAGACCTCCCCGAAGAGGTTCGGGAAGGCGAAGTCTTCTCGCCTGTCTTGGAAGAAACCGGGGAGGAGGAGGAAAAGGGCGTCGACTGGCGCTCGGGTCTTCGTCGTGAAATTCGTGAGGCGCTTCGCTCGGGCGAGTCGCATCCCTACGATCGATTGGTAACCGAGGTCGAGCAGATGCTCTTTCGGGCGGCGCTCGAGCACACCAAGGGGCGACGGGGCGAAGCGGCGACGCTTCTCGGCATCGGGCGCAATACGCTTACGCGAAAGCTCCAAATCGAACGGTAAGAGGCCGCCTTTGGGTAGAATGCGGTCTTTGCCCGCAAACCCCAACAGTCAACCTTTCCATGCCGACGATTCCCACGCTCGACGATTGGCTCGAGTCTCTCCGCACCTGCGGAGCCAAGCCCGAACACATCCGCAAGCTCGCTCGAGCCTTGCTCGGTCGCGCGCCCTGGCCGACAGTCGAGGACGAACGTCTTCCGAAACGCATTCGCGAAGCCCTGCCGGCCGTGCGGGACTTTTGGACGTCGCTTGCCCGCATGGTGTCGAATCACCCCGGAGTTTCCGGGGAGAGGCTTCTTCTCGAACTCTCGGACGGCGAGTGGGTGGAGTCGGTTCTTTTGCCTCGCGAAGGCGTCTGCGTTTCCACGCAGATCGGCTGCGCCGTCGGGTGCGTTTTTTGCATGACGGGAAAGAGCGGGCTTGTTCGACAACTCTCCGACGCCGAAATCGTCGCGCAGGTGGTGCTCGCTCGAGCAAGCCGGCCCGAGACGAAAAAGGTCGTCTTCATGGGGATGGGCGAACCTTCGCACAATCTTCGCAACGTCCTTTCGGCCCTTCGCTTCCTCGCCGAATACGGGGACTTCGGGCACAAGAATCTCGTTCTCTCCACCGTGGGGGACGACCGACTCTTTGACGAACTCTTCGCCTCCGACGTGCGGCCGGCCCTGGCCGTGTCGCTTCATACGGTGGACGAAGAAAAACGCCGAAAGATGCTTCCGCGCGGCTGCCGCATGACGGTCGACGCCCTCATGGAGCGCGCCGCCCTCTGGGCGCGGCATTCGGGCTATCCCGTTCAGTACGAGTGGACGCTTCTCGCGGGCGTCAACGATTCGCTCGAAGAGGCCGAAGAACTCGCCCGCCGCATGGCGGGGCAGTACGCCATGGTGAACTACATTCCGGTGAACGCCGTCGAAGGTTCGCCCTGGTCGCGTCCCGACCCCGAGCAGGTGAAGGCTTTGGTTTCGCTTCTTCGTTCCCGCGGCATTATTGCGACGGCCCGCGACTCGGCAGCGCAGGACGTCGACGGCGGCTGCGGGCAGCTTCGCGCCCGGGCCCTTCGCATCCGAAAGGAGAAGGACGTCACGGACGCGTAACGAAGACTGCGGACCGTCGCTTTCTTTTCCGCAAAACGATTCCCGCGGTAGAAATCCCGCGCATCTTTTTCTACACTCTCCCAATTCTCTTTTTTCCCGTCGCTCCGAGCGTTCCCCGGAGCGTCTGCGTTTTCCTTTTTCCTATGCATCTGCGAACACCCGCCTCCACACTCGTTGCGAACCTCTGGCTTTTGGTCGGACTCGTCGCGGCGCCGCTCGAAGCCCGGGCCTATCTCGACCCGGGCACGGGGAGCATGCTCCTTTCGATCGTCGTGGGCCTTGCCTCGTCGGGCTACTTCTTCATCCGACGTCTTCCCACCCTCATTCGGCAATTCGTCTTCCGGATGCGGGGCGAAGGAAAGGAATTGTCCGGAAAGCGCATCGTGATCTATGCGGAATCGGCCGCCTATTGGGGAACCTTCGAGCCGGTCTTGCGGGCTCTGGCTTCGTCGGGGGAACGCGTGACCTACTTCACGTCGGACGAAAAGGATCCGGTCTTTTCGGCGGGTTTTTCGCACGTCGACGCGCACTATATCGGCAAAGGCAACGCCGCCTACACGTCGCTCGGCTTTCTGGAGGCGGACCTCTTCGTTCTGACGACGCCTGGGATCGACGTTTTGCAGATTCGCCGCTCGAAGGGCGTCAAGCGCTACGTCCACCTCGTGCACGCCGCGACCGACATTCACGGCTACAAGCTCTACAGCTTTGACTACTACGATGCGGTCTTCTGCTCGGGTCCGCATCAGGTTTCGTCGCTTCGTATCTTGGAGGCCAAGCGTCACACGGAACCCAAGGACCTCCGCATCGTGGGCTGCGCCTATTTCGACCGCATGGTCGCGCAAAAGAAGGAATGCACCGTCGTGCCGGATCCGAAGACCGTGCTGATCGCTCCCACCTGGGGGCGTGCGGGGCTGTTGACGAAGACGGGCGCCGCCATTCCGAAGCGTTTGGCGCAGGCGGGCTACCACGTGATTCTGCGACCGCACCCCCAGAGTTTTGTCTCGGAACTGCCGCTGATGGAAAACCTGCAAAAGGAATTGGCTTCCTTTGAGAACATCGAATGGGACCGCAATCCCAACGGCTTTTCATCGCTCTCGCGCGCGGGCGTCATGGTCTCCGACTTCTCGGGCGTCGTCTTTGACTTCGCCTTCGTTTTTGAGCGTCCGGTCGTGAGCATCGGCGACGGTTGGCAAAAGGACGGCTACGAAGCCTGGGATCTGCCGAACCCCGCCTGGGAAATGGGCGTTTTGGATGAAATCGGCATGCACCTTGCCGCCGGAGAAGAGGAGAAGGCCGCGGAAGCGGTCGAGGCGCTCCTCCGGGAAGGCGACGCCCGAATCGAGCGCATCCGCCGCGTACGTGAAGCGGGCATCAAGAATTTCGGAGCCGCGGGCGTTCCCATCGCCCAAGCGCTTCTCTCGCTTCTTGCCGAAGTGAACGCTCCCGAATCTCAGGCGGCGCATGCCGCCTCCCGCGTCTGCGGAAAGGAGGAATAAGGCATGCTGACCGTTCTCTACACCTTCTTCATTGCGCCGCTCGAACTCTTCATGACGACGGTGCTCGACTGGGGATACGGGCTCTTCGCTTCCTACGGCTGGTCGATCGTCCTCATGAGTCTCGTCGTCAACACGGTGATTCTGCCGATCTACAACAAGGCCGAAGGTTGGCAGGAAGAGGAGCGCGCCGTCAAAAAGAGCTTCGAAGCGACCGAAGCCATGATCAAGCGCACCTTCAAGGGGCAGGAGCGCTTCGCAATGCTCACCACGATGCGTCGGCAGGCGGGGTATTCCTCGAAGCTCGCGCTTCGTTCCTCGCTCGGGTTCTTCCTGCAGATTCCCTTCTTCATCGCGGCCTATCACCTGCTCTCGAACATGACGGTTCTGAAGGGCGTCGCCTTCGGCCCGATCGCCGACCTCGGCGCCGCGGACGGTCTGATTGCCGTCGGGGACTGGCACATCAATGCTCTTCCGCTCATCATGACGGCCGTGAACTTTCTCTCGGCCTTCGTCTACACGGCGCGGCTCACGAAGCAGGACAAGATTCAGCTCTACGGTCTCTCGGCGCTCTTTCTCGTGCTTCTCTACACGTCGCCCGCGGCGCTCACCTTCTACTGGACCCTCAACAACGTCTATTCCCTCGGGAAGAACATTGTGGAGAAGAGCCTTCTGCCGCGCTGGCGTGCGACGAAGCACGCCGATCCCTTCGCCGGTCTCAAGGCGTTCGGCGAAAAGCGCCGTCTCGCGCTCGGGGTCCTCGGTGCGCTCCTCATCGCGGCCGACACGGCGATCACGGCCGACACCTGGAACTACATTTCGCTTCGCGAGACGATTCCGGCGCTTCGTCTCGAAATCTTCCTCGTGCTCCTCTCGACAGGCTGTGGGCTTTTGGCCGCGGCTTTCCTGAGCTCTCCCGTTCGCGAGCGTGCGGGAAGCGCCCGCGCGACGGCGAAGGGGCTGACGCTCCTCGCCTTCGTTCTTCCCTGGGTCGTGACGCTTTTTTGCCGCGGCACAATGGCGGAGTGGGTGCTCATTCCGAAGGAGCCGCCGCTTCTCGCCTGGACGACGGTGGGCGTAGGACTTGCGGCGCTCCTTTGCGCCCTTTGGACGCGGCTTCTCGAAGGAGGCTTTGCGAAGCTTGCCCGTTTCGTGCGCGAAGATCTCTCGGGCGTCAACACGGGGTTGGCCGTGCTCCTCGTCACGGTGCTCTTCCTGGGGCTTCCGACTCTCATTTTGTCGTCCGACCCGGATTCGGTCGCGACCACCTTTGACGTCGTGATCCCCTGCTTCATGTTGTTGGCCGTCGCGGGGTGGGCGCTCACTTACGCCTATCTTCGCGACCTTCCTCGCGGGGCGTCGCTGGCGTTCTTCTTCCTGCTGCTCTTTGCGAACCTCCTCGTCGTGGGCTACGCCTTCCTCTTTGTGGGCGACTACGGCCTCATCAACGGCGGTGAACTCGAAAAGACCCAGACGCTCTACGAAAGCGCCAACCGCTGGAAGGACATTGCGGTGGTGCTCGGTATCGCGGCGCTCACCTTTGTGATCGTCAAGAAGGTGCCCGTCAAGACCGTGCGCGACTTCTCGGCTCTTTTGACGACGCTCGTCTTCATTCTTTCGGGCGTGATGCTTCTGCCGCTTGCTCAAACGATCGGATCCCGTACCGCGCAGGCGGCGTCCGAAACGGCCGAGGCGCCCTCCTACGCCAAGGATTCCTACGTCTTCAGCAAGACGGGACAGAATCTCCTCGTCATCGTCTTTGACATGTACACGGCGGACCACTTCCCGCAGATTCTCGAGGAACACCCCGAACTCAGGAAGTCGTTCGAAGGGTTCACGCATTTCGTCGACACGACGAGCGCTGGGAGCGGCACGCTTCACGCCCTCGCCGTTACGGCGGGCGGCAACCGCTTCTCGGTGCGGAGCATCAATCGGGAGAACGACGGAAAGACCTTCGAGCAGCTCTATGCCGAAAGCTATTCGCTCATTCCCGATCTCCTTGGCAAGGACTGGAACAGCGCCGTGATCGGGACGATGTGGCAGCTCCCCGAAGCGCCGAAGAACTATCTCTCGGTCGCCTACCATCCGCTCATGGACGACTGGTTCAACTATTACTACAAGGCCGAATTTGAAAATGCCCGCGGCCGCGACCGGGCGGACGCCTTCGGACGGCTCTTCTCGATTTCGCTCTTCAAGGCCTCGCCCTACAGCCTTCGCAAGACGATCTATGCGAACGGCCGGTGGCTTGCTTCGTCAAAGGAAACGCTCGACGGCTTCAAGGCATTCGCCGCCTTCCGCGCGCCCGAAGACTTCAGCCGTACGGTGGAGACGGGGAACTACTACCGCTACGTCTATTCCGACGGATCGCACACGGGCCGCTACTGCGGGGAAGACATGCAGCCCGCGCTCTCGCAGCCGAGAACGCCCGCGGACTTCCGCAAGGCCCATCCCGACTATAACTACAGTCACTACTTGTCCGAGCGCGCCTTTACGGTGAAGCTCGCCTCGTGGCTTGACTGGATGCGAAAGAACGGCGTCTACGACAACACCCGTATCGTGGTGACGGCCGACCACGGTGGCCGCGACAGCAAGGTGCTTTTCGACGCGATCGGACACGTCCCCTACAAGGGACGCATTGACGAAAACGTCGACAACCCCGGCATTCGCTATCCGCTTCTTCTCTGGAAGGATTTCGGCTCGAAGGGTGAACTTCGCACGTCGAACGACCTCATGACGAACGGCGACGTGCCCGACCTCCTTCTGCGAGGCATTCGGGAGTTGCCCGAGAAGTACCGTTCGCTCGAAGGGGGCGACAAGCGCCTTCGCTACTACGACTCCTGCAGCGACTCGAACCTTCGCCAGGAAAGCATGAAGTGCTACACCTACCGCATCGAAGGGACGATGTTCAAGAAGGACGCCTGGCAGCTCGAAAATCCCTCCTAACAGATGAGAATAAGATCGGTATTTGTCAAGTGGTCTTTCCGAAAATGTTCAACTGTTCTGAACCATTAAAACTTCGTACAGGGGCTTTGCCCCTACGCTTCGCTACCCCAGGATATTTTCAAAACATGAATAGGGGGCGCAATGTGGCTGAGTTTGATAGTATTGCCCCCACGGTACAGGGAGGGATCCCGATGACCGTAAACGTGAATAGGGAGGGCTCTGCGTGCGCGCAGGGCCCTTTCGCTATTCAGTCTTGGGCGCGTCGGGCTTGTCCGGGTTCAGCCACTGGCTTCCGGAGGGCGTGCAGTCCCATACGCGGCCACTGATCCAGCGATCAGGGTGACGCTCACGCGCTCGTTCAAGCACCTGCTTACGAGCCTTCAGAATGGCTTCCTCGGTTCCGTCGAAGCGGCTCTTGGGAGTGACCCAGTTGACGCCGCTGTGATAGCTCTGTTCGTTGTAACGCGACAGGTAACCTTCGAGCCACTGCTGAGCAGCCTCAATTGATTCAAATCCCTTGCGAGGGTATCGACCAGTGTACTTCAGCGATCGGAAGAACGACTCCGAGTAAGGATTGTCGTTGCTGACACGTGGTCGACTGTGGGAGCTGATGATGCCCCATTCCTCGAGTAATGCCTTCGTTTCATTGGCCTTCATGGAGGCTCCGTTGTCGGAGTGAACAACCAACGAGCGCGGTCGTATACCGTGCTTGTGGAAGGCCTCGTTCAAAAACGTCCTAGCGTATTCAGCGTTGTCTGCGTCGTAGACCTTGGCGTGCACGGCAAGGCGGCTGAAGACGTCCACGATGGCATAGGCGTAGAAGAACTTCCCTTTGTAACGTGCGTCCCGGAGATAGGTAATATCCCACGTCCACACCTGATTGGGGCCCGTTGCTTCGAAGCTGGTCGGCTTGTGACGCTTTACGCCCTGGCGCGTGCCGTCGCGTCGCGCATTGAGTCCCGCGTCTTTCATCACGCGGTAGATTGTCGAGAGCGAACCGTAGTACTCGCCCTTGTCGAGCAGGGTCCAGAAGGCTTGCGCGTAGCTCAAATCGACAACGTCTGGGCGCGTCAAACGCTCGACCAAAGTCTTTCGCTCTTCCTCGGACAAAGCGTTGCGCGGCTTGAAGTTGGAGCGATCCTGCCGACCGTCCTTGAGTTCCTTGCCCTCAGTAATCTGCTTGCGCCAGTTGCGGAAGGTACGGTCGGTCAGCCCAAGGCACTGACATGCCTTCGGCAACGAAGCGCCGTTGTTCACAGCTTCCGTGATCAGCTCGTAGGCTTCGCGGCGATCTTGGTCACTGATCAGTTTTCCTTGTCCCCCCAGATCGCCTGCGCTTTTTTTGTCAACACCAAGAGCGCAGACAACTCGGCCGTTACCTTGTCCTTTCGTTCAATTTCCCTCTGGGACAGGCGATAGTTTGCCTCAAGCTCTTTGACGCGACCTTTTTCCTTGGTCAGCATCTTCTGCATGCGAGAGACTTCGTCCGGGTCAGTGAGGACTTTCTTGCGCTGACGACCGGCAAAGGCCTTGACGTCGGCCAGAAGAAGGCCTTCTCGACGGCAATATTGGCCGGCTTCGGTGCTGTCGAAGCCCAAGTGACGACACACAACATATGCGTCGTACATTTTGTTAAAGTCAACGCCTTCAGGGAGAGGTACTTTCATGTTTTGAGTGCCGATGTTCGAGGCAAATACGGCAGCCGCATCTTGGCGCGCCACTTTTAGCCACGAGTATATCGTTACTCTCGCGACTTGATACTCCTTGGCGGCTTCGCTGATGCGCGTCCCGTCGGACAAGATGCTTCTAACTACGTTATTGCGGAATTCCAGAGGATACCCCATTTTTGTCTCCAAGATTGCTTAGTGCTCCTGGAAAGACATTCTGACAAATAGGGCCTTCCCTGACATGACGTTGGCGGCGTACTGTCTGGCGATCTTGACGTAGTCTTTAGAAGCCATCGTATTCGTTCTGCTCTTCATCCTTGGGATCCGCCTTCACGCGCGCGCGACACAGGCGTGAACCCGAGTTCTTTTTCGCAAGCTGCGAGCACCTGTTGCACTTTTATGAGTGCGTTGAAACGAGGATTCAGCTTGTCTGAGATATTGCCTTTCTCATCCAGAGCGACAACGTCCTCGTGGTCGAGTTGCTTGGCGATCTTGCGATATAGCGCATAGTTCCTCGCCCAGCGCTCAAGAACCGTCACGTCAAGTGCCGTGAGCATTCCCTTTGGTGCACAGGCAATCGCGAGCTTCCACACTTCGCGAGCGTCCTTGGTCAAGCCGACGGGCGGCGTCTCAGTCAAGGTAGCATCTGAGATGACGATCGAACTCGAGCGACGGCACGGCTGAAGCGTACCCGACGCGGCCTTCTCGGCATCCGACTTGCTTGCTCTCGGCATTGAAAACTCCACGAATTGCACGCGCAAAAATTTGACTGGGGGCGCGGTCTAGAATATGTTTGCGACTTACTTTTAACCCGCCCCACCTTAAGGAGGTATCAAGTGTCCGAAGAGTCATTAATAAACGTTTCTGTTTCAGACAACGAGTTATTAAACATTCATCTACCAGATACACCGCCGTCTGTAGATAAAGCTATCGAAAATCTCAGTGCCCCTGCCTCTTACTGGGGAGGTCTACTGGGAGGTAGCTTTATAAAAGCTATCTACGCCAGTATCGGCCTGCCATGTGAAGCTTGGGCCAACAAGAAAATCTTGCAATTCAAAGCCGCTTCAGAAGAAATGCAAAAAAGAATCTCTGCAATTCCACCAGAGAACAGAATTGAACCATCTTTTGGCGTTGTTCGCTCAATCAGTGACGGGCTTGAACTTTGCATAGATGAAGAAACTCTAAGACAAGGATTTGTAAACCTACTCGGCTCTGCTATGGATTCAAGAACCGTAAACGGGCTACTAAAGCACCACGCCCAAACCCTAAAGCTTCTTTGTTCAGACGAAGCAAAGATTCTTCAGGTTCTTTCTGCCACCAGGAACTATCCTGTTATTTCAATCAGAGAAAAGCTGACAGAAGGATTCAATGATTGTGTTCCCTTGTTTTCAAACATAGGGGAGAAGGCTGGCTGCAGTCACGCCTTGTTAGTTCCTTCATACTTAAACCACTTAGAAACATTAGGCTTAGCCAAAATTGATTGGACAACAATATTAATTACCGATGGAGTTTACAAGCCATTAGAAGAATCGACAACCGCAAAAGAGGCGTTAAAATACACCGAAAGCCGAGGTAATACAACTGATATACGAAAAGGTTTAATTACTTTGACAGACTTAGGACTGAATTTTGTTTCCTCTTGCGGCCTTACGAGCACTACGAACCCCTAGACAGCTTTCTAATTCGTTGATCCGTATCGAAAGAGCGAAAAAGCAAAAGTATCCGTAAATTAGCCCTATTACCACAACGAAAGCTAAGGCAATAACAACAAGGTTAAGCATCATTAACCTCCATTCCCAAAACCTCCATCCTTACGAGCTGTCTTGCGACTGTGGCACTCGTGACACAAAGGTTGGAGGTTTTCTTTATCCCACAGGAGGAAAGGGTTCCCCTTATGCGGCCTGGTGTGGTCGACGTCGGTTGCCAACTTGATGAGCCCTCGCTTCTCACACTCAACGCAGAGCGGATGCGCAACAAGGATCCGAGCTCGAAGTCGCTGCCACTTGTAGCCATAACCTCGAGCGGACGACGCCCCAGCTCTCTCAGTCCGGGGCCTATCTCGATCAGCCGCGAACTTCGCGTCACGAGCCTCGCCTGCGGCCTTGTGAGCTTCGCAATACTTGGCGCCAAGCGGGACCGGCTTGCGGCAGCCTGGGTACTCCTGATGTGTGCCTGTTGCCAACGCGAGCGACTGCCACGAAATTCAAATCGAGATACGCGACGACACGACCGGAGACCGAGTCCTGCGGACATTGACGTAGGCAAGAGGGTACTCGCCCATGAAGTACCTGTTCGTACCCCTGAGGCAACGGCGCGAACACTCTCACACCCGCCTCCGTATGGTATCGCCCGCGCAAGGACAGGCGACTGCCAGAGATTTTTTTATTTCTCAAACGGCCCTTGACACCTGCCGCAAAATGTGTGCCGCAAAATGTGCCCCCCCTGTGAGCATTGCGCCGCAGGGGGAGGGGGGGTATCTTTTCATTGTCGGATCGCGCTTCGGTTGGTCGACCGAGCGATGTCTTCTTCGTCTCACAAGATACCGGCACTCCAAGGCACGGCCTCCGATCGGCTAGACTTCTTGAGCGGATTCTCCTTCGGAATCGTCATGAAAAAGTTCTTCGTCTACCTTCTTTCGCTCGGCCACCTGAGCGTGGACCTGGCACCGGGAGCCCTTCCAGCGGTTCTGCCCTTTCTCGTCCTTCATAACGGACTCTCTTACACGGAAGTGGCGGGCCTCATGTTTGCATCCTCGTGTCTCTCTTCCTTCGTGCAGCCGATCTTCGGATTCTGGGCCGACAAGAGCACAAAGAACTGGTTTCTCTCGCTCGGGATTCTGACGAGCGGCATCGGCCTCGGTCTCTCGGGCCTCGCCACGAACTACTGGCTCATCTTCCTCGCCGTCACGGTGATGGGGCTCGGGAGCTCCATCTTCCACCCGGTCGCCGCGCAGCTCGTCAACCGCACGTCCGAGCGCAAGGCCACCGGCATGGGGATCTTCTCGGTGGGCGGCAACATCGGCTTTGGGATCGGGCCGCTCGTCGCCGCAGCGGCCTTGACCGCCTGGGGGACTTCAGGGACGGTGCTCTTTGCCGTCTGGGGCGTCGCCACGGCGGCGCTTCTTCTCTGGGCCGTCCCGAAGATGCTCAAAAGCCTCCCCTCGGTCGCCGTAAAAAAGCACGCGAACGCGAAAGACGTCGCGCACACGGAAACGGAAGGTGAAAACGACTGGCCGGGCTTTGCTCGCCTTTCGCTCGTCATTCTTTTCCGAAGCGTCGCCGCGACGAGCATCCTCTCCTTCATTCCGCTCTTTTGCATTCACAAGTTTGGGATCAGCGAAGCCTTCTCGAGCACGCTTCTCACCTTCCTCTCGCTTTGCGGCGCCTTCATGACTTTGGCGGGCGGGTGGCTCACCGACCGCTTCGGACTTCTTCGCGCCTGCAAGCTCGGCTACCTTCTCATGGCGCCCGCTTTCGCGCTCATTTACTTTGCGCCGTCGGTCTGGTGGGTCTTCCCGCTTCTCGCCGTCGTGAGCTTTACGCTCAACGGCACCTACGCCGCCTTCGTCGTGCTCGGGCAGTCCTATCTTGCGAAGAACGTGGGCTTCGCCTCGGGCGTCACGATGGGACTCTCGACGAGCCTCGGCGGGATCTTCACGCCGATCCTCGGAATCGTGGCCGATGCCTACGGAATCGAGAGCGTCATGGTCGCGATGATCGTGATCGGCGCGCTCTGCGCCCTGAGTTCCTTCCTTCTCACCGAACCCGAGGGCCGCAGGACGCGGGAAGCCGCAGCCTGATGCACTACGGAAAAGAGCCGCCTGCCCGAAGGCAGGCGACTCTTTCTGAGTCGAGAATCCCGCGGACGGACTGTCCGCAGGCAATCGAGGCTTCGTTACTTCACCTTGCGGTTGGCGACGATGTGGTCGACCGCGATCTTGCCGCCGCAGATGGCCCAGGAGCTCGCCGTCCCTTCGGCAATGTGCATGTCGTAGGAGTCGGAATAGAGACCGCCCGCGTCCTGAGCGATGGCGTAAATCCCCTGAATGACGTTTCCGTCCTTGTCCAGCGGTTGGAAGTGCTCGTTCACGTCGGCGCCGCCCGTCGTGGCGTAAGTACGCAGGCTACCCTTGATCGCGTAGAAGGGACCGGTCTTCACTTCGCGCAGCCACTGCGCGTCCTTGTAGAAGTCTTCGTCCTTGCCGAGCTTCACGAGTTCGTTCATGCGCTCCGTCGTCGCCTTGAGGCGCTTGGGATCCATGCCGGTGAGCTTCGCGAGTTCTTCGAGCGTGTCGGCCTTGTAGCAGAAGCCGTCCTTCACGCCGCGGGCAAAGAGCTCATCGAAATTCGTGAACTTCGTCCCCGGAGTGACCATGCCGAAGTAGCCGCGCGGCAGCCCTTCCTTGATCATTTCTTCGCGGGTCTTGTCGTCGAATACTGCGAAGCCTTCGCCGCCCACTTCTTCGAAGGCGTTCGAGATGTATTCGAGCGGAAGCGTTTCGTCCGCGACGCGGTCGCCCTTCAAAGAGGTCTTGAGATAGGGCTGGAAGAGCGCGGCGAGAAGCCGCACGTATTCGGCCTTCGTGACGCCGTCCTTACCGAACTGCAGGTCGGTCGGAACGCCCTTCAACCAGAGCCCCGCCTGCATGCAGACGTTCATGTTGACGAGCTTCGCGCCGGCGCTCTCGAGCATCAGAACGCCGTCGCCCGTGCGGCCGGGCGAACCCGCGCTCTCGTAGCCCGCGTACGGCAGGTACTTCTTCACCATTTCTTTGTTGTCGGAAAAGCCCCCCGTCGCGATGATGGTCGAATCCGCGCGGATCGTGAGCGTGTCGCCATTCTTGGTCTTCGCCTTTACACCCTTCACCACACCCTTTTCGATGATGAGTTCGGTGGCGGGCGTGCTCGTCAGGATCTCACCGCCCTTTTCCTTGATTTGCTTGGCGAATTCCTGCACGAGAACGGTCCCGTGACCGCCCTTGTACATGTGCCAGGTGCGGTTGCCGTCGATGAAGGCGGTCTTGACGGCTTCGTAGTGCACGCCGTGGTCGGCGAGCCAATCGTAGACGCCCGCGGTCTGTTTGAGCCAGCTGTTCAGGGCCTTCGCGTTGATGCGCCAATGATGGAATTCCATCACGCGCTTGAACTGGCGTTCCGGCGTCACGCCGATGTTGTCGGCCTTCTGCAGGGCGGAGCCCACGAAGAAGGTGCCTTCCATGTAGTTGCCGCCGCCACCGATCACAGCGTTCTTTTCGAGAACGATCGTCTTGAGGCCCGCGTCCGTTGCGGCGACGCCCGCCGTGAGACCGCCCGAACCGGCGCCCACCACGACGACGTCGGCCGTAAGCATTTGGTCCGCGGCCAGCGCGCCGCCCGCAAGTGTGAGAACCACCATGGCGGCTACCGTGTGTTTGAGCAACTTCATAAGAAACCCTCCTTTACGGATTTGCATAAGGAGAGTTCCGCCGTACGGAAGAAAGAAGTCCTCTGGGATTTGTGCGGATGGTCGCCGAGGTTTTGCCTACTTCTTCCAGGTGGAATAGGGATTCGCAACGAGGCTCGAATTGAAGTAGCGGGCGTCGCCCGAAACTTCTTCTCCGATCCATTCGGGCTTATCGAAAGCGGCGTCTTCCGACGGCAGTTCGATCTCGGCAAGAACGAGGCCCGCATTGACGCCGAAGAATTCATCCACCTCCCAAACGTAGGGTCCCGCGGGAATGCGGTAGCGCTTCTTCTCGACGATCGGCTTTTCGGCGAGCTCGTCCAGCATCGCCAGGCAATCGTCATAGGGGATCTCGTACTCGAACTCCGTGCGCGTGACGCCCTTGGTCGGACCCTTCACGGTGAGATAGGCCTTTTCGCCCACCGTGCGGATGCGGACGGTGCGCTCCTTTTGACTGTTGAGGTAACCCTGCCGATAACTGACACCCTCGGCGAGTTTGCGCCAGGCGTCGCCCTTCACCAAAAACTTTCGTTCGATCTCTTTGGCCACTTTCTTCTCCAGTGGTGTTTCATCGGTTTCTTCGGAGAAGACGGCCGATGGGTCGGCGCGTTTTCTCTTCGGAAACGAACATTATCGCGAAAAACGGCGCGGTCTCCCAAAAGGAAGCCGCGCCGCATGCGTGTGCTGTGAAGGTTCGAATTACTTCACGGTCTTCGCATAAGCCGCCGCGTTCGTTCCGGCGATGCGGCCGAAGGTGACAATGTCAGTCACGGCGTTCCCGCCGATGCGGTTGCCGCCGTGCACGCCGCCCGTCACTTCACCCGCGGCGAAGAGGCCCTGAATGACCTTGCCGTCCTTCGTCAAAACATGGGTTTCCGGATCGATCGTGACGCCGCCCATCGTGTGATGGATCCCCGGCGTGATCTTGGCCGCGTACCACGGGCCCTTGTCGAGCGCGATCACCATTTCGGGACGACCAAAGGCCTTGTCGACGCCCGTCTTGTGGGTTTCCCAATAGGCTTCGAAGGTCTTCTTGACGTTTTCGACGGGCATGTCGAGCTTCTTGGCGAGGTCTTCGAGCGTGTCGCCCTTGACGGAGTAGCCGTGCTCGTAGTAGCCGCGCGAGAGCTTGTTCGAGTCGAAGATGCTCTGGTCGTAAACGAGGAAAGCTTCACCGCCCTTTTGCGCGAGCACGTGCTGCGAGACGACGTCGCGCGTCAACAGTTCATTGCAGAAGCGGTTGCCGTCGTGATTGAGCAGGATACCGCCGCGCGAGCGCATGGATTCGGAAATGAGGTGCCCGTCCTTCTTGACGACGGTCGGATGAATCTGAATCTGTTCGATGTCGGTGAAGCCCGCACCGAGCTTCGCCGCGAGTTCGAGGCCCTCACCCTGCGCGCCGGGATGGTTCGTCGTGGAGAAGCCCTTCAATTCCGGACGGTACTTCGTCACCATGTCGAGATTCGCCCCGAAGCCGCCCGTCGCGAGCACGACGGCCTTGGCGTCCATCGTTTCGACGCCCTTCGGGGTCTTCACCTTGACGGACGAAATCTTTCCGTCCTTCATCTCAATGTCGACGACCTGATTCTGCTTGCGGATGTCGAGGCCGATGGAATCGGCCTTCTTCAGCAAAACGCGCAGGACTTCGGGACCGACGGGCGAGCCGTCGCAGGGACCGTGACTGCGGGCGACCGACTGACCGCCGCCGCGCCCCTTGCGGAAGCAGAAGTTGGCGCCGAGGTCGAGGAGCCACTCTTCGGAATACTTGGCGTTTTCGGTAAAAACCTTGAGAAGCGCCGGATTGTTGAGGTTGTGTCCGCCCTTCATCGTGTCCCGGAAGAAGATTTTCGGACTGTCGTTCGTAACGCCCGCGGCAAGCTGCTACTTGGTGCCCGCCGCATTCATGCCGCCCGAAGCGAAGTTGGTGTTGCCGCCGAGATAGGCCTGTTTTTCGAGCGCCACGGTCTTGGCGCCCGCTTCCTTGGCCATGATGCCGGCCGACAGACCGGCGCCGCCCGAACCGATGACGACCACGTCGAAGCTTTCGGCCTGAGCGCCGAGCGCCAGAGCCGTGATGGCCGCACCGACGGTGAGTTTCCATTGCATGCGCATGAATGTTCTCCTTTTTAGGGTTTCTAAAAGAATTACCGATAAGGAAGGTAGGCATTCAACGCGAAGCGCTGTAATAGGTACAAACAGCAAAGTTGCGCGAAACGCAAATTCGTCACTTTGCGGTGACGGCAAACCTCTCCCGCACAATGTCGGGAAGCTTTCAGTCCTTTTCACCCGCGAGCACTCTTTCGAGCGTAAGGAGACCGTCGTGCTGCAGCACGAGGCGCGTCACTTCGAAGCGTTCGTGCTTCGGGTTCTCCACGCGGATTCTGCGAACGAGATAGACGTGATAGAGCTTCGCGACCGGTCCGTGCGCCCGTTCGTCGTCCTCGTCGGCAAAGGGGAGTTCCTCAAACTGCAGGTCGATGTGGCTCGTCCAGGGCATCACGCCGATGCGCGTGATGTCGTACAAGGACGAGCGGTTCTCGTAGGAATGGATCCACTCGTTCTTGAGTTCGACGTCCTTTCGGTAGTGAAAGATCGTCTCGGTCTCCTCCTGCGCAAACGGCACGTAGTGGGCCTTCGTGCGCAACGCCAGAATTTCGGGCGGCACTTCGGCGCGCTTGACGAATTCAAACGATTCGCGGCAGACGCCCACCATGCGCCCGTCGTTGGCGTAGATGAGCTGACGCCGCGACGGAAGCCAGCGCCGAAAGAGCTTTGCCAGACGCGTTCGCATCCAGTCCTTCAGACGGTCCTTGAAGATGTAGGCGATGACAAGCGCGAGAAAGAGGTTCCAGGAGAGCGCTCCGTACTTTCCCTGCCAGAGAAACGCCACGACCGTCGCGAAAATCATGGAGACCGCGGCGGCGATCCCGTAGAGCGACTGCAAAAGCCACGGATTTCCTTCGCGCATCTTCACCGTGAGAAAGAGCTGGCTCGAAATGAACTTCTTGAGCGAGCGCCAGCGGTAGAGCACGTCTTCGCGGCGCTGCCACGAAGCGCTTTCCGGATAGGTCTTTTCGCGGTAGAGCGCGTTTTCGGTGAGAAAGGCCTTGAGACCGCCGTCAAAGCGCGTGAGAAGGCGTTTGCCGTGATATTCGAGAATGGTCGCGAGATATTCGTCCGCGGCGCGGGCCGTCACGGCGAGCGCGGGTTCCTGCGGATCGGCCGCCGACAAAAGAAGCGGACGACTCGCCGCGATCATGCGGCGCAGTTCTTCGACCAGAGCCGTCACATCCTCTTCCGTCCCCGATTCGAGGAGCGTCTTGATGCGGCGTTTGAAGGAACCTTTGATGAGGAGCGCATAGCGCTTGAGCGCCGACGTTCTCAGTTCGATCGAGCCCGTCGGTTCGTTCAGAAAATTCTTGAGCCGCAGGTACTCTTCTCCCCCTTCCATGAAGTCGGCGAGCGGAAACTTCGGGAGCCGCAGGCGCACGTAGCTCTTGAGCGGACGACGAAAGTCCGCCTCCGAATACGTTTCCTTGTTGATGTAGAGCGCCGCCGGAAAGAAGAAGTAGCTCTCGACGCTGTAGCGGCTCTTCGAGACTTCCGGATCGATCTCGATTTCCTGCTTGATTTCGAGCTGTTCGGCGCTGTGCAGCTTCAGACTTTCCTTGACGAGCATGGACGACCTCAAAACCTCCTTGTGCGGGGCGACGAAATGAAAGCGGGATAGAAAACAAGGTAGCACAGGAACGCGTCCCGCGGGCATTTGTCTCTCCCAATGCGTGCACCCCAAGGGAAAGCCCCGCGCCGTCGCGAAGGACGTGCACGGGGCTCCTGAGCTTCAGCGCTCAATGCCGGGGCGGTCTGCCCTGCGGTCCTCCGTGGGGACCGCCGTGCGGGCCCGGACCGCCGGGACCGAAACCGGGACGACCCGGATGCGGACCTCCGCCGGGACCGGGGCCGAAGCCCGGACGACCGGGACCCGGGTGCGGGCCGCTGGGGCCGGGACCGAAACCCGGACCGTGCGGCTTGGGAGGCCGCGGCGGCATCGGACGGGGCGGAGCGGGCGGACGGTGACCCGCGCGATCGATCAAAAAGCGGCGGTATTCGACGACCGTGAAGCGGCGGCCGTCATACCACCAGTGGCGCCCGTCCCAATGACCGTCGCGGTAGTGATGACGAATGTAGTCGCGGGTGAACGCATCGGCGACGCCCCGCAGGATGTCACCGAGGAGGTCTTCGGAAGCGTTCGCGCCGGTGGCCGCAAGCCCGAGCGAAGCGGCGGTGAAAAGAATGACGGTTCGGCGTGCAATCATGTCGGTTCCTTTTGCGGTTGACTGAACATGCGTTCACTATAGAAGGGAACGTCCGCCGGGAGAGGTTTCATCTTGTCCGATTGTTGCCGCGGGACGCTCTTCGAAACAAAAGGTCGGACACCGAAGCATCCGATCCACATCTCTTTGCCGAATCTTTACGTTCGCGACCGCACCCCACAATCTGCATTGAGGGAACACCGAAAACAAACTCGAAAGCTTTCCATCAATCCGTCAGCGAAATGATAAATTGATAGAAAACACTGTCTGCACTAGGAAATATGATAGAAAAACTCCCTGTACATGAGAACGTACGCGTTGCCTTTTCGGGCGGGTGGAATCGGACAGCCCAAAAGACAATGATCGCCTTTGCGAACACGCTCGGCGGAAATCTGTATCTCGGCCGGAACAAAGAAGGGACGGCAACGGGGCTCAGCAAAAAGGATGTTCAGCGGATTTCCCGTGCACTCCACACCTTTTGCGCCGAAGAGACCGATCCCGTCATGCTCGACCTTGTGTCGACGAAAGTGATGGCCGCCGATGCCGGCGGCTACCTGCTGCGGACAACCGTCCTCCCCGGTGAAGACCGTCCCTACGCGTTCAAGGGTCAACGCTACACGGGTGGCGCCTATGTCCGGGACGGGTCGGTCACGGTGACGGCCACCGAAGAAGAACTCCGTGAAATGATTCGCGAGAGCGCCCCCGACTCCTGGGAGTCCCGTCTGAGCCGACGGACGGATCTGACGTTCGAGGAAACCGCCGCAGTTTTTCGAAAATACAACGTCGACTTTTCGCCCGCACACCTCAGGCACTTGAGACTCGCGGACGATAACGGCCATTTCACCCTGTTGGGAGAACTTCTCTCCGACCAAAATCGGACTCGACTGGTGATCGGTACCTTTTCCCGGGACGCCGCGTCGTTGTCCGCCCATACACTTTCAGGATCGCTTCTGAGGCAAATCGACAGAGCTTTCGATCTCTTTGCCGAGATGAACCCGGAGATTTTCCACAAAACCGACGGTCTCGCAAACCGACACTACTTTGCCTGGCCGCCCAAGGCGTTGCGCGAGGCGCTCGTCAATTGCGCCGTTCATCGCGATTACGCCGAACCCGAGCTGACCAAAGTCTCCGTCTTTCCGAACCGTTTCGAATTTTTGTCCTACGGGAGCATCCCCGGACGACTCAGCGTGGAAGACATCGTTCTCGAAGGCGTCAGCAAGTGCCGCAACGAGCACCTCGCGGTCATCCTGAGGCGCCTGGGGTGGATGGAGAATTACGGCTCGGGCTTCCCGATGATTTGGCGGGAATACGCCAATTCCGGCGCGGAACCCAAGCTCGAAGCCACACGACGGGTCTTTCGCATCGTTTTGCCCAGAATTCACGACGATTCGCGCGGTGCGCTCAAAGAGCGCTGCCGGGTGCTGTTCGAAAATCGCGACATGCTCGCCATGGCGGACGTGATGAGCCTGCTGAATATCTCGAGAACTTCCGCCAACTCCGCCGTCAACGCGTTGCTCAAGGACGGACTGATCCAAAAGATCGGCAACGGACGAACGACCCGATACCGGTCGCTCTAACGATAACTTCCGCCAAAACGGCATCCGTTGCGATCCGCGGCCTCAAGAAACAAAACAGCGCCGAAGCCCGGCTCCCTCCCGGCGGGACACGATGCTTCGGCGTTTTGCGTCACTCAATGCCGCGGCGGACGTCCTTCCGGACCGCCCTGCGGGCCTCGCCCGGGGCCGCCCTGAGGTCCGCGGTCGGGATCGCGGTTCGGCGCACCGCCGGGGCCGGGTAGGCCGGGACCGCCCTGCGGACCGGGGCCGTGGGGTTTCGGCGGCTGCGGAGGTTGCGCCGGACGGGGCGGCTTGGCCGGCTGCGGAGGACGCGGCTTCGCGCGGTCAGCGAGGAATCGGCGGTACTCGTCCACCGAGTAGCGGCGTCCGTCGTACCACCAGTGACGACCGTCCCAACGGCCTTCGCGATAGTGCTTGCGGATGTAGTCGCGGGTGAGCGCGTCGGCGACGCCGCGCAGGATGTCGCCCAGGAGTTCGTCGGAAGCCTGCGCGCCCGTGGCCGCAAGGCCCAATGAAGCGGCGGTGAAGAGAATGAGCGTTCGACGTGCGATCATGGCGTTTCCTTGTAATGTTTACTGAACGTACGTTCAATATACAAAGTCCCGCCCGATTCGTTGTCGTCCGTCGTGTCCGATTGTTGCGACGGATACAAAAAGATCGGGCGCCGAAGCGCCCGACCCACAATTCTTTGCGTTTTCTTTACCTTCGCGTCAGCGGATGATGCGCGGCGCCTTCGCGAGCTTCGCCATGGAGCTCGTGCCGGGCTCGGCCGACTGGCGGTTTTCGAGCATGCGGTCCATTTCTTCGTCGGAGAGATCCTCTTCGTCGTCTTCCGCGACGAGCTTGTCCGCGACCTGCAGGAAGCCCGGCACGACCGGACGTTCTTCGAGATCCTCGGACTCGTCGGGTTCCTCGACCTTGAGGACGCGGATCGCGAACTGCAGACCGATCCCTGCGAGCGGATGGTTCGCTTCCAGCACGGCCTTTCCGTCGGCGACGTCGGTGACGCGCCAGAGGCGGCCGTCCGAGACGACGCCCGGCACTTCTTCAAAGACGAGCCCCGGCACCACCGTCGCGGGGTCGCCGAGATTGGCGACGTCCGTCATCACGATCGCGTCGCAGTCGTATTCCCCGAAGGCGTCGTGCGGTTCGAGATGAATCGTGAAGCCTTCGCCCGGGAAACGTCCCTCGAGCGCGGCTTCGATCTTCGGGAAGATGTCGCCGTGGCCGTGCCAGTAGGTGAGCCCCTCTTCCGGGCTTTCTTCCAGGGTTTTGCCCGTCATGTCGGCCATGCGGACCCAGAGCGTAACGAGACGATTGTTTTCAACAGCGAGTGACATGATGTTCTCGGTTTCGGCGGTCGGGCCAGCCCGTGGGGGCGTCCCGGCCGGGGAGGATGAAAAAGAAAAGCAAGGCGATTATATGCAAGACGGGGACGAGGAGCAAAAAGGCCCAGGCGCCCGAAAGCCCCATGTCGTGTGCGCGGCGCGCCGAGGCCGCCATGAGCGCGATCACCCAGAGGTCGATCAGCACCGAAGCGACGGGGATGAGCTTCTCGAAGGCTTCGTCGGAGAGCCACTCGGCCGTCTCCAAGGGAAGCGTCGCCCAATAAAAGGCGAAGGCGACGAGCGCAAGCGAGGCGACCTCCCGCAGAAAGGTCCTTCGGTCCGAACGCGAGTTCGGGTTGTAGACCGCGAGAAAGAAGCGCCCGATGTGCGCGAAGACTTCAGTTGCCCATCGCATGGACGCGGCGCTCCAACCGGAGGAAGGCCTCTTCGGAGAGTTTTCCGTTGCGAACGAGCTTGCGAAGCTTCTCCACCGTCTGCACCTTGAGCTGAAGGCGAATCGTAAGGTTCTCCCCTTCCAGATTCCCCTCGAGCTTTTTGAGAAGCGCAAGCGCCTCGGGCGGAAGCTCTTCTTCGTCCGTCATCGTGAGACGGGGCGCTTCGTCCGACGCTTCGATGCGGGGTACGGCGGCTTCGTCGGGTTCCTTCACGCCGGCCGTCCCGTTCGGGCGGGAAACGCCCTCGTACACCTCCACGGGATCCTCTCCGCCGAAGCGGTTGCGTCCGCGGCGTCCCGGCCAGACGCAGAGAATGAGCGTCACGATCACGTTGATGCCCGGAAGGAGCAGATAGAGCGAGGCGACGCCGTGATAGCCGAGGTCGTGGAGCCGGCGCATGACGAGCATCCAATAGCCCCAGAATAGGAACCAGGCGGCAAGCAGCAATGCCGCGAGCGCGGCGTACTCTTCGAGGCTTGCGACGAAGGTCACCTGAATGTCCTCCGTCGTCACCCAGGCGACGTAGTGCTCAAACGAAAGCCCGTCCTCGACGAAGTAGGAAAGAAGGGTCGAAAGAAGGAAAAAGAGGATCGTTCCCGCGAAGAACGCGCCCCGCCCCGCACGGCCCGCGGCCGTGAGCGAAAAGATCGAACGGAATGTGTCGGTCATGAAGAGCTTTCCTTCCCTTGAAAGAAGAAAGGCGCGCGGCTTCTCGGAAAGGGAAACCGCACGCCTCTCGATGGGGCCGATGAACGCTTAGCGGAGCTGTTCGGCCAAAAGCGTCAGGATCGTCGGCGCAACGCCCGTCTTGTCGGGATTGCCTTCGGCGTCCACGACGGTGAGGCGCGTCTGCGAGCCTTCGTCCGAGAGAACGATGCGGTAGGACGGCGCATCGACCGGGGTGTCGGATCCGAAGACGTTTTCAAACCAACCGCGTTCTTCCTTCTTGGCCTCTTCGTACTTCTGATCGAGGTAGCGGACGACGTAGTAGCCCGCCGCACGGTCGCGGTCCGTGAGTTCGAAGCCCATGCGGTCGATGACGAGGCCCACCGAGCGCCAGGCGCGGTCGAAGGCTTCGTTGATCACGACGGCGGAAACCGTACCGTCGGCCGCACGTTCGATTTCGCTCAGAGCGCGCGTCGGAAGGTTCTGCAGTTCCTTGGCGATCTGTTCCTTGTCGACGGGCTTGGCGTCCGGATTGAACTGCGCGTCGATGTAGACAGCGAGGCGCTGCAGCATTTCGGCTTCAAGCGTCGGATCGGTCGGACCGGGCTGCCAGATCGTGGTGTCGCCTTCCTTGCCCTTCACCACTTCGACCATCGAACGGTGCGTGAGGAAGACGTCCGTGTTGCCGTCCTCGGTGCGTTCCAGACGCACGCGGTACTGATCGCGTTCGCTCGTCGAATAGACGAAGTCGAGCACCTTGCCGATCGTGCCGCGGATGAAGTCCTGCGGGAGACGGGCCTTGTTTTCGGCCCAGTTCGTTTCCATGAAGCCCGTGCGGGCGTTCTGCTCGCGAACCGTCAGACCGACGGAGGACCAGAAGTCCTGCACGACGACCCAGAGATCTTCGGCGGGAGCGTTCACGCGAAGCCAGCGCTGCTGACCGTCGCGCATCACCTTGGCGACGACCGTCGAGGCGACGATCTGCGAAGCGGGCGTGGCGCCGTTGGCGTCGCTCGCCTCCTGCTGCGCGCGGCGCGCGGCTTCGCCGCTGGCCGTCACGACGGAGGGACGGGTCGGAACGTCAAAACGCCCGTCATTGCCGATCGGCGTCATGTCGGGCGGAACTTCCAGATTGGCGCGCGTCGAAGAGCTTTCGTACTGAACACTCTCCTGATTGAAGACGTCGTCCACGCCGAGAACGGAACAGCCGCCGAGCGCGAGGAACACCGGGGCGAGCGCCGTGAGGCAGAGCGTATTTTTCTTCATGAAAAAATAACCTTTTTTTTTGGAAAAGTCCGCGCCCCGACACAGGGGGCGCGACAAAACGGTGTGCAAAGTGTAGCAAACTTCGCCTGCGCCTAGCGGGATTCAGAAAAACGAAAACGTTTTCGATCGTTTCGCACGACGGGCGCGTCACGGCGCGGCAAGGGGCTCCACGAGCCGCATGCAGGGGCCGGGCTTTTGCCAGACGATCCGCTCGACGGCGAGCCCGCGCTCGGTCTCCCCGCTTTCAAAAGCGATAATGCGGGCGCCCTCGGGCGCAAGACGCAGAAGCTCCCCTTCCTCGAGGAAGTGGGACGGACGCGAGGGCCGCCCCCAGAGCTCCTTGTTGGCGCGCGTGAAGGTTTCCGTGACGAAGTGTCCGCCCGGGCGAAGGCTTTCCCAGAAATGGGGAAAGAGCGGCCGATGGAGGTAATTCGTCACGACGATCGCGCCGAAGCGCTCGGGTGCGTAGGGCCAGGGTTCGCCTTCGAGGTCGCGGCACTCAAGCGTGAAGTTTTCCGTCCCGACGAGGGGTTCGAGCACCGAGACGTCGCGGTCGACGGCGAGCACCCGGTGACCCGTGAGAAGGAGCCAGGCCGTGTGGCGTCCCTCGCCCGCGGCGAGGTCGAGCACCTCCTCGCGCGGATCGAAGAGCGGCGCAAAGCGCTTCACCCAGGCCGAGGGCCGGCGCATGGCTTCGCAGGTGATGCGGGGAAGATTCTCCATGTCGGCCTCAGACGATGAGATTCACGAACCAGTTCGCAAAGATGAGGAAGGGCTGCAGGAAATAAGAGAGAAGCCCCGTCGCCATCAGAACGAGGAGGATGAAGATCCCGTAGCGCTCGACGCGCTCGAACTGCACCGACCAGCGGTAGGGAAGAAAGCCGTTGAGGATCCGTCCGCCGTCAAGGGGCAGAATCGGCAGAAGATTGAGCGCCATGAGGATGAAGTTCACCGAAATGCCCGCCAGGCACATGTCGATGAAAAAGCCCCCGCGCAGTCCCGCAAGAAGCAGGATCTTGAAGAGGATCGCCCAGAAGACTCCCTGCAGGAAGTTGGCGGCGGGACCCGCCGCGGCGACCCAGACCATCCCCCAGCGCGGGTCGCGCATGTAGCGCGTCACGACGGGAACGGGCTTGGCCCAGCCGAAGATCATCCCGCCCATGCCCGCGAGACTCGAGCCCACGAGCATGATGAGGGGAAGCGCGATCGTCCCGAAGGGATCGACGTGCGGCAGGGGATTGAGCGTCACGCGCCCGAGCATGCGGGCCGTGTTGTCGCCGAACTTCGAGGCCATCCACCCGTGGGCGGCCTCGTGCATCGTGATGGCGAAAAGAAGCGGAATCGCGTAGACGCAGATGGTTTGAATGGTGTGGGCAATGTTCATTTGTTTTGGTCGGGCTCTCCGGCGAAGCGCCGGGAAAACCGTCTCCTCCTTGTGGAATCTTGTGCGTATGGGTTGTCAGGCGTAACCGAAAAGCGTCCAGACGGGCGTGAGGTCGGCGGGAAGCGGCGGCTGACAGCCCGGACGCGGCCGCGGCGAGCGGTCGCTGTGCCAGTCGGATCCCGTGCTCGCGAAAAGCTTGCGGTCCCGAGCAACTTGCGCGAAGTAAACGTTCGCCTCCTCCGACTGCGACCCCGACGTGACCTCAATCGCCCTGCCGCCCGCGGCGAAAAAAGCGTCGATCATGGCGTCCGACTCCCAACCGCGGCGCAGGCGATAGCGCCCGGGGTGCGCGAGAACGGGGAGGGCCCCGCGCTCGAGCAGAAAGCAAACGCCCTCCTCGAGCAAAGGCCAGGGCGCCTCAACGTAGGCGGGACCTCCCTCGCGCAGGTACCGATCGAAGGCCTGCTGCTGATTCTTGACGACGCCCGTCTCCAAAAGCCACGCGGCAAAGTGCGTGCGCGAAAGGGTTTCGGGCGAATCCGCCCGGGCGAGCGCTCCCTCATAGGCGCCCGAAAGACCAATCGCCTCGAAGGCCTCGCCCATCTTCACGCCGCGCTCGGCGCGAAGACGTGCGGTCTCGCGAAAGCGCTCGACGACGAGGGGATCCTCCGGACCGATGCCGAGTCCCACGACGTGAAGCACCGTCCCGCCCCAGCGTACCGAAAGTTCGACGCCCGGAATGAAGGCGATCCCCGCCTTTTCCGCGGCCTTTTGCGCACGCGGGCATCCCGCCGCCGTGTCGTGGTCCGTGACGGACAAAAGCGTCACGCCCGACGCACGGGCGAGTTCGACGAGCGCCTCGGGAGTGAGCGCGCCGTCGGAAGCGTTCGTATGGGTGTGCAGATCCACCGTCATGATGAAAAAACTCAGAGCGACGTCAGGGGTTTCGGCGCGTTCGTCTGGTAGGCGCTCGTGCCCCAGAGCGGCACGGTCGAGAGCGAATGCTTGAAGCTCCCCGTTGTTTCCTTCGTCGAGTACGAAACGTAAAGAAGCGTCTGCGTGTCGGCGTCGTAGATGCGGCGGATCTTCATCGTTTTAAAGAAAATGCTCTTGGACTTCGCGAAGACCACCTCGCCCGACTTCGAGCGGTCGATGCCCGCGATCATCTCGGGCGTGATGTCGCCCGTCTGACGGCAGGAAACCGAGCTGTCCGAGGGATCCGAAAGGGCGAGGTTCGCCTCGATGCTCGCGACGTGGCAGGTGACGCCCGGGACCTTCGGGTCGACGAAGTGTTCGATCTTGATGTCCTTGAGCGTAAAGATGCCGAGCGAGACGTCGCCCACGGTGTCTTCCGAGCCCGTGCAGCCGGCAAGTCCCAAGGCCGCGGCAAGAAGCGAAGCCGTCAAAAGAAGTTTGCGTTTCATGCGGGAAAAATCCGTTTTGCGATGGAATGACTATTGTACTTGCGCCCGAGCTCGGGAAGCCCTTCGCCCCCCTTTCGAATTCTTTCGGATTTTTGCCGCCTTGCTAGAAACCCTACTCGAACGGCGTCGGCTTCGCTACAATGTTCGATTCCCGTTTTTTCCTTCGTCTTCCCCTCTTTTGCAGGACGCCATGCTTTCTCATCCGGAAGTTCTCAGCTATTGGCACGACCGCGTGCGCGACGCGTTGGCATTCACGCCTCCCGAAGGTTTCTTCCCGCGCACGAGAGCGAAACACCTCACGGACTTCGCGGTCTCGGAAGGCTGCGTCGAAGCGCACGCCCCCTCGGGCGAGACGATCCGCTGCCGCGTCCAGAAGGCGACGGACGAAGAAAAGGAACGCTTCGCGCAAAAGCTCGCCGACGCGCCCGACCTCCTGAGCGACTGGCTCGAAGGGAACCTGCGGCCCTCGCACGCGGACCTCGCCGAAGCCTCCGGGATTCCCTTTCTCGCGCCCTTTCACGCCGAAACGCCCGACGAAGCCGCGCTCTGGATGCTGACGGCCGAAGAAACGGGAAGCGACCCCGCGCGTCTTTTCCGTCTCTACGGGATCGATCCCGCGTCGCTTTCGCGCACGATCGGGACGGACTATCTGCAGCTCACCGCCTCGAAGGCGCCGACGCTCTCGGAGGTCGTTGCGCCGCTTGCCGCCGAAGACGCCATGAGCGCCGTCCCCGAGCGCGCGGAGGCCGAGCGCTTTTTGCACGCCGTCCCCTACGCGCTTCTTGAAAATCGTCCCGACGACTTTCTCACTCTTCTCCCCGAAGACATGCCGCTTGCGAAGTCGAAGAACTACCGCAAGCGCTTCCGCCGTGACTTCCGCAGAATCCGCGACCGCGTGGAGAACGTTCTGCGCGCCGTCGCCGAGGAAAACGCCCGCCGCAAGGAATCCTTTGCCGAGGGCGAAGCGCCCGCCTCCGATTCGGGCGACGCCGCCAAGGCCGCCAAGGCGCGCTTCGTGTCGCTTCTCGGCTATCCCGACGGATTTTTGTTGTCCGTGCGTCTTCAGACGACGATCGATGCGGGCGGCGCCGATCTGCGCCGAAAACCCGTGGAACGTCTTTTCGCGCGCTCCCGCATCCGCTTGACGAACGCCGAATTCGAAGCGCTCGAACGGGAAGTCACGCCCGCCCGCGAAGCGGCGGCTCTTCTCGCCCTCACGAACGCGGAAACCGAAGCGATGACCCGCGACATCGAGTCGCGCCGCGCGGTCGTGCGCGCCGCGGCGCGTCTGATCCTTTCGGGCCAGATCCGTCCGATTCTCTATCGGGCCGCCGGAGTCGAACACCCCGCTCCGCGTCTTCTCTGGGTGCCCGCGCTGCAAAACGACGGCGTCAAGGCCGTCTTTCAGACGCTCTCGGCCGCGCTCACCTACCGTACCGACGATCTCGTCGACCCCGAGACACTCGCAAACGCCGGCTTCCCGGCACCCGAACTCCCCGACGAACCCTCCGACGAAGCATCCGACGATTCCCCGGACGAAAAGGCCGAAGGTGTAAGCGGTGAAGAGGCTGCGCCCGCCCGCACGGCCGTGTCCGTTGCGGAAAACGAACGGCGCGTGCGCACGATCGTTCTTCTGGCGCTCTCCGACGCGATCAAGGCGCTCTATGCCGCCTACTCGGGCGACATCGAAAAGGCGAACCTGCCGACGGCGCTCCTTTTGGGCGAAGACACCTCTCCGCTCGACGGTCTCCTCACGGACCGTCCGATGAAGCTGCTTCTCGCGGCCTTCCGTCCCTTCCAGCTCGCAAGCCTCTACCCGTGGATGCCCGCGCTCACGCTCACGCGCCTTGCGAAGGGCAGAACCGAGCTCACCTTCGGGATTCTCTCCCGCGAAGCCTCGCACCGCGAACTCAAGTTCGACGCCGAATCGCGCAAGAAGGAAGAGGAACTTCATGAAAAGGGCGAATTCGGGTCCTCTCCCGTCCCCTATTCGCTCCTTCTGGCGTCGCCCCGCTGGCAGACGCACCGCTACGCGGCGGCCTCGGCCCTCGCCGCCTTCGTGAAGGCCCTTCCCGCGCTCTCCGCCCTCTTGAACGGCCGCGGTACGATGACGCTCGAACCCGCGTTTCTCAAGACCTTCTTCACGGAAATCGCGCCGCAGATCGCCTGGCTCGGCGTGCCGCTCGTGCTCCCCGGAAAACTGCGCGGCCTTCTGCGCCCGCGCCTGATCGCCCGCGTGGGCACGATTCCCGGAGGCGGCGTCGGCAGTTTCCTCACGCGCGAAACGCTCAGCGAATTCCGCTGGGAGGTGGCGATCGGCTCTCGCACCATGACGCTCGAGGAACTTCGCAAGCTCATGGACGAAGTCGGCAACGTCATTCCGATCGACGACGAATTCGTCTTTCTCGACCCGAAGCTCCTCGAAGACATGGAGGAGATCGCAAAGAAGTCGTCCGACCCCTTCGAGCGCCTGCGCGCGACCCTCACGGGCGAATGGCGCGGCGCCGAGGTGCTGGCCGACGACGACCTTCGCGAGCGCATGCGCGTCCTCACCGACGTGAAGGACTTTCCCGTCCCCAAGAATCTGCACGCGGAACTTCGCCCCTATCAGCACCGCGGCTACTCCTGGCTCATGAAGAACCTGCGCCTCGGTTTCGGCGGCCTCATCGCCGACGACATGGGGTTGGGCAAGACTCTGCAGGCGATCGCCGCGATAACGCAGCTGAAGGAATCGGGAGAACTCGCCGAAAAGAAGATTCTCTGCGTGCTCCCCATGGGGGTGCTCACGAACTGGGCGCGCGAAATCGAACGCTTCTCGCCCACGCTCACCGTAGGGCTCTACCACGGGCTCGACCGCGCCATGCCGGAGGTGCTCCCCGACGTGACGCTCACGAGCTACGGCACGCTTCGCCGTGACGTGGAGGTTTTGAAGAGCCGCCGCTGGCGCCTCGTCGTCCTCGACGAAGCGCAGGCCGTCAAAAACCCCGCCGCCGCGCAGTCGAGCGCCGTGCGCTCGCTCACGGCCGACGCCGTGATCGCGATGACGGGCACGCCCGTCGAAAACCGTCTGATGGAATACTGGTCGATCCTCTCGGTCGTGATGCCGGGACTGCTCGGTTCGGCCACGGACTTTCAGCGCGAGTACGCGACGCCGATCGAAATCGACCATGATCCGGCGCGCCTCGAAGCCTTCCGACGCCTCACCGCGCCCTTCATGATCCGCCGCGTGAAGTCGGACAAGTCGATCATCCGGGATCTGCCGGAAAAGAACGTGATCGACCGCTTCACGTCGATTACGAAGGAACAGGCGGCGCTCTACGCGAAGACGCTCGACGAATCGATGCGAAAGCTTCGCGGCGAAGACCGCTCGATGACGCTCGCGCAGCGCCGCGGGATCGTACTCACGCTCATCATGAAGTTGAAGCAGATCTGCAACTCGCCCTCGCAGTTCCTCGGCACGCGCACGGAAAAGCCCGACGCCGGCAAGGGCGTGGCGCTTCTCGAAATTCTGTCGGAGTGCCGCGAGAGCGACCGAAAGGTCCTCATCTTCACGCAGTTCCGCGAGATGGGCGAGCGTCTGCAGGAGTGGATCGCCAAGGCGACGGGCGAGCGCCCCGACTTTCTGCACGGGGGCGTCACGCGCGAGCGCCGCGCCCGCATGACGGACCGATTCCAGAACGACCGCACGGTGCGCACGATGATCGTGAGCCTCAAGGCGGGCGGGACCGGCCTCAACCTCACGGCCGCCTCCGCCGTCGTTCACTACGACCTCTGGTGGAATCCTGCGGTCGAGGATCAGGCCACCGACCGCGCGCACCGCATCGGACAGCGCCGCGACGTGCTCGTCTACCGCTTCATTTCGGCGGGGACCTTTGAGGAGCGCGTCAACGAACTTCTCGCGCAGAAGCGCCGTCTGACGGACCTCACGGTCCACTCGGGCGAAAACTGGCTCGGCGATCTTTCGAACGACGAGCTCGATCAACTCTTCCGTCTTTCTCTCTAAGAAGGAGCCGTCATGCGTTTGGATCTTGCCGCACGCGTTTTGAAGCGCATCGCCGAGGAAGGGCGCCTTTCGCTCCTTCCGCAGCTGCCGCCCTCGATTTCGTCGCTTCTCCACGAAGACGCCGAAGTGATCGCCGCGGCGCTCGAACGGCTCCCCGCGCCGATCCGCTCGGGGATGGCCGCGACCCTCATCGAAACGGGCGAGCGCGAAGGGCTCATGAACGACCCGGCGCCGGCCGTTCTCTCCGAAAGCTTGACGGAGACTTCCGAAGAGGAAGTTGAGGATCGCGACGAAGACGAGGAATGGGCCTCGGCGGGCGTTGCCTACGAACCCTCGCACGAGCCGGAAATGCGCTTTTTGCCGCGCCCGAACGTCTTTTCCTACGGACCGCTTGCGGGCGACTTTCCGCTCGTCTCCATCGTCTCGACCGACGTGAACGAGGCGCGCCTCGAACTCTCGCGCGCCCTCCCCTACGGAAGCTTCGTGCCGCTTACGACGGCGCCCGCCGAAGGAACCGATCCGCGAAGCGCCGTCGTGACGGCGCGCGAAACGCCGAGCTGGCCGCCTGTTCCGGCGAGCGACCGCGGCGTGGGCGTTCTCATTTTCGAACGCGACGCCGTGGTGCTTCGCGCCCATACTGACGACGAAGTCTTCAATTCCTATGCGGCGGACCTTCTCGCCGCAACCTGCGGCGACGGGGCGATTTTCTTTTTCGTGCCGGGATGTTCGCGCTTCACGGCGATTCTTCGTAAAACGCATCCGTCGCTTGTGGGGTTCTTTGCCGAACTCCGCAGGGAGGACGCGTCGCTTCTCACGATCGGTCACCCCGGAAACGAGCCGATCGTCGTGAGCGGGCGCGCGCCCAACGGGCGTCCGATGTGCCGCTACACGCGTCCCGTCACCAAGGGAGGCGTTTCCAACTGCACGCTCGAAGACCTGCGCCGCTATGTTTCGCGCCTTCTCGAAGCCTTCCCGGAATGCCGCGCCTTCCCCGAAGGAGTGGCTTCCGCGCGCACCCTTCACGGGGGACTCTCGGCCCGCAAGGTGATGCCGAGCGACAAGTGGGCAAGGGACGTTCTCGCGCAATACGGCATCGCGCCCTTTGACCGCTTCGCCTCGGTCCACATGCCCTTCAACGACCCGGCCCTGATCGCCGCGGTCGACGCCGCCGCCCGCGTGGAGGCGGGACGGCGTACGCGCTGAGTCGTCAGACCTTACCGTCCGCGAGCCAGGATTCGGCCAGAGAAAGGAAGACCGCCTCCGCCTCGCGGATGCGAACGGTGAGGCAGCGTTCTTCGGGCGTGTGGGAGAACTTCGGATCGCCCGGCCCAAAGTAGACGGCGGGCACGCCGAAGCGCTCCATGAAGCCCGCCTCACCCCAGCCCGTCATGTTCCCGAACCCGACCGAGCGCCCGAGAATGCGCTCGGCCGCGTCCTTCAGACCGACCACCGCCGGGTGCGTCGTCGGCGTTTCCATCGAGGGCCAGTCGCCCGTCACTTCGAATCGCACCGAAAAGTCCGGATCCCCCGCACGGCATTCGTTTGCAATCTCTTCAAGAAGCGAGAGATAGTCTTCGGGTGTTTCGCCCGGAAGGTAACGCACGTCGATTACCGCCTCCGCAGCGTCGGGCACGACATTGGGCTCGGTCCCACCCTGAAGCGTTCCGAGACTCATCGTGGGAGAACCAAGCGGCGACGTGCGGGTCTTCAGCGCCGCGATGCGGGGTTCGAGCTTCGTCATGAAGCGGGCGGCCTTCATGAGGGAGTTGACGCCGAGTTCCGGCGTGCTCGAGTGGGCGCTTCGTCCCGCAAAGCGGCAGGTGATCCAGCACTCGCCCTTTTGACGGTGCACGACGGAGAGATCCGTCGGTTCTGCGATCACCGCGAAGTCCGCCTTGGGGACCGTCCCTTGAGAGAGCGCCGTCTTGATTTCTTCACCCGCGTACTCTTCGTCGGTCGAGAGCATGAGCCAGAGCGCCCCTTTCGCGCCGGAAGACCGAACCGCCTCGGCGGCACCGAGAAAGGCCGTGATGAGCGCGGCGCAACCGCTTTTCATGTCGCCCGCTCCGCGACCGATCAGCCAGTCTCCCTCGATGCGGCCCTCAAAGGCCCGCGGCATCTTGCCCGCGGGCACCACGTCGAGGTGCCCCTCAAAGAAGAGGGTTCCGACGGGACTTTCCGCCCCGATGCGGGCCGTGAGGTACGGTGCGTCCGTCTCGAAGTCGCAAAGCGTCGCCCGGGCTTCGGGAGCCTTTTCGTCGAGGAGTTTTTTGACGAGTTGAAGCGCTTCTCTCTTTCCCACAAGTTCGTAGGTGTTGATGGAGACAAGCGCCTGGGTGAGCGCCACGGGGTCGGTGAGCGCAACGGCGTCAAACGATCGGCTGGTCATGACGGCCTCCCTTCTCAACGGTTTTCACGGGCCTCGGCCACGGCTTCCTCCCAACGGGCGGTGCGGTGGACCGAAACGCTCCCGAGGATTTCGCCCGAGCGCACGTCCGTTCGGAAGGCCTTGAGGAAGGCCGCGAAGAGCGCGATCAGGACGAAGAACATCGGAATCGACGAGACCGTGATCATCGACTGAATGGTGGAGAGAACATTGAGTCCCGGAATGGCGCGCTCAAGAAGCAGAATGCCGACGGGGAGCACCAAAAAGAGCATGCACCAGAAGGCCTTGAAGCGCGGATCCGCCTCGTCTTCACGCGCGATTCCCTTCGACGTGTAGAGGCTCAAAGCAATGCCGTTCCCCGTCGCGGAGGTCGCGAGATTAAAGAAGATGAGAACGAGGAAGACGAAAACCGCAAGCTTCGGCAAGGGAAGCGTCTGGATCACCATGAGGGCCGCGCCGTTCGTGCCGATTTCGCCCACGGCGTCCGACACCTTGAGACCGTGGAAGAGTTCCTGACCCATGCCGTAATTGCCGAGAATGCAGAAGGTGAGCCAGCAGGCAAGCGGCGCCCAGATGCAGTTGGCAACCGCGATTTCGCGGAAGGTGCGCCCGTAGGACGTGCGGGCGATCCAGAGCGCGCACATGTAGCAGATCGCGACGTACCAGGCCCAGTAGAAGATCGTCCAGGTCTGCACGAACCCGGTGTGCGCCACGGCGTCGGAATTGAAGCTCATGCGAAGGAATTCTCGGATGTTCGTGCCGATCGCCATCACGGAGTTGTCGAGAATGAAGGCTGTGTCGCCCGAAATCAGGACGAACGCGAAGAAAGCGAGGCCGAGGGCGACGTTGAAGTTGGAGATCCGCCCCATCCCGCGCGCGATCGAGCGCGAAGCCGAGAGCGTGAAGAACAAGCAGAAGACAAGAATCACGCCGAGCTTGAGTTCGAACGTGTTCGGAATCCCGAGCAGGTGGCTCGCAAGCTCGCCCATCACGGGCGTGCCGATCCCTACCGTCGTCATCATCGCGGCGAAGTAGCCGAAGACGATGGCGCCGTCCAAAAGGAAGCGCGCGACGCGCTTCCAGAGCGAATCGCCGCCCAGGATGCCGACCGAAAGGTCGGAAATGCGAAGCGACGCGCACTTCTTGTTCCAAAAGAGATAGCCCATCGCCAGGGCCGGCACGAGATAGAAGGCCCAGGCCGAGAAGCCCCAGTGGAACATCCCGTAGGCGGACGCCATTTCATAGGCCGCCGTCGACCCGGGCTCAAGCCCGAAGGGAGGGGTCTTAACGTAGAACATCCATTCACAAAGCCCGAAGATGAGAACGCCCGCCGCGAGGGCGTTGCAGATGTTCATGGCGTTCCACATGAAAGTGTTGAACATGGGCTTCGCGTCCCGGCCGCCCAGGCGGATGTCGCCGTACCTCGTGAAGAAGCACACAAAGGCGATCGCCGAGTAGGCGACACCCATGAGAAGGAAAAGCCAGGCCAGGTCCTCGGTGAGGAAGTTGTAGAGAACCTTGATGACGCCGACCGTCGCCGTCGGGACGACGACGATCGCCGCAATGATGGCGGCAAGAATGAGGGCGGCAAGGCCAACCAAAGAAAGGTGTACGTTTTTGAGCATGACGGTGGTTGCGGGAGGACGCCGAAACGCTCCTACACGGTTGGACCGTAAGGAGCCGACGCCGAAAGAAAAGCAATTCTCCAATCCTACTTTTTGCCCGACACCTTGGGGAGACGGAATCTTGCCGTCATGAGGTAATACCGCAAGACTCGGTCAAAAAGGAACTTCTGCTCGGCAATTTCCGACGGTTTGTTTCCTTTTCGAGTCGAACCGACCACAGTACGTGTCAGGCGCTATAGACTGCTTTAAGACAAGAAAAGGGCGCCTCGGCTTGTCCGAGGGTCTCTTTTCCTCTCGCCGCATAAGCGCTTCCTCCATTGACAACCATAGGAACGGGCGGAAATGCGCGACGCCGCCAACCCGCCTGAGCAGACGCATGACCGATGCCGCCTCCATCATCGAGCGATTCCGCGCTGAGCGCGAAGTCCTCGTCGACCGTTACGAACGCGCCCCGCACGCGGGCGACTTTCTGCGCGACCACAGCCGTGCGCTCGATCGCGCCCTGACGGCGCTCGCCGACCTCTTCGATCTCCCGCGCGAAGGATTCGCCCTGGTCGCCGTGGGCGGCTGCGGGCGAGAAGAACTCTATCCCTACTCCGACATCGACCTCCTCATTCTCATGGAGGACAAGCTCGCGGAGGATGCGGCGCTCGGCGAGCGCATTTCGAATTTCCTTGCGGAACTCTGGAATTTCGGCCTCCCCGTAGGCGCCTCGGTGCGAAGTGAAACGGCCTTTCTCGAAGAGGCCGCGGGCGACGTGTCGGTTGCGACGACCTACCTCGAAGAGCGTCTCCTGCGCGGAGACGAAGCGCTTCTCACCCGTGCGCTCGAGCGCTTTCACGCCCAGCTCGACGCCAAGGACTTCTTTCAGAAGAAGATGCTCGAACTCGCGCGGCGCCATCAGCGCTACGAAGACACCCCCTATTCGCTCGAACCCAACATCAAGGAGAGCCCCGGGGGCCTGCGCGACATTCAGGTCTTTCTCTGGTGCGCGAAGGCCGCGCACATCGCGACCGACTTTCGAGACCTCTCGAAGTCGGGGCTTCTCTCCGAAGAGGAAGTCGAAACGCTCTACCGCGTCCACGACTTTCTCAGTCACCTTCGCATCAACCTGCACCTTTGCGCAAAGCGCCACGAAGACCGTCTGATCTTCGACCTGCAGGAAGCGCTCGCACAGCGCCTCGGGTGGCTGCCGGCCGGCCCCATGCGCGCCTCTGAGCGCCTCATGAAGGCCTACTACCGAAACGCCCAGCAGGTCGTTCAGATGTCGCAGCTGCAACTCTATGCGCTCTCCGACCGCCTTCTCGGCGACATGACGGGCGCGAAGGTTCTTCCGATCGCGCCGGGCTTTACGGCCCGCGGCGACGAAATGGACATCGACGACCCGAAGCTCTTTGAAAAGCGTCCGAGCGCCATGCTCGAGACCTTCCTCGTCTTTGCCGAGCACATGGAGTTGAAGCGCATGTCGACGCGCCTTCTGCGCGCCCTCTGGCACGCGTCGCTCGGCATCGACGACGACTTCCGAAACGATCCGAAGAACCACGAAACCTTCCTCAAGATCCTGCAGCTCCCGCGCGGCACCTACCACGCCCTGAAGCAGATGAACCTCTGGGGGATTCTCGGGCGCTATCTTCTGCCTTTCCGGCACATCGTCGGGCAGATGCAGCACGACCTCTACCACATCTTCACGGTCGATCAGCATACGCTTCGCGTCGTTCGGAACATCCGCCGCTTTGCGCGAAGCGACTTCGCGCACGAATACCCCTTCTGCTCGGACATCATGGCGGGGCTCGACCGGAACTGGCGCCTTCTCATCGCGGGCCTCTTTCACGACATCGGAAAGGGCCTCGGGGGCCGGCACGAGGAAATCGGAGCGAAGCGCCTCGAAGCCTGGGCGCGCTCCATGCACTTTGCCGAGGAAGACATCGACTTCATGTGCTTTCTCGTGCGCGAACACCTCACGATGAGCCTCACGGCGCAAAAGCGCGACATTTCCGACCCGCAGGTGATCGACGCCTTCGCGAAGGTCGTGAAGACGAAGGAGCGCCTCGACGCCCTCTACCTCCTCACGGTCGCGGACATCCGCGCGACGAGCCCCAAGGTGTGGAACCCCTGGAAGGCGCAGCTTCTCGAAGCGCTCTACCGCACCACGCTCTCGCGCCTCAAGGGGACGTGGGTGACGCCCAAGACCGCCGTTCTCGAACGTCGCCGCGAGGTGTGCGCGAAACTCGAGGGCAAACTCTCCGAAGCCGAGCGCGAAGCCCTTTGGCGCGAGCTCGACGTCGTCTACTTCCTTCGCAACACGACGGACGACATCGTCTGGCACGCCCTTTCGACGGCGGGGCACCTTGAGGACCGCACGCCGCTCGTGCGCGTGCGCGAACATCCGACGCTAGGGGGCCTGCAGGTGCTCGTCTACACGCCCGACCAGAAGGACCTCTTCCTTCGCATGGTCGCGTACTTCGGCGCCAAGAGCCTCTCGATCATGGACGCGCGCATTCACACGACGCAGCACGGATGGGCGCTCGACACGCTCCTTGTGACGGATCCCTTCGAGCACGACACGCCCGAGCGCACCGCCCGGAAAATCGAGCGCGAGCTCCCCGAGGCGCTCAACGTTGCGAACCCCGTTCCCAAACCCCGCCGCGGCAAGCTCTCGCGCCGCTCTCGCCACTTCCCGACGCGTCCCATGGTCACGATCGTTCCGACCGCTTCGGGAAAGGCCTGGCTTTTGAACGTCATCTGCACGGACCGCCTCGGACTCGTCTACGACATCTCCGACATCCTTGCACGGCACAACATCAACCTGCAGACGGCGAAGATCACGACGCTCGGCGAGCGCGTCGAAGACGTATTCCTCATCGACGGCCCCGTGCTGCGCGACGAAGCGACGCTTCTTGCGATCGAAGCGGAGATCATCAAGGTGCTCGAACCCGCGGCGTAAAGCCCTCGAAGGCCTACTCCTTCGCGGGTCATAAGAATGCCGTAGGCGAAACATCTCAGTCGGTTTGAGAAGCCGCGCAAAAGGAGAATTTTCTTTTTGCGCGGCGCCCCGTCCGTCCCCGTCCCGCCGTATAGTGGAGGGACTTTCACTTCGCACGACGAGGACGCACCCCATGCAAAACGAACTTTTTTCGCAACTTCAGCCCCGCCCTGACGATCCCATCCTCGGGCTCAACGAACTCTTTCAGAAGGACGAACGTCCCGAAAAGGTGAACCTCACGGTGGGCGCCTACCTCACCGACGCGGGCGTGATGCCGCTCCTTCCGACCGTGGAGGAAGCGACGAAGCGCGTCCTTGCGCGCCGCGAACCCCACGCCTACATCCCGATGTCGGGCCTTCCCGCCTACAACGAGAGCGTGCGTCGTCTTCTCTTCGGCGCCGAGCGCGCCCCGGCGCTCTCCGAGCGCACGGCCACCGTGCAGACGATCGGCGGTACGGGAGCGCTCTACCTCGCGGCGCTCTTTGCGAAAAACGTTCTCGGCGTAAAACTCGTCGTCGTGTCGGACCCGACCTGGGGCAACCACATCGCGATCTTCAAGCTCGCGGGGCTCGAGGTCGCCACCTACCCCTACTACAACCGCACGCTCGGCGGCCTTCGCTTTGACGGGATGCGCTCGGCGCTTTCGACCCTTCCCGCCAACACGATGGTTCTCATTCACGCGTGCTGCCACAACCCGACGGGCGTGGACCTCCCGAGGGACGCCTGGAGCGAAGTCGTGAAAATCGTGAAGGAACGCAATCTCGTCCCGCTTCTCGACATCGCCTATCAGGGATTGGGCGACGGACTCGACGAGGACGGCTACGCCCCGCGCCTTTTCGCCGACGAAGGCGTCGCGGCGCTCGTTGCGGCGTCCTCTTCGAAGAACTTTGCACTCTATGGTCAGCGCGCCGGAGCCCTGCACGTCCTCACGCGCTCGAATGAGGAAAAGCGCACGGTCGAATCCATTTTGAAGAGCCTCGTTCGCTCCACCTATTCAAATCCTCCGAAGTTCGCGGGCTCGGTCGTCGCGGAAGTCCTCACCGACCCCGAACTCGAAGCCCGCTGGCGCAAGGAAGTCGACGAAATGCGCGAGCGCATGGTGCTTATGCGGCGGCTTTTCGCCGAGGCGGGCGAGCGCCACGGCGTGGACCTTTCGTTTGTCGTCGGACAAAAGGGAATGTTCTCCTTCACGGGCTTCACGAAAGAAATGATGACGGAGCTTCGCGAAAAATACGCCGTCTACGGCGTAGCAAACGGCCGCATCTGCGTAGCCGGACTCAACCGCGGCAACGTCGAATACGCGGCCGAAGCCTTTGCGAAAGTGCTCGCCCGCAGGTAAACCCATACCGCCTTCAAACAAACTCCCGCAAATGTAACCGGCGGGACAGGACATGAGGTCCGCATCCGAAGCCCCGGAGGCGGACCGATTCATTTTCGGCAGGAACGTTCTCGTCGACATGCAGTTTCGCCGCTGCCCGTCGGACGGTTACGAGAAACCAGACGACTACACCGGCGCATCCGTCACATCCTCCTTCCTCCCATTTTCCCCTGTCGCTCAATAGAAGAAACAAAAAAAACACCAAAAAGGGCGAAAATTTCTTTCTCTACGCCGCTTGTGCTTCCCCTGAACATCTTTGCTATCAATATTGATATAAGGGATTTTTCTTAACAAACTTCACGTACATCAACACACAAGGCGTTTTTCTTCTCGACACTCCCTTGTCATCAACAAAAAATGGAATAATATGGAATAGTAATTTCCCGAATTTTTATTCCCATATTCTTCATCTCTTTGATTGTTGAACGCTGATCTTAAGAGCATGACTTCGAACGTTTTTGTCGCTTCGCGACAGCGTTCCGACACGCCCGCATCATTATCCCCCTCCTCGATTCCGGCACAGAATGCAGCTCGAAGGGAGACGCTTTCCCGGCAATACAGCCTCTTCGCCCTGCTGATCGAAAGGGGCGTCCGAGCCTCCGATCATGGCGTTTCAACCCCCCCTCCCGACAAGGGATTTCAGTCCGATCATCCTCGCTTTCCGCAGCCTTCGCGAAGGCGCGGGAAGCTCCACCGTCGCCGCCGCGGCCGCCTGGCATCTCGGCACGCGACGCGAGAGCCGCGTGCTCGCCGTGGCGCCGCAAGGCACTTTCTCAGGCTTTCGCACCCTCTTCAATCTTCCGCCCGACCTACGGCCTTCCGACATTTTCTGGCGCTACACGGATTCCATATTTATAGCGTTTACGCCTGACAAAACCGAGAACAATTATTCCTCACACCCTCCCGTCAATCTCGACCCGGCCGACCTTTGCGACCCGCATTTCACGCACGTCGTCGTCGACCTCGGCCACGACGACACCGAGACCGCGCAGCTTTGGCGCGGTGCGGCGGACGTGCTCGTCACCGTGGCGGAGCCCGACGCCCACACGGCGGTGAAACTCTCGGAGCACACCGTCGCCCGAAACGAATTGGTTCTCTTCAACAAGGCGCTCAGTTTTTCCGAGAGCCACACGGACGTGATGCAGTTCCTTCGCGCAACGCCGGGACTCTCCGCGCGCATTGCGCCGCAGATCGTTCCCCGCGACGAATTCGCCGCCCGGGCCGCCCTGCAGCGCGGCCCCGTGACGCAGCTCGCCCCCTTTGCCGAGAGCGCGCAGGCGATCGCCGCGCTCTCCACCTGGCTGATCCTTCGCGCCGCCCGCCTTCGTGAGGAAGTGCGATGCTGATCAAGACCGTCCTGCTGCGGTTCTTCCGCGGCGTGGATCGGGAAGGCGCAGCACTCCTTGAAAAGTCCACGTCGCTCGTTTCTTCGCTCGTCAACGGCGCCCTTCTGGCGGCGGCATGGCTCTTTTTGCCTTTGGAAAACGCAAACTGGCGTGCGCTTCGCGCCCGGTTTTCCGACGTCTACCCGAACGTCGATCCGGCCCGAACCCGGCCGCTCGACGGTCTGCGGATTCTGATTCAGAGCCTCTTTCTCCTTTTTGTCCGGGGAAAGGGAAGCGCCCGCCCGACGTCCGTGCGCCCGAAGACACGCCCCCTTCCGGCGCGGCTCCTCTACCGGGCGACGGTTTCGCTCAAGGCATGGGACCGCCGCGAGGCGCGGCGTTTCGCCGAGACCGCGCCGCAGCCCTTCGGCCCGGTGCGCGCGATTCTCTGCGCGCTTCTCGGCGCCGTTGCGGTCGTTCTCTTTGCGCTTTGCGTGACGCAGCACCTTGATCCCCGCTTTCAGGTGCTCTTTTCGGCCTGCACGTTCGCCTTGGCGCTCGTGCTTCGGCTCGTGCGCATTCGCCTGACGGTGCTCCTGCTCGTTCTCCTTTCGCTCGTCGTCTCGTCGCGCTACCTCTGGTGGCGCCTCACCGAAACCGTCAACTTCGATTCGATCGGAGGGCACGTGTTCTCGGCGATGCTCATGACCGCGGAGATCTACACCTTCGTCCTGATGGCGCTCAGCTACTTCCAGACCTTCTGGGTGCTCGACCGCAAACCCTGTCCGCTCCCCGAGGACCGCTCCCCATGGCCGCACGTGGACGTCTGCATTCCGAGCTACAACGAGCCCCTTGAACTCGTGCGCACGACGGTGCTCGGCGTGCAGTCTATGGACTGGCCCAAGGAGAAACTTCACGTCTGGATTCTCGACGACGGCGACCGCGACGACTTCGAAGCCTTTGCGAAAGAAGCGGGCGCGGGCTACATCCGCCGCAAGGAGCACAAGGGCGCCAAGGCGGGGAACATCAACCACGCCCTCGGGAAGATTCACGGCGAATTCGTCGTGATCTTCGACTGCGACCACATTCCGGTGCGCTCCTTCCTCACCCAAACCATGGGCTGGATGCTGCGCGACGAGAAAATCGCGCTCGTGCAGACGCCGCACCACTTCTACTCGCCCGCGCCCTATCAGCGAAACCTCCGCCTCACGGACGCGGTCCCGCAGGAGGACGCCCTCTTTCACGTCTTCATTCAGCGCGGCAACGACACCTGGAACGCAACGCTCTTTTGCGGCTCCTGCACGGTCATACGGCGCAAGGCGCTCGACGAAATCGGCGGAATCGCCACCGAAACCGTCACGGAGGACGCCCACACGTCGCTTCGGCTCTATCGGCGCGGCTGGCGCTCGGCCTTCCTTTCGACGCCGCTCGCCGCGGGCCTTTCGACCGAGACGCTCGCCTCGCACATCGGGCAGCGCATCCGCTGGGCGCGCGGGATGATTCAGATCTTCCGGCTTGACAATCCGCTCTTCGGGCGGGGGCTTACGCTCGGACAGCGTCTGTGCTTCTTCAGCGGGATGTTTTACTTCCTGCTCGGCATTCCGAGGATCATCTTCCTCATCGCGCCGCTTCCCTTCATCTTTTTCGACACGAACGTCATTCAGGCGCCGGGACTGGCGATCCTCGCCTTCGTCGTGCCGCACCTCGTGCACCTCAACCTCTCGAACGAGTTTGCGCAGCGGGGCCTTCGCTTTCCGTTGATGGGCGAAATCTACGACACGGTGCTCTCCTGGTACATCGCGGTTCCGACGACCGTGGCGCTCTTTGCGCCGCACGTCGGAAAATTCAACGTGACGACGAAGGGCGCAAAGGTCGACTCGGACCACCTCGACTGGCACATCGCGCGGCCCTACCTCGTGCTCCTCGCCCTCAACGCCGCGGGGCTTTTGTGGCTCTTCGGGCGCGCGTTCACGTCAGGCGGTCTCGACGGCGCGACGATTCTCGTCAACGTCGTCTGGCTCCTCTACAACATGGTGATTCTTTCCGCGGCCGTGGCGGTCGCCGTCGAGACCGTGCAGGAGCGTCGTTTTCACCGCGTGACGACGCGCCGCCGCGCCTCGCTTCGCCGCGACGACGGCACCGTCTGGCACGCGACGCTTCGGGACTTCTCGCAAACCGGCGTGAATCTCGAGATGCCCGCTGAAGCGGCGGGGCGCCTGCGCGCCTCCGAAACCGTTTCGCTCGTCCTTGAGGACGACGGCGTTGCGCACGAATTCCGCGGGATCATCCGCCGCGCCAACGCACGCGGCGTCGGCATCGAACTTACCTTCCGAAGCCTTGCCGAAGAAAAGCGCTACATCGCCGCGACCTTCTGCCGAGACCACATCTGGGACGACGCCCTGCACAAACCCGGCGTGGGACTCGGCCAGGCCCTGCGCGCGATCCTCGGCTTTGCGGGTCTCGGCCTCCGATCGATCATCAGCCTCGCGCCCTCCTGGGCCGCCATCGGATTGGTGGACGTACAGCGTTTCCTTCGCTGGCTTTCGGACTTTGTCCCGAGACGTCCCCGACGACGCGAATTCTGACCCGAGCGCAGCCTTGAAGGCCCGCTCCGAAAACGACCGAAAAACTTTGATTGTGTTGAAAACAATGACCCGACATCTCTTCGCCCTCAGCCTCCTGGGCCTGAGTTTCGCCCTGAACCCCTCGTTTGCGGCCGCTCAGGAAACGCTTCGGCCGCTCGCCGAGGCGCTTCTCGACGTGCAGGCCGACGCCGGAGCACTTGAAACCCGCATCGAAACGGAACACTTCGCCGCGCTCAAGTCCCTGCCCGAGAACACGCCGATCCGCATGACGGGACTCAACGCCAAGTGGCGCCTTCCCTTCGTCATCGCCCGCGACGAACTCGCGACGAAGGCTTCCGTCACCTTCAAGTGGACGCCTTCGCCCGTTCTGTTGCCCGTGAAGTCGCAGCTCAATCTCCGGCTCAACGGCGAACTCGAACGAAGCCTCCCGATCACGACCGAGGAGATCGGCCGTACCGTGGTGACGACCGTTGAACTCAACCCCAAGCGCCTCAAGGACCTGAACGAGCTCGAATTCGAGTTCGTGGGCTCCTACGAACACAACTGCGAGTCACCCGCCGACGCGTCGCTCTGGCTTGAAATCGATCGGGAAAGCACGCTGACGCTCTCCAAGCAGAAGATCCGCGTCGCCAACGAGCTGCAGCTCCTTCCTTCGCCATTCCTCGATCCGGGTGCGAGAAGCCGCATCACGCTTCCCGTGCTCTTTCCCGCGCGCCCCTCGGACAAGGCGCTGCAGGCGGCCGCCGTCCTCGCCTCGTGGGCGGGCAAAACGGCCGACTGGCGCGATCTCTCCCTGCCGGTGCACTACGGCGAAGCGCCCGCCGAAGGGCACTTCGTCGTCTTCGCGACGCCCGAAACCCTCCCCGAATTCCTGCGGGGCACGGCGGAAATCACCGGCCCGGAAGTGCGCATCGCGGACGCACCCCATTCCGACTGGGCCAAGGTGCTCGTCATCGCCGGCCGCAACGACGAAGAGCTCGTCGAGGCCGCGCAGGCGCTCGCGCTCGAAGGCGACCGCTTCGCGGGTCCGCGCGTTCTCGTGACGGAATCCCCGCGGCTCCCGCCGCGCCCCGCCTACGACGCCCGCAAGTGGCTCCCGACCGACCGCAAGGTGCGTTTTGACGAGCTCGTCGACCATCCTTCGCAGCTTCGCTCGCGCGGCACCTTCCCCGACCCGATCGCGGTCCATTTCCGCCTTGCGCCCGACCTCTTCGTCTTGCCGAGAACCAGCATTCCGATGGAGTTGAGCTACCGCTACACGCCGCCGGGCGATGACGCCGCCGCGAGCGTGCGCGTTCGCATCAACGACGCGCTCATGGGCTACGAAGTGCTCGAATCGGACGAATCGGCGACCGCTCCGGTCGTGCGCCGCGTAGCGGCGCTCGACGCGATGGCGGGTTTTCTGCGCGCCCTCAGTTTGCCGACCGTCCACCTCGACGCCGCCAACACGCTCGAATTCGACTTTCAGTACGACGTGGCGGTGACGGACAGCTCGCTCCCCGGAAAGTGCCCTTCGGTGTCGCTCACGGAAAACCAGGTGGAAATCGATCCCGCGAGCACGCTCGACTTCCGCGGTTTCTACCACTACGCGGAACTTCCGAACCTGCGTCTCTTCACGCTCTCGGGCTACCCCTATTCACGCTTTGCGGACCTCGCCCAGACGACGGTGGTTCTCCCGAAGAATCCCGAGGCCCAGGACGTGAGCACGATGCTCGCGGCCGTCGGCCGCATCGGCTCGCAGACGGGGACCGCGGGCGTCCTCGTGACGGTGTCGACCGATCCCTCGCCTGAAGCCCTGACTGATCGCGACGTGCTCGTGATCGGAAACCTCGGCTCGGGCGGAGACGTCCCCGCCGGAACGCCCTTTGCCGAGGAAATCCGACGCGGCCTTGTGCCCGAGAACGCTCCGGCCCTGCACAAGGACCGGGCGATCCGCGTGCGGACCGACTCGCCGGAGAGCAGCCGCCAGGCGGCGCTCGTGAGCTTCGAGTCCCCCGTGACGAAGGGGCGCACCGTTACGGCGCTCCTCTCGCAACCGGGCGCGGGCACCGCGCTGCTGCAGGATAAGCTCGGCGCTGCGGGCAGCTTCTACGACGTCGACGGGGCGGTGAGCTTTCTCACCCCCAAGGGAAGCGTCAACTTCCGGCCGGCCGAGGTCTACGCGGTGGGCGATCTGCCGTGGCATCAGCGCATCTGGAATCAGCTCCTCGACAAGCCCTTCGTGCTCTTCGGGATCACGCTCGTCTTCCTCGCGTGCGCGGCGCTCCTTCTCTACCTTCTCATGACGCGCGTCGTCGCGGGGCGACTGTTGAGCGCCCGCGAAAAGCTTCGCGTTCCGTCCAACCGCAAGTCCTGAGGAGTGAGCCGATGATCGCCAAACGCAGTTTTCTTCAGGCCCTCGGCGCCGCCGCCCTTCTTTCGTCGCCGCTTGCACGCGTGGCCGCGGCGACCGACGGCGTCCGCCGAACCCTCTCCTGGAGCGCCTGGCGCCGCTTTGCGGCCGAAGCCGTAAGCGCTGAAGGCCGTCTCATCGATCCGAGCGACGCGCGCCAAATCACGACGAGCGAAGGACAGTCCTACGGGCTCTTCTTCGCGCTCGTCGACGACGACCGCGAGCTCTTTGAAAGGCTTCGCCGCTGGACGGTCGACAACCTCTGCGCCGGAGACGCCGGGAAAAACCTTCCCGCCTGGCTCTGGGGCAAGACGGTTGTACCCGCACCGAAAACCGCCGATTCGCGGCGCGCCGCCGAGAAACCCGCCCCCGTCGTGCGTTGGGGCGTGATCGACGCAAACAACGCGACCGACGCCGACCTCTGGATCGCCTACGCGCTCCTCGAAGCGGGGCGCCTCTGGAAGGAAGACGCCTACCGCGAAGAGGGGCTCGCCCTCCTCGACCTCGTCGGCCGCACGTGTCTGCACGAAACCGAGGCGATGGGCCCCGTCTGTCTTCCGGGCCGCACGGGCTTCGTCGACGGCGAAGGTCGCATCACCTTCAATCCGAGCTACACGCCGCCGCAACTCCTTCGCCGCTTCGCCGCGGAAGACCCCCGATGGCTCGCCGCGGAACGCGCGGCGCTTCGCGCGACGCTGCGCGCATCCCCCGCCGGCGCCGCGCCCGACTGGGCCGTCTTCGACGAATCGGGCACGCTCGTCGAAGACGGGCGTCCCTTCGGGAGCTGGGACGCCGTGCGCGTCTACCTCTGGGCGGGCATGCTCCCGCAGGACGCGCCAGAGCGGGACCTGCTTGTGCGGCACTTCGCGCCGGTCTTCCGACTCGTCCGAGCCCGGGGAAGCGTTCCCGAACGCATCGACACCCGCACGCTCGCGGTCTCCGCGGCCGGCCCCGACGCCTTCGGAGCGGCCTTTCTCGCCTGGCGCCCGAATTCGCCCGAAGGCGACCTTCTTCGCGCCCGTCTCGAAAAGCTTCCGATTGCGGCCGAGAGCTACTACAAGAGCATGCTGACGCTTTTCGGGCTCGGCTTTGACGACGCGCGCTTCGCGTTTGACCGCGAAGGACGTCTGCTGCGCCCGATCCGCTCGGGAGTCCGGTCATGACGACCGCAAAGACCTTCGCCCCGATCCTAGCGGTCCTTGCCGCGCTCCCTGCGGCCGACGCGCTCTGCGCCCCGGACCGAGCGGGGATTCAGACGCGCTGGCTCGCAGGCCAGATCGAATCGGCGCGAACGACCGACAACGCGGCCGTGGAACGCGATGCGTTCCGACGGCTCCTCAGCATGTCGCCCGACGACGCGGAGCTGCAGCTTGACTATCTGCGCCACCTCTTTCGCTACGACGTCCCCGGAAGGGAGGACGAGGCGGAGGTCGCCGCGCTTCTCAAGAAACTCTGCGCTTCGCCCGACGCGAGGACCTGCCGCGACGCCCGCACGCTCGAGCGCGTGACCCGGGGCGATCTTGCCCAAAGCTACGCCGCCCTGCGCCTTCTCGCCGTCGCGGGACGCCACGACGAGGCCGCCCGCGAGGCGGAAAAGCTCTTTCAGGGCGTCCCGCCCGAGCCGTCGCTCCAACTCGAATACGCCGACATGCTGCTTCGGACCGAGACGCGACGCGCCGAAGGAAAGGCGCTCCTGGAAACCCTTCGCCGCTCGCCGTCGCTTTTCATCTCGCAGCGCGCCCAACGCCGTCTTGCCGACGAAGCCTTTGAAGAAGCGCTCGAACGGGCGCTCGAAGGCGTCTACCAAAGCGCCACGCGCGCCGAATGCGTCGCGACGCTCGAACGTCTCCTGGGCGAAAAGCCCGACGACCCGCGCTCGGAACGCTGGCGCAACGCCATTGCGGAGGGGCGCTACTGGCTCGCGAACGACCGCGGGGACGCACTTTTGAAGCGGGGCGCGCTCTCGAAGGCCGAAGCCGCCTACCGCGAAGCCCTCGCAGTCGATCCCTCTCGGCCCTTCGCCTACGCGGGCCTCGCCGACGTGGCGCTTCGCCGCGGCGACCGAAGCGCGGCACAGCGTCTTCTCGAAAAGGCCGTGTCGCTCACCGACGACTCGCAGGCCGCGTACCGTGCGGTGCTGACGCGCCGCATCGCGGGGATTCATCAGGATGCGCTCGTAGCCAAGGCAGACCGCCTCGCGCCTCGGGTCGACGCCGAAGGGAATTTTCTCGAGACGCCTTCGTCCGAATACGTGGCCGCCTTGCGACGCGCGCTCGACGCGGGCGAAGCCGATCCCTGGACGACGGGTCGGCTCGCGCGAGCCCTGTGGGCCCGCGGGGAATTCGATGCGGCCGACCGACTTTGGAAAACGCAGGCCGAAAGAGCCGCGCCGTCCGAGCTCGGCGAATGGCGCTACGCCGAGGCGCTCTTTCGCCGAAGCGTCGATCAACCGGAAAAGGCCGTCGCCCTCGCCGAAGACTTTCTCGCCCGCCTTCCCGCCCGTCCCCGGGCGGCGGACGCCGAACGCATCCGGGCGATGCGCGATCTCGCACACACGTTGCGCACGAACATCGCGGTCGCGCGGGCCGAAAGCCTGGCCGAAGCGGGCCGCTTTGCCGAAGCCCTTCGGGCGCTCCCCGACGATGCGCTCCTCGAATCCTGGCGCTTGGCGAAGGCCGCGGACTGGGCGCGGCAGGCGGGCGACCCGGAACGTGCGCAGTCCCTCTGGCAAAAGACCGCAGCCGACCCCGCTTGGCGTGAAGAGGCGATCTACGGCGAAGTCGAGGCGCTTCTCGCCCGCGCTCGGGGGCGTCCCGAGAGCGTTCGGGGCGAGGTCGTCCGTCTGGTGCGGGGACTCGAGAGCGAAAACGACGAACGCGGCACGCTCACGGCCAAGAGTCTCGCGCGCATGACGGGCGCGCTCGACGACGCGGGCGCCGCGGACGAAGCGCTGGCGCTCGTCGAGCGGCACGTCGCTCTGCTTGCGGGTTCGGATCCCGAGGAGACTGAAGAGGCCGTCATGCTCTGGCGGCGCGTCGCCATGGCCCGTGAAGAGGAAGGTCGCTTTCCGGAGGCGCTCGACGCCTACCGGGGGGCCTTTTCGCGCGCGGGATTTCTCCGAAACAAACGAGGCGAAGCAATCTCCTTAACGCGCGCCATGCGTTTGCCCGACGGGGCGAGCGCACAGCCCGTGGAGGGCGCACCCGCTCTCGGTCCCGACGGCTGGCTCGCGCAGTCGCTTCTCAGCCGCGCGGCCGAGCGGTACGCCGCCCAAGAGCTGCGCCTTGCCTTCGGCGTCAACGTCGACGTCGACCCGGGGACGGGCGGCTATTCGGATCTCACGGCCGTCACCTGGATGAGCGAGGCGTCCTTTCCCGCCTTCGGCGGACGCGCGACGCTTCGCACCGACAGCGTGGGCTACGACATGGGCCACCTCGGCGCCGACTTCCGGGATTTCGGAACCACTTCGAACGCCGCGGCGGGCTTTCGCGCGGCCGATCCCGTCAACCGCGATTTCGGCCAGTCCGTCGCCTTCCGTTGGGAGGGACGGCAGCTCGATTTCGACGTCGGCACGACGCCCATGGGAATGCTCTACGGCGATCCCTCGGGGGCCGTCAACTGGTCCTGGGACGCCGGAAACTTCGGGCTCTCGACGGGCGTCTACTACCGCCCCGAATCCGGGTCGCTTCTCGCGCTCGGCGGTCAGCGCGACCCGGCGACGGGCCGCGAATGGGGCGGCGTGCGCCGTCTGGGCCTGCGTTTTTCGCTCTCCCACGACCTCGGTCAGCGCGACGGCTACTGGTCGGTCGCGATGCTCGAAAAGATCCGCGGTCACGACGTCGCCGACAACACCGCCTTCAAATTCATGGCCGGATGGTACCGACGCCTCGTCGACCTCGCACATCACAAGCGTACGGCGGGCGTCTCGGCGCTTTACTGGCACTATGAGAAGGACCTCTCCGACTACACCTTCGGGCAAGGGGGCTACTACTCGCCCAACGACGCGGGCTCCGTCGGAGGGTTCGTCGAGGAATCGCGCCGAACGGGGCAATGGTCCTGGACGGCTCGGGCGCGGCTCTCTGTCGCAGCGTCGCGCTCCGAAGCGCGGGACCGTTATCCGCTCCAATCGAAACTCGCGGGACTCGGTCTCGCCGACATCGACGCGCGCGAGGAGGCGGATTCGTCCGTCGGTCTCGGCGTTTCGGTTTTCGCGGCGGCCGAACGGCGGCTCACGAAGCACGCCGTTGTCGGCGCATCCGCAACCTACCAGCATGACACGGACCGCTACGCGCCGTTTTATGCCGGACTCTGGCTTCGCTGGCACTGGGACGGCTGGGAGGGCGACCTCCCGCAGCCGCCCGCGCCGATGACGCCTTACGCAAAGTGGTGAGCGCTCCGCGCTTCACCGTCAGACTCACAGCACCACGCTAGGAACCGCATCCATGCACTTTTCACTCTCCGCCGGCTCTCACACCGATTTCGAGTCGCCCCACCTCTTTTTCGGCGAACTCAAGAGCGGACTCTTTCATCTCTCGTCGGACCTCTCGCGGGTTCTCGGCACGGATCCCGCACATTCCTGCCGGCTCGAAGAAGTCTTCGACGCACTGCTTGCAAACGAGTGCGACCGTGAAGTGCTGCGCGCCTTTTTCGACGAATTCCGCCGCGAATGCGCAAGCCGCGACCTCTTCGTTCGCCTGCGTCTGGAAGGCCGGGTTCTCTGGTGCCGCATCCGCGCCAAGTCCTATCGAAGCGACGCGGGCGACAGTACGCTCTTTTCCGGTACGGTCGAGTTTTACAACTTCGCGCGGATCTTCTCCGAACTTCTCGGGTTTTCCGACTTCACGAAGGAGGAGGTCGAAAAGCTCGTCCGCCTCGCGTCGGCGCCCGTTTCGCACACGATCAGCGCGCTTCGCCTGACGTCGAACTTCCGCGCGACCGACTCGCTCGGACTCTTCACCGCGCAGATCGCAGAATCCATGCGGGAAAAGGCGAGCGACGGCGTCGTGATCGAGCAGTTCGACTTCGATACGCTTCTCATCTCAACCCCGGAGACGTCGTTTGACGTCGAGGCACGCGCCAACCGGCTTCTCGACGCCGTTTTGCGCGAGCACCGCGCCGACGCGGACGTTGAACCCCGGCTTCTCTTTGCGGAGGGCGCCGAATCGTACGTCGAGGCGATGGAAAAACGCATTGTCTTCTGGCTGGAATTCGCCAACCATTACCCGACGACGAACGCTCCCGAAAAATTTCAGCTGCGCGAGATCCTTCTTACGGCCTGCGCCTGCCTCAACGACTTCGAAGGGTTCAAGCTTCTCATGCAGCCTCTTGTCGACCGATACACGCGGCACTACACCGGCGCGGAATTTCTTCTGCGCTTCAAGGCCGACCGCGGCTTCGGACCGGACCGCTTCGTGCGGCTTCTCGAAAAGTCGACGCTTGCCGTCCCGCTCACGCACTGGGTCTTCGGGCACTCGCTCGAGCTCGCGTCGAAGATTCTCAAGGCGGCCCCCGAAGGCTTTACCTTCAACCTGAACCTAAATCCCATGCACACGGTCGACCGGAGCCTCTTTCTTTTCCTGCGCACGGCCGCCGAACGCAACGGGATTCCCTTCCGACGCATTGTGGTCGAATTCGTAGAAACGGGCGAAAACATCCCGCAGCAGGATCTTCTCGCGCTCATTGAAAAATGCCGCTCGCTCAGCATGCAGACCGCGATCGACGACTTCGGGACGTGCTACAACTCGCTCGCTTTTCTCCTGAGCGTCCCCTGCGACATGGTGAAGCTTTCGCGGGAAATCGCGCTCGGCTGTCTCTACGACGAAAAGCGCCGGCAGTTCCTCTGCCGCCTCATCAAGGCCTTCAAGGAACTCGGCCTCGTCGTCTGCATCGAGGGCATCCAGGACGAAGAGATGTACGCGCGGCTCGAGGGGCTCGCCCCCGATCAGCTGCAGGGCTACTGCTTTGCCAAGCCTTCGAACGCCGAGGAAATGCTCGCGCTCCTGCTGGAGGCGTCCGTTGTAGGCGCGGGGGAAGCTTCGGCTTGAGAGAGGAGGGTTCTTCATGAAAAAGATTCTTCTCACGGGTTTGGCAGCTCTTTTTCTGCTCGCGGGGTGGTTCCTCGCCGGGCGGGACGAGCGTCCGGCGCCCGCGCTCCCCGACGATCCGCTCGAAATCGGTGTGGAAGCCGACGTCGAGCCTTTTTCCTACGTCGACCTCCGAGGGGAACTCACGGGCTTTGACGTGGAGTTCGCGCGCGAAGTCTGTCGGGAACTTCACCGCGAATGCCGCATCGAACCCCTGGCGTTTGCGACGCTCCTTCCCTCGCTCAAGGCGGGCGAACTCGACCTTGTCGTCGCGGGACTCGCCAAGTCGAATCGGCGCGGCGGCGACTTTCTCTTCTCCGAACCCTACTACCGTTCGGGGAGCTTCTTCGTCACGACGCAGAAGCGCTTCGAACACTTCACGCCCGATCGGATCCCCGAGCTCGTGATCGGCGTGCAGGCAGGGAAACTTCAGGATGACTACCTCGAGGAACGCTACGTGCCGCAGGGCGCCCGAAAGCGGGCGTATCCTTCGTTCAACGCGCTCGTCGACGCGCTCCTTTCGGGAGAGGTCAACATAATTTTCATCGACAGCGTGCCGGGCTACACCCTCCTCAACAGTCCGCGCGGCGAGGCGCTATTCATCGGCGGACGAGCCGAGAACGTCGACGCCGAATTCACCGCCTGCCGCGTCGTGGCGAAGCGGGAAAACCGGGCCCTGATCGAAGGCGTCAACCGAACGCTTCACAAGCTGCAGTCCAACGGCGAATTTCAGGATCTCATCATCCGCTTCTTTCCTTTCTTCAGTTTTTGAGAGTCTCTATGGAAAGCTTCAGCAAAACGTCCGCGGGCAGGAAGGCCGTCCCCATCAGGCGGTTCCTCTTGCCGGTCATGGCGACGCTCATCTTCATGATGATCGGCTACCTCACGGTGGGCCTCAACATGAGCGAACGCATTCAGGCGTTTGCGTACGAACTTGAGGAACAGACCCTCAAAGACGTCATGCTCGCGCAGCGCAACTCCACCAATCTGCACTATCTGAGCAAGTCGCTGCAGGACCTCGTCTATGCGGGGAATCCGCAGCGCGCCCGCACGGCCTACGTGAACAACTGGGGACTCCTCACGGAAACGGTCTTCGAGCAACACGACGAAGCGAAGCCTCTGACGCAGCGGTTGATCGATAGCCTCCAGAAAACCTGGTCGCTTCGTCAGGAGTACGAAGCGCGCCGAAACGAGGTGAACGTCGACTTCAACACCTTCCACCAGGATCTCCTGGCGGCGGCTGGCGTCGCCGCCGAGCTCTCGAACGCCTCGACGAACCTTTTGATCGACCTGCGGCTGCCCATCGTGCAGCATCTCGATCGGGAAGCTCCGCACCGGCGGCACCTCGAAGTGCTCGACGGCGCCGCCCGGGAACTTTGCACGGCCGCGCACCTGCCGTCGGACGACGAGAGACGGACCGCCTTTCTTTCGTACTGTGAAAACATGCGCGAACTGCCCCGCACGCTCGGGACGAAGCTCGACGCGCTCGCCTCTGCGCGCACCGAATTTCTCGCGCAGGCCGCCGCGATGAACGAGGACGCCCAAAACCTGAGTCACGTCTACGCCAAACTGGAAACGTCGGACCGCCTGGGACTCATCGACCAGATCACGCGCTTCAACGACCGCCTCTTCAGTTCCTTCTCCATCGCCGTCTTCCTCGCCATGGCGATGGCGACGGCGATCGCGCTCGCCGCCTTCTGGGTGCTTCGCCCGCTCGGCGAACTGCGCGAGGAAATGCGGCGCTTCCTCGAGACGAACAAACTCCCGAAAATGCCCGAAGGATCCCACATCGAGGAAATCAACGAAGTCGTCGAGTGGCTGATGCACTTTTGCAAGATGCTGCATCAAAAGCGCGCGTCCCTCAGTCTGCTCACTTCGCAGTACGACGAGCTCCTCAACGAATCCAACAAGGATCCGCTCACGGGACTCGCCAACCGGCGCGCCTTTGAGGCGCTCGTGGAAAAGGCCGACAACTTGCCGGCCAACTCCGCCGCGCTCATGATCGACATCGATCACTTCAAGCGCGTCAACGACACGCGCGGACACCTCTTCGGCGACCAAATCCTCAAGCGCTTCGGAGAGCTGATTCGCGATTGCATCGCGCAAAACGACGTCGTCTACCGCTACGGAGGCGAAGAATTCTGTCTTCTCCTCACGGGCGTCACGGCGAAGGCCGCCTACAACATGGCCGAGCGCATCCGGCTTTGCATGCGAAGGATTTCGCTTGCCGACGCGTCCGTGAGCGAAACGGGCGAGGCGCCTTCGCCCCTTTCCGTCTCGATCGGCATTTCCACGTCCACGAAGCACTGGGCGGAAAAGGACATCCTTACGCTCGTGCGCGAGGCGGACCTTGCGCTCTACCGCGCGAAGTGCCTCGGACGCAACCTCACCGTCCGCTACGAGCCGGAGGAAGTCCGAAAATCCTCGCCCTTTGCCGACAGGATGGAGGGAAGCCATGCCTGAACGCCGTCTGGAACTCCCCCTCAAGGGACTCGCCGAGAGCCGCCGCACGCTCAATTCGGGCTCGGTGGGCGTCGTGTGCGCGACGTCGATCGAGGAGGCCGTGCCGCTTCTCTTCGGGTGTCGCCTCCGTGAGGGCAAACGTCCCCCGATTCTCTTCGTGCGTCGCGACGACGGGGAAAGGAAGAAGGTTCGGGATTTCTTCCGTGAGCACGCGGCCGACCTTCAGGAAAGCCTCACCTGGAAGGTGCGCCGCATCCACAGGCTTCGCTTTCCTTACTACGTCTGGCCGCTAGAAGGCCTCGCGCAGGCGCTCTCGAACCTCTTTGACACCCCGCAGACGATCCTCCTCTTATGTCGGGCCTCGGCCGTCGCGCTCGGCGACGAGCGCGCCCTCACGGACCGGCTCGCGCGAATCGCCGCGGCCGCGGAGAAGGGGAATCACATCGTGCTCCTCGTCTTCTACGGAAGCAGCCCGGGGGACGAGGAGTTCCTCTATCGCCTGCTTTCCTTCCGGCACCGTCTCGGCGGGCTCGCGCAGCTCACCAAAAAGAAGGACGGCTGTCTCTGGCAGGCCCGCTTCTGGTATGGTCTGCACCGCTTTACGGGACAGTTCGAGACGGCGCTCGTTCGCGACGGCGTGGGCTACGCCGCCCCGGAGGCGGCCGACGAGGAGCACGCCGTCCTCGAAGACGCCGACCTCGTCTACAGCGCCTCGGCCAAACTTAACGAACGCACGAGCGGCCTTCTCAATCTCCGGCACGTCGCGGACAACGAAGAGCTCGAGCGCATCGGACGGCGCGCGAGCGCGGCGACGCTCGTCTTTTCGCTCGAGAGCGCGAAGGAGTTCGTGCCGCTCGCAAGGACCCTCTACACGCTTCGCAAGACGCGCGGCCGACATCTGAAGCTCATCGTCGTCCCCGACAAAGCGCCCGTGCGCGCGACGTCGCTCGCCTTTTTGCTCGGCTGCGGCGCAAACGTCGTCTTCGAAACCTCGGCCGGGATCGAATTCATCGGAATGACGCTCGCGCAGATGCGCGACGCCGTCTTCACGCGCGTTCTCCCCGAAGATTTCGAGGCGTCGCTCGACTTCGTCCTTGCGGCGCACGCAAGGGGCGTGCTCGATCGAAACGAATTCACCGAACTCGTGCGGCGGCTCGTTACCTTCAGCGAGACGAATTTCGTTCCCCTCAACCGAGGGACGCTCGTCACGCTCGAGCCCGCCGAGACGCTCAACCCCGAAGACTGTCTCGAGCATTTCCAGCCCAAGCGCGCGGGCGACATCGCCTGCGCGGCCGGACGCCGCTGCGCGGTGTTTCTGAACGGCTCGCACCCCGCAAACGTCGAATTGGCGCTCGAGCGCTGCTTTGCGGTGGAACCCGCGGAACTCTTCGCCCACTACTCCCTCGTCTTCGAAACGGCCGACATCCTATCGGAGTTGCGGGCGATCGAAACCTTTCGCGAAAGTCCGACGGGCGAAACCGCACGGCGAACCTTCGCCCTGCGAACAGATGTCGCGAAGACCGACGACGCGTCGCCGCGCCCCAACCCCATCATACCGACACCGGCCGATTTTCTCTGGAAGAAATAACACATGCCACCGATCCTCTTTCCTCCCCACTTCCTTGCGATTGCGGTTATCCTCGCCTTCGCTGCGGGATATTTTTTCGCTCCGCGGCTCTCCCGCTTCGCTGCGCGGCTTCGCTGGCTCTTCATCGGCCGCCGCGCCGTCTCCGGCGAATATCGTTTGAGCGATTTGCTTGAGCTTTCCCCTGACTCCGTTGCGATGAAAGCTTCCGACGACAAATGACAGCCCAAAAGATTTCCCCGGACGCCCCACTTGAAACGGTCTGGAAGGGCGCTGGCTGGTTCAACGTGTACTTTTTTGCGAAGTTCGCGCTCGCCTATTTCGGCTACCTGAACCTCGAGCCCGCCTACAACGCGCTCCTTTTCGCGGCGGTCGTCCTCCCGATCGGCACGCGCGCGTTCGATCTCCTGCGAAACGTCGTTTGCGCCCTCGCGGCCGCTGCACTCCTATGGCACGAGAGCTGGTTGCCCGGTCCCGAGGCAATCCGCGCCAACGCGCACAACCTCACGGACTTCACCGCTTCGTTTCTGCTCGACTTCGTCGTCAACGCCGTGAATCCCGTCATCCTTGCCTGGCTCGCGGCAGGGATCGTCGCCTGGCTCTTTCTGCGCCGCTGGATCCGCTTTTCGACCCTCACCGTGATCGGCCTCGTCGTCACGGCCTTCCCGCAGCTCGTCACCTGGGCGCTTCCGACCGAAAAGGAGGCGCCCGCGAAGGAAGTCGCCGCCGCGCCCGAAAGCGCGCCCGCGCTCCGAAGTGAACGGGCGGCCGGGTCGCTTCAACCCCCGCAGCCCGCAAACGGTACGGGCGAAGACGTCGACCGCTGGCTCACCGCCTTTTTCACGCAAGAGGAAAACCGCGGCGTCAGTCTCCCTGCGGAAGCGATTCCCGAATCGGTTTCAGGGGTCTTCGACATCGCCGTCGTCAACATCTGCTCGCTCTCGAACGACGACCTCGCGGCGACGGGACTTGACCGACACGCCGTCTGGTCGAAGTTCGACGTGCGCTTCTCGGACTTTTCGTCGGCCACGTCGTACTCGGGACCGGCGACGCTTCGCCTGCTCACCGCCGCCTGCGGACAGCCCCCGCATTCGGCCCTCTACGGCGAGCGCCGTCCGCAGTGCGAGCTTCTCAACCGCTTTGCGGCGGCCGGGTGGGAAAACCGCCTTTATCTCGACCACAACGGGCGGTTCGACAACTATCTAGCGTCTCTTCGCGAGTTGGCGGGGCTCACACCCGCCCTCAACGACCTCACGAAGCTTCACGTCCGCTACGAAGCCTTCGACGGCTCGCCCGTTTACGACGACGCAGACGTCTTCAACCAGTGGTTCTCGGACCTCTGCGCCAGGCCTGCGTCGAGAACCGTGTCTCTCTTCAATCTCGTGGCGCTCCACGACGGAAACCGCGCGCCCGGCTCCGCGAAGTCCTTCGACTATGCGCCGCTCGCGAAGAGCCTGTTGGACGACCTGGAAGGCATCATGGACCGTATCGAAAAGAGCGGCCGTCCGGTGCTCTTCATCGTCGTGCCCGAGCACGGCGCGGCGGTGCGCGGCGACAAGATCCAGATGGCGAGGCTTCGCGAAATTCCGAGCCCTAAGATCACGAACGTTCCCGTTCTCGTGAAGTTCTTCGGTCTGAAGCTCGACGGCGCCCTGCGCACAATCGAAGCGCCGACGAGCTACCTGGCGCTCGCCGAACTCATGGCCCGTACGGCGACGAGCGGCGTCTACCGCGATCGAGAGGCCGACGCCTCGGCCGCGGTCGACGCGATCCTCATGGATCTTCCGCAAACCTGGCCCGTCTCGCAGAACGCCAACGCGAGTGTCGTGCGCTTTGCGGGCGTCCACTGGGTGCGGCTCCATGCCGGAAAATGGATCAAGTATCCGGAATAGACCGACGCATCCCTCACGAACACAACATCAATGCCCTGGTTCCGCCATTACGGACTCGACCCCTTGGCAGTTCTTCGCGTCGGACTCTAGGACGAAAACTGAGGGAATTTTTTCCGGGCAACGCAGAGAGAATGCACGGCGTATCTGACGATTTCGATCGAATTCTCCTTGGTGTTCCTTTTGCCTCAAACACCTTTTGGAGCGAAAGAGCTTCCTTTTATTCTCGACGCCGCACTTCGTCGAGATAACTGTAGACCGTCACCTTGGAGATTCCGAGACGGTCCGCGACGCGCTCGAGAGCACCCTTCATCAAGAAGATCCCGCGCTCGTTCATGAAGCGGATCACTTCGATGCGCCGCTCCTTGGTGTCGGTCTCGCGCGCTTCATCAAGAATCTTGTCGATGAGGTCGTAGACCATCTTCTGGACGTTGCGGTCGCCTTCGACGGGGGCTTCGGTCTTGCGCGCCGAAGCCCGGGCGAGCCCCGCCTCGTCGAAGTCGGGCATGGCGCGGCCGAGCCAGCGCATGGTCTCGCGCAGGTGCGTGCAGTCGACGTTGATGCACATCGCGCCGATGAGCGCACCCTTTTCGTCCCGGATCAGAAGGCTCGAGGAGCGGATGAGACGGCCCTCGTGCTCGTAGTAGTAGTTCGCGACGAACTCCTCCTTGTCGGCGCGGTCGCCGCTGAAAAGCGCCTTTTGCACGAGGTTGCGGAAGCTCTCGCCGATGCGCCGGCCGGTCACGCGGTTGTTGGCGGCGTGCACGATCGAGTGCTGCGGCGTCGTGAGGTCGTGCAGAAGCACTTCGCAGTCTTCGCCGAAGGTGCGCGCAACCATGTCGGCGACGGGAACGTAGGAAAGAAGAATCGGATGCATGACGTCTCTCGGGGTCTAGAGTTTTTTCTATGTCCGTTTTTTCAAGTCTAGCCGATTTTGCCGGCGAGCTTCCTTCCGACCGAGGTCCCGCCCCTCCTCCCGAAGAATCCGTCACAAAGACGAGAAGATCGAAGAAAAAGAAGCTCGACAAAATCCGCGCTCCCCGCTAGACTCTTCGGGCTTCGGAAAATTTTTCGAGGGAAGGTCGTCGCGCTTCCGCAATAGAAAATTTTCCACTAAAATAGAATTTATTCTACAGATAAAAATTTCTACCTCCCCTGCCGTCAACGAACGGCGGGGACGGCAGAACCATCGGACCGCCAAGGAAGACCTTTATGGACGAACTCATCTACGGCGTTTGGAAGGGGAAGGTGTACGACTATCGTCGCCGCGCCCCCGACGGCGCGCAAAGCGAGCTCCCCCTCGAGACGCTTCTCACCTTCAATCAAGGAAACCCCGTGGCGGGCTTCGCGGGTCCGCAGGGTTTTCTGATGTTCGACATGCGCGTGACGCTCGCGGAGTTTCTGCGTCAGTACTACGCGCGCGCCAAGAGCCTCTCCTGCGGACGCTGCACGCCCTGCCGCATGGGGACGATCCTCATCGACGAAGCGCTTGAGAAGGCCGCCCGCGGCGAAGGCGAATCGGTCGACTGGGACCGCATCCGCGCGCTTCTCGTGCAGATGCGCGAGACGAGTCTCTGCGGCATCGGCCAGACCGCTCCCGAACCGCTCTGGGGCGCGCTCGAATATTTCCCCGAAATGCTACGCCGCGCTCCCGCGATGCCCGAGACGACGCGCGACTTCTACGCCGTCGCGACGGCGCCCTGCATCGAAGCCTGTCCCTCGCACGTCAACATTCCGCGCTACATCGACTACATCCGCGACGGTCATCCCGAACTCGCGACGACCGTTTTGCTTCGCCACTATCCTTTGGTCGGCTCCTGCGGGCGCGTCTGCGTTCGTCCCTGCGAAAAGGCGTGTCTTCGCAACCAGATCGACACGGCGGTCGGGATCAAGGAACTGAAGCGCCACGCGGCCGACGAAGCGGGCGCCGCAATCGAAGACTTCTTCCCGAAGGAAGAGCGTCCGGTCTCGCCCGTTTCCACCTCGGTCGCGATCGTGGGCGCGGGTCCCGCGGGGATCAACTGCGCCTACCATCTGCTTCGCCGCGGCTACCGCGTCGACATCTTCGAGCAGGAAGCCCACGCGGGCGGGATGGCCCGCATCGGCATTCCCGCCTACCGCCTCCCCAACAAGCTTCTCGAAACCGAAACGGACGTGATCACGCGTCTGGGCGGCAACTACAAGTTCGGGCAGGCCTTCGGGCGCGACTTCACGATCGACGAACTCTTTCACCGCGGCTACAAGGCGGTCTTCCTCGGAATCGGCTGCGCCCTCGGGCAGTACCTGGGCCTCCCCAACGAAGACACCACGGCCAAGGGCTACCTGAAGGGCCTCGACTTCTTGGTCGACGTCGAGCACGCGCAGACGCGCGGCGAAACGCCGACGCTTGAAGGCGACATCGTGGTCGTGGGTTGCGGGAACGTCGCCATGGACTGCTGCCGCACGGCGCGCCGCCTTTTGAAAGGAGCCGGCAAAATCACGGTCTCCTACCGCCGCACGCGCCTTTCGGCCCCGGCCGATCCGGAGGAAATCACCGCCGCCATGGAAGAGGACATCGACTTCGACTTCCTCACGGCGCCCGTGGAAATCCTCACCGAAGACGGCCGCGTCACCGGAATCAAGCTCGTCCGCATGCGCGAAGGCGAACCCGACGCTTCGGGCCGCCGTTCCGTCAAGCCCATCGAAGGAAGCGAATTCGTCATTCCCTGCAGCACCGTGATCGCCGCGATCGGACAGAAGACCGACACGTCGGTCTTCTGCGAAGCCGACGGGATCGAGCTCTCGCGCCGCGGGACGATCGTCGTGAACGACGCCCTCGAGACGAGCCGCGAAGGCGTCTTCGCCGGGGGCGACGCCGCCGCGGGCCCGACGAGCCTCATTTGGGGGATGGCCCAGGGCGAAATCGCCGCGAATTCGATTCACGAATACCTCATGACGCACGCGACGGGCTTCATTCCGCGCCAGCGCATGAGCGCCATGATCCGCGAAGCCAAGCTTCTCGAAGGCGAAAAACCGCACCGCGAAGTGCCGCTCGTTCCGCGCCAGAAGCAGACGCATCTGGCGGCGGACGTTCGCAAGTCCTCGTGGGAGGAGGCCGAACACGGTCTCTCGCACGACGACGCCCTCACGGAAGCCTCGCGCTGCATGCGCTGCTACCGAATCTTTGCCGTGTCCACGCTTCGTCCCATTCCGGGAAAGAGCGAACTCGAAGACTGATCGGGGAGAAGGAAATGAAAGCATTTTTGAACGACGTCCCCGTCCGCTTCACCGAAGGCGAAACCATTCTCGAGGTCGCCCGCCGCGAGGGCGTCTTCGTGCCGACGCTCTGCGAGTTCGCGGCGCTTCACCACCGCCCCGGGACCTGCCGCATGTGTCTCGTGGAAATCGTGGAGAAGGACCGCACCCGCACCGTCACGGCCTGCGACACGCGCATGAAGGAAGGCCTTCGCATCCGTACGACGGGCGCGCAACTTCGCACCATGCGAAAGCTTCAGGCGGAACTCCTCTTTGCCGACCACTGCGAGCGCTGCTCCGAGTGTCCGCGCCACGGCGACTGTGAACTTCAGACGGTCGCGAAGACCGTGGGACTCGACGTCTCGCGCCTTTCGGGTCGCTTTGTGAACCGTCACGGCACCGACGCGACGGCCCCCGCCCTCACCTTCACACCCGACAAGTGCATCCGATGCCTTCGCTGCCTCGAAGTCTGCCGCCAGGTGCACGGCGTCGGCGCCATCACGCTCGAAGGCTTCGGGACCGAAGCGGCCGTAGGCTTTGACGGCACGCCCTGGGGTGCATCCGACCGCTGCATTCAGTGCGGTCAGTGTTCGCTCGTTTGTCCGACGGGCGCGATCGCCGTGAAGGATCAGTGCGAGCGCGCGATGGAACTCTTTGAAGACCCGACCGTGACGACCGTCGTGCAGATGGCTCCGGCCGTGCGCTTCACGATCGGCGAAGCCATGGGCCTTCCCGCGGGAGACAATCTCGAGGGCTTCGTCATCGCCGGCCTCAAGAAGCTCGGCGCCGACCTCGTCTGCGACACGCGCTGGTCGGCCGACGTGACGATCCTTGAGGAAGGAACGGAGTTGATCGAGCGCCTCGAAAAAATGAAGCGTGAAAACCGGCTCGACCGTCCCGACACGATGTTCACCTCGTGCTGCCCGGGCTGGATCAACCACGTGGAAAAGTCGGCCGCGGATCTGATCGAGCACGTCTCCACGACGCGCTCGCCCCAGGGGATCTTCGGAGCGCTTGCCAAAACCTGGCTTCCCAAGGCGCTCAAGATCAAGAAGGACCGCATCCGCGTGATTTCGATCATGCCCTGCACGGCGAAGAAGGACGAGGCCGCGCGTCCCGCGCTCTCGCGCGACGGCATGCCCGACGTGGACCTCGTTCTCACGGTGCGCGAACTCGCGACGCTCTTTCAACGAAACGGCCTTACCCCCGACACGGTGAAGCCCGCGCACTTCGATTCGCCCTTCATGACGGAGGCGACGGGCGCCGCGCAGCTCTTTGCGACGACGGGAGGCGTCATGGAGGCGGCCCTTCGCACGGTCTGCGCGCTTACGGGCGGTCCCCGCACGGCGCACCTCGCGTTCGAACCCGTCCGAGGCCTCAAGAACGCCAAGGAAGCGACCGTCGAAACGGATGAATTCGGCAAGCTTCGCGTCGCCGTCGTCTACGGCATCCGCGAGGCCGACCGCATTCTGAAGCTTGTGCGCGAAGGCCGTTCCCCCTACCATTTCGTGGAAGTGATGGCGTGTCCGGGCGGCTGCATCGGCGGGGGCGGCACGAACCGCGGTCCCGCGTGGAGCCGCACGCTTCCCGTTCGTCAGGAAGCGGTCTACGACGAAGACGCCGCCATGACGGTGAAGTCCTCGCACGAAAACCCGGACGTCGCGCGCCTCTACCGGGAGTATCTCGGCACGCCGGGAAGCCGCCTCGCGCACGACCTTCTGCACACGCACTACGACGACCGCCGCACGCCCGCGAAGGCGCCGCTTTTCCGACAGCTCGTCGTGAAGCTTCACGCCGCCGAGTGCGAATAACCGATTTCTTTGTTTGGAGAGAAAAATGAAGCAACCCGTCCGCATCGCCGTCACCGGCCCCGCCGGTCAGATCGGCTACTCGATTCTCTTTCGCCTCGCTTCGGGCGCCATGCTCGGCCCCGACCAGCCCGTGTCGCTCACGCTCCTCGAGCGCCCCAACCCGACGAGCTCGGCCGCTCTGAAGGGCGTCATGATGGAATTGGACGACTGCGCCTTCCCGACGCTCGCCGAAATGAAGGCCGTTCGCGATCCCGCGGAAGCCTTTGACGGCGCCGAATACGTCTTCCTGATCGGCGCCCGTCCCCGCGGCCCCGGCATGGAGCGCGCCGACCTCCTCGAAGCGAACGCCTCGATCTTTGAAACGCAGGGCCGCGCCCTGAACGAAGCCGCCTCGCGCAACGTGAAGGTGCTCGTGGTCGGGAACCCCTGCAACACGAACGCCCGCATCGCGATGCTGAACGCCCCGGATCTGCCGCGCACGGCCTTCTCGGCCCTTCTGCGCCTCGACCAGAACCGCGCGCTCTCGCAGCTCGCGCAAAAGACCGGTTCGCACGTGACCGACATCCGTCACCTCTGCGTCTGGGGGAACCACGCCCCGACGATGGTCTCCGACATCACGCACGCGACCGTCTCGGGCCGTCCCGCCCTCGAACTCGTCGACGACGCCTGGGTCAAGAACGACTTCATGCCGACCGTCGCCAAGCGCGGGAGCGCCATCATTCAGGCCCGCGGCGCGAGCTCTGCCGCTTCCGCCGCCTCGGCCGCGATCGACCACATGCGCGACTGGGCGCTGGGTTCGAACGGCGAATGGGTGACGATGGGCGTTCCCTCCGACGGCTCCTACGGCGTTCCCGAAGGACTCGTCTTCGGCTTCCCCTGCATCACGAAGGACGGCGGCTATGAAATCGTGAAGGATCTGCCGCTCACCGACGACATCCGTGCGGGCATCGCCAAGAACGTCGCCGACCTCGAAGCTGAGGCCGCGGCCGTCAAGGCTTTCGTTCCGGCCTAAAGCGTCGCTACAATGGGTGCGTCGCATGCGAAAAGCGTGCGGCGCACTTTTTTGCGCCCTCCGTCAACCGGGCGCATTTCCAAAAGGAGAGTCACATGGAATTCGTTCGTCCTCCCTTCCGCGGAGAAAACAAGGGCCACTACACCGCGGGCGTGATCTCGAAGGGCATGCTCTACGTTTCGGGTCAGCTCTCGATCGACCCCGACACGCGCGAAGTCGCCAAGGGCGACATCAAGGACCATACGCGTCTCGCCCTCGACAACGTCGACCGCGTTCTGAAGGAAGCGGGCGTGACGCGCAACGACGTCGTCTTCTGCCGCGTCTACACCCCCGACGTGAAGTACTGGGGCCCGATCAACGAGGTCTACGCCGAATTTTTCGGCGAACACAAGCCCGGCCGCGTCGTCGTCTCGACGACGGAACTCCATTTCGGCTGCCTCGTGGAAATCGAAGCCATTGCGGAGATGCCCGAAAAATGAGTCAGCTCTCTTTCGTCTGCACGAAGTGCGGCAAGCGCACGCCCGTTACCACCCTCTCGCCCGCCTGCGAATGCGGCGGCCTCTTCGAACTCGACTTCACGCCCCCGAAGTGGGACGAAAGCAAAATCGACCGCAAGACCTGGAGTCAGTTCCGCTACCGCGAATTTCTCGCGCTCGAAGGCGACGCCTGGCGCGACGTCACCATGGGCGAAGGTCTCACGCCCCTCGTTCGCTTTGACGACGACGTCCTTCTCAAGATGGACTATACGATGCCGACGCTCTCCTTCAAGGACCGCGGTGCGGCGACCTTGGTCGCCCACATGAAGACGATCGGCGTCACCTCCTGCGTGCAGGATTCGAGCGGCAACGCCGGAAACGCCGTCGCGGCCTATGCGGCGCGCGCGGGGATCCGCTGCGAAATCTTCGTTCCCGAAGGAACGAGCCCGTCGAAGATCCGCATGATCGAGTCGCACGGCGCGATTGCGAACGTCGTTCCCGGCACGCGCGACCACTGCGCCGACGTCTGCCGCGCCAAGGTAAAGAACGAAGGCGCCTACTACGCGAACCACGTCTACAACCCCTTCTTCTACGAAGGGATGAAGTGCTACGTCTACGAAATTTTCGAAGAACTCGGACGCATGCCCGAGCACCTCGTGATTCCGGTCGGCAACGGCACGCTCTTCATCGGCGCCGTCAAGGCCCTCGAACACCTCGAGGCCTCGGGTGCGATCGATCATTTCCCGCAGATCATTGCGCTCCAGAGCGAACGCTGCGATCCGCTCGCGCGCGCCGTGGAAGCGGGCTCCGAAGACCCCGTGCGCGTCACGCCCGAACCCACCATGGCCGAAGGGATCGCGATCGGCGTTCCGATGCGCGGCCGTGAAATTCTCAACATGGCCCACCGCCACGGCATCCACTTCGTGACGGCCCCCGAAGAGAAAATCCTCAAAGCGCGCCGCGACCTGGCGCTGCGCGGCGTCTACTGCGAGCACACGACGGCCGCGAACCTCGCCGCCTACCGCCGCTACTGCGAACTCTGCGGACCGACGCCCGACACCGTCATCACGATGTGCGGCGCCGGCATCAAGTCGGATCACTGACCGCCGAGCGCAAAAAGAGCAAAAGGGAGAGGCCGCAACCTCTCCCTCTTTTTCGTCCGCTCAAGGGAGTCGAAAAGGCTTTTCGCCTCCCTCCAGATATAAGCCTCAGGACGCGGGCTTCTGCTCCGCAGCGGGCTTCGGATTGAGCCAATAGAGCACGAAGTTGGCCGCATAGGAGGCCGCCTGATGGAGCGTCATCTTTCCGTCCTTGGCGGGGCCGGTGGCGCGAAGCGCGACCTTGTTGCCTTCGTTCATCTGATAGACCATGCCGGTCAACTTCCCGTCCTTGGTGGCGACGCCGTAAGTCATCAGGCCCTTGCAGGCGGAAACGTTGTCTCCCGCCTTCACGACGCGCGCCGTAACGCCCGTCGCCTTGACGCCCTCGACAATGGCGCGCTCGAGCGCCTCGACGTTTTGCTTCGGATCCTGCACGACGCAGACGAGCACGCTCTTACGCTCGGCCGCCGCGACCGTCATCGTATTGGGCGACTGTTCCGCCTGCTGGTTTTGGGCGGGCGCCGCCTCCGCGGCGGCTTCGGTTTTGGCTTCGCCGCCGAGGTTCATCGAGCCGCAGCCCGCAAGCAGCGCGGAAAAGCTCGCCGCCAGGAGGGCGGAACGGACGGTTTTCCGAGTGGAAGTGAATTGGGTCAAGACGATTCTCCTCAATGAAGGTGTGTAGGAAAAACTACGCAATTCCTTCGGTTTCGTCAAGCGAGGAGCCCCGGAAACCTTCCGAGGCGGCGGACCGCGCTCTTTTCTTCTGCGTCGGACGGGCGTTCGTGGTACAAATTCTTCCGACAGACATTGATTTTGAGGAGCCCCTCATGGACATGCTCGAACTCGCCCGCACGCGCTACACCTGCAAACACTACGACCCGACCCGCGGCATCGCCCCGGAAACCCTCGGGAGGCTCGCGGAAATCCTTCGGCTTTCCGCGTCGTCCGTGAACATCCAGCCCTGGCGCTTCGTCTTTCTCGCGACGCCCAAGGCGAAGGCCCGGCTCATGCCCGCCGTGAAGGACTTCAACCTCGAGCGCGTCGAACACGCGCCCCTCATCATTCTCTTTTTGGCGAAGAACCGCCTCGACGAAGAGCACCTCAAAAAGCTCTTTGCGAAGGAAACCGAAGACGGCCGCTATGATTCGGCGGCCGACATTGAAAAGCTCTACGCCTTCCGCAAGGCCGCGGTCGACGCCTACTGCCGCACGCCCGAGTCGACCCGCCTCTGGACGCACGAACAGGTGATGCTCGCCATGGGGTCGTTTCTCACGTCCGTTGCGGGGATGGGGCTCGACGCCACCTGCCTCGGCGGGCTCGTCATGGACGAAGTCGACCGCATCTTCGGTTTCCGGGACGAGGGTTTCCACACTGTCGTGGGCGTCTCGGTCGGCTACCGTTCGGACGAGGACCGCAACGCCTTGCGCCCGAAGTCTCGCTTTGCCCTGAACGACGTCGTGACCGTGCTCTGAGGAACTCCGCGATGACCCTCACGAAGGAAATGCTGCAGGAGACGTCGCTCGTTCGGATCGTCGACGACGATCCCGCTCTGCGCCGCGCGCTCACCTTCTTTCTTAAGGTGGAGGGATGGCGAAGCGTCTCGTACGACGGCCCTTTCTCGTTTCTTGAGAAGGACGACCCGCAGGTGCCGGGCTGCCTCGTCTTGGACCTCAAGATGCCCGGCGCCACGGGCACCGAACTGCAGCATCAGTTGAAGGTCGAGGAAAACGTCCTTCCCGTCGTCTTTCTCTCCGCCCACGGCGACATCGACACGGCCGTCTACGCGGTGCTCGAGGGCGCGGTCGACTTTCTTCAAAAGCCCGTCGACGAGGAGCGCCTTTTGCGCGCCGTCGAAAAGGCCTGCCGCATGCACCACGAACGGCTTCGCGGCGGCCCCGGAGAAAAGGAGGCGAAAGCGCGCTGGGAAACGCTCACGGATCGCGAAATGCGCGTCGCGAAACTCGTGGCCGAAGGCCTCGTCACCCGCGTCATAGCGGAGCGCTTCGGCGTGTCGCCGCGCACGGTCGACGCGCACCGCGCGAATCTTCTTCGCAAACTCGGCGTCCGCACCCCGCGCGAAGTGGCGGAAATCGTGCGGCTTGTGGCGGACGGGGAATGATGCAAACCGTCCTCTCCCTTCTTCTCGTCCTTTCGCTCGGCATCTCCTTCGTTTACGCCAAGCCCGCGTCGGAGCGTCCCAAGCTCATCGTGGGCGTGACGGAGTTCGCGCTCACCGAAGACGGCCGCGACATCACGGAGGCGCTTCATCGGGCCGCGGCGCCGCTCACGGCCGACTACGATCTGGAATTCCGTTCGATGCCCGTGCCGGAACTGGAGCGCGCCGCACGCGAGCGGCGCGTGGACCTCGTTCTCGGGAGCGCGGGGCTCGTCGTGCGGCTTGCCGACGCGGGCGCAAAACCGATCGTCACGACGCTCGGGCCGGGCTCCGTCAACGCCAACGAAAACGAAGGCTCCGCCTTTCTCGTGCGACGCGACCGCGACGATCTGCAGACGATCGGCGATCTGGCGGGCAGCCATCTGATCGCCAACCGTCCCTCGGGGTTTTCGGGCTATTTGATCGCCATGGGCGAGATCGCGCTCGCGGGAAACGATCCGGACCATTTCTTCTCGTCGCGCACCTTCATCGGCGCGCAGAACGCTTCGCACGAAATCGCCAGACGCATCCGCTACGGATTTGCCGACGCGGGGATCCTCCGGCTTTGCGCCTGGGAGGAACTTCTTCAAAACGACCCGAGCGCAGCGGAAGACCTCAGGATTCTCGCGCCCAAAAAGAGCAAGAGCGCCTGCGTGCACTCGACCGACCTCTATCCCGCGCACACGCTCGCGGCCCTTCCGCACGTCACGCCCGAGGCCGTGACGGCGACGACGCTCGCCTTTTTGCGCATGACGCCCACCGAACGGGGCCGCAGCTGGGCGGTCGCGACCGACTATCTCTCGATTGACAAACTCTTCCGGGCACTGAAGACGGGACCCTACCGCTATCTTCGCGAACCCGTCTGGAAGCGCTTCCTTGCGGAATACTTCCCCTTCATCCTGATCTTTCTGGGCGTCGCCCTTCTTTTTCTCTGGCAGTTCGAGAACACGAAGCGCCTTCTCGAAAAGCGCACTCTCGAAGTGCGCCGTCTCGCCCGAAAGGAGGCCGAACAGGAGCGTCGCCTTCTCTTTCTCGAGCGCAACACCATGGTGAGCCAGCTCTCGAGCATGCTCGCGCACGAACTTCATCAGCCGCTCGCCGCGATCCGCCTCTACGCCCGCGGACTCGTGAAGCTCGTCGCGCGCACGAATCCTTCTCCCGAAGTGACGGAAGCGGCCGACGCAATCGCCGACGAAGCGACGCGCGCCAAGGAAATCGTCGAGCGCGTGCGCGCCTACGCGAGAAACCGCCGCGCCCAACGGGTTCCGACGGCGCTCTCGGACATCCTCCAAAACGCCGTCTCCCACTTTCAGAGCGGCGCCAAGGCGCCCGTTCCCCTCACGATCACGGGAGACAAAAACGTGACGGTCTCGGTTTCGGCGCTCGAAATCGAGCTCGTCATCGTGAACCTTCTGAAAAACGCCCGCGAAGCGGCCATGAAGGGGCCGAGTCCGAAGATCTCGATCGCCGTCCGGCACGACGGACGCCGCGTGGAGATCGACGTGCGCGACAACGGTCCCGTCGTGACAAAAGAGACGCTCGAGCGCCTCACGATGCCGGTCTCGAGCGAAAAGCCCGAGGGCCTCGGCTTGGGTCTCGGGATCGCCCGCGGCATTCTCGAGCAGCACGCCGGGACGCTTCGTTTCCGAAGCAACGCCCCCGAACCCGGACTCACCGCCAGCGTTTCGCTTCCCCTACCCGCGAAAACCCCGATCTCCGAAGATCCCGACCTTTGACATTTCGCAAGTCTACCTACGTAGGGTTCTCCTCGATACTGATCGGCGTCATCGGAGGGGACAGAAAGCCCCGCCGCAACAACCCTTTTCGGACCTCACCCCCCCGTAGCGGTCCGAACCAACGAGGAAACACGTTATGTCCAAGGAACTCACCCGCCGCGGTCTCCTGAAGACCGGGCTCTTCGGCACGGCCGCGGGCATCGCCGGCGCCGGTCTTACCCGCAACGCCGCTGCCGCCGAAGCTCCCAAGGCTTCCACCGCTTATGACGCCGTCGTTCTCGGCGCCGGTCCCGCCGGCCTCATCACCGCGATCACGGCCCACGATCTCGGCATCCGCGTCGCCGTGATGGAAAAGAAGGACCGTCCCGACGGCAACGCCATCTTCGCGCTCGGCTCCGTCTGCGGCTGGGGTTCGCGCCACCAGAAGGAACAAGGCATCACCGACACGGCCGAAGACTTCTACGCGATGATGATGGACGTCTCCAAGCAGATGGGCGACCCGATCCTCAACCGCGTCTACACGGACAACATCTCCGCCGGCATCGACTGGCTCGAATCCGACATCGGCGTGAAGTTCGGCAAGATCCGTCCCATGCCCTATCCGCGCCTGGGCCGCACCTGCCGCGTCGTGGGCGAAGGCATCACGGGCGGCGGCCGTCTCGTGGAAAAGCTCCTGGAAGCCTGCAAGAAGCGCGGCATCGACATCCTCTTCCAGCACAAGGCGATCGAACTCCTCCACGACGAACACTTCGCCGTGACGGGCGTCAAGGTTCTCACGCCGGACGGCCAGAAGTCCTTCCTCGCGAAGGCGGGCGTGTGCATCTGCACGGGCGGCTTCTCGGCCAACCCCGAAATGGTCGACCGCTACATCGGCGGCTGGGCCACGCGCATGGTGCTTCGCGGCTCGAAGTCGACGACGGGCGAAAACATCTCGCTCACGATGCCGCTCTACACGAAGTTCGTGAACATGGACCAGTTCCACAGCGGCCCGATCCTCGGGAAGACCCACGTGAACCCCGCCGACGTCCTCAATTCGGGCTACGGCGTGCAGGTCAACACCTCCGGTCAGCGCTACATGGACGAAAACAACACCTACGTCATCAAGGCCCGCACGACCGCCCAGATGACGCTCGACAACTACGCCTGGGTGATCGTCGACAGCGACTGCTCGGTGCTCGACAAGGTGATTCCGAAGTTTGACCGTCTGAACAACCCCTACGGCAAGGCCGACACGATCGAAGAGCTCTGCAAGCAGGTGAAGCTCCCGGTCGAACGCGTCACGGCCATCGTCAAAGCCTACAACGAAGCTGTCGAAAAGGGCACGCTCGATCAGATGAATCCGCCCTGCACCTACAAGAAGCCGCACCCGATCAAGAAGGCTCCGTTCTATGCGGTTCCCTTCCAGGGCGGCATGACGGCCACCTTCGGCGGCCCGCTCATCAACGCCAAGGCCGAGATCCAGAATCTCGACGGCGAAAGCATCCCCGGCCTCTACGCGGCGGGCAACTCCGCGGGCGGGATCTTCTTCCACAACTACGCCGGCGGCGCGCAGCTCGGTGCCGCGCTCGTTTACGGCCGCATCGCGGGCGCTGAACTCGCCAAGCGCGCGAAGAAGAACTGACGCATTAGGAGACTCACATCATGAAAAACACCGTTATCGCCGCTTTCGCGGTCGCTCTCGGCCTTGCCTTCACGGCTTCGGCTCACGCCGCCGCCAACAAGACCCTCGCCGAAATTCACGGCGCCGCCTTCCCCGAAGCTTCGGGCTGGGTCAAGAAAGACCAGTGCATGAAGTGCCACGGCTCCTACGAAGACCTCGCCAAGAAGACGGCCGGTCTCGAACCCAACCCGCACCGCTCGCACCTGGGCGCGGTGAACTGCCAGGACTGCCATAAGGCCGACAAGGCGGAACCCGAACTCATGTGCAACAGCTGCCACAACTTCACGATCCGCAAGAAGTAATCGGTTTGTTGTCTCCCTGTGAGGCGTCCCTCATGCGCCTCCACAGAACTTTTCCCCGCGCCGCCCTCGGGCCCGCGGGGATTTTTTTGCGTCCGTCCGAAGCAAATTCTCCGTGGCGAACAGGCGTTCTCTGCTACCATTTTCAGATTCCTCCCTGTCATGAAGTCGGACGCGTTTCGTCAAGAGGCGCTCCGCTTCGCAACCGGACACAACAATGACTGATACTCTGCAGATTCTCGACACCCAGGTGGGCGACGGCGTCGAAGCCAAGCCCGGCATGCGCATCACCGTTCACTATACGGGCAAGCTCGAAGACGGCACCGTCTTTGATTCGAGCGTCACGCGCGGTCAGCCCTTCACCTTCACGCTCGGCGAAGGCCGCGTGATTCAGGGGTGGGAACAGGGCTTCGCCGGCATGAAGACGGGCGGCAAGCGCACCCTCACGATTCCGCCGCACATGGGCTACGGCGAACGCGGCGCGGGCGGCGTGATCCCCCCGAACGCCACGCTCATCTTCGACGTGGAGCTTCTCGCTGCCGAAGAAGTCCCCGCTCCGGGCGAACTCGAGGTCGAAGAAATCCTCGAAGGGACGGGCGAAGAGGCCGTCTTCGGGAAGGAAGTGAGCGTACACTACACGGGCAAGCTCGTCAACGGCACGGTCTTTGATTCGAGCGTCGAACGCGGCGAACCGATCGAATTCACGCTCGGCGCCGGCATGGTGATCCCGGGCTGGGAATACGGCATCCGCGGCATGCGCGTGGGCGGCAAGCGCATCCTTCGCATCCCCTACAACCTCGCCTACGGTCCCGACGGCTATCCCGGCGTCATCCCGCCCTACGCCACGCTCATCTTCGACGTGGAACTCGTGGGCGTCCGCTAAGCCATACCGCGTCTGACAACGACACCCAGCGCCGTTTACCCTTTGAAGGAAACGGCGCTTTTTATTTTCCAGAACGGATGCAGGAGAAGAGGTTTCGTTATGCTAAAGGGATTCGCTGATCATCATTGCGCATGACTGAACCGCAGTGAAGATTCTCTTTCGTAAACAACGTGGCGCAGGACTCTCTTCTTTCCGACTCTTTCACCATGCAGGCCCATAAAAATCCTTTTGTCACCGGCGACGGCGTCACGCCGCCGAAACTGGCGGGGCGAGACGGCGTTCTACGTGACGTCACCATTTCCTACCAAAGAGCTTTGGAGGGCATCCCTCCGCGCTCGTTCATGTTCATCGGATTGCGTGGCGTAGGCAAAACGGTTCTGCTCAACAAAATTGCTCAAGACGCGGAAGACGAAGCCAAATGCGTGGTCTCGATGATCGAGGCGCAAGAAGGCCGTCCGCTCACGGAACTTCTTTTTCCTTTGTTGGGTACCACGCTTCGAAAACTCTCAAAAGCCGAGTTGGCCAAAGACATCGTTGCCAAGGGTTTCCGAGCGCTCAGAAATTTCGCTCAAACCTTCAAAATCTCCTTCCGTGGTGTTGAAATTTCGATCGAAACGGCTCCGGAACCTGGTGTCGCCGACAGCGGCAATTTGGAGTTCGACCTGCCCGGCATGTTCGAGCTCATCGGCAAAGCGGCCTAGAAACAATCCAAGGTTTGGATTCTTTTGATAGACGAGGTTCAGTGTCTGACCAAAGACGAGTTGGGCGCACTGATTGTGACCATGCACAAAATGTCCCAACGGGGACTTCCTGTCGTTCTGATCGGCGCGGGGTTGCCTCAAGTCGCCAAACTTGCCGGCGAAACAAAATCCTATGCCGAGAGATTGTTTGACTGGAGAAGGATCGGCCCTTTGTCGCACGACGCCATCAATCAGGCCATTCGCATTCCGGTTGAACAAAGGGGCGTCACCATCGAAAAGGAAGCCCTGGACAAGATCGCCGAAATTACACGCGGGTATCCTTTCTTCATCCAGGCCTTGGCTTTCTATTCCTGGCAAGAAGCGCAACCGCCGGCCATCACGCTTGCGGACATCCGGAAGGCCTATCGACCTGCCGTTGAGTCCATGATCGACGGCACTGTTCGTTTCAATCGCCTGACCGCAACAGAGGTCGAATACGTTAAGGCAATGAGCCAATTGCCTTCGGCCCCGTATCGTGTCGGGGATGTTGCCGCCATTTTCGGACGTTCTGCCAGTTCCTGCTCGCGCATTCGGGACAATCTGATCAAAAAGGGAACGGTTTACAGTACGCAACTTGGCTATATCGATTTCACGATCCCGTTGTTTGCGAAATATCTCAACGGAACACTGCTGGAAGCAAAAGTCTGAGGAAAGCCACCGACTACACGGCGCGACGACGAGGCGCGCCGTTTGTGGCAACGTTGCGGGTGTTTTTCCAACCACCTTCTCACTGTCATTGCCTGCGGCTCCCCCGCTCGAGCCGCAGATTGGCAACGGCGAGGACTCGGTGACGGAGTTAATTGGAGGCTTCGGGGATACATGTGGGTGAAAAACAGTCCGCTATCCCCGCAAATCTTAGGTTAGACAATTCTTTTGACGGTCTCGAGATGTTTCACTGATGTGGATCACTCTCCGAGACTGTCTTTTCGTTCACCGCCATGCTACC